>Ga0163144_10019207_pt1 | contig 13763 bp, 16 predicted proteins | sample OliLak19BULKMAT1_FD_123175 | JGI IMG/M metagenome (GOLD analysis project Ga0163144, IMG submission 123175) | Freshwater microbial mat bacterial communities from Lake Vanda, McMurdo Dry Valleys, Antarctica - Oligotrophic Lake LV.19.BULKMAT1 | ecosystem: Environmental > Aquatic > Freshwater >... | reverse complement strand
GACTTTACGTTTATCGAAGAATGGGCGAGTGCCGCAGCAGAGCAATCCCATTTTACAACACCACACATCTCGAACGCGCTACGACAATTGCCAGGACTGCTCGCCGAGGAACCGGACGTCCGTCGCTACACAGTATTGAAGTGATTCCTGGGGGTCGAGCGGCGCAAGACACAGACCGTAGGGGGAGAAACGGGGTCGCCGGAAGTCCTGCCAACTCCCCATTTCATTCACGCCACATGGCATTCCAGGGATTGGCATCCACCTACCCCTAACCCTACACTATTCTGAACCCTTCACCCACACCGCAGCCATAGACCCGCCAAGGCAAAAAACGTAGAATGGCGTCGTGTCGTCAATGTGTGGAACCTACGATGGAAGAAGCTCCCCCTGTCGAAATTCTTGAACTGTTAGTCTGCGCGAGCGGCGTGGTGTATGGCGCAGTGTTAGTCTACGGCCTCAGACAACAGTGGCGCTGGATCACCGATCCACCAGAGTGGACATCGGTCATCTACTTTCCCACAGTGGTCAAGATGATTTGGGGGCCCAAACATGTTCGTAGCGTTGCCTATGTGACGGCCTACGGCTCTTTCGCAATGAGTCTATTCTGTCTGGCCCAAGCACTGGTTGCCTCCTTCTAGCCTGCCCCCCCTCTGCACACCAATTCACAGGGCGAGGCAGAACCTCAATATCTGGTTTCTTTGGACTGTCGAGATTGCGTTGCTGGACGAATGAGAGACACAAAATAGACCCGCGTATCAGATACACTACCACTGAATCCCCTTTCCTCCTGCGAGGGTTCACACCTCAAGCAGCCAAGAGGGTGACAAAAAAGACTTCCGACCTCGCCTCTTCCTCCATGATACAGTGAGCCACAAATGAAGATGGCACTGTCATGAAGTCCGCACATTGGCTGATTGTGAGTCCCATCATTGCTAGGATGACAGGCATCGAGGCACTGCGGGACACCTCTCGTCGAGCCCACACAGAAACTTCTCCTTAAAATAACACAGTCAGATCGGTCCCCTTATAATCGACATGACTCCTATGGAACTGTCGAAGACCTCTCACACGACAACCAGACTTCCGCTGTATATTCTCGCCGGCCTCCTTGCCGGTATCGTGTTGGGTGTCGTCTTACACACAAACTATCTGGCAGATGACAATACAACCCTGCACACCATCGAGCGGGGCGTGCACGATATTACGGGTCAATTATCGCGAGAACCCGATAGCAGCGCACGCCTCCAACTGGAACAACAACACAAAGATTTGTCTCAACAACATACTGCTGCCCTGGCTGCGCGCGACAAGAAGGTCGAACCATTTTCGCTTCTCGCGGATATTTTCCTGAGGCTGATTAAAATGATCGTCGCGCCGCTGGTATTCACAACACTGGTCGTCGGTGTCGCAAAACTGGGCGACATCAATTCTGTGGGGCGTATCGGGGGAAAGACCTTAGCGTGGTTTCTCAGCGCGTCCCTCATGAGTCTCCTCCTAGGCATGATCATGGTCAATGTGTTTAAGCCAGGAGAAGCCATGAATCTTCCGCTTCCCAATCTCCATGAACATCTTGATATCGAGCGGGGTGATTTTTCACTTAAAAATTTCCTGTACCATGTGTTTCCTTCCAGCATCATCGACGCGATGGCCAAAAATGAAATTCTGCAGATCGTCGTATTTTCGTTGTTGTTCGGAGTGGCAACCGCCGCCCTCGGTGAACGGGGCCACGTGATTATTCATTTCTTCGATACGGTTGCACAGGTCATCTTAAAAATTACGGGGTATGTGATGAATCTTGCGCCGCTGGCAGTCTTTGGCGCGATGACCGCCATCGTAGCCAAGCAAGGACCAGGCATCTTACACACCTATTTGACCTTCATCAGCGAATTCTACATGAGTCTATTCCTGCTCTGGTCGGCACTGATCCTGGCTGGCTTTTGTGTCATCGGCACACGAGTGCTATCGTTAATGCGGCAAGTCAAGGAACCTATCCTCTTAGCCTTTTCCACATCCAGCAGCGAAGCGGCGTTTCCAAAAACAATGGAGGAGTTGGGAAAATTCGGTTGCAAGGATAAGGTCGTCAGCTTTGTGCTGCCACTGGGGTATTCCTTTAACCTGGATGGCAGCATGATGTACATGACATTTGCTTCACTATTTATTGCCCAATCGTATGGCATGGATCTCCCGCTTCCAACCCAGCTCAGTATGCTGTTGGTCCTGATGCTAACGAGTAAAGGCATTGCAGGTGTGCCCAGAGCCTCCTTGGTCGTAATCGCAGGGACCTTGGCCACGTTCAATATTCCTGAAGCAGGTTTGGCGTTGCTCTTGGGAATCGATCCACTCCTGGACATGGGGCGAAGCGCAACCAATGTCGTGGGGAATAGCATTGCAACGGCGGTCGTCAGCAAATGGGAAGGGGCATTGGGTCACGGAGGTTCGCAATCGTCTTAACACATCAAGCAATTTGGCTCGCATCCCCTGCTCGCCAGAGACGCGGATGGCGCTCTGGATCACCAAATTTCTCAACACAGCGAACCACTGGTTCCTCTGGTTTGTTTGAGCTATCTGGTCTATCCTGTTCAGACGAGGTAATGCACGAGAGAGACAAGACAACCGCTCTCACCCCATAACCATTTTGACGCCACAAGTTAAAACCGGTGTCCCCATGCATCTCTCAATTATTATTCCAGCTTTTAATGAAGAACGCCTCATCGCACGTTGTCTGCAGTCTATCGCCACGTCACTTGCCACAAACTCCACGCCTGCGTTCACATCAGAAATTATTGTGGTCGATAATAATTCGACCGACAACACGGCCAATCTAGCCAGAGAAACAGGCGCTCACGTTGTGTTTGAGCCGATCAATCAAATCGGCCGAGCGCGGAATGCCGGGGAAGCCGCCGCGACAGGCGATTGGTTGCTCTTTCTGGACGCCGACAGTGTGTTAAATCCAGAATTGTTTGCCGATATTGTACGGTTAATGGAAGAGGGCAACAGTGTGGGCTGCGGCAGCACCATCTGCATGCATGGACTACCTTGGTGGGCGACTCTGACGTTACAATTGTGGACGAGCACATCGATTCTCTTTCGCTTGGCTTCGGGAGCACTCATCGTGTGTCGTCGCGATGCGTTTCGCGATGTCGGCGGTTTCAATCAAACCGTCTATGCGGCTGAAGAAATTGGCCTCAGCGTCGCGCTCAAACAGTGGGGAAAGCCACGCGGTCTTCAATTCGTGATCTTGAGAACGCATCCACTGGAAACATCAGCGCGTAAAGTGGTTCTCTACTCTCCGAGAGAGATTGCCGGTCAAATCTTGCGAGTCATTTTCCTTCCACGTCGAACCTTGCAAGATAAGAAGCACTTATCTGTGTGGTATGACGGGCGGCGTTGAATCGATGCCCTCTTGATCTGACATCACTGCGCTAGGTTTGAGAGCCCAGCATTTCTTGGCATCCGGCAGGAATCTGATCCACCACGTTTCCTCTCGTCTGCCTGGTTCTATAACAGATGTACACACGGCTAAGATTGCTTGACTGAGCCGTCTCCATGCGCGTAGCATGACGTACAAGACGTTTCAGCCACGCTGACTGTCTCATCCCTCGCGCTTCATCGCCCTTCTCAACGCGACCGATTCTCCAGTCTCCGCCGCTCCAACGCCGGTAGCACACTCCGCATGCACTCCCGGAACGATCGCACCACGGCAAGGAGGAATCCACATGTCAACGCAGAGGCCCATTTCCATCCGTATCCTCGAGCTACTCCAAGACTCCAAGGATTGCGAGTTCGATGCCTTAGTGGCCCGCGCTCCTGAATTCAACGTAAGCGATATCTATCAGGAGATCTCTCGCTTAAGCCGGGAAGGGAAGGTGATTCTCACGCGGGGCGTGGGGGTTTTCACCATCAGACAAGCAACGGCTGTCAGCCCTGCACCACAGACCATAGCCACCCCCCCTCACGCCTGAAGCTGACAAGAAGAGAATACTGGGTCGACGCCAAGATATTGAGGTGGACCAGGTTGCCTCAAGAAAGTATAATCCCCCTCGGTTCTTCACTGCCACGATAGCGCTTCAATCGTAGATGAAACAATCGCCGCACGAACCGACGGAGATGTTCTCATGAGGACTCGTAGGCTCAGAAAGTTCAGCCGCCTTGCCGCTTCTGTGTTTTCAGTCGTCTGTCTCACCACGCCTGCATGGGCGGACTTCAAAACCGGCGAAAAGGCCTATCAGCGCAACGACTACGGCACGGCGTTGCGTGAGTGGCAACCGCTGGCAAAGCAAGGACAGGCCGCAGCCCAATATCAACTCGGTCTGCTCTATGCCAATGGCCAGGGTGTGCCAAAGGACGATGCCCAAGCTCGGCAGTGGTACGAGAAAGCCGCCAGTCAAGGACATGCGCTCGCCCAAGTCAACCTGGCGAGTTTGTATGATTATGCTCGCGGAGGGTCGCAGGATTTCACGATGGCGGTGAGATGGTATCTTCGAGCCGCCAATCAAGGCAATGATTTAGCACAACAAAGACTGGGCCTCCTGTACGAGCGTGGGGACGGCGTGCCGAAAGACTTTGTCCAGGCCTACATGTGGTATAAGCTTGGAACAGCGAAGGGAGAAACGCCTGGCGCCATACGAAGGGATGATCTGGCCTCACGAATGACCTCAGACCAGCTTGCCGCGGCGAAAAAACTGGCGCAAGAATGGCAACCAAAACCCCTGGCGTCACGCCCCTCTCAGACGCGGCCCTAACATTCCTGTCTTGCACCTGTACGGCCTCCTCTCACTACTTCCATCCGTGTCGAAAAATGAACTGCGATCCGCTCCCACGACTTGACAGGAAACATCCCTGGTTGTGACTTCCGTAATATCAGCCTGAGACGACACACGGTGCAAGCAAGAGACGCACACCCTTTCAGACAAGACCCTCAGAAATGGTGTTCATAAGTCAGAAATCGACACCCTACGCTTGCACTCTCTTGACTAGGCTCAGTAGGATAGAACCTACAGGAGGCGCGAGGCTGTGCACATGTGCTTGAGGAACAGCGTGATGGACATCGCACACAAGAACGTTCCCCTGTCACGGCAATGCACGATGACGACCCTTGTGCTGTTGCTTATGTGCATGGCCATTTCAGCCTGTGCCGACGTGGAGACCCCTACAACGCCGCGTGGCGTAGACGAGGCCACCGTAGCTGCACTCCACAAGTCCGCAGAGCAAGGGAACGCCACCGCGCAGAACAGACTTGGCCTCCTGTATAACCAAGGCCAGGGGGTTCCTCAAGATCCACTGCTCGCGAAGCAGTGGTTTGAAAAAGCGGCGGAGCAGGGGGACGCTGGTGCTCAAGTCAATCTCGGCACCCTCTATCTCCTCGGGCAAGGCGCGCTCGAAAGCGACCAAATGGCGTTGTTCTGGTTTCGCCGAGCGGCAGACCAGCAAGAGACGCTGGCCTTCGCGAAGTTGGGATTCATGTATGAACACGGACGCGGAGTGACCCAGGATTTTATCCAGGCCCACATGTGGTACACCCTCTCGGCCGCACGGGGAGAAAAACGAGCCTTAGCGTCGCGGGATCAGCTCGCCAAACAGATGACCCCCGCGCAAGTGGCTGCAGCCCAACAGTTGGCCCGGGAATGGAAGCCAAAGCCGAAGTAACCTCGCGCTCACAGCACGGCACCAATGCGTGGTTCATTTCTCGACAGATGGTGAGCCTTTGGTAACTATCCGCCCTGGTGACCTTTCTCGTCTATTTGATTCAACGAGCGTCGGATAAAAATAGGCGCCTCACCACGCCGCTATCACTCGCCATCGCTTACTCAGCATCGACATCCCACCCTCCCTATCCTTGGAAAGATATTGAGGCGCTTGTATGCGTACCAGACGTAGGCTGTTTCACTATTTCTTCGTCTTGCGGGAGAGAACGCTCGAAGCGTTTTCGAAGAGGTCGCCCCCGTCTTCCATTCCTGATTATCTCGACTCGTATACCCCGTACCATTTTATTTACAGTACTGCCCCTCGCGCGTAATGAGGGGGAAGGATCGTACTCCTCACCCATGATACGGCCATCAAACCAGCCGCTGCCGAATACCTCTATGACGCATGTGCTTAGATCCGGCATCGAAAGACACAGGCCTTGATCATAGCCCGCGATACCCGTGGAGGAGACCTCATGCGTCGATGCGGCTTATGATGAAAGACAGCACCAGCGCACTCTGCAGAGATGGAACAGTTTCTGATGAGGGAGAAGCCGAATGCACACATCCGACCACGCGTGAATTATGCCGAATGTACAGTAGAGATCTCTTGACCTCTAGCCGATGTGATCAGTCGAACCCAGACTGCTTTCCAACTCCGATATTCGAAAGCCCTGATCAAAATCACTGCGGAAAAGGAGTCAACCGTCATGGTGTTCCTCATCTCCATCGAGGCCATGCACCCTCCCTCAAGGCCTGGCAAGAGAAGGAAGAACCATAATCCTGTATAGAGGTGAACGGCTTCGAGTGAGTAAAGAAATCAACGGACCAGCAGGGATTATCATCTCGTTTATGGGGGAACGTTCGCATAAGCTGAGGGACAAGATCTATTCTCCCCAGAGAGATAGGTCAAGCGATACGCTTGACCTATCTCTCTCAGGAAGGCATGAAAAACTTGAAACGAGCCCTAGGGGATTTTGGTCACTTCGGCAGAATATCCACTGAGATTCCCGCTCGTATCCACTGCCTTTAAAGCAAAATAATACTTCGTCCCGATCGTAAGACCACTGATGGTCGCGGAGGTAACTTTCCCTACGCTGATCGAGTTGGGGTAGTTGCGCGAACTCGTACCATAAAAAACCCGGTAGCCTGAGAGATCCGATTCTGGGTTTGCGTTCCATGTCACGATCGCAGAGCCGCCTGATGGTGGGGGGGGTGGCGGAGTCCCACCGGTCGTGAGGGTGATCGTCGGATCAAAAGCAGTCGTGTCGTTGTTCCAGTTGCCATCGGCCCCACGGTTGATATGGAAATCGATAGCTTGACCAGCCGTGACCGTCGTCGTCACATTGAAATTGAAACCCGTCGTGTTGCCATTGGCAATGGCCTGTTGCCAGAGCACCGTGGTGCCTTTACGAATAGAAACCGTGACCCCTCCGCCGCCACCCACGTCAAGATCCTTGGCGTTTCCGGTGATTTGGATGGTGCCGGCAGAGGGTGTTACCCAGCGGCGTACCGCATCCGCACCGTTTCCAGGATGACCACCATTATTCCACAGCCTCAGATAGGTCTCTGCCCCCTGCCAGCGCGCGTAGGTGGAGTTATACGTCATGTTCCGGCCCTGCGAATCGCGATAGTACCAGCCTCGCTGGCCTTGCACTCCTGAAAAATCGGTTGAGGCCCGATAGGATGTGGTGGCTGCAAGGGAAAATGTCTGCGATGAATCTACGGTCAGTGGAGAAACCGCAGCCAGAGACAAAATTCCTGCCAGTGACGAAAGCCCGCTCAATGACGAAGCCCCAGACTCTGGTAGCGAGGAGGATGGTGCTGCGGGCGGCTGGGGAGCCGAAGCTCCAGCAAGCCCTGCAATGTCCACAGCACTCAATGCCTGACTATACAGCTGAACATCGTCAAGAATTCCTTTGAAGTAATGTGCGGCATCGCCTCGCCTCCCAACCACCAACGGCGCAGGACTCGTTGTCCGCACACGGTTGATTGGCACTTCCCCGGCGGCGACTCCATCGACGTAGAGCTTCAACATCGCGTTGTCATACGTCATGGCCAGGTGGCTCCACTGGCCCACTGTGAGGGCCGCTCCCTTTAGACGGAAGGCATTCCCTTCTCCATCACCGATGTTTAACATTGCCACGGGCTTACCCGCCGCATCGATCGCCAACCCGTAGTACCCATCGCTTCCGTCGCGGAGCCCCACATTGGCAAGCATGGATGATCCATTGGTATTCGCAAAGCTGGAGGGATTCACCCAAAGCGAAAGGGTCAGTTTTTGTGGCGAGAGTGGGCCTGGATTCGGAATTTGCACATAGTCATTCGTTCCATTCAGGCTGAGTCCGCCTCCGAGCCGGCCACTCGTCCATACGGGCCTGTTCACCAAGGCCCCCGCAAGACCATTGCCCGAAGCATCGGCGACTGTTAATCCATTTCCATCGTCCAACTTCCAGTGACCGATTGGAGACGCGATAGGTAGTGTCGCGGGAAGCGTGGCGCCGCTTGCTTTGAGATAGAGCACCGCTGGCCCACTAAAGGGCGGTGTAAAAGATTGATCTCCGCCCACGGCCCCAATAGTCCCAGTCCCCGCAATGTTCCCTGTCACTGGATTGAACCATTCATAGGCGTAGGCCCCACCGACAACATTAACAGTAAATGGTCCGTTTGCAGGTTGATAGACAAGATACTCTTGCCCTGCGCTCGCTAAGCAGTAGTTTGTAGAGGAAAGGGTATTCAACGGAGTCATGCCGGCCAGATTCATCCGCGACGCATAGGATTGGGTCTGCCCCATGGCCGATCGTCCGGCTACCCAGCCAGAAGAGCCAGTACTGTCTTCCATTAAAATGGGATGGTGGCCGCGCGTGAAACTTTTCCAGACCCAGCCACGTGTAAATGCCGGATCTTTCTGAAAGAGAGCGTACCCTAAATGGTCGGTATCCAGGATGCTGATTCTGGTTCCATCCGATGCTGGCGGATTGCTGGTGTAGGGATCACTCGGACTGTCGTACGTCATTGCAGAGAAAGAAGTCCATTCACCAGGATTGGTTAAGAGAAGACTGTTGCTGATTTGCTCAGCTCCGGTCATGCCCACAAGATGCTGCTTCGGTTTTCCCGCCTCGTAGCTCTTGATGACATTGATGATGTGAAATTGCCAGGCAGGGTCGCCAACGGTATCTCCGTTCGAGACCTCATACATCACGTTATCGAGATCGTTGACGGTGTCGATGACTTTCCGGACGTACGCTTCTTGCGCTTGGGTCACAGCCGCCACTTGAAGGGTATGGGTCTCTTCCCCGTTACCATCGCCGTTCGGATCCCCGTTGACCCCGCTGACATTGTTATTACTGTTGTAGGGGTGATAGCGCCAGACGTTTCGATTAGACACACTCTCATTAGCATTCCAGGCAGTCCGAAAATTGAACAGCATGATGCCGACATACATCCCTCGGTCACGGGCGGCAATCACCCGTGTTCGGAGGCGGTCGAAATAGGCTTGATTAAACTGGTTCAGGTTAAACTTAGGCAAACCATCAGCCGCGTTGCCAGAACCTGTCCTCGCGTAGGGCAACGGCGAGGCTCGCTGATACCAAGGAGCACTGCCGGTAAATCCTGGGGCCGGCGTAAGTCCGGCGTCGGCTTGAGGGGATTCAGAAATCCAGAGACGAGTAAAATTATGATTGTTGGCCTGAAGAAGCCCGAGGTAACTCGTGTAGTTGAAGGCGCTCGTCTCGCCATCCTGCAGGTTGGACCACGTATGTGAACCGGTGAGATACACCGCACGCCCCGTCGGATCGGCAAAGTACCGTGGGTTCGTCGGATGTACACTCAATGGCCCAGTAGCTGGGCTGGGTTCGGCGAGGAGAGGCGACGTGCCAAAGACCACCGTGAGACACAGTACTACGATTGATGTGAAAACTGTTCTTGTTCTAGATTGCACAATGTGGCTCCATTCTTTTTGGATGACTCAGTCCACTCGCTAATCAGGCGTTCGATCTCGGTCGTGATGGAGTACGGTGGCAGGTTACTGGACGGTTGGTCTGTATTCGGCATCCTTCATCGCATGGATGCTGTGCGTACACCTTCGTGACGCACAATACTCGAGTCATCCGTTCTATCGACTACCTGCACTGTCGCATGGGCTTTCGTCGTTCCGCCGCTCGAACAATCTGGCCTGCCGAAAACTGTCGAGATGGCGTGACGCTGAGCGTTGTCGGACCTTAGCCATAGCAACTCATGTGCCACAGAAAAATCGTAGTTGGAAATATGAAACTTTGGTTATTTAGAGGGAAGAATTTCTGGCGCTTGAGTTTTGCAACTGCATGACTTACCGAATAAATTTAGCTCAAATGGCTATCGTAAATTTTCATTCATCAAGCATGACGGGGATTTTTTTTGGCACATTAGTGCCTGATGTGCCGCTCTGTATATGTATGCCTGTAGGCATCTCCATACAGAGAGCAGTCTGGTGCTTACCCAACCTCATAAGTTTATGGACAGTTGCCTACGGTTAAGGAGATTTCACTCGGTATCGGAGCTGGCATCCCATATTGTTGCGCTCTCATCTCGTGAATTTTATTGTTAAGCACTTGAATAATTGATTGCGCATAAGAGTCGGTACGCCCATGGACCAAGGCTCATCACCTCCGTATCCAGGGTACTGGTCGGACTGTGCTCACCGCTCTCGACTAGACGTACGGAATTCTGCGCCATGTAGGTAGCCAGCACTATGTCAGACGCGCCAAATACTTCGGCCTTGGCGCAAAGAGGAAATCGCAACGGCCAGTTCCCCTAAGGCCGAACATCTCTGCCGGAGTCTGCCCACACGGCGCGCAGTCACCTAATTGTTCTCAGAAATTATCACCACCCAAGCCTGGGCTCCTCATTCTCCGGCTTATACGTGTGTCTCCACCCAACCATTGGAAAATAGTGAGGGCCCCTAGTCGTTTCTCCATGATAATTCTTACCGTGCTTCCAAGATTCGTCGAAGACCTGCTATAGTCACGGACCATCTTTACTGAGGTTGCCCATGGACATGTTGATGATCGCGTTTCGTACCTCGCTGAGAGAACGCGTACATGAGATATTGCAAACCTGCGGGGTCACAGCCTATACCGAATTTCCAGGAGCGATTGGGACGGGGCAATCGGGATCGACTGAAGGGATCTCATTCTACGCAGGAGGGAATAGTGTGATTCTGGTCTCCCTCGAATCAGTTCAACGCGACAAAGTTGCCGACGCAGTCAAAGCCTGGTGTGCCGAGGCCAAACGTTCAGGATGGGTCAAACCAGCCGTCCGGGTTTTCTGTTGGCCCTGCACCCAACTCGTCTAGCAACAGCCCGCTTTCAGGCGACCGATCGAACCTCGGACGTCCGTAGTCGCGTGGGGAACGCGTGAGCCTGCAATGTTCTGAACAATATCTCAAGAACGTGCAATCTTCCACTTCGAGGCTTACATGGCACACCGCGTCCACACTCAGCTGCAACAGTCCTATCGAGAGCAGTCGCTCAAAATGTTTCCCTGGATTTGTGCGCGCTGCGGACGAGAATTTGAGGGCAAGAAGCTGAGCCAGCTCACGGTTCATCACAAAGACCACAACCACGATAACAATCCACCTGACGGAAGCAACTGGGAATTACTCTGTCTCTACTGTCACGATAATGAACACCAGCGTCACCAGGTAGTACCCCCATCCAGTGAAATACCGCCCAGTCGAGAGCAAGACCGACCTTCAACCTTCACACCGTTCTCCCATCTCGCGGACTTGCTCAAACGCAAGACATAGGTGTCCTCGTTTGCGCAATATGCTATAGGCTATGACGTGGTTCATATTCGGCCACCAGCCCATGTCATTCACCATACGCTCATGAATATGTCTCATCCCCGCGATCCGTTACACGGCATCACGCTGGAAACCATCATCAAGGAACTGGTCGAGCGGTATGGATGGGTCGAGATGGGACGTCGCGTGCCAATCCGCTGTTTTCTCCACGACCCCAGTGTAAAATCCAGCCTCACATTCCTCCGGAAAACGCCCTGGGCACGAGAGCGAGTCGAAGGGTGGTACATCGCGTATAAAGATTAAAGGAGCGAACTGGCTCGCTCCTTTCACGTGAACATGTCTGGAATCAAGGAACCACAAACTCATGGCCTCGAACGCGACAATTTATAAAGCGACATTACAAATCTCTGATATGGACCGCCAGTACTATCAGGATCATGCCGTCACGCTGGCACGCCATCCATCCGAGACTGATGAGCGCATGATGGTGCGACTATTGGCTTTTGCACTACACGCGCATGAGGCCTTGTCATTTGGTCGGGGAGTAAGCGCCGAAGAGGAACCTGCGCTCTGGGTCAAGGATTTGACTGGCGCCATCGACATCTGGATAGACGTAGGGCAACCGAATGAGAAATCCATTCGCCAGGCTTGCGGCCGAGCGAAACAGGTCTATGTCTATACCTACGGCGGCCGCGGCGCCGATCAATGGTGGGAGAAGAATCTAGCCACACTCGAACGGTTGGAGAATTTGACCGTGATGAATCTTCCGCCGGAGGGAAGCCGAGCGTTAGCTCAACTGGCACAGCCCAGCATGCAGCTGCAATGTACCATTCAAGAAAGACACATTTGGATGACGGATGGAGAGACCACTGCCCACATTGAATTGACGATCGTGAAAGATGCCGAACGCTCGGTTGGGTAATACAGTGGAACCGCCTGCATGGCATGTGGCAAGAGGATACAGCGATGAAAGAAAAGAAGCGCATTCCTACACGTGGTGAGCCGACCCCTTGGGCCAGTCCTTTTGCTTCCCTGCAGAATATCGAGCTGCCATCGACTCCAGGTGAACGGCAAGCTGTCAACAGCCCTGCCCGAACTGATACGAAGCCAACCGTACCAAAGAACCCTCGTGGACGGGTGAATATCGTTCGCCAGACCGCACACCGCGGTGGCAAGACCGTGACGGTCATCTCAGGTTTCCTCGGTATCAGTCCGGTTGAGAAAGAGGCCCTCGCCAAAGAAATGCAGCAATCGTGCGGCGCCGGGGGCACGGTGAAGGAAGGGCGGATCGAGGTTCAGGGCGACCAGCGCGAGACCGTCGCCCGCATCCTGACCAGCGCCGGTTTTCAACCTGTGTTTGCTGGAGGGTGACGGACGACGAAAAGGGCACGATCAGATCGGGTACCTCGTTGATGTGGATGAACGCCGCCTCTTGCCTGGCCCACACTAGCAAGAATGGCTGAACTCTGGCACTGATCAAGCACTCCAGTCGATTGACTTCCTCCGCTGATCGAGATAGAGGTTGCACCATTATTGCTACTAAGATGTACTCACACTCTATCCATCACTGAGAGGTTACCATCATGAAAAACGTGGAAATGACGGTCGAAGGGACAACATTGACCATTAAGGTTGATCTATCGAAAGAGTTCGGGCCGTCTGCTTCAGGGAAAACAATTATTATTGCCTCAACGGAGGGGAATGTGACCATTCCAAACCGCGAGGAGAAGGTCGGACTGAACGTCTACCGGAAGAAGTGATCGGGGCATGCGTGTTGGGCCAGGAGGTGGGGCAAGGCGCCCGCCCATCAACATGCGTGGCTTGCTGCGGACACACGTCGATGGGCATAATGGAGGTTGATTCGGTCGGAATGACTGAACAACGGGCTGTATCAGCCTCGCTTCTTGGCAGCCTTGTCTGCGCGCTTCTCCATCATGCTCTTGGCTGGTTTCTTCTTGGTCGTTTTTTTCTGCGTCATACCCTTAGCCATTGAGTGTCTCCTCTACTGCTACTGTACGGATGAATAATATCGGACTGCGACATGATTGCCGCCCCCCCCACTTCATATCCCAATTACGCAAGAATTGGAATGGGTATCTAAATATTTTCGTCGATTGACTTCGTCTCCTGCCCACTGTACAGCTTCCTGCAGTCGAATAATCTGTCTGTCTGACCGGACACGGTCTCTGGAGGGGCGCCATGGGAAATTCTTCGGGCAATAAGGAGCGAGAGGAGTTTGCCGATGCGATCAACCGTGCGGCGTTCGGCAACGAACGTGTGCTGTTACGCAGACGTGG
>Ga0163144_10019206_pt1 | contig 13763 bp, 9 predicted proteins | sample OliLak19BULKMAT1_FD_123175 | JGI IMG/M metagenome (GOLD analysis project Ga0163144, IMG submission 123175) | Freshwater microbial mat bacterial communities from Lake Vanda, McMurdo Dry Valleys, Antarctica - Oligotrophic Lake LV.19.BULKMAT1 | ecosystem: Environmental > Aquatic > Freshwater > Lake... | reverse complement strand
GACGCAGCGTTCGCGCGTCGACGTGTCAGCTCAGTTCGTGATGTCGACGCCCTGCGCTGCGAACTCGCCGAGCAGCTCCCACGCGTTGCAGCCAGTGGCGCCGGTCATCGTCGGGTCGCACACATCGGTCGCGCCCGCCGCGTTGGCCTCACAGCCAGTCGCGCCGCAGCGCGAATTCGGCTTGGCCGCCCACGCCGATTGCGGCATCTCGCAGTAGGCGGCGTCCATCAGGCTGCCGGCGATGACCGCGCAGAGCGAGGCGTTGACCGCGGTGCCGACCGTGACCATCCGGGTGCGTGCATCTTCGACGCGGATGAACGCGCGCAGCGTGCCGCCGGCCGCGGTGTTGTAGCTGCTGGTGCCGCGGCTGCCGATACAGCTGCGGCTCTCGGTCAGCGGCGCGCTCAGCAGCTCGAGGCCGAACACCGGGAGTTCGACGACGAGCAGCGTGGGATCAGCCTCGTCGAAGACTGGAATCGTCAGCGGCCCGGAGCCCTCGTAGGCCGGCGTGGCGACGTTCTCACCAGTCATCGTGCCGGTGACCGTGATCGGATTCCAGCGATTCACGTCGCCGCCGGTCGCGGGCGCCGCGCCCATCGTGAACGCGAAGGTACCGTCGGTCGCGCGCTCGCCGTAGCCGGTGCGAATCATCACCGGGCCGTTGCCGGTGGTCGGTGCGTCCGACGCCTGGATCAGCCAGTTGAAGCGCTCGCCGTCGAACGAGGTGTTGAGGACGGTGCGCAGGACCGCCGAGGTGAGCGTGCCCATCGGCGCGGTGAGACGCAGCGCCGCGAGGCGAAGCTCCGGCGCGTCGAGCCGATCGGCGTTCGACGCGCGCGAGCAGCATGCGCCCATCTGGTTGTCGGGCGCGGGCGCGTCGTCAGGACACACCGGCGTCACCGGACCGAGATCCGTGCCGCCGCTGCCCATGTCGACAGGGGTCACGCCGACATCGTCGTCACCGCAGCCAACCAAAAACGCACCCGCGAGAGCGAGCGCCACCAGCGAAGTCAGTCGATTCGTCATCCCAGCTCCTGTGTGTGCACGAACACAGCAAGGTCGCATGCGCGTTTGCGGGCGGTCAAGGCAACGGTGCGCGTGACGCAGGGGCCCGCGCCGGATCGCGGCGAGCCTCTTCTGCCCGTGCGACGACGTCGCGGGCACCCATCAAGGTGTCGGTCGTTCGTCCCAGGGGGGCGCGCGCTGCGCCGACGCAGAACGCCGCGATCCCGTACGTATTTCGTCGTCGATGGTGCGGCACAGCGAGTGCAGAACCGCGCTCATGCACTCACCGCGCTCCGCCCGCTCTGCTCATCTCGCGACGCTCCTCGTCCCAGCGCTCGCCGCCGTCGTGCTCAGCGTCACCGGCGGCTGCGACAGCGGCGGTGTCGCGCCCGCTGGCCCGCGCCCCGATGCCGGACCGCCTGATCTCGGCGACGTACCGACTTGGTATGAAGACGTCGCGCCGATTGCCTATCGCAGCTGCGTGCCGTGTCATCAGACGGGAGGCATCGCGCCGTTCTCGATGCTGAGCGAGGCGAGCGTCGTCAGCTACGGCAACACGATGGCCAGCAAGACCGCCGCGCGCGAGATGCCGCCGATGCCGGTCGACAACTCCGGCGAGTGCCACACGTTCAGCAACGCGCGCTGGCTCAGCGACGCCGAGATCGCGGTGTTCGACGCGTGGGTCGAAGGCGGCAAAGTGCTCGGCGATCCGGCGAGCGCACCAACGCCGCCGACGCCGTCGACCGGCGTGCCCGGTGTCACGCACACGCTCGACACCGGCGTCTCGTACATGCCAGTCGCGCCGACACCGACGGCGACCGACGACTATCGCTGCTTCATCGTCGAGACCGGCCTCACGGAGGATCAATACCTGACCGCGTACGAGGTGATGCCCGGCGATCGACGCGTCGTGCACCACGTGATCGTCTACGCGCTGCCGACCGCCGCGGTGGAGCAAGAAGCGATCGACAAGGACGAGCTCGACCTCACGCCTGGCTACGAGTGTTTCGGCGGGCCCGGGCTCAGCGCGACGTCACCGCTCGCGCTGTGGGCTCCGGGCGGCGGAGTGACGGAACATCCGCCGGGCACTGGCGTGTTGATCAACGGCGGGCGCAAGGTCGTGATCCAGATTCACTACAACCTGATCGGCGGCTCCTTCCCGGATCGCACGCGCGTGCAGCTGCGCATGACGCCAACGGCAGAGCGCGCGCAGCTCGTGCCAGTGCTCAACCACGACATGATCGTCGATGGCGTGCCGGGCCTGCCGCCGCGACGCGACTACGTCGAGACCACCGCCGAGCTGAACATGCGCATGCGCCGCGATGGCAGCCGCGTCTACGGCGTCGCGCCGCACATGCACACGCTCGGTCGGACGATGCACATCGAGCGCACCGGCGCCGCTGGCGAGTGTCTGGTCGACGTCGATCGCTGGAGCTTTCACTGGCAGCAGATGTGGTGGTACGACGAGCCGCGCACGCTCGGCACCGAACAGATGGTGAGCATCACCTGCGGCTACGACACGACGACGCGCGACGCGCCGACGACGTGGGGCGAGAGCACGACCGACGAGATGTGCATCGCGTACTTCTACGTCGCGCCGTGACCTCGGTGTAGATTCGCGCGGTGGCGACTCTCCAGCAGCCGATGCGCATACGCGCGCTGCTCGGGCGCGGCGGCATGGCCGAGGTGTGGGACGCCGAGGACGCGCTCGGCGTCCGCTTCGCGCTGAAGCGCGTGCTGCCCGAGCACGCGGGGGACCCACGCTTCGCGCGAATGTTCGCCGACGAGGTCACGGTGTCGCGCGCGATCGCCGATCCGCACGTGCTGCGCGTGCTCGATCACGGCGTCGACGAAGCGGGGCCGTGGCTCGGCCTCGAGCTGGTCGATGGCCACGACGCGGCGACGTGGATCGCGCCGCCGCTCGCCGCGCTGCCGGAGCTCCCCGCGCTCTACGTCGCGCGTGAGGTCGCGCTCGGTCTGCACGCTGCGCACGAGGCGAACGGCGCCGACGGCCGCGCGCTTGGCCTGGTGCATCGCGATGTCTCGCCTGGGAACGTGCTGATCGCGCGCGATGGTCGCGTGGTGCTCGGCGACTTCGGCGTCGCCCGCGCGGACGGTCGCGTCGAGCGCACGAGCGCCGGCGTCGCCAAGGGCAAGATGGCGTACATGGCGCCCGAGCAGCTGCTCGGCGCGACTCTCGACAGGCGCACCGACGTGCTCGCGCTCGGCTGCACCCTGCACGCGCTCCTCACCGGGCGCAGCCCGCTCGCTGATGAGCGCGCGATGGCCGCGCTGCTGAGTGGCGCCGAGGTCGCGCTCGATCCTCGCCTCGCGGCGGACGTGCGCTCGGTCGTCGGCAGAGCGCTCGCGTCGAGCCGCGCGCGGCGCTGGCCGACCGCCCTCGCGATGGCAGAGGCGCTCGACGGGCTTCTCGACGCGCGTGGTGGCGACGCGCGCGCGGCGCTGGTCGAGGCGCTCGCGATGCGCGCTGTCGCGAGCGTCGCGCACGGCGGGGAGCGCGACGCGGACGCGGCGAGCGTGCACGACGGCGACGCGTCGGAACGACTCACCGTGCGGCACACGCCGAGCGGCGCGCGCGCGACCATGCGCAGGCGCGTCGCGATCGTTGGGCTGTCGTTGCTGACGGTCGCGCTCGTGCTCGGCGGCGGTGTCGCGCTGAGGCGTGAGAGCGCGCGGTGGAGCGAGCGCGCGCCGCTGGGCAAGACCGCGACGCGCGACGAAGCTGCGCCGCGCGTCGAGCCGGTACGAAGCGCCGAGCCAGGCCGGCGCGACGACGCGACGCGTGGCGGCGCAGCGAGCGCGCGCGCGCTTGGCTCCGATCCGCTCGCGCTCGTGGCGAGTCACTCCGGCGCGGCGAACGATGCATCGCGCGATCCGTCGGTCGCCGTCGCGACGATCGCCGGCGCATCCGACGACGCGCACGACGCACCGCAGCGCAGAGTGCGCGCGCCGTCGACCAGCCCGCCCGACGGCACCGCGCCCGACGGCCTCGACGATGCGCAGCGAGCCGCCGCGAACGCGCCCAGCGAGACTTCGACCGGCGCGCGCCCGACGCTCGCGGCGACGGGCTTTCTCGTCGTCGCCGGGCCGGGCGCGGTGCGCGCGTCGATCCTCGTCGACGGAGCGCGCGTCGACTTTGCGCCTGCGACGATCGAGCTGCCGGTCGGCGCGCATCGCGTCGAGCTGCGCTCCGCGGACGGCACCGTGATCGGCGTTCGCAGCGTCGAGGTCAGCGCTGCGCAGACACGTCGATCGCCGTTGCGCTGGCTCGTCAGCGAGTGAGCGCGCAGTCCGCCGGCTCGCGTCGATGCGGTCGCTGCCGCGCGTTCACCGGCCGCGAACGCGCGCGCGAATCTGGCGCAGCTGCGAGCGATCGAGTCCCGCGAGGCGCGCCGCTCGGCTGACGTTGTCTCCGGCGCGACGCTCGAGGTCGGCGACGTACGCCTCCTCGAACGCGCGCGCGAACATGGCGCGCGCCTCTTTGTACGGGCGCTCCGCGAGCGACTCGAGCAGCGCGGCGGCGGTCATCGGCTCGGCGGGCGGCGCGGTGTCGGTGTCGTGATCTTCGGCGAGCTCCTCGAGCGCGAGCGCGCTCTCGATCGCGTTGCGCAGCTCGCGCACGTTGCCTGGCCAGTCGCGCGACTCGAGCGCCGCGAGCCGCTCCGGCCGCATCAGCGGATGCGACGGGCCGTGGCCCGCGTCGCGCAGAAAGCGCTCGACCAGCGCCGGCAAGTCGTCGAGGCGCTCGCGCAGCGGCGGCACCTCGAGGCGCACCACTGCGAGGCGATAGTAGAGATCGAGGCGCAGCCGGCCCTCGTTCACGTCGCGCCGCGGATCGCGCTGCGCGCTCGCGATCACGCGCACGTCGTAGTCGATCTCGTCGCGCCCACCGAGCCGACGCCCGCGGCGCCGCTCGAGCGCGCCGAGCAAGGTCGGCTGCACCTCTGCGGGCAGCGCGCCGAGATCATCGAGAAAGAGCGTCCCACCGCGCGCGCGCTCGAACGCCCCGATGCGCCGATCGATCGCATCCGTGAAGGCGCCCCGCTCGTGGCCGAACAGCTCGCTCTGCACCAGGCCTCCCCAGAGCGCGCCGCAGTCGACCACCACGAACGGCCCCTGCGCGCGGGGACCGAGCGCGTGCAGCGTGCGCGCCACCAGCTCTTTGCCGCTGCCCGGCTCACCGACGATCCACGCCGACGCGTCGCTCTGCGCTGCGCGCGCCGCACGATCGAGCAGCCGGCGCATCGTCGCGCCCTGCGCCACCAGATCGCCGAGCTGATCCATCGACGGCAGCGGCTCACGATCGGCGGACGTGTCGTCGACCCGCAACGCGACGTCGCCGAGCTCGAGCAGCGTGCCCGCCGGGACGACCGCGTCGACGAGGCGCACGCCCTCGCTCACCACGCCGTTGGTCGAGCCGAGATCGCGCACGCGGATACCCTGCGGCGCGGCGCTGAGCTCCGCGTGGTAGCGCGACACCGTGCGCTCTTCGATGCGCAGCTCGCAATCCGCCGCACTGCCGACGACCGCGCGCGCGCCAACGAACGCCGGCAGCGAGGCGCCGCGCACCACCTCGGCGCGGAAGCGCGGCACCGCGATCATGAGCGCATCGATTGGCGCGCGCGGCGAGTCGGTCATCACGCGCGAGTGTATCGCGTGGCGCAGCGCCGCGGGCAGTCGGAGCGCGGGCTCGGAGCCCAGCGAGATGACGAATCGACTGACCCGAGCGCGAATGACCTGGCCATCCGACGCCGATGTACGCTCGTGCTGTCGCATGGACGTCGTCTTCGTGCTGCTCGGTGTCGTTCCGTCGTTCGCGGCGGGTCTGCACCTATGGCGGCGAACTGACATCGGATACGCCGCGTTCACGTGGTGGGCGCTGGTGATCCTGGTTCCGTGGGCTGGCCCGGCCACGTACGCCGCGTGCACGTCGTTCCCATTGATCGCTGCCCCACTGCTGATCACCGTCGGCAGCTGGCTTGTCTATGCGTATGTCGCCGGCCCAGTCGGCGAGCTCGTTCGGACTCGCGCTTGGCGACCTGTCGCCGCAATCGACTTCGAGGCCAACTGGACGCATGAGTTCGACACGGCCATCCAGGTCCGACCCACGTACGCGTATGTCTATGCGGGAGAGCGCTTCGCGGGGGCGCGCTTGAACCTGAGCGAGCCGCCCTGGTACGCGTCGGACATCCCTCGCGATGGGCCGACTCCGCCGCTTCGATTCGAGATGGTCTACGTCAATCCGAAGGATCCGGCTGAGTCGGTGGTGTTTCTGGCGCCGAGGCGCAGCGAGCACACCAGGGCCGCGACGGGGTTCGCCCTTCTTACGTCGGGCATCGTCTCCATCGTCGGTCGGTTGCGACGCCGCGACGCCCGGCACCGATCGGTTGCGTGAGCGCAGCGCGTTGGGCACCCCGAGCGCGCGCGGACGCAGCCACCGACGCACATCACAGGCCGAGCCCGGCGCAGACGCGCACGACGTTCTCGTCGCACGGTCGCGTGCCGACGACCGCGTCCATGTCGATGTCGACGGCGTCGACGCTGCCGAGCGCGACCGGACAGCTGTAGCCGCAGCCGAGCAAGCGGCGCGGCTCGAAGCGCGCGAGCGGCGCCGTCGCGTCGCAGGGCGAGCCGTCGCCGCCGTCGAGCACGACGGTGAGCCGCACGATCACCGTCTCGGTCGGCGCATCGGCGAGCAGCAGCGGCTGTCCATCGACGAAATCGGAGACGCGCAGCTCGTCGAGATCCGCTTCGTCGATCTCGGCGAGGCGTGCGCGCGGCACGCGCAGACACGTGCGCGCGGAGGGGATCGCGGTGCAGGTGCCGCTCGCGCAGGCCTCGACGATCTCGGTCGGACGGCAGCGCGGAAACGTCGACGTGCGCACGAAGTCGAAGACCAGCAGTACGTCCTCGTCGATGAAGGCGGGCTCGAGCGCCCGCGCGACGAGCGGCAGATCGGTCGCCGAGTCGACGCACGAGATCGGTCCGCGCGTGTCGAGGCCGAGCGTCACCGGATGATCGACGACGCACGCGCTCGCACCGATCACGAGCGCGGCGACGGCGACGATGCGAGCGCGTCGAGCGAGCGCACCGACCGCGTCGACCGCGACGAGACGTGCGCGGAAGTGCGCACCGACGAGACGTGCGCTCATGGCCCGGTACCGCCCGCGTAGACCGGCACGCGCACGCTCGGCTCGAACAGCAGCGCCGCGGAGATCCCGCCGCTGATCAGACCAGCGGCGACGACCGCGGCCCAGAAGAGCGGCTCCTCGTAGAGCGGGCGCGGTGGGATCACGCCCGCCTCGGTGAGCAGCTCGCGCAGCGCGGCGCGAGTCGCCGGCACGATGTCCGCGGCGAGCGCCAGGCGCTCCATGCGACGCGGGCGCACGTCGTCGATCGCGAGCGCGAGACGCACGCGCAGCTGGCCGCGCGGCGCTGGCGCTGCGTCGAACCAGACGATGCGGCGATCGCGCGCGGCGACCTGGAGAAGATTGAGCGCTGCCCCGGTGTCGCTCTCGGCGGCGCTGCGCGCGCGCCACTGCCGCGCAGCGCGCTCCGGCGTCGCTGGCGGGAGTCGCAGCGCGACCTGCGCCGGCTGGTCGAGGGCGACCTCGATGCGCGTGTGCGCGTCGTCGTAGCCGTCGGCCGTCGCGGCGATGACGTGCGCGCCGGCGCGGAGGGCGAGCACACAAGGCGCGCGACAAGTGGACGCGCGACCGTCGAGCGCGACCTGCGCGCCAGCAGGTGTGACGGCGACCTCGACGCGCACCGTCGGCGCGGCGTGTGCGGCGACCACGGCATCGGCGAGCAGGCGCTCGGCGCGCGGCGAGATGTCGTCGGCGCTCGCTGGCACCGCGAGGCCGAGCGCGCCGAGCGTGCGTGCGACGTCGAGCGCCGCCGCTTCGTCGCCGCGTGCGAGCGCACACGCACAACGAAAGGTGAGCACGCGCGCCGCGCCGTCACGGTCGCCCGCGGCGAGCGCTGCCGGCACGAGCGCGGCGTCGTCGAGCGCCGCGAGGCAAGCGTCGAAGTCGCCGTGCGTGACGTACGCGTCGCGCGCGAGCGCGAGCCGCGCGGCGCGATCGGCGAGCGCGCGCTCGGCGGCCGGATCGACGCTCGCGCTCTCGGGCAAATGCACCACGCGCAGCCGCACCGCGTCGTCGATCGGCGTGTGCACCGCGCGATCGAGGATCGCGCCGCCGCGCGCCTCCGCTGCGACGACGGTGAGCGCGATCGGTGTGTGCGTCCCGCCGCAGCCAATCAGCGCGAACAGCGCGAATGGCGCGACGAGCACGCACCGCGCGAACAACGCGGGCAGCGCGACCAGAGCGAGCGGCCAGCGCCGAACGCTCACCGCAGCCCGTGCCGCTTGAGCAGGTCGTGCAGGTGCGTGCGGTCGAGCCCAGCGCGGCGCGCGCTCTCGGCGACGTTCTGCCGCGAGGCCTCGAGCAGGCGCGCGAGATAGTGCCGCTCGAACGACGCCATCGCCTGATCGCGCGCGTCTCGATACGGCAGCGCCAGCACATCGGCGAACGCCCGCGTCGACGCGGCGTCTCCCCCGCCCGCGTCGCCCGGCCCAGCGTCGCCGAGCGCAGCATCGCCGAGTTCGGGCGGCTCACGCAGCGCGACCGCGGCGTCGACCGCGTTGCGCAGCTCACGCACGTTGCCGGGCCAGCTGTGCTGCGCCCAGCGCGCGAGCGCCGCATCCGGCACGATCTCTTCGCGGGTGCCGGTCCAGCCGCCCGCCGCGAGAAAGCTCTCGACCAGCAGCGGCACGTCGTCGAGCCGATCGCGCAGCGCGGGCGTGGTGATGCGCAGCACCGCGAGGCGGTGATAGAGATCCGCGCGGAAGCGCCCCTCGTTCACCGCGCCGCGCAGATCACGGTGAGTCGCCGCGATGACGCGCACGTCGATTGGCAGCTCGCGCTCGCCGCCGACGCGTCGCGCGACCCCGCGCGCCAGCGCACCGAGCAGCATCGGCTGCACGGACAGCGGCAGCTCGCCGACCTCATCGAGAAACAGCGTCCCGCCACGCGCCTGCTCGAGCGCGCCAGCGCGTGCCTCTCGCGCGCCGGTGAACGCGCCGCGCTCGTGCCCGAACAGCTCGCTCGCGACCAGCGTCTCGGCGATCGCGCCCGCGTCGACGACGACGAACGGCCCCTCCCGCCGCGGCCCGAGCTCGTGCAGCGCGCGCGCGACCAGCTCCTTGCCGGTGCCCGACTCGCCGAGCACGAGCACCGGCGCCTCGCTCCGCGCCGCCCGCGCGACGCGCGCCACCAGCAGCCGCAGCGGCGCAGACTCGCCGACGATGCGCGCGATCGCGGCATGCGCGTACACGTCGCGCACGCCCGCATCTTCGACGCGGATCGCCGTCGCGCCGAGCAGCAACACCGTGCCGGACGGGACGACTCCCTCGCGCAGCCAAGTGGCGCCGACGCGGACCAGCGGCACAGCGCCGAGATCGCGCGCGCGCACGCCGCGCGCATCGCCACGCAGCTCGAGCTGATGCCGCGCGACCAGCGGATCGCGCAAGCGCAGCGTGTTGCCGTCGTCGGTACCGACGGTGAGCTCTTCCTCCGCGTCGACGTGCGCGCCGCTGTCCGGCCCCGCGACGACCGTAGCCGCGACGACGCTGACGGGGATCGCGGCGCGCGCGCGCGGAGCGGTGCGTTCCATCGAGCGCATAAGGTACCACGGAACGCATGGTCGGCGGAACGGCGTCCGCATTGCGCTCTCGGTCGCGCCGTACGCCTACGCGGCGGAGTTCGACCGTCGAACTCGGCGCCGTATGTCTGCGCTACGCAGTTCGACCGTCGAACTCGGCGCCGTACGCCTACGCGCCCGATTTCGACGCCCAAACTCGGCGCCGTACGCGTCCGCAGGCGACCGCGCCGCGCGGAATCGCCTCCGTACGTCTACGCAGCCAACTTCGACGCCCAAACTCGGCGCCGTACGCGTCCGCAGGCGACCGCGCCGCGCGGAATCGCCTCCGTACGTCTACGCAGCCGACTTCGACGCCCAAACTCGGCTCCGGACGCCTCCGGAGGCGACCGCGCCGCGCGGAATCGCCTCCGTACGTCTACGCAGCCGACTTCGACGCCCAAACTCGGCTCCGGACGCCTCCGGAGGCGATCCGGCGCGCGGAAACGCATCCGTACGGTAAAAACGCGCGCCAAGTGTGCACCGGCGGAGTGTCCGATGGTGCGCGCTGCACTGAACGGCCTTGCAGGGGCGGCGCAGTTCGACGCACTGCGGCATGCTCTTGCCGCCGCTCAGCGCGGCGTGATAGACGCCGCGCAATGAAGACATTTCGCGTTCTCGTTGACTCGTCGCGTTCGTCCATCCCCGTTTTTTTCACGACGATCGTGGTGTTTGCGCTCCTCGCATCGTTCGCGCCGCGCGTGGCTTCGGCGCAGAGCTGGGGCTCGGTGTCCGGCAGCGGCGGCGCGCAGAATCGGGCGACGCGGACGCCCGCATCGCCGACGACCCCTGCGCTGCCGATGGGCGTGCGCTTCGCCATCGACGTGCCGCTCTTCTCGTATGCCTCGTTCATCTCCGGCGGCTCCGGCAGCGAGACTGGATTTCGTCTCTCCGGCGGTGCGCTCGAGCTCGGCTACGCGCCTTCGCCGGTCGTCACGATCGGCGCGTCGCTGGGCGTCGACTATCGCTCGGCCGGCGACGAGTCCGCGGTCGCCGCGAGCTTCGTCGGCTTCGTCGACGTCGCGCCCGGCGAGAGCGCGACGCGCTTCTTCATTCGCCCGCACTTCGGCGGCACGACCAGCCCGACCCTCGGGGGCTGGCTGTTCGGCGTGCGCCTCGGCGCGCGCGTCCTCGCGATCGGACACGTCACCGTCGAGCCGTGGGCGGAGCTGCGCTACTCGCGCGCCTCGACCGACGTCATGACGCTCGGCCCACGGGGCGAGGTCGAGGTGGTCTCGCTCGGCGTCGGTGTCGCGTCGATCGCGCTCGGCCTGAGCGTCGCGCTGTGGGGCGAGACCAGCGTCGCCGCCGGCGGCGATCCGGACACCGGCGCGCGCGGTGAAGATCTGCCGCGCTGGGGATCGGCGGACTCGCGATCGGAAGCCGGCGCCGAGCAGCAGAGCCGCGCGCTCGGCCCGCAGCGACCACGCGCAGCAGCGACGCCAAGCGCATCGACCGGACCTGCGCCGGTCGTCGCGCAGCTGCGCGCCGGGCCACTGACCGTGAGCGTCATCGGGCGGCCGCGCGTCGAGCGCAGCGTCGTCGCGATCGCCGTCACGCGCGAGCGCTACATGCAAGCAAGCGACGCGATCGATCAGTGTCGCGAGGCGCGCTTTCTGGCCGACGCCGAGCTCATCGCGACGGTGCCGCTCGCGCCCGCCGGCGAGCGACGGCTCGCGGGGCGCATGCCCGCAGGGCGCATCCGGGCGCTCGTGCGCGCCGCGCGGCTGACGCTCGATCTGTGCGGTCAGCGCGTGCCGCTCTCGGGCGCGGGCATCGCGCTCAACGTCTTCGTCGCGCGCTTCGAGCGCGATGGTGGCGTCGTCGACGAAGCCGCCGCCGACGTCGCGCCCGAGGACGCGCCGCCGCCAGCCGACAGCGTCGTGCCGGATGCGGAGAGCGCGACGCCGGCGGTCGAGTGAAGAGGCGGCGGTAGGGCCGAACACTTGTGCGAGAGGCAGGCGTTAGGACGCGGGACGGAGGCTCGTCTCGACGTCAGCGCTCGCTTTCGCGCGCACACCGCCGCGCTCACCGCTGTTGACCTCCGCACGGAAGCCGCGCAGCGTCGTGCGGTGAAATCGGCGAACTGCAGCTCCACCTGGCGTCTCCTGGCGAGCTCGATGCTCGTCGTTCTGTCCACGCTCGCAGCGCCGCTGCAGGCGCAGCCGCTGCCGCTGTCGGAGGTGCCGCCAGAGCTGCGCGCGTGGGTGCCGTGGGCGCTCGATACGGCGCCGAACTATGGCTGCACCCTCGGCGATGGTGCGCTCGGCAACGACGCGAACATCCTCGCGAGCGATCCGATCTGCGTGTGGCCGGGCGAGCTGGTCGTCACCGTCGGCGCGAGCGAGGCCGGCTTCGTGCTCGATGCGACGAGCGATCGGCGCACGGCGCTCGGCTTGCCGGGAGGCGGGCGCAACTGGCCGGTCGACGTGCGCGTCGATGGCCGAGCGGCGGTCGTGCTGGTGCAGGGCGGGAAGCCGGTGCTGTGGCTCGAGCCGGGGGTTCATCGCATCGAAGGGCGACTGCCGTGGAGCACGATCCCGGAGACGCTGGCGATCCCGGACGACGTCGCGCGGGTGACGCTGGTGCGCGATGGGCAGACGAGCGCGCCCTCGCGTGCCACTGCCGGCGAGGTGTGGCTGCGCGGCGGTGCAACCGCGGCGACCGAGCAAGATCAGGTTGGGCTCGAGGTGCATCGGCGCATCGACGACGGCTCGCCGCTCGCGGTGACGACGCGCATCGTCGTGCGCGCAGCGGGGCGCGCGCGTGAGCTGCGGCTGCCGAACGTGCTTCCCGCGGGGCTCGTGCCGATCGAGATCTCGGCGGATCTGCCGGTGCGGCTCGTCGCCTCGGGCGAGCTGACGATTCAGCTGCGGCCCGGCACGTTCACCATCACGGTGAACGCGCTGAGCGCGCATCCAGACGCCTCGTTCCAGCGACCGCAGGTGGATGCACCGTGGCCGGATCAAGAGGTGTGGGTGTGGTCGCCGAACGAGGCTTTCCGCCAGGTCGAGGTCGGTGGCGCGCCGGGGATCGATCCGCAGCGCACCTCGCTTCCGGACGAGTGGCGTGGGCTCTCCGCGTATCTGGTCGACCGCACAGCGACGCTCACGCTGCGCACGGTGCGCCGCGGCGAGCCGACGCCACCGCCGAATCAGGTCGCCATCACGCGCGAGGTCTGGCTCGATCTCGACGGCGGCGGTTATACGGCGCGCGATCAGCTGTCGATCGAGATGCACAGCACGCATCGCCTCGAGCTGAGCGAAGGCATGCTCGGCCGCGTCAGCGTCGCGACGCGCGATCAGCTGATCACGCAGCGCGGAGCGGGTCGCCCCGGCATCGAGGTGCGCGACACGACGCAGCCGTTCACGGCGGAGTGGCGCGTCGGCAAGCGCCCCTCGACGTTGCCCGCGGTCAACTGGTCGGAGAACGCGTCTTCGGTGGCGACGACGCTGCATCTGCCACCCGGCTGGGCGCTGGTGCACGCGTCGGGCGTCGATCGCGCGGAGGGCACTTGGCTCGAGCAGTGGACGCTGCTCGGCGTGTTCGCGCTGCTGCTGATCGCGGCGGCGATCGCGCGCGTCTACGGGATCGCGTGGGGCGCGGTCGCGTTCGTCGGCGTCGGCCTCGCGTTTCACGAGGACAGCTCGGCGCAGTGGCTCTGGCTCGCGCTCGCGGCCATCGCGGCGCTGCACGCTGCGCTGCGCGGCAAGCGCTTCGAGTTCTTGGTGCGCTGGACCTACTGGGCCGTCGGGATCGTGACGACGATCGTGGTGGTCGTGTTCGCCGCCGGGCAGCTGCGCGTCGCGCTGTATCCGCAGCTCGCGCGCCCTGTCGGCGACAGCGCGCCGCCGCAAGACGACTGGGGGCTGACACGCTCCGCCCCTTCGGGCGAAGCGGTGACCGATCAGCTCGAGGCGCTCGCTTACCGAAGCTCCGAAGGCGGCAGCGGTCGCCGCTCGGCCGGTGAGAGCCTCGGCGGCGACTCGCGCAACCTCGCCGAGAACGCGTATTGGCTCGATCCGAACGCGGTCGTG
>Ga0163144_10019205_pt1 | contig 13763 bp, 11 predicted proteins | sample OliLak19BULKMAT1_FD_123175 | JGI IMG/M metagenome (GOLD analysis project Ga0163144, IMG submission 123175) | Freshwater microbial mat bacterial communities from Lake Vanda, McMurdo Dry Valleys, Antarctica - Oligotrophic Lake LV.19.BULKMAT1 | ecosystem: Environmental > Aquatic > Freshwater >... | reverse complement strand
TCTCCGTGCCTGGCCCGATTCCGCCGGAACAGCAGCCTCCGCCGCGCTGACGCCACGTCCATGCGCGCAAAGATGCGCGCTCCGCCCGCCTACGTCGAGAACGGGCCTCGTGCAGCGGATACGGACGTCGACTCCGACGCTCTGCCGACGACCGTGCCGTTCCCCGCGCTCGTCGTCATCAGCCCCGGGCGCCCCGAAACGGTGCTCGGCGCGTTCGGCTGCCTGACGGTACAGCCAGGCGTGTACCACGCGGTCTCCGGGCTCGTGATGCGCGTGGTCGTGCTGGCGGAGCTGCTGAGAACGCGCGAAACGCTGCTCCTGCGCCTGCTCGGCTCGGGCCAGCTCCTGCGCGACGCGCTGGCCGATCTCGCGGCGCTGCCCGGCGACGTCTGGGAGAGGAGCGTGGCGACCCCTCTTTTGTTACACTTCCGACTCGAAAGCGCGAACCAACCGGCAACCCAGGAGGATGACGTGGACACCGAGATGAAAGCCTGGTGGGAGGACTACCAGCAGAAGCAGCGCAAAATGTTGGAAGAGGCGACCGAGGCAGGCCGCAATGAGGGCCGCAACGAGGGCCTCCACCAGGGTCGCAACGAGGGCCTCCACCAGGGCCTCAACCAGGGTCGCAACGAGGCCCGCAAAGTGCTGCTGCGGCTCCTCCGCAAGCGTTTCGGGGAGCTGCCGGCCGCTGTCGTCGGGCGCATCGAGGCGGCCGGCGAGGCCGACATCGAGCTCTGGGCGGACCGGGTGCTGGACGCGAAGGCGCTCTCCGACGTGCTCGACACCCCGAGCTGACGTCGGCCTGACGGCGGCGCGTAGATCATCCTCACGATTGTCGGCCGGCGACGCACTCATGGTTCCGCGACAAGGGAGCGAAGCCGTCGACTCGATTCGTCGACTCGCACCACGGAGGCTTTCACGACGATCCGGCAGACCTGCTCATGGTCGCCACTGCACGTATCCTCGATTGACAGCGTGTGTGCGGTGACTCCGCCAAGGATTCCGCGGGGGACGTTTTGATGGGGCGAGAAGCGACAGGCGCGCACAACCACAGCGCATGAAACGCGTGTCACCGCATTTCGCGCGGCTCGCGTGCGGCTTCGCGGACACCCGCTCCCGACAAATCGTCACGGCACCGAACGATCGTATTGAGAACGCCGGGCCCCCGGATTACTCGCGCCGCAGCATGGGTCTGCAAGACTTCGTTCGCTGGATCCTCCCAAAAGAGGACCACTTCTACACCTACCTGGAGAACCTCGCGGTCGCGAGCCACGAGGCGGCGCTCGCCCTCACCAGGTGGAAGGATCCAGAGACCTCGCCGCAGTCCGTGTGCGACGCGGTGCAGGCCATCGAGCACGACGCGGACGGCATCATCGAGCAGCTCGAGGATGGCCTCGCCCGCACCTTCGTCACGCCGCTCGACCGCGAAGACCTGCACCGCCTCGGCTCCGAGCTCGACGACGTCGTCGACCTCGCCAACCTCGCGGCCCGCGCCATCGTGCTCTACGGCGTCGACCGGCCGACAAAGGCGATGATCATGCTCATCGACGTCCTCGTCGAGAGCACCGCGGTCCTCAAGTCCTCGGTCCCCAAGCTCCGCCAGCACAAGTACGCCGAGCTGACCGAGTCGGCGCGCGTGCTGCGCCAGCTCGAAAAGGACGCCGACAAGACCTACCGCAACGAGATCAGCCGGCTGTTTCACGACGACGAGGTCGACGTGAAGACCGTCCTCAAGCAGCGCGAGGTGCTCGAAGACCTGGAGCGCGCGGTCGACCACTGCGACCACGTCGCGGAGACCCTGTCCAACCTCGCGGTCAAGCATGGTTAGCCTGCTCATCGCCGTCGTCGTCGCCGCGATCGTCTTCGATTACATCAACGGCTTCCACGACGCGGCGAACGCCATCGCCACGGTCGTCTCGACCGGCGTGTTGCCCATCCGCACCGCGGTGCTCATCGCCGCCGCGCTCAACTTCGCGGGCGCCGTCGCCGGCACCGCGGTGGCCAAGACCATCGCCTCCGGCTTCGCCGATCCGACCGTCGTCAGCCAGGCCTGCGTCCTCGCCGCGCTCATCGGCGCCTCGATCTGGAACCTGATCACGTGGTGGTTCGGCATCCCCTCCAGCTCGTCGCACGCCCTCATCGGCGGGCTCGCGGGGGCGGTCGTCGCGCACGCGGGCATCGGCGCCTTCAAGTGGAGCTCGCTCGTGCAGAAGGTGCTCCTCCCGCTCGTGCTGTCGCCGACCATCGGCTTCGTCGTGGCGTTCTTCACCATGGTCGCGCTCATGTGGATCTTCCGCCGCGTGCGCCCCGCCACCGTTCATCGCACCTCGCGCCGCCTCCAGCTCGTCTCGGCCTGCGCCATGGCCTTCTCGCACGGCTCCAACGACGCGCAGAAATCCATGGGCATCATCACCCTCGCCCTCGCGAGCTTCGTCGCGGCCGGCCACGCTGACGTGCTGCCCTCGTGGATGCTCCCCAAGGGCGACGACGTCCCGCAGTGGGTCATCGTCGCCTGCGCCGCGGCCATCGCCCTCGGCACGGCGGCCGGCGGCAAGAAGATCATCAAGACCATGGGCAGCAAGATCATCCGCATCTCGCCGCTCCAGGGCTTCGCCGCCGAGACCAGCGGCACCCTCACCATCCTGGCCGCGAGCAGCCTCGGCATCCCCGTCTCCACCACCCACGTCATCAACGCCTGCATCATGGGTGTCGGCGCCAGCAAGCGCGTCTCGGCCGTCCGCTGGGGCGTCGCCGGCAACATCATGCTCGCCTGGGTGCTCACCCTCCCGCTCTCGGGCGCCATGGCCTTCGTCGCCATGTGGATCCTCGAAAAGGCCGGCGCCAACTAGCTCCGCCCGGCGCGCGGCCACCGCGGGCGAGGCGCCTCGGAGCCACCCTGCCGCCAGCGCTCCTCGCGCCACCCCGCCCGCCGCGTCCTACACTGTCGGCCGTGCCCCGCCTCGTCCTGCTCAGCGACACCCACGGCTACCACGACACCCTCCGCGTCCCCGACGGCGACGTGCTCGTGCATGCCGGCGACTTCTGCACGAGCGGCAAAGAGATGCAGGCGCGCGCCTTCGCGAAGTGGTTTGCGAAGCAGCCCCACGCTCACAAGGTCGTGGTCGCGGGCAACCACGATCGCTGCCTCGAGCTCGACATGAGCCTCGGCGAGAAGCTCTTCGAGGGCGCCACCTACCTGCTCGATCGCGAGGCCACCGTGGGCGGCCTGCGCATCTACGGCTCGCCCTGGCAACCCGAGTTCCTGAGCTGGGCGTTCAACCTCCCGCGCGGCGAGGCCCTGCGCGAGGTGTGGTCGCAGATCCCGACGGGCATCGACGTCCTCGTCACGCACGGCCCGCCCTGGGGCATCCTCGATCGCACGGTCAGCGGCGACCTCGTCGGCTGCGAAGAGCTCCTCGCCGCGGTCGCCCGCGTGCGGCCTCGCCTTCACCTGTTCGGCCACATCCACGAGGGCGCCGGCAGCCACCGCCACGAGCGCACCCTCTTCGTCAACGCCTCGGTGTGCACCGTCGCGTACACGCCGACCAACCCGATCCTCGTCGTCGACGTTCCGCTCGACCGCACCGCCCCGGCCACGCTTCACGCTCCGCCCTGAAGCGCCGCCCCGAAGGGTGGAGTGGCCATTCACGCGAATCACCGTGCCGGTGAAGCGCCGAGCGTTCCGCGATTCAAGCTCTCGCTCTAAAACCCGCCGCTCACCCCCACGCTCGGAATCGAGATCGGCCCGAGCTCTTGCGGCCCGCAGGTCTCCACGGCGTCGATCTGCGTCCGGCAGTCGATGTTGATCGTCTCCTTCGCGAGCGTCACGTTCAGCCCCTCGAGCACCGCCGTCACGTAGCCCGTCTTTCCGATCCGCCACGTCTTGGACAGCCGCACGTCGATGCGAAAGAAGCCCGGACCGCGCACCACGTTGCGCTTGCCGATCAGCGTCTCCTCGCTCGCGTCGATGAGGTTGTCGTTCTCCACGAGCGAGTACGGCCGCCCCGAGTAGCCCGTGAACCTCCCGCCCGCGTGCCACCCGGGGAGAAACTCGTAGCCGAGCACCACGTGCACCACGTGCGTTCGATCGCTGTCCGCCGCGAACGTCTCGCGCAGCGCCGTCCGCTCCGTGCGCGACAGCGTGTACGCGATCTGCCCGCCCAGCTTCTCGGTCAGGGCCCGCCGCAACAGCAGCTCGACCCCGTACGAGCGGCCTTTCGCCCGCGCCGCGAAGTTGCACTCGAGCTGGCCCGGCCCACACGTCGCGAGGAAATCGGTGAGCGCCTCGTACTCGTGCAGGTACCCCGTCGCATGGAACGCGATGCGCGCCGGCAGCTCGAATTCAAGCCCCTGGCTCGCCTGCAACGCCTCCTGCAACACCAGCCTGCCGAAGGCCGGCGTCACCCCCGGCGCCGGCAGCACGAACGACGGCCGCTGGTGCGCGAGCCCGATCGTCGTGACGCTCGCCAGCCAGGGAAACAGCGCCACCCGCGCCGAGGCCCGCGGATCGATCCCGACCGCGTCGCCCGTCGGATCGGTGAACAGATCGACCCGCACGCCACCCACGAGCTGCACGTAGGGCGCGGGCGACAGCCCCAGATCCGCGAACCCGCCAAACGTCGCCACGGTCCGCCCCTTGAACGTCGCCGCGAAGGTCCCGTCATCGTCCGCGGGCCGATCCTCGAACGGCGCCCGCTCGAAGCGGTTCTCTTGCACCAGCAGATCGGCGCCCGCCCGCACGCGCACCGCGCGGTGCAACGAGAGGTCCGCGACCGAGCGGAGCTGCCCCAGCGTCGAGAACAGATCGCCCTGCCCGCCGAAGCTCGACCGATCGGTCCCCGCCGTCGCCGCGACCCGCACGCGGGGCCGCCGATCGCCCGGCACGTCCTCCGCTTCGGCGATCTCGTCCCCCGCCAGCGCCGCGAAGAGCGACCCCGACAGCACCGCCAGCGGCCGCACCTCGGGCCCGTGCTCGAGGGCCAGATCGACACGGTGGAACTGCCCCTTGTACAGCGTCTTCTCCACGCCGTTGTCGTTCTGGATCAGGAAGTCGTCCGCCCCGAAGGCCAGCACCCGCAGCCGATTCCCTTCTGAAATGCGGTAATTCGCCCCTGCCTGATAGTCCCAGTAGCCCAGGTTCACGTCCTTCGTGATCAGCGGCAGCACCGCCTGCGTGAACGAAAATCGCCCCGCCGCAAAGGCCGAGCCGCGACCCCCCGGCAGCGGCGCCGTCGCGTACGCCCCCGCATCCAGCACGCGCAGCGACGCCTCCGCCGAGAACCGCGCCGGCGGCGTCACGGTGTCCGCCGCGAGGATCCCGCCGATCTGGCGCCCGTACGCCACCGGAACCCCACCCGGATAAAAGTCCACGCTCGCGATGATCGGCGGCGCGATCACGCTCGGCCCGGCGCCGACGTGAAAGAGCAGCGGCACCGGCACCCCGTCGAGAAAATATCCCGTCCCTGTCGGTGTCGCTCCGCGCACGTAAAAATAAGGCAATCCCGACAAGAACGGCACCACCCCCGGCAAGATCTCCACCGCCCGGAACGCATCGCCGAACGCCCCCGGAACCCGCGACACCGCCTTGGCCGAGAGGTGAACCCCCGCCGGCTCCGGCGCCGGAGTCGGCCCGTGCGCCCCCTCGACCGTCACGTCGATCGCCGCCGCCCCCGCACCGGAAGCAGCCGCGCCGGGAGCCGCCGACTTACCCGGAGCAGCAGGAGTCGTGGAGGCGGTTTTCGTGAGACTTGGGCCGGCGCCTGATGATCCGGCAGCTCGTGATTCCGTGGTTGGACTGGAAGCATCAGGTGCGGTCTGGCTCGCCGCCGGGGTGGAGCCATTCGGCGGTGCAGGCGGGGTCGCCGCCGTGCTCGAACCATTCGCCGACGGTGCAGGCGGGGTCGCCGCCGTGCTCGAACCATTCGCCGACGGCGCAGGCGGCACGAATCGAATCTGCAGAACGAAGCGCGCTGCCACGGCGCGATCCCCTTTGCGGGCAGGCTCGAAGCGCGCGCTCGCGACAGCCGACATCGCCGCGGTCGAGAACGGCGGCACACCGGTCATCGCCCGCACCGACTGGACCGCTCCGTCGACGCCGACCACCACTTCGAGGTGCACCACCACCTCGCCCGACGCGCCCTCCGGATAGGCCGGCTCGATGGCTGCCACCGGGCGCGGGAGCGTCACCCCCTCCGCGTCGGGCGCGCCCGCGTCCCCGACCGGCGGTGCCGCCGCATCTCCCGCTCCCGCCGCCCCGGCGTCAGGATCGCCTTCCTTCTCCGGTGATTCCGGCGGCGGCGCGGCGAGCACGACGCTGTCCCCAGCCCCGATGCTCAGCAGCCCGACCGCCGGACCCACCATCAGGCCCAACGCCACGACCACTCCGCGCCGGCCGTTCACCGCCGCAGCATCGCACGTGGCGGGCCTTCAGCGCAGCGCCGTGGCACTCCCCCTCACGGACTCTCGCTCAGCACCAGCTCCACACGCCGGTTGTGGAGCCGCCCACCATCGCTGTCGTTCGGCCCGACAGGCGAGGACGGCGGCGCGCGGGCTCATGCGAAGGTTTCCCTGGGACCACGGCGGCGGCCGAGCCTTGGGGGCGAGATAGCTTGTCGCGAGATCGTCAGCTCGGCGAGCGGAACAGCACCAGGACGCCCGAGTACATGCCGAGACGCACCTGACCGCCGGGACGCGGCAGCAGCTCGAACGACGAGTGCATGCCCGCGACAGGCAGATCGCCGAAGCGCTTGCGCAGGATGCGGCTCTCGACGCCGGGTCCGCCGTAGAGCCCCTGCCCTCGCCCGGCACAGGTGAAATAAAGGAGAAACCGCGCGCTCGCGCCGGTCGTCTGCTCGACCACGTGGCGGGCGCTCTGCTCGAGCAGGTCTTTCCCGGCGGCCGCGTCGCGCACCGCGAAGGCGATGCGGGCGCCGATGCGCGCCTCGGCCCCGACCATGACGCCGCGGCGCCCCGGGTCGATGCCGCGGATGGGGCGCACCACGTAGCGCTCGCGCCCCGCCACCTCGTTGTCTTCGGCGAGCGCGGCGAACACCACGGGAGGGCCACCTTCGCCCTGGGTTTGCCCGGCACAGCCGCTCAGCACGTCGAGGGCGGGGCGACCGCCGAGGCGCAGCACCAGGCCCGACGAGACCTCGTCCACGGGGAGGAACGGCGTGAGGATCTTGCAGGCGGCGGAGGCGTCGATGATCGGGCTCGCGAGCCCGGCGATCGCCAGCCCACAGGCCTCGCCCTTCACCAGCGTTCCGTCGGCCGCGATGCCGACAGGGGCGCCGCCCACCGTGCCGCCGCCGAAGATCGACACCCCGGCAGGCAGCCCGAGGCTGTCGATCATGCTCGGCTGGAAGGCCTCGGGCCGCGCGAAGAGCGCCGCGCACGAGGCCCGCCGCAAGACGTCCGCGTCGCGCTCGCCGGGCGCCACGCCGGCCGCGAAAGGGGCGGCGCGCCCGCCCGTCCACAGGATGCCGGAGGCCGCGCCGACGCCCTCGAATTCGGCCTTTTCGTTGAGCACGCCGGCCGCGGGGACGACACAGGCGGGGACACCCTTCCAGGCGGCGCGCACCTGCTGGGCGACGCCCGCTGGATCGAGCGCGAGCGGACCCGAGACGAAGACGAGGCCGCCGGAAGGTGCGCGTACGGAGTCCTTCGTGTCGGCGAGCGTGCGGCTGAGCGCGCCGGCGTTCGCCGCGCCACTCGCGACCGAAAAACAAAAGCTCTTGGCCGTCATGGGTGGACTCGCCGAGCTTAATTCAAAAAAAACGCCGCGCCGAAGGAGTCTTGCCCGATAATGCGATCTAGCCTTGGGTTATCCGTCGCCTTCTCCCGTTCTGACACATCCGGCTCGACAGGGTGGTGTGCGCTTCGACGTGTCGTCGTATGCGCGGACCGACATCGGCCGGTACCGCCAGACCAACGAGGACGCCCACTTCCGGAACGACGACCTGGGCCTGTACATCGTGGCTGACGGCATGGGGGGCCACGCCGCCGGCGAGGTCGCCAGCTCCGAGGCGGTCGACGCGATTTACGGCATGGTCAAGCGCGGCATCTCGGCCGTCGGGGACCTCCGCGAGCCCATGAGCGACGAAAAGGCGCGCGCCGCCTGCCGGCTCATGGAAGGGGCGATCCAGGGCGCGACCTACATGGTCTTCGCCATCTCGCAGTTCGAGCACGACAAGTCCGGCATGGGCACCACCATCACCGCGGCCCTGGTGGTGGGCGACTCGCTGGTGATCGGCCAGGTCGGGGACAGCCGCATCTACCAGGTGCGCGGCATGAACGTCCGCCAGATCACCGAGGACCACACGCTCATCGCCTGGCAGATCAAGCAGGGCATCCTCTCGGCCGACGAGGCGCGCTTTTCGCCCCACAAGAACGTCATCACCCGGGCCGTGGGCAACCGCGACTACGTGCAGGTCGACACCTCGCTCGTGCGGGTCGAGCCGGGCGACCGCTACTTGCTGTGCTCCGACGGGCTGCACGGCTACCTGCAGGACGAAGAGATCGTGGACCTCGTCGACATCGGCGGCGAGAACGCGGTCCGCGCCTTCGTCGACCTGGCGAACCTGCGCGGCGGCCGCGACAACATCACCGCCGTCCTCGTCGAGATCGACTAGTTATTTGGCCGTTCTCATGAGCCTCTGATAGCGACGGCGTTCGTGAGCGAGGCGCGGTTTGGCGGACGCGCTCGTGGCTCGCGGGACACGTGTGCCGCGCCGTGTGCGCGGATCGTCCCCGGGTTCGGTTATTGCGAACGTCTCGGTTGGAGCGCGAAACGATGAAGCGGCAAACATTGCTCGAACGGAAGCGGATCGGCGTCATCATGGGCGGATCGTCGAGTGAACGCGACGTCAGCCTGAGGTCGGGTGCGGCCGTGGCCGAGGCGCTCACCGCGCGCGGTCACGAGGTCATCCGCTTTCTGCTGGGCGAGACGTTCGGTCCCGAGATCCTCACGACCCTGATGCGCGCGCGGCTCGACGCGGCGTTCCTGGCCCTGCACGGCCGGCTCGGCGAGGACGGCTGCGTGCAGGGGCTGCTTGAAATCGCGCAGATTCCGTACACCGGCTCGGGCGTGCTCGCGAGCGCGCTGGCCATGGACAAGCTCAAGTCGAAGGAGCTGTTCCGCCTGCACAACGTGCCGACGCCGCCGTATTACACGCTCGAAGCGAAGGACCTCTGCGACCTCGAGGCGATCCACGGCTCGTTCGGTTACCCCGTCATGGTGAAGCCGCGCGGCGAAGGCTCCAGCCTCGGCGTCTCGAAGGCGAACGACGCGACCGAGCTGTCGCGGGCCGTCACGCACGCGCTCGAGCTCGACGACGTCGTGCTCGTCGAGCGCTTCGTTTCAGGCATCGAGGTCGACGTCGGCGTCCTCGACGGGCGCGTCCTCGGCGCCATCGAGATCGCCCCGAAGAAGGGATTCTACGACTACGAGGCGAAGTACACGCCCGGCATGACCGACTACTACCTGCCGGCGCGGCTCTCGCCTGCCCGCCTCTCGGGTGTGCAAAACCTCGCGCTGCGCGCCGCGCGGGCCCTCGGCACCACCGGCGCCGTGCGGGTCGACCTGCTCGTGACGCCCGGCGAGAACGAGTACGTGCTCGAGGTCAACACCCTGCCCGGCATGACGCAGACAAGCCTGCTGCCGAAGATCGCGGCCTCCGCCGGCTACGACTTCGGCGACCTGTGCGAGACCATCCTCGCCGGCGCGCGCCTCCACCAGCCCGTCCGCCGCCGCCCCACCGCCCGCGTCACCGAGCTGCGCCCCGGCCGCCCGTCCCTCCTCCGCGTCGTCAGCGGCTGACCCCCTCCGCGCCCCGGCCGCCCGCGAATGCTATACGGGCCGCCCATGCTGTTCGTTCACCGTGGTGTCTTCCGCTGCACCCCCGAGGCGCTCTTCGCCTTTCACGAGCGCCCCGACGCGCTCGCGCTGCTCTCGCCGAAGGGGGGCCTGGTGCGCGTGGTGAAGCTGCCCGCCAGCCTGCACGTCGGCGAAGAGGCCGTCCTTCGCATGGGGCTCGGGCCTCTGCGCGTGACCTGGACCGCGCGCCACACGGCCTACGAGCCGCCCCACCGCTTCGTCGACGAGCAGGTCAGCGGGCCGTTTCGCAAGTGGGTTCACGAGCACCGCGTCGCGCCGCACCCGGACGGCGCCGAGCTTGTCGACTCGATCGACATCGAGCTCCCGGCCGGCGCGCTGGGGCGCTCGCTGGGGTGGCCTGTCGTGCGGCGCATGCTCGAAGGCGCGTTCGCGGAGCGGCACCGCGTGACCCGCGCCGAGGTGGAGCGAAGCGCGCCGTGAACGTCCTGTTCGTCGTGGCGAACCTGGTGCTGGGCATCGTCATCCCGCTCGGCCTCCAGCTCCACGATCGCGGCCGCCTCGCGCCGGAGCAGCGCGCCTGGGTGTGGAATTTCGCGAGCTGGGGCTCGGCGCTCTACAACTTCGGCCCGCTGTCGCTGATCGCGTGGGGGTATGTCACGCGCTCCCCGCGCTACTGGCGGGGGCTCGCCGTGGGAGTGCTGCTGGCGGAGATCGCGCTGCTGCTGCAGGGCGCCGCGGCGGAGGGCCTCGGGCGCGCCCTCTCCTTCAAGCCGAAGGCGCTCGCCGAGAACCGCGAGGGGTTCCTCGCCACGATGGTCTTCATGGTGGCGTTAGCGCTCGCGGTTGGCGCCGGCCGCTTCGTTCACGACCTGATCCGGCGTTGGCTGGGCCGGAGCACGACCGTAAGGGGGCCGCGGGCCGTCGCCCTTGCGGTTGTCCAGCGAGAACGCCTCGTTCCACCGCGCCCGCCCGGTCACCTGCATCATCACGAAGAGCGACAGGATGGCGCCGACCGTGATTGAGAGCCCGGTGAAGCCCTTCCACAGGAACGTCACCGAGAACAGGACCAGGTAGAGCGCCTGGGCAATGCCCATCTCGCGCAATGCGAACTTCCACCCCACGAACAGGCGGGCATAGCTCACGATCAGGGCCACGCTCACCACGGACGCAATGGCGAGCGAGGGGACGATGGCGACGTGGTCGACCAGGTACGAGAAGAGCAGGTGGTACGCGAAGAACGCGCAGCCGAAGAACAGGTAGTTGAGCGGGTGGATCTCGCGCTTCTGCGCCGCCGCGAAGATGGCGACCACGAAGAAGAAGAACAGCAGGCCGACCGGCGCGAAGAACGTGATGCGCGAGGCGAGGGGCCCCGGGTTGGTCTTCTGCGGCAGCTCGATGCCAATGGACGACGAGGCGATGAGGCTGCCCCACACCCACTCTCCGTGGAACGCCGACTCGTCGGCTCGCTTCGACGAGGGCGACAGGGTGCCCGGGAGAAAGTCGATGTTGCCAAAGTCGGTATCGAGCGTGAGGCGGAAGCCCTTCACCTTGCCCGTGCCGGCCGTCAGCGCGTAGTGCCACTGGGACGTCCCGCGCGACCGGTATTTGACGGCGTATTCGCGCCGCTCGCCCGGCGCCATCTCGGCCTCCCAGCGGGCGCTGCCCTCGCGAATGGCGACGTCGACCGGCCGCCCGCCCTCGGTCGAGACCGCGAAGCCGTCGTAGACGACCTCCCCCGGGACGAGCGGGAGCTCGATGGTGAGCGTCGCGTCGTTCGGAGAGTCATTGACGAAGGTGTAGCGCGCGGCGAAATCGACCTCGTAGGTCGGGAACCAGAGCAGGCCTTTCTGGCGATGGGTCAGGGCCAATCGAACCGCGATGTCCGAGGCGTCGAGGGCGGCTTTCTGTGCGGCGACGAGCGCGGGCTGCGCGGCCTGCGCGGCGGCCTGGGTGCCGTCCGACGGCTCGGCCGCGGCTGGCGGCGGGACGAGCACGCGCGGAGGCATCTGCTGCATGGGGGGGCCCCACAGCTTCTGCACCTCCTGGGTCATCTCCGACGACGCTTCGCCCGAGCGAACCACGACGGCGGAGCCCAGGACCACCCAGGCGACAGCGCACCCGAGCCAGATGAAACCGATGGCGATGAGTCGTTTCATTCCATGCTCAACGTTCGAGGGGGTCCGGGCTCGTGCAGCCTGCGTGGAGAGAGCGCCCGGATCGCGTGCACCGATGGGGGACGCCCGCGCGGAGGAACACATTCCGCCGCGGGCCGGGCGCTCGGGGAATCGCCTCGGGGTCGCGTCGGGCAAGCAGGACGGGCGATCCGCCGCGGGGCGCTGGAGGCCCTTCGGGGAGCGCGTCGGCGAAAGCGCGCGGGCCGAACGCTCGGGGCCCCTCGGGGAATCGCCTCGGGCGCGATCCTCGGCTAAAGGCAGCGCGTGCGATCGTTCAAAGCGGCGCGCGGGCTCCTCCTGGGGCTGGCGCTGATTCCCATGCAGGTGGCGGAGACGCGCGCGGACACCGGCTGGCTGCGGGCGGGCGGCGAGCAGGCGTGGACGCACCGCGCGGCCGGCGGGGTGCGCGGGATGACCGTGGGGCCGATCGAGAGCCTGCGCCATCCGGGCCGGGGCTATGGCAGCGAGGCTTACGGGCGGGCCCTCGACGAGGCCGTGGCCATGGGCGCCACCTGGGTGAGCCTCACCCCGTTCGGGCGCGTGGGGAACCTGAGGTCCACGCAGATCTCGCTCGATTTCGAGGCGCCGTTCGAGGAAAACCGCCGGAACATCCTGGAGGGCATCCACATGGCGCACCAGCGCGGCCTCAACGTGCTGCTGGTGCCGCACCTCTGGACGGAGTCGCACGAGTGGCGCGCCGAGATCGACCCGGGCAGCGACGAGGGCTGGGCCACGTGGTCCGAGTCGTACGAGCGCTTCCTCCTGACCTGGGCCGAGGTCGCGCGCGAGGGCTCGGCCGAGATGCTCAGTGTGGGCGTCGAGCTGCGGAGCTGGGTCACCACGCCGCGCGCCGCCAGCTTCTTCCCGATCCTGGCAAAGGTCCGCGGGGTGTATCCCGGCCTGCTCACTTATTCGGCAAATTGGGATGACGTCGACGAGACGCTCATCCTCCAGGCGATCGACGTGATCGGCCTCAACGCCTTCTATCCCCTGGCCGACGAGCCGTCCGTGCCGCTGCACGTCCTCCTGCAAGGGGGCGAGCGCGTGGCCGCGAGGCTCGAACGACTGGCGACGACGGAGCGCAAGCCGATCGTCCTGACCGAGATTGGCTACAAGACGGTGGCGAGCCCCGCGGTGAAGCCGTGGATCTGGCCGGAGGACATGGAGGAAGTGGTGCTGAGTCAGCAGGACCAGGCCGAGGCGACCTTCGCGCTGGTCCGGCCGCTGCTCGACAAACCCTGGTTTTCCGGCTTCTTCGTGTGGCGGCTCTACGCCGATCCCGACGACGTCTCGCAGGAGCCCGAATTCGGCTTTTCACCCCGCGGAAAGCTGGCCGAGCGCGTCGTGCGCGATGCCTTCGCCGCCATCTGGGCAGCCGACGGCCCGGCCTTCCTGAGCACCCCGATCGGCCGCCACAAGGCCGAGTCCGCAGGGCTGTTCTTCACGGCGCCGCACGCCCCGAGGCGCTGAGGGCGTGTCGGAGCGGTTTGCCGCCTTGGCAGATTGCTTGTCTCTCGAGTCTGACTGTCACTTGAGGCCGCCTGGTCTCACGCTCAAGGGCCGAGGAAATCAACACAGCAACCATCGTCGTCCAGGTTGCACGCGCTAGCACCAAACGCCCCCGGGCTGGTCGGAGCGTTCACCCGCAACTTCCGCCGAATCGCGTGGTACCCCAGTGTGGTCGGCATTTGCGGGCAGCGCGGCAGACCGACGACTGGGCGGGCGCGAGCAGATTCGCCGCGTGGAGGACCACT
>Ga0163144_10019204_pt1 | contig 13763 bp, 8 predicted proteins | sample OliLak19BULKMAT1_FD_123175 | JGI IMG/M metagenome (GOLD analysis project Ga0163144, IMG submission 123175) | Freshwater microbial mat bacterial communities from Lake Vanda, McMurdo Dry Valleys, Antarctica - Oligotrophic Lake LV.19.BULKMAT1 | ecosystem: Environmental > Aquatic > Freshwater > Lake... | reverse complement strand
TGGCCGCACTTCTCGAGGTCGCCGCCGCCGTCGTGGACGACGGTGGTGCGCTCGCCCACCGTCGTGCAGGTCGTCCCGTCGCCCTGCTCGTACGCCGAGAGCGACCTCCAGAACGGCAGGACCGCCGTCGACGCGCCCGGGTCGCGCGACGACGCCCCGCGGGTGAACGTGACCGCGCCCGTGCACAAGTCGAGTTGCGGCGGGACGAGCAGCCCCGCCCACGCGGTCTCGGCGTCCGTCACCGCCACGCTCCCCGACGTCGGGTAGCGCTCCTCGGCGACGGCGAGCGCCGCCGCCGCGAGGAGCGTCGCCGCCGTGAGTCCCCGCGTGAGTCCCCGCGTGAGTCCCCGCGTGAGTCCCCGCGTGAGTCCCCGCGTGAGTCCCCGCGTGAGTCCCCGCGTGAGTCCCAACGTGGGTCCCCGCCGCGCCGGCGCGACGCGCGCCCCTTCGCCTGCCGTGTTCGGAACCGTCTCCATGCCGTCCTCCCGACCGTCCCGGCGCCGTCCGCCCCACGGGGATCCCGCGGCGACCTTGACGCGCGTCCGGGCCGGTGCCCTCCATGGGCCCGTCGGCCCGTTGCGGTCTGCGCGGCGACCCCCCACGGGGCCACCTCCCGTCCTCGCGCGAGCGGCTCGGGGGTTGCGGTCCTTCCGACGCCGGCTTCCGCCCCCCCCGCCGCAGGGCTACCCTCGCCCCCATGCCCTCCCCGACCGTCGTCTCCGTCTCCGCCCGCGAGATCCTCGACTCCCGCGGCAACCCCACCCTCGAAGCCGACGTCGTCCTCTCGGACGGCAGCCGCGGCCGTGCGGCCGTCCCGAGCGGCGCCTCCACCGGCGCCCACGAGGCGTGCGAACTGCGCGACGGCGGGCCCCGCTTCGGCGGCAAGGGCGTACGGAAGGCGGTCGCCCACGTCGGCGGCGCGCTCGCGAAGGCGGTCGTCGGCCGCGACGCGTCCGACCTCGCCGGGCTCGACGAGGCGATGCGTGCCGCCGACGGCTCGGCGAACCTCGGGACCCTGGGCGCCAACGCGGTCCTCGGCGTATCGCTCGCCGCGGCCCACGCCGCCGCCGCGTCGGCGAAGACCCCGCTCTACCGCTTCCTCGGCGAGCGCGCCGGCGTGACGACGTGGCGGCTCCCCGTGCCCATGCTCAACGTGCTGAACGGCGGGGCGCACGCCGACAACGGTCTCGACGTGCAGGAATTCATGATCGCCCCGGTCGGCGCGCCGACGTTTGCCGAGGGGCTCCGTTGCGGCGCCGAGGTCTACGCCGCACTGAAGTCGCTGCTCAAGGGACGCAAGGCCTCGACCGCCGTGGGCGACGAGGGGGGGTTCGCGCCCCGGCTCCCGTCGAACCGGGCGGCCCTCGAGGCCGTCGCCGAGGCCGTCGGGAAGGCGGGGTACCGCCTCGGCACCGACGTGGCCCTCGCGCTCGACGTGGCGGCCACGGAGTTCTACGCCGACGGGACGTACCAGTTCGAGGGCGCGCGGCTCTCCGCCGACGAACTGATCGGGATCTACGAAGGATGGAGGGCTTCCCATCCGATCTACTCCATCGAAGATGGCCTGTCCGAGGACGACTGGGACGGCTGGGCCGCCCTGACCCGACGGATGGGCGCCGAGGTGCAGCTCGTGGGCGACGACCTGTTCGTGACCCAGCAGGCCCGGCTCGAACGGGGCATCGCCGCGCGCGTCGGCAACGCCGTGCTCATCAAGCCGAACCAGGTCGGCACCCTCACGGAGACGCTCGAGACGGTGGCCGTCGCGGGCCGCGCCGGGTATGGCGTCGTCCTCTCCCACCGCTCCGGCGAGACCGAGGACACCACGATCGCCGACCTCGCCGTCGCGACGGGTTGCGGCCAGATCAAGTCCGGCGCGCCCTGCCGCAGCGAGCGGGTCGCGAAGTACAACCGGCTGCTGCGCATCGAACAGGAACTCGGGTCGGCCGCGCGATACGGGCGGCCGACGGCGTGACCCCGCGCCCCGGCCCCCTCCTCCCGCTCGCGACCGCCGACGACCGGCGGCCCCTGCCGGGCTGGTCGCTGCCGATGGCCCTCCTGGGCCTCGTGGTCCTCCTCGTCTCCACGCTGCCGGCGCTGGTCGCCCGGCGCCGCCTCGACGCGGCGGAGTGTCGGATGAACGACGAGATCCGCGACCTCGACGTCACGACCGAGCGGATCGTCCGGGACCGGCAGGCGGTCCTGTCGGACCGCTTCGTGCTCGACCGCGCGCTGCGCGAGTTGCTCGAGCCGGGGCCGCGCATCGCGCTCCCCCGCGGCCCGCAAGCCCCCTGACGCGGCGCGCTGCCGCGACGGGCCTCGAAGCGGGCCGCCGCGACCGGCCTCGGGGACGCGAGGCCCTGCGCGCCGGCCGCACCCACCGGCGGTACGGCGGCCGTCGGCCGCCGCGATGACGTGCGATGATGCGACCATGCCCCGCTGGCGCCCCTTCTTGTTCCCGGTGAGGCTGCGCCCGGTCGGGCTCGTGTTCGGGTGCGTCCTCGCGGTCGGTCGCGGCGGGGCCGTGCCCCGCCTCGCCCACGCCGGCGAGGGCGGCGAGCGCCGCATCGACCCGCCCGCGGAGAACGTCTCGTACGTCCCCGCGGACGACCCGGCGCTGCGCAAGGCGTTCCAGGCCGTCGCCGACGCGGTCGCGAGGGGCGACGCGCTGACCACGGCGCGCACGCTGCAGCAGATCGCGCAGGCGCCCCCCGCGGCCGTCGTCGCGGTCGCCGAGGCGGCCGGGCAGGCGGGCGTCTTCGAGAGCGTGACCGTCGTCGCCCACCACCGCGTCGGCGCGCTCGGGACGGCCGTCGCCGACGCGTACGAGCGCGAGTTCGGCCCTCGCGCCGCGGCGCTCCTCGCGCAGGGACAGGCCCGCCGCGACCCGGGCCTCCTCGCCGACGCCTTCGACCGCTACGCGCCGACGACGGCGGGCCGTCGGGCGGCGCTGCTCCTCGTGGACCTCGCCCTCGAGCGCGGCGACCTCGATGACGCGCTCGGCTGGCTCGACCGCCTCGAGGATCTCGAGGTCACGGCGGCCCCCGAGGTCGTGGCCCACCTCGCGCCGTGGCGCGCCGCCCGCCTCGACCGTGCCGCGCGCGCGCTCGCGGCCACCCCGGCCGCGGAGCCGGCGATCCGCGCCCGCCTCGCCACGCTCGCGCCCGGGCTCCCCCTCGTCGGCGGCACCGGCGCCGCGACGGTGGCGCCGGACGACGTCGCCCGGCCCGCGCTCCCGACGTCGTGGCCGACGGTCGGCGGCGGCCCGGCCCGCGCCGGCGTGGCCGCCGCCGTACCCGACCGCCTCGTGCGCGTCGCCGACGAGGAACTGGTGGATCCGCGGCCCGCGCCGCGCGGCGAGGCGGACGAGCGCGGCCGGGCCTCGCGTCCGAGCCCGTGGATCCCGACGCGCGGCGTCGTCGACGGCGACCGCCTCGTGGTGTCCGACGGCCGGCGCCTCCACGTGCTGTCGCTCACGACGCACAAGCTCCGTTCGCGCGCGCCGATTCCGCTGCGGCCCGACGACGCCACGGCGCCGCCGGCGCTGCGTGGGGTCGAGGCGCGGCGGACCTGGGGGCTCGTCGAGGGGTTCGGCCTCGCGATCGACGGCGACGTCGTGTACGCGAACGTGCCGGCCGAGGTCGGGACGCCGGACCCTGAGCCGCTATCGAGCCCGTTCTCGCGCGCCGCGCGCGGGGCGCCGCCGGTCGCCAGCCGCTGGCTCGGCTGGGACGACGCGGTGAGCGCCGTCCGCCTCACCGACGACGGCGGCACGGTCCTGTGGGTCGCGGGCGGCGGGGCCCGCACGCCGGGCCTGCCGGAGCGGCTGCGCCTCGTGGGAACGCCGCTGGTCTACCGCGGCGCCGTGCACGTCGCCGGGATCCGTGCGACGGCGTCAACCGACGACCTGTTCGAAGCCTGGCACGTCGCGCTCTCGCCGCGCACCGGCGCCGTCCGGTCCGCCGTCTTCCTGGGCACGGGCACGCCGCTGCGGCGCAAGCGGGTCGACGAGGCGATGCCCGCGGGCTGCGTCGGCGCCCACGGCCGCGTCCACGTCGTGACGTCGCTGGGCCTCGCGTCGGCGGTGGACGCCCGCACCGGCCGGACGCTCTGGTCGTTCCGGTACGACCGCGGCCGGCCCGACGGCGAGGACACGGCCCGCCGCCTCACCGCCGACCGCGAGGGCGCGGAACGGCGCTCGAGCTTCGCGAACCACCCGCCGGTCGTCGTGGACGGCCGCCTCTACGTCGCGCCGACCGACGGACGGTCCGTCTGGTGCCTGTCCGACCGCCCGCGCGGCCGCGACCGGTTGCTCACCCGGTGGCCGCTGCACCGGACCGACGACGTGCGCAACCTCGCCCTGGAGCAAGTGGTCGGCGTGACGGACGGCCGGGACGGCGTGCCGCCCACCCTCGTCGTCGTGGGCCAAGGGTACGGCGTCGACCCCCTCCACGACCCGTTCACCGTGGTCGTCGCGGTGGACGCGCTCTCCGGGCGGCTTCGATGGGAGCGCGCCCTTCCGTTCGGCGCCCTCCCCGAGCCCCTCGGGGTCGCGGTGATCGCGGGCGACGACGTCTTCGTGCCGACGGCGAAGGGAATCGCGCGGTACGCGCTCGCTGACGGCGCCGACCGGCCGTCGATCGTCGCCGACGGCGACGACGACGACGAGGCCTACGGCAACCTCGTACCCGTCCCGGGGCGCGGCCTCGTCGCGGTGGCCGCGTCCCGCGTGACGTTCTGGATGCGGCCCCCGAAGAAGTAGCGCCCGAAAGGGAGCGCCCGAGGAGGCGCGCCGCCGCGCCTTTCCCGAGGCGGAAGGCCTTTCTGAAACCCCACACCGTGACGAGGCCGGGCGAGCGCACCGGGGCGGAGTGCGGCGACGGACCCTGGGGCAGACGTGTGCAGGACCGCGAGGGGGCCCGGCACGTCAACCATCCCCCCGGCGGTCCCCGGACGTCCGACGCGAGGCCCGGGCGGGGACGAGCCCCCGGACGGTCCGCCGCACGGGGGAATCCCCCCGGGCACCCGGGGCCGTGGTTGAATCCCGACTCCTCGCCCCCGCCGCAGCCCGGATCTGGAGCGCACCGATGGCCGACCTCGCCCCCGCCGCCGACGACGTCTCGGCGGCCGCCCGCGTGAAGGAGGCGCACGCGAGGATCACCGGGGAGCTCCGCAAGGCCATCGTGGGGCTGGACAGCGTCATCGACGAGTTGCTGATCTCGATCTTCGCCCGGGGGCACTGCCTCCTCGTCGGCGTCCCCGGCCTCGCGAAGACCCTCCTGATCAGCACCCTGGCGAAGAGCCTGTCGCTCTCCTTCAACCGCATCCAGTTCACCCCCGACCTGATGCCCGCCGACATCACCGGCACCGAGGTGATCCAGGAGGACCGGTCGACCGGGACGCGCCAGCTCAAGTTCATCCGCGGCCCGATCTTCGCGAACGTGATCCTGGCCGACGAGATCAACCGCACCCCCCCGAAGACGCAGGCGGCGCTCCTCGAGGCCATGCAGGAGCGCCAGGTCACGGTGGGCGGCGTCCGCCACCCGCTGTCGCCCCCCTTCTTCGTCCTCGCCACGCAGAACCCCATCGAGCAGGAGGGCACCTACCCCCTGCCCGAGGCGCAGCTCGACCGCTTCATGTTCATGGTGCGCGTCGAGTACCCGACCGAGGCGGAGGAGATGCGGATCGTCGAGATGACGACGAAGCCCACCACCGTCGATCTCCAGCAGGTGCTCTCCGGCCCGGAGATCCTGGAACTGCAGGAGCTGGTGCGGCGGGTGCCGGTGCCCGAACACGTGCTCCAGTACGTTTTGCGGCTGGTCCGCGCGACCCGCGTGAACACGCCGGAGACGCCGGCGCTCGTCAAGGAGCGGGTGGCGTGGGGCGCCGGCCCGCGCGCGAGCCAGTACCTCGTGCTCGCCGGCAAGGCCCGGGCCCTCATCCAGGGCCGCCTCTACGTCTCCACCGAGGACATCCAGGCGGTCGCGCATCCCGTCCTGCGCCACCGCATCATCACCACCTACGGGGCCGAGGCGGAGGGGTACACCTCCGACCGCCTGGTCACCGATCTCCTCCGAACCATCCCGACGACCGGCGAGGCCCTGCGTGACCACCGACTCCCGTCGGTACTTGGATCCTAGGGTCCTCGACAAGATCGAGGGCCTCGACCTCAAGGCGAGGCTCATCGTCGAGGGCTACATCTCGGGCCTCCACCGGAGCCCCTTCCGGGGCTTCTCCGTGGAGTTCGCCGAGCACCGGGAGTACGTCCCGGGGGACGACATCCGCTTCCTCGACTGGAAGGTGTACGGGCGGAGCGACCGCCTCTACATCAAGCGGTACGAAGACGAGACGAACCTCGAGGCGACGCTGGTCGTGGACGTGTCGGCCTCCATGACCTACCGCGGCGTGTCGTGTGCGCACACGAAGCTCGACTACGCCCGGTGGGCCGCGGCGGCGCTCGCGTACCTGATCACGCAGCAGCAGGACGCCGTGGGGCTGTGCCTGTTCGACGACCACGTCCGGAAGACGCTGCCGACGGGGAACAACCCCCTGCACCTCAAGACCATCATCGGGGCGCTCGACCAGGCCGCCCCGACCCCGGGGACCGCGGTCGGGAAGGCCCTGAAGGAGGTCGCCGAGACCCTGCGGCGGCGCGGCCTCGTCCTCCTCTTCAGCGACCTGCTCGACGACCCGCGCACCATCGTCGCGGGGCTCGAGGCGCTGCGCCACCGCGGCCACGAGGTCGTCGTCTTCCACGTCCTCGACCGCGACGAGACGACGTTCCCGTTCGAGCGCCTCACGCGGTTCACCGACCTCGAAGGCCCCACCGAGGTGGTGGCCGACCCCGAGGCCCTGCGGGTCGCGTACCTGGCGGAGGTGGAGGATTTCCAACGCCGGGTGCGGCGGTCGTGCCTGGCCAACCGCATCGACTTCGTCCCCCTCGACACGACGGAGCCGCTCGGCACGACGTTGTCTGCGTACCTGGCCCGACGCTCGGCCCGGAGGGGCCGATGACCGTCCTCGCGGTGTTCCTCCACCCGGCGCTCCTCGCCGCCGGCGCCGCCGCGGCCGCGGTGCCGATCCTCATCCACCTGCTCAACCGGCGCCGCGTGCGCCCGCTCGCGTGGGCGGCGATGCCGTGGCTGCTGGCGGCGCTGAAGAAACACCAGCGCCGGCTCAAGCTGGAGAACTGGCTCATCCTGTTCCTCCGCTGCGCGGCGCTCGCGCTCCTCGGGACGGGCCTGGCGCGCTGGGTCGTGAGCGACTCGGCGCTGACGGCGCTGGCGCGTCCCAAGCGGACGGTCGTGATGCTGCTCGACACGTCGTTCAGCACGGGCGCCCGCACCGGGGCCCGCGCGGTGTCGGACCGCGTGCGCGAGGTGGCCGACACGCTGCTCGCCGGCCTCTCGTCGAACGACGTTGCCGTCATCGTGGTCAGCAACGACGTCCGCCCGGACCGCACCGGCACCCGCCCCGCGGTGCTGCTGCCGCGCGCGGTGGGCCGCGACGGCGCGTCGCGCGGCCGCCAGGCGCTCTCGGCCGTGCGCCCGACGGAGGCGCCGGCCTCCTGGGCCGACGCGCTCGCCGAGTGCACGCCGAAGAAACTGCAACTGCAGACGCAGGACGTGAACCGCGTGCTCGTGTGGGTCACCGACCTGCAGGCGCGCGACTGGCAGCCCCCGGCCGACCGCGGCGCCGACCCGGTCCGCGACGCGGTGGACGCGCTCCGTCGCGAGGGCGTCGAGCTCCAGGTGGTGGACGTCGGCGGCGAGGACGGCGCGGCGCTGCCCAACCTCGTGGTGACCGAGTTGGCGCTGGCGGGCACGGCCGACGTGTTCGCCGGACACGGGTTCCAGGCGACGGTACGGGTGGCGAACTTCGGGACCAAGCCCGTCGCCCGCGCGACGCTCCGCCTCTTCCTCGACGACCAGCCGTCGCCCGTGAAGACGGTCACGGTGCCGCTCCTGCCCGCCGCCGACGCGCGCACGCTGGCCGCCAAGACCGTGGACGTGCCCGTGGAGGTCCCACGCGACGTCGCGCCGAAGACGCCGGGCGCGCACGCCCTCCGCGTCGAGCTCACCCCGCCCGAGGGCGCGGCCTCGTCCGACGCCGTGGGCCTCGACAGCCGGCGCGTCCTCGCACTCGACGTCCGCTCGCGCCTGCGGATCGTGTCCTGGGTGGAGGCACCCCCGAAGGCCGCGTTCGACCCGGACGCCCTCCTCCGCGGGTTCTTCGTCGGCGAGGGCCTCGGCGACGAGTTCGAGTTCGACGGCGTGCGCTCCGAGGAGGAGCTGCGCCGCCAGCTCGTGGACCCGGCGCGCCGCCCCGGCTTCGTCATCCTCGGCAACCGCGTGCCGCGCAACCCCGAGACGCAGCGCGAGCTCGCACGGTACGTCAACGAGGGCGGGGCGCTCGCGGTCTTCCCGGGCGCCGACTTCGACGAGACCCAGTGGAACGACGCGTTCGGCGGGGCCGCCGGCGCCCGCCTCCTCCCGTTCCGGTACGGGCCGCGCGAGACGCGGACCGAGGGCGCGTGGGGCCTCGACTTCGACCGCGCGAGCGCGCACCCCATGTCGCGCGAGTTCGTGTCGGGCGAGGCGCACTTCGTCGCGGACGTCGCGCCGCGGCTGCGCGGCCGCCTCAAGCTCCTCCCGCCGGCCCCGGGGACGACGCCGTCCCCCGCGCCGACGCCGGTCGCCGGCCGGCCCGAGGACGACCTCGTGGTGCTGCGCTACAAGGAAGGCGACGGCCTCCTGGCCGGCCCCGCCGCGCTCGTCGAAGGCCCCGTCGGCCTCGGCCGCGTCCTCTACGCGGGCTTCGCGCTCGACGACCTCTGGACCGTCGAGGGTTATGTCCTCTTCCTGCCCGTGCTGCTCAACGACGCGAGCCTCGGGATGACGCGCACGTCGGTCGTCGGCCGCAACCTCCTCGTGGGCATGCCGATCCGCACCACGCTCCCCGACGACGCGGCCCCGCCGCGGCTGTCGATCCCCGGACGCGGCGAGGAGGCGCCGACGCTGCGGGCGGCGACCGCCGCGGGCGAGCGCCGGGCCCTGCTGTTCGACCGCGTCGGCACCGCCGGGGTGTGGCGGCTCGCCTACGAGCGTCCGCCCGAGCGGGGCGCGACACCGGCGACCCCGCGCCGCGAGGAGCAGGTGTTCGGGGTCAACCCTGATGCCGCGGAGGGCTCCCTGCTGCGCGCAGAGCGCGCCGCCGTGCGGAGCCGCTTCCCGGGCCTCGACCTGAAGGTCACGTCGGGCCTCGACGAAGGCGCCGCGACGGCGTTCGCCCCGGTGCGCGAGGGCGAGCTCACGAAGTGGTTGCTGATCGCGGTCCTCGCGATCCTGCTGCTCGAGCCCTACCTCGCCATGCGGTTCGGCCGGCACGACGCCCGCGGGGCGAAGGACGCCGGCGGCAAGGAGGCCGCGTGATCGTCGGATCCGCCGTGTCCCTGGAGTCCCTGGAGTCCCTGACGTCCTGGGCGTCCCTGGCGACCCTCGGGGTCGAGCGCGTCGTGGGCCCGGTGCGGTTCCCCGCGGCGCCACCGGCGTGGGCCCTCGTGCTCCTGCTGGCCGCGCTGGCCCTCGGCGTGCGGTGGATCTACCGGCGGGAGCGCCAGAAGGTCTCACGCGGCTGGCGCATCGTGCTCGGCGGGCTCCGCCTCTTGGCCGTGGCGATCGTCGCGGCGACGCTGTTCCAGCCACAGCGCGAGGTCGCCGAGGTCGCGCAGGACCGAAGCCACCTGGTCCTGCTCCTCGACACGTCGTCGAGCATGACCACCGTCGACCGCTACCGGCCCGAGGACGAGCAGCGGATCCTCGCGGCCGCCTTCCCGGAGGGCGGCAGCGACGGCCGCCCGGGTCGCCTCGCGCTCTCGCGCGGCGAGTTGCTCCAGCGCGTGGTCGCCGGCGTGACCGAGCCCGTGCTCCGGTCCCTCGCGGACCGCTTCGTGCTGCACGTCTACGCCTTCGACGAGGACCTGCGCCTGGTGGGCTCCACGGAACTGGCGGGCCGCGACGACCTCGGCGCGGCGGTCGCGCGCCCCGGCGACGCCGATGCGGGGCCGCAGCGCCCGTCGGACCCGGCGGGCCTCGCCGAGGCCGTGCGGGCCCTGAAGTTCGAGGGCCCGTCCACGTCGCTCGGCGGCGCGCTGCGCGCGCTCGCGCGGGAGTTCGTCGGGCGCGACGACCGCCGGCTCGCCGGGATCGTCCTCGTCACCGACGGACGCGACAACGCGGAGGGCGAACGGCCCCTCGACGCCCTCGCCGCCCTCGGCAAGGGCGCCGAGGACCTGCGCGTCGCGTCGGTCGCCCTCGGCGACCCCCGCCTCGCCAAGAACCTGCGCGTCGACCGCGTCCTCGCGAAGGACGAGGTCCTCGTGCAGGACGAGGTCACGTTCCTCGCCCAGCTCCGCCAGACCGGCTTCGACGGCGTCGAGGACGTGGTCGTCGACCTCGAGGTCACGCAGGTGAAGGGGCCCGACCACCGCGACCTGCCGCAACCCCGCCGGATCTCCTTCCCGGGCGACGCCGATCGGCGGACGCGGACGCGGGTCCGCCTCCTGCCGGCGGCCCAGGCCACGCCGGCGTCGGTCGCGGCGATGTTCGACGAAGCCGGCGACTACGAGGTGAAGGTGCGCGCCCGCCTGCCGCGGTCGCCCCACGACTACGCCGCCGAGGACGCGGTGCTCGAGGACGACGAGAAGGTCCACCACCTGCGGGTGCTCGACCGGACCATCAAGGTGCTCGTCGTCGACCGCGAGATGCGGTACGAGACGCACTTCCTCAAGAACGTGCTCGTGCGCGAGAGCCGGCACCCCGGCGACCCCAAGCGCATCGACGCGCAGGTCTTCGTGCAGGAGTTCGACCCGGAGGTGCCGCAGCCCGCCGGCCGCGCGGTGACGCCGCTCAAGGCGTTCCCGTCCACGCGGCAGGAGATCTTCGCGTACGACGTCATCGTGTTCGGCGACGTGAACTGGCGGCGGCTCGCGCCCACCGAGGAGCGCTCGAAGGAGGTCCTGCGGACGCTGAAGGACTTCGTGGCCGAGGGCGGCGGGATCGCCTTCGTCGCGGGCGAGACCGCGAACCCGACGCAATACCTCGGCACGCCGCTCGAGGACCTGCTGCCCGTCATCATGCGGGCCGGCGACCGCGGCGAGGAGCTGCCGAAGACGCGCGCGTTCCGCCTCGCCCCCACCGAGGTCGGCCGCGAGCACCCGATCCTCTCGGTGCTGCAGACCGATCCGGAGAAGGTGGACCGCATCTGGCGCGAGCGCGCCGGCTGGGAGTGGTACTGGCTCTACCGCGCGCGCGGCGGCCTGAAGCCCGGCGCGTTCGCGCTCGCCCGCGTGTGGAACGCCCCGGGCCGCGAGTTCACCGACGACCGGGGCGACCCGTACGCGGTGTTCGCGGGGATGGGCTACGGCAAGGGCCGCGTCTTCTTCAGCGCCATCGACCAGATCTCGCGCATCCGCATGTCGGTGGCCGACGTCTACTACGGCCCCTTCTGGGACGAGACGATCCGCTGGCTCGCCACCTACCGGCTGCGCGGCGGCAACGCCCGCTACAAGATCGAGACCGACAAGGAGAGTTACTTCGTCGGCGAGACCGCCGTCGTGAAGGTCTGGGCGTTCGACCGCGACTTCAAGCCCGTCCGCAGCGAGACGCTCCGCGGCCTGCAGATCGAGGGCCCGGACGGCGAGCCCCTCCTCTCCGACGCCGAGGCGGCGCGGAAGGACCCCGACGGTGCCGAGGGCCTCTATCGGACGTCGGTCCGCCTCCCCGCGGGCGGCACGTACCTCGCCTACGTCGACCCGCCCGACCGCGACGCGGGCGCGCGCGCGGAGCAGCGTTTCGTCGCGCGCTTCGCGACGAAGGAGGCGCAGGACAAGGTCCCCGACCACGACCTCCTCGCGGCGGTCGGCCGCGCGACGAACCCGCCGGGCCCCGCGGACCGCACCTTCGTCTATGCGCCGTGGCAGTTGCGCAGCCTCGTGGACGGCCTCGAGAGCCGGACGACGCCGCGGCAACTGTCGCGCCGCGACGAGCCGCTCTGGGACAACCCGTGGCCGCTCCTGCTCGCGACCGCGATCCTCGCCCTCGAGTGGGTCCTGCGGAAGCGCTTCCAGATGATCTGACGGTGAACTGGCGGTGAACTGGCGGTGAACTGGCGGTGAACTGGCGGTGAACTGGCGGTGATCGGTCGGCCCGCCGCAACGGACCGGAACGGTCCGCGTACGCGAGGCCCGTTCGCGCGGGTTTCGCCCGGGCGTCGGCCGCACGGGACTAGCATGGAGGCATGGTCGACGCCCGAACCGTCGTCCGGCCGCCCGCCGAGGCTCCGCCGACGAGCCGGTTCCTGCGTTGGTACCCGCTGTGGGCCGCGCTGTTCGCGCTGGCGCTCGCGGGCCTCGCGTTTGCGCTCGACCGCCCGCTGCCCGACCTGGGCGCCGTGCGCGACGATGTGGACGTGGAGGCGTTCGTGCAGCCCGGCTGCCGCCACTGCGAGGCCGCGATCGCGTGGCTCGCCGCGCGACGCGAGGCCCAACCCGCGCTCGTGGTGATCGTGCAGGACGTCGCGCGCCGCCGGGGCGCGCTTGCGCGCCTGAAGGCGGTGGCGGAGCGCGCCGGGGTGCGCGCCGTCGCGACGCCCGCGCTCCTCGTGCGCGGCACCCTGCTCGTGGGGTGGCGCGACGCCGAGACCACGGGCGCGCGCGTGACCGCGCTGCTCGACGCCCCGCGACCGGCGGCGGCGACGACGCCGACCGCCGCGAAGGAGGGCGACGAGGGCCGCTGCCCCGTGGACCTCGACGAGGAACCCGCCGACGCGCCGCCGCCCGCGACCGCGCCGGACGCCGCCCCGCCCGCGCCGGGCCCGCCCGCGCCCGACGCGACACCGCCCGCCCTTCCGCCGGGAAAGGAGGCCCCGTGCGCGACGGCGGCCCCCACACGCGCCGACGACGAGACCGTCGACCTGCCGATCGTCGGGCGGGTCAGCGCGCGCGACGCCGGCCTGCCGCTTTTCACGATCGCCCTCGGCCTCGTGGACGGCTTCAACCCGTGCGCCATGTGGGTGCTGCTGTTCCTGCTGTCGCTGCTCGTGAACCTCCGCAGCCGCGCGAAGATGTTCGCCATCGCCGGGACGTTCGTGCTCGCGAGCGGGCTCTGCTACTTCGCGTTCATGGCCGCGTGGCTCACGTTCTTCGACCTCGTCGGCCAGGCCCGGCTCGTGCAGGTGATCCTCGGCGCGACGGCGTGTTTCGTGGCCGCCGTCCACGTCAAGGACTTCTTCGCGTTCCACCGGGGCCTCACGTTGAGCATCCCCGAGGGCCGCAAGGCCGGCATCTACGCGCGCGTCACGGCGATCCTGCGCGCCAACCGCCTCGGCGGGGCCATGGCGGGCGTGGTGGTGCTGGCCTTCCTCGTGAACACCGTCGAACTGCTCTGCACGGCGGGGCTGCCCGCGGTGTACACGAGCGTGCTCGTGTCGTACGACCTCGAACGCTGGCAGCACTTCGCCTACCTCGCGCTGTACCAGGTCTGCTACATGTTCGACGACGCCGTGATGCTGACGATCGCGATCGTCACGCTGAGCAAGCGGCGCTTGCAGGAGAGCGGGGGGCGCTGGCTGAAACTCGTGTCCGGCGTCATCGTCGCGGGGCTGGGCGTCCTGCTCCTGTTCCGCCCCCAGTGGCTGTTCTGGTGACCGGACGAACACGGAGGTGCCCCATGACCCGCGTCGTCGTCGCCCCCGCCTCCCGACCCTCC
>Ga0163144_10019201_pt1 | contig 13764 bp, 12 predicted proteins | sample OliLak19BULKMAT1_FD_123175 | JGI IMG/M metagenome (GOLD analysis project Ga0163144, IMG submission 123175) | Freshwater microbial mat bacterial communities from Lake Vanda, McMurdo Dry Valleys, Antarctica - Oligotrophic Lake LV.19.BULKMAT1 | ecosystem: Environmental > Aquatic > Freshwater >... | reverse complement strand
GCGGTGAGTCAGAAGACCTACCAGCAACGAGATGACTAGTGCCCTCTTGGGTTGGGGCGGTCGTTGCAGCGGGTTAGTGATGCACTGATTCGCCAGAGCTTCTAAGTCCGTTTTCTTCTGATTTTTAGGGCAAGTCGTCGCAGCTCAGCGCAGCTCTTCTTCGCTAGGTTCGGCGGTAATAGCTTGCTGAAAAGATCAGCCGCTCCAGAGAGGTTCTGCATGACCTTTTCTACTACTCATTCTCACAAGACATTGCGGATTGGTTTTACGCTCGTCGAGTTGCTGGTGGTGATCGCGATCATCGGCATTTTGGTTGGGTTGCTGCTCCCTGCCGTACAAGCCGCGCGAGAGGCGGCTAGGCGCATGCAATGCGGCAACAACCTCAAGCAAGTCGGACTGGCACTTCATAACTACGAATCGGCGTTTAGAGCTTTGCCAGCTCAAGCGTCAGGGCCATCCCAAGGGCCGCAATTCACCGCACGTCGGGGCAGTTGGTTAACGGCAGTGCTTCCGTATTTTGAGCAGGATGGCTTGTACAAGAGCTTCGATCCAAAGCTGCATTGGCATGACAAGGGCAACGAAAAATCGGTAATCATCGACGTCTCGACGCTGAGATGCCCATCTGCCCCTGATCGTCCAGGTTTTGAGTGGACAGTGCTGGTCGACTATGCAAATGCCACAACGACCTCCCCGACGTTGTCACCCAGAACTTTCTTTAAAGGTGCCACGACCGACTATGCGAATGTCGGCGGTATCAGTTCGCAGCTCAACAGCGTTTTGCCTCAAGCCCAGCGACTTAGTGATCCGTTGAACTGTGGTATTCTGGCGACACGAGCAATCAAATTGGCTGAAGTCACCGATGGGCTATCGAACACGTTGCTTCTGGTCGAATGCGCCGGTCGCCCGAACTTATATCAGAACGGTCGCTTGATTCTCGATGGAACGACGTTAAAAACTTGGAGCGGCAGCACCAGCGTGAACCGACCGTTTCCAACCGGGGGCGTATGGGCGAGCCATCTCAAGGGCTTCCTCGTCGATGGATCGCAACCGGACGGCAACACAAGCATTCGACCGGGCACCTGTTCAATCAATTGCAGCAACGACAACGAAGTCTACTCATTCCATACCGGGGGCGCGATAATGCTGATGGGGGATGGTTCGGTAAGATTCACCTCTGCGTCATTGCCAATCGATCAATTGGCCGCCATAGTCAGTCGCAACGGCGGGGAAGTGGTAAACATCGAATGACTTCTCTGATGGCTCGGGCACAACGATGACAGGCAAGACACTGATGGTACAGGGAACCAGTTCGTCAGCCGGCAAGAGCCTGCTGACGACGGCACTATGTCGTTGTTTTGCGCGACGAGGTATTCGCGTCGCACCGTTCAAGGCGCAGAACATGTCCAACAATGCGGCGGTCTGTAGCAATGGTGCCGAAATCGGCCGCTCGCAGGCCTTGCAAGCGCTAGCCTCCGGTGTTTTGCCGCATTCGGACATGAATCCAATCTTGCTTAAGCCGGAGGGGCAAACGCGTTCGCAAGTGATCGTGAATGGTCGTCCACACGATACACTCGAAGCAGCGGACTATTTTCAAAGGCGACAAAAACTCTGGCCGCTGGTAACTGCGGCGCTCGATCGCTTGCGTGACGCATATGACTTGGTGGTGATCGAAGGAGCGGGTAGCCCCGCCGAGCTGAATCTGGCAAATGTCGAGATGGTCAACATGTCAGTGGCTCGCTACTGCCAAGCACCGGTACTATTGGTCGGCGATATAGAACGAGGAGGAGTCTTCGCTCAGCTACTTGGCACTCTTTGGTTGCTGCCGCCAGAAGATCGACGGCTTGTGCGCGGACTCCTGGTTAATAAGTTCCGAGGGGATTTGTCCTTGTTCGATTCCGGTGTTGAGATCCTTAAGGAACGTGGAGGCGTCGATGTTTTAGGTGTGCTGCCCTGGATCGAAGGACTGCGACTCCCTGAGGAAGATGCTGTTGCATTGAGTGCGATGCAAGCCGACACCGCGTCGAAGCAAACGCAATTGGATATCGCTGTGATTCACTTTCCGCACATAGCAAATTTTGATGACTTCGACCCAATCTCGGCCGAACCAGGCGTGAACGTTCGCTATGTGCAAACCTCCGCGCAGTTCGGCAACCCCAGCGCAATCATTTTGCCTGGTACGAAAAATACCTTTAGCGACTTGGATTGGCTGCGTAAGACTGGGCTAGCAACGCGGATCCAACAAGCAGCCGCGGCTGGTTTGTCGGTAGTCGGTATCTGTGGTGGATATCAAATTCTGGGTAACACGATCGAGAATCCGGAACGCATGGAGTGTGCTATCGACCGCGCGGACGGCTTAGGCTTGCTGGATGTCAAAACCATCTTCGAAGCGCATAAGCAAACTTGCCAAGTTGAGATGCGAGTTCACGATGACGCGATTGCGCCGGGGGTAATGGGCGAGTTGGTTTCAGGGTACGAGATTCATGTCGGCCGAACGATTTCGAAGTCACCTTGGCTAACGGGACCGGCTAGTCCTGATGGTGCAAGATCACTCGATGGCCAGGTATGGGGTTGCTACATGCATGGGTTGTTTCACAACGATCGTTTTCGATCAGCATGGCTGACGAAGCTCGGCAGGCAAGCCAGGCCTGACTTTCAGCCCGAGGTTCAGATTTCGACTGCAGAGCAGCTTCAGCTTTCGCTAGATCGCTTGGCAGACGCCTTTGAAACCCACGTCAACTTCGATCGTCTTATGGAAATCGTTTTTGAATCCAATCTTGCGCAGGAGACAAATCATGTCGGATGAAATCACAGGAACCCCTGAAGACCGCAAAGCCGCGGAGGACGGCATCAACGAACAGCATCGACAAAAAATGGTCCGTCTGAACGAGATCAAGGACCGGCAACTCGCTAGCAAAACTCAGGAAAAGGGATTGATTATCGTTCATACCGGTGCGGGGAAGGGCAAATCCACCGCAGCCTTCGGGATGGCGATTCGAGCACTGGGGCAAGGGATGAAGGTCGGTATTGTCCAATTCATCAAGGGCGCTATTCCGACAGGCGAGGCAACTTTCATTCAGCAGATTGCCGCTGCGGGTATGAAGATCGAAATGCATACGCTCGGCGAAGGCTTCACTTGGAAGACGCAAGATCGCGAGCGCGACATTGCAACCGCCGGGCGTGCTTGGGACAAAGCCGTTGAGCTGATGCGCGATCCGACGATCGATCTGGTCGTACTCGATGAATTGAACATTGCGACCAAGTACGAGTACGTTCAAGCTGCCGTCGTTGTCAAAGAATTGCTCAATAAACGAGAGCTGTTGCACGTCGTGATGACTGGACGCAATGCAAGTCCTGAAGTGATTGAGATCGCCGATTTGGTTTCCGAAATGAAGGTCATCAAGCACCCTTATGCGAGTGGTATTCAGCCACAACGAGGGGTCGAATTTTGAAAGCGAACCGCGCACCTAACCTTCAAGGTTCGTTGACCTTGATCCTCGGAGGAGTTCGCAGCGGCAAAAGCCGTTTCGCACAAGAACTCGCCGCCCAGCTCGGAGGGGACGACGTGCTGTTCGTGGCTACTGCGGAAGCTCGTGATGACGAGATGCGACATCGTATCGAGCATCATCAGCGATCACGACCAGCCAACTGGCAAACGCTCGAGAGGCCGCTGGGCGTTGCGACCGCGATAAGCGACTTGAAGGCAGTGCAGGGAGTCGTCTTGATGGATTGCTTGACCTTGCTCGTCAGCAATATCCTATGCAACCTCGAATCACCTTTACCAATGATCGATGAGTTACAGCAGCGCGTCGAGTCGGAAGTGGATGCACTGATTGCAGTGGCAAGAGATTGGGAGACTCATTTGATCGTTGTGTCAGGCGAAGTCGGCTTAGGCGTTGTTCCTGAACACGCGATGGGGCGGATGTTTCGCGACTTGCTAGGATGGGCGAACCAGCGACTGGCACAACATGCAACGACGACGTACTGGATGGTCGCTGGTTTGCCGATTGATGCAACCTCACTGGCTACGACCGTCGAACGCGCTGCCATCGGGACGAAAAAATGGGTCAGGCCTCTTTTTTGCGCGATGGTCGCATTATTGCCGCTTGCGTTCGGATGTAACTGGGACTCAACTGCTCCCAAGGTTACCGCCAACGGAACTTCGGCACCGGAAGCCTCGATGGAAACGGGGGCTCGGGCGCCGTTCGTTATCGTGGATCGCTTGGATCGCAAGGTCTCGCTCAATCATTTACCGCAGAAGATCGTTTCGCTCTCTCCGTCGACGACCGAATTATTGTTTGCCCTCGGTGCTGGGAAATACGTTGTGGGCGCAACGACGAACTGCAACTATCCCGAGGAAGCGTTGAAGGTGCCGCGAGTAGGCAGCGGGACACTGGACGGAATCAGTCGCGAGGCAATTCTTGGTATGCAGCCGGATTTGGTCCTGTGCAAATGGGATACGCATCAGCCACTGATCGAATTGTTCGACCGCGTTGGCATTGCGGTGATCGCGGTTGGCCCAGAGTCGCTGGAAGAATTGTTTGCTGAAGCGAAGTTGATTGGTCAAGCGACGGGCCACGAGGCCGAAGCGGAATCGCTGATCCAAAAAATGACCGAACGGCGTGATCGATTGGCACAACGAGTCGCTAATATTGCAGAGCCCGACCAACGTTCGGTCTTCTACGAGGTCTGGGACGATCCTTTGATGACCGCTGGGCCCAGGTCGTTCATCGGCGAATTGATGCGACTAGGACGCATGAAGAACCTGTTCGCCGATACGGATATTCGCTATCCGAAGATTAGTTCGGAGGTGGTCGTTGATCGCAATCCCGATGTGATCCTTGCGCCGACAAATCACATGAAAAAGGTCGACGTCGAACAGATGGCAGATCGTCCGGGTTGGCGAAACATCAAAGCCATTACGCAAAAGCAGGTCTTTATCATCAATGGCGACGAAGTCTCGCGTTGCGGTCCGCGGCTGCTTGATGCGTTGGAAGAGATGATTGATGCAGTTTATCCTGTGACGAAAACGCCGGAGGTGAGTCAACCTTGAACCGATCGAGCAGAATCGTCTTAGCTGCCTTTGCATTTCTTGCGCTGACCTCGCTCGTAAGTCTCTTCGTTGGTGCGATCGCCATCTCGCCGATGGACGTTGCGGGAGCTTGGTTGTTTGGAAACGCTGAATCGCTTTCAGCTACTGAGCGAACGATTCTCAGCGAACTGCGATTGCCTCGGATGATCACGACCATTCTCGTTGGCGGGTCATTGGGAATTGCTGGAGTTGGATTTCAAGCGTTGTTTCGCAATCCACTGGCCGATCCCTTCATCATCGGTGCATCCAGCGGTGCGGCTCTCGGCGTCACCATCGCCATCGTATTGGGCTGGCAAGCGGCATGGTTTGGTTTGCGAGCATCAGCGTTTTCGGCGCTGGTCGGTTCGCTATTGCTGATTGCCGTTGTTCTTGGGATTGGTTCAATAAGTCGTCGATCCAGCTCGTTGTCTTTACTGTTGGCTGGTGTTGCGTTGAGTAGTATGGTGAACTCGATCGTCTCACTACTGATGTTTTGGAACGAAGAGAAAGTAACGGTCATATTCGCGTGGCTGATGGGGTCACTGTCTGTGAATAACTGGCAATCGATAGCGACGACGGCGGTCTTGTTCTTGATCGGACTCGTGCTCTTATGGAGTATGTCGCGTCCGCTGGATGCATATCTGTTGGGTGACATAGCATCGCAGTCGTTGGGTTTACATCTGGTTGGTTTCCGCGTATGGCTTGTGTTTGGAGCAAGTATCGCGACTGCGTCGGCCGTTTCGGCGGCGGGCATTATTGGATTCATTGGGCTGATCGCTCCGCATATCGCTCGGTGGACCGTTGGGCCGCGTCACGCTTGGTTGATACCAATGAGTGCCTGCACCGGCGCAACCATTTTGATCTTTGCAGACGTGATCGCTCGGACCATCGCTGCGCCGACGGAATTGCCAGTCGGAACCATCACAGCACTGCTTGGTTGCCCGTTTTTCCTCGGCCTGCTGCTTTGTCGCTCACGAGCTTGCGAGCTTGCGGGAGAAACCGCATGACCCACTTGGTTGTTGATCAGTTGAAATTCAGTTATTCCGATCGCGTGATCGTCGATGGAGTTTCGTTGGATCTGCGAGCCGGTGAGCTGCTGGTTTTGCTGGGTGCCAATGGAGCTGGCAAAACGACGCTATTGAGGTTGATAGCGCGACACCTAAAGCCCGAATCGGGAACGGTCTCGCTCGATGAGTCGGATGTCGCGAATTGGTCGCGACGAAGGTTTGCGCAGCAGATCGCCTTGATGCCCCAGCATGAGAATCGAGGCTCGATGCTAACTGTCATCGATGTCGTGTCGCTGGGCCGTATGCCGCATTGCGGTTGGTGGACTCCGCTATCCAAGCTCGATCAGAAGCGTATTGATGATGCTCTTGTGGCTACTGGACTGGCGGCACTTCGCGAGCGATCAATCACGGAACTGTCCGGCGGGGAATGGCGGCGCATGATTCTGGCGAGGGCGATCGCGCAAGACGCGTCGGTCTTGATGTTGGACGAACCGATCGCAGGGCTCGATTTGAAGTACCAATACGAAGTTCTCGATCAAGTTCGGCAGCTCACGAAGCAAAATCAACTCGTCACCGTTGTCACGCTACATGACTTGAACATGACGGCGATGTTCGCGGATCGTGTCGCCATCCTTAGCGGAAACAAACTGCTCGCACTGGGTAGTGTTGAAGAAGTTTTGCAAAGCGATTTGATCCGGCAAGCGTTCGACGTCGAAGTCAGTGTGGTTAGGCATCCCTCGCTCGGTACTCCACTGATCATTCCGCTTCATCATGCTGCCAAGCTAGGTATCGATGAGCGAAGCGCCGAGAAGTTGCATCCGGGGGACAAAGATGTTTGAACATGTGCCGGCTGCTGCGCTCCTGGTCGCTTTGATCGCAGATTGGCAATTCGGAGAGCCGCCTAATCGGTTGCATCCTGTAGTGGCGATGGGTAATTGGATCGACTTGACCCGCCGTCAGGGACGCAAATTCCATAGCAATGCGGCACGTTTTTGCATCGGCCTAGCATCGCTGCTACTTGGAATGTTCGTGATCGGCGTGATCGGCTGGGGGATTGAACGACTTTCGCTGCAGACGCCGTTTTTCGTGGCTGTGTTGATTCAAGCGGCAGTCCTGAAGTGTTCGTTTAGCGTTCGTTCGTTAGCGACCGCCGCCGAATCGGTCGCTGCGGCACTGCATAGGAACGATTTGTCGTTGGCGCGACAGCAACTAGCCTACCATCTGGTCAGTCGCGATGTTTCGAAGCTCGACGAGAGTTCGGTTGCTGCGGCAGCGGTTGAATCCGTGGCGGAGAACACAAGCGACTCGTTCATTGCACCCCTAATCTTCTTCGCGGTTGCCGGACTCCCCGGGGCGCTGGTGTATCGTTATGTCAACACCTGCGACGCTATGTTGGGTTATCGTACGCGGGACTTAGAGTGGCTCGGTAAACCTGCCGCGAGGGTGGATGATTTGCTCAACCTGATTCCCTCTCGATTGACTGCCGCTCTGATGTTGCTGGTGGGCACAGCTTGCAAGTGCATCGACCGTCGCGAGGCAATCAAGGTGTGGTGGCGCGATCATCGTTTGACCTCCAGTCCAAATGCAGGGCACCCGATGAGTGCGGCGGCTGGCGTGTTAGGTGTTGTGCTCGAAAAACACGATCACTATCGACTGGGCGGCGGCCAGTCACTTCCGACCGTTGCATCGATCGTTGCTGCAAATTCCTTGCTTTACCGTACCGTAATAGCAGGCACCTTGGTTGCAATGGTCTGGCTAATTTGCGTTGCAACCATCGTTTGACGACCCGCCATTGTCTGGAGTTTTATTGAGTAACGTATTGAGTAACGTCATGCCGAATCACGAACCGAATCCGATTGAATCAATTCATCCTCATTGGATACGTTCACAACAGGCCGAACGGTACAGCGGCGCGCTGCAAGTGCTCAAAGCCACACAATTCCTATGGGGATGGCAAGTCACTTCACCGGAATCGTTGCGGCAAGATCAGTGGCAATCAATCTATGATGTTTACGTCAACGATCAATACAAATTGGGGACTCGTGAATGGTTCGAAAAGGATAACCCGCACGCCCTAGCTCAGATTTTGGAGCGGATGGTAGATGCCACGCGGTTAGACTACTGGCAACCAGACGCCGCGAACCAAAGCGAATTGTTGGCCGCTTATGAGAAGGCTAAGCGGGCGACGAATGTGATCGAAAGCAATCCAGCCGTCACTCGATTTGTAGCGGCACAACCGCGAATCGGCGTTTATCTTCAAGGCACGAACGGTAAACAAATATGAACCTACTTCACACTGTCAAACCGCAAGCGAGCGTTCTTAATGTTCATGGCGGGATCGATTTTGAAGAGTTGGACCGATTGGGAATCACGGCAGATGATGTGATGGATTTCAGTTCGAACGTCCTTCCGGATGGTCCCTCACCGCGGGTTGTGCGCGCAGTTCGGAGCGCCGAGTTCGCGCGATACCCGGATCGAGAGTGCCTTGAGCTTCGTCGGGTAATCGCTGCCCGCTACGGAATTTCGAGCGACGCGATTATTGTTGGCAACGGTTGCTGCGAATTGATTCATAGCCTAGCAATGGCATGCATTCGACCTGGAGATTCGGTCTTAGTTGTTGGACCGACCTTTTCGGAATATGAACGAGCCTCGCGAATTGCTGGTGGCGACATCATTCGCTGTAACGCGTTCGCAGACAATGACTTCGCGTTTCCCGTCGAGCAGATCGAGCAAGTGTTGGCTTCGCGGTCCGTGCGGCTGGTTTGGATCTGCAACCCCAACAATCCGACCGGCCAATCGATTTCAAGAGAAATCATGCTCAATTGGATTGCGATTTATCCGCAAACGCGATTCGTGGTCGATGAAGCGTACATCGAATTCTCCCGACGAACGGAATCGCTGATCCATATCGACGCGTCGAATTTGATTGTACTGCGGTCGATGACTAAAGCGTTCGCGATCTCTGGATTGCGTTTGGGCTACGCGGTCATGCGCGAATCGCTGCGTACTGAGGTCGACAAGCGTTGCGTTCCTTGGTCGGTGAATACACTGGCACAGGTGGCTGGTGTCGTGGCACTTCAGGATTTCGAATATTACGAAGCAGCCATGCGGCGTTTGAATGAATCGAAGGGTTTGCTGCTGACTCAACTCGCCGAGGAGGGTTTTGAAGTCATTCCGAGCGATACAGGGTTTTTCTTGCTCCGTGCGGCCGACGCGCCGAGTCTGCGCCAACGCCTATTGAAAAGAGGCATCTTGATCAGAGATTGCAACTCATTTGGGCTCAGCGATTTTGTGCGGATTGCTGTGGGGACCAATGAGCAAAACGCTTTGCTGGTCGCAGGCCTATCCAATCGACCAGCCATATCAACTCCGCGACGCAGTTTGACTTGGGATCAAACATTTTGTGATCAACTACGTCAACTTTTTAAACTGCGTCGCGATGTTCGTCGGTTTCGCAGCGACCCACTTGCGGCGGGAACTATGCGGCGATTGTTGGAAGCCGCCTGCATGGCGCCATCGGTTGGGCTTTCACAGCCTTGGCGTTTCGTGTCGGTCAAATCGGTCACCTGTCGTGAAGCAGTGATCGCCGAATTCGAATCCGAGAATGAATTGGCCGCTGCCAAGTATGACGATGCGACGCAGGCCGAGTATCGTAAGCTAAAGCTGGCAGGGCTTCGCGAAGCGCCTGAGCACTTGGCTATTTTCATCGAGCGCAACCCGGCAACGGGCCGTGGATTGGGGCGCGCAACGATGCCGGAGTCCGTAGCCTATTCCGTCGTTGCATCGATTCAGAATTTTTGGTTGGCAGCACGCGCTGAGGGAATCGGCGTGGGGTGGGTTTCGATTCTTCGTCCGGAGCGACTATCGTCCATTTTAGACATTGATGCGCGATGGCAATTGATTGCATATCTTTGCGTCGGCTTTCCTTTGGAAGAGCATGAGAGCGTACCCGCGTTGGAGCGGGCTGGTTGGGAAACGCGGCGAAGCCTGGATCAGGATTGGATCGAAAGATAATGACCGGTGATCACACATTTGAAGATCAGATTGCCAATCGACTTGCAAACCTTTGCAAACCCATTGGCAGCTTGGGTGACTTGGAACAAGTCGCAGCCCGCCTGTGCGAGATTCAGAAGTCGTTGTTACCCGTTACGCGGCCACGACATATAACAGTCTTCGCGGCCGATCATGGAGTCACTTGCGAAGGCGTTACTGCCTGGCCCAGCTCGGTGACCGGTGCGGTCGTTGATGTGATGCAGCGAGGGCGTTCGGCAAGCGGCGTTTTTGCCAGGGAGCTTAAGTGCAGCTATGAAGTGGTGGATGTGGGTTTGATCGCGGCAATTGGAGAAGCTGACTCGGCTGTCATCAATGCAGCGAAGCGGCGTGGTGCTGGAAACATTCTCCGCATACCTGCAATGAGTGATGCCGAGTACGAACATGTTTGGAGTGCAGGAGCGACGCGAGCACGACTGGCCTGTGAGGCGGGCAATGTGTTGCTAATCGGCGGTGAAATGGGAATTGGCAACACGACATCAGCGAGCTGTTTGATCGGCCTGTTCACAGGTAGCGAAGTCGATACGATTGTTGGCTACGGTGCGGGCATCGACGAGAACGCATTGATCCGTAAACGGCAAGTCGTCAAGTCGACGATCGAACGAGTCCGCGCGATCGGAGCGACTTCGGCCAAGGAGTTAGCATGCCAAGCGGGTGGATTGGAGATTGTTGCACTTGCTGGATTCTATACCGAGGGAGCACGGCTCGGAGCGACCTTATTGATCGATGGCTTGATTGCCACGGCTGCGGCGCTGATTGCGGTGAGGATTGATCCTTCGGTACGTGACCGGATGATCGCCGGGCATCGATCGACTGAGCCAGGTCATCTGGCGGCGCTTGAGCAATTGGCGTTGTTCCCCGTCCTTGATTTGAAAATGCGACTGGGAGAAGGAAGCGGCGCGCTCGCTGCCCTGCCCATATTGGATCTGGCAGCCGCCATGGTCCGCGAAATGGCAACACTGGACGAACTCAAACTCCAATGAACGACGATCCTCAACAAGCATCGCAAACTAGAGTCTGGGAGTGTTTTGCAGTTGCGATTCAGTTTTTGACCCGCGTGCCCGTGTCATGGTTGCCAGGAAGTCGGTTGCCAGACAGGTCGCCGGAGGAGTATGCGCGCTTGCTACAGCGGTCGGTCGTCTACTTTCCCGTGGTTGGTGGCCTAGTAGGACTTTTCACTGCGGTCGTCTTGGTCACAAGTTTGGCGGTGGGGCTGCCGCCGATGATTGCCGCTTTTTTGGCACTTGGAGCTGAAGCCGTATTGACCGGGGCGTTTCATGAAGATGCTTTTGCGGACACGTGGGACGCGCTGGGGGGCGGCTGGACGCGCGAACGCATTTTGGAAATCATGAAAGACAGTCGTCTCGGTACCTATGGAACACTCGCACTCCTATTGGGTGTTGGTATTCGTGCCTCGGCGATGTCAGTGATCGCCGCGCAGGGGTACGTTCTATCGATCGTGTCCATCGTCGCGGCTGCCTCACTCGCGAGGCTTGCAATCCTTGCGATGATGGCAACGACCAATCCCATTGCCGATCGTGCTACTCAGGCTAGAGATATTGCAGGACAGCAGTCGATCGCGAACCTACGACTCGCAGCACTGCTCAGTCTGCCGTTTTGGGTTGCTTGGGCTTGGAGCGGAGTTGGCATAGCTCTTATTGCTATGATCGCGGCGTGTTTGATGCTCGTTTGGTTTCGTGGAATGCTCCTGCGACGAGTCGGAGGGACAACCGGAGACTTGTTGGGCTGCAGTGCATACTTAACACAATTGGTCATCCTGATCGGAGCCACCCTTCGATGAATGGTCAGCCGGAATTGATATTGGTTCGTCACGGCGAAGTCGACTCCGCTTGGAAGGGGATCTGTTATGGAGCCATGGACGTTTCGCTGAGTGAAGCGGGACGGCTTCAATCACTTGGCTTTGCCAAGTCGATCTGCCAGCTCTATCAGCCCGTATCCATTTTTCACAGCGGATTGACGCGAACGCAATTCTTGGCAGAAGCGATTGCCAGCAACTGCTCTTCCGCTGTGCCGATTGGAGCGGATGAGCGACTTCGAGAGCGCAACTATGGACGGTGGCAAGGTCTGACCTGGGATGCCGCTTACGCTAGCGATCCTGAGAATTTTCACGGTTTGATCGAGCAGCCTGATACTTACCGCCCTCCCGATGGCGAGACGACTTCGGAGATGCAGTCGCGAATGGTTTCTTGGCTGAATGAGCTGATTCGAGAGCGGAATTTAGGTGTCGTCTCAGCGCCAGGGCCGGTCATTGTCTTGACCCACAGCGGGCCCATCGCAGCGGCCGTTGGACACCTACTACATCTCCATGCGCGAGAATGGAAACCATGGACTATCGCGACGTTGCAATCGGTCGCCATTCGCGGCCTTGGCAGTGGCTCCGAGCCCGTTTGTACTTTATTAGATGGGAATCAGAATTTATCAGAAGCGATGTGGAAACTAGTTAATTGCCAATAGCAATCGGCTTGGGGCTTCCAAGTAAGCGATCACGTCGTTCAAGAACCTTGTAGCGGTGCCACCGTCGACCAAGCGATGATCGTACGAGAGACTCAGCGGCATCATCAGCCGAGCTTTAATTGAATCGTCAGGCATCACGACCGGCAGTTTGCGAGTGCGACCGACGAGCAAGATCGCAACTTCGGGAACGTTCACAATCGGCGTGCTGTACGTGCCGCCGATCGCGCCCAAATTGCTGATCGTAAACGTGCCGCCGCGCAGTTCGTTGACACCGAATTCACCACCGCGAACACGAGCGGCCAAATCAGCCAATGCACGAGCGATGTCAGGAATGGTCAGTGCGTCTACGTGACGAATATTGGGAACAACTAAACCGCGTTCAGTGTCGACAGCGATACCGAGGTTGACGTAATCCTTGTATATGATCTGATCATTTTCCATATCGATCACAGCGTTCATCGCAGGATGATGACGCAGTGCAGTCGAGACGGCTTTGATCAAGAACGGCATCGTAGTCAACTTGATACCTTGCGCGGCGTAATCGTCTTTGCTGGTCGCGCGAAAGGCTTCGAGATCGGTGACATCGGCATCATCAAAGTTAGTGACGCGCGGCACAGTGCTCCATGACTTGTGCATCTGGTTCGCGATCACCTTGCGAATCTTAGCCATGCGCTCGGTGCGCACTGGACCATAATCGTCTTGCGAAGGTTGACCGGGCAGAGGGATGACCTTGTTACCACCAACGGGCGACGCCAGCGGAGGAGTGGCGGAGGTCATCGTATTAGCCTGCGGCGAAGCGACGGCGGCTGGCGAAGCTACTTGAGCGCGCGCGGTGCCGGAGTTTCGGACAGCGGCCAAAACGTCTTCACGAGTAATGCGGCCTCCCTCCCCTGTTCCGGTAACTGTTGCCAAGTCAATTCCGACTTCACGTGCGAATCGACGGACGGCTGGTCCAGCGGGAACTGGATCGCCTGCATCCGAGTACTCAGCCGCTGCTGCCACCGCTATAGGTTGCGGCTCCGTTGCAGCAACTTGCGTAGCAACCGGCGCTGGTGCTGGTTGGGGACGAGCTGCGACCGGAGCAGAAGCTGGCTTGGGAGCTGCCGGTTTTTGAGCAGCCGGCATAAGAGCCTCTGGCTTCGGTGCTTCAGCCTTCGGTGCTTC
>Ga0163144_10019199_pt1 | contig 13764 bp, 12 predicted proteins | sample OliLak19BULKMAT1_FD_123175 | JGI IMG/M metagenome (GOLD analysis project Ga0163144, IMG submission 123175) | Freshwater microbial mat bacterial communities from Lake Vanda, McMurdo Dry Valleys, Antarctica - Oligotrophic Lake LV.19.BULKMAT1 | ecosystem: Environmental > Aquatic > Freshwater >... | reverse complement strand
GTTTCGCCCAAAATTCGCCGCACCGCATCGTCATAGGCCATGCCCGCTTCGGAGGCTTCGTCTAATATCACTGGCGTGCCCTGATTTGAAGCTTGCAGCACGTCTGGCGATTCTGGAATTACGCCAATGACTTTTAAGCCGAGAATATCCTCTACGTCTTTGACGCTCAGCATTTCGCCACGTTCAACCCGATCGGGTGCGTAGCGGGTCAGCAGCAGATGCTCTTGGATGCGCGAGCCCTGCTCAGCGCGGCGGCTTTTGCTGGCCATCAGCCCAATCACGCGATCAGAATCGCGCACCGAGGATACTTCCGGGTTCACCACCACAATCGCGCGATCGGCAAAATACATCGCCAAGTGCGCGCCGCGCTCAATACCGGCGGGGGAATCGCACAAAATAATATCGAAATCGGCTTTTAGGTCGTTCAAAACGCGCTCGACTCCGGCATCGGTCAGTGCGTCTTTATCGCGAGTTTGGCTGGCGGCTAGAATGCTCAAGTTTTCAAAGCGCTTGTCTTTAATCAGTGCCTGCCTGAGGTTGCAATCGCCTTGAATGACGTTGACAAAGTCATACACCACGCGGCGCTCGCAGCCCATAATCAGGTCAAGATTGCGCAGGCCAATGTCAAAATCAATCACGACTACGCGCTTGCCTAAACGGGCAAAGCCGGTTGCAATTGAGGCCGAGGTGGTGGTTTTGCCCACGCCACCTTTGCCTGAAGTCACTACAATAATTTCTGCCAAATTCCTTCTCCTGCTAGCCTATGGCTGCGACTTACTTCATTAGCGTACTTGCTATTTAACTATGCGGTTTTAAGCAAACGACTCGATTTTAATTTTATCGCCGTCCAAATAAATCTGCACAGCTCTACCACGAATGTCGGCGGGCACTGACTCAAAAACGCGAAAAATACCGGCAATTGACACCAATTCCGCGCCAAATGCTAGGCAAAAGATGCGGGCGGTGCGATCTCCGCTGGCTCCTGCGATCACTTTGCCCATCAGTTTGCCATAAACCTGAACATTGCCATCGGCAATGACTTCCGCGCTGGCACCGACGTTCCCGGTGACGACTAAATCACGGCCGCGCGCATAAAGCTGCTGGCCGGAGCGCACTTGGCCTTCATAGCGCTGCACGGTGCTAGCGGGCGCGGGCGGCGCACTAGCTGGTTCAGGAATCAAGGCTTCAGGCGGCAATGGTTTTGCAATCGACTCTGGGTTTATCGGTTCTGGCCTTACTGGCTCTGACTTTACTGGCTCTGATTTTTGGGATTCGGCCGGGCTGAGCTCTGGTTTGGGCTCTTTTGCTGTGAACACCTGCCCTAAAACCGCTTTAAAGTCCGCGCCTGCTGTGCGCTTTTTTCGACTTGCCTGCTGCACAGATTCCAATGGTTCGGGTGATACCAGAGCGAACTCAGCGGATTTTGCGACTGCGGCTTCTGGCTGAATTTCAAGTGGAAGCTGGACTTCAATTGGAACGAAAAGCTCGGCTTTCGCTGGCAGGCGCTGTTTGATAGGCGGCAGCAGCATCGGCAAGGCGCGCTCGGCTAATAGTTCAGCCCACGCGCTGCCTGGCTCTGCGACGAACGCAACGCTGGCCGCGCCGACGTAGCGTAGCCTCATCAGTAAATCATCCATGGATTCGGCGTTGGGTACGCTGAGCGTGCTCACGTCCAGCGCAATCAAGCAGCTGCCGAGTAATTCAGGCGCTTGCTCGATTTGATCGGCTAGATATTCCTGTAAACCGGCCCAATCAGGTGCGCCGATTTTCACCCGCATCAGCTGGAATGAGTCGTTTTTTAGCTCAAACGGTACTTTCGCCATATTTAAGCCGCCATTTTTAAGCTGATCTGCGCAGCGGTTCATGGCTCAGCTTGGCGCGCGTGTTCAAACGATCTTGCGAAGCCCAATCGGGCAGTGACTGATCGAGCTGCAAATAGGTTTCGCTGACAAAGCTGTAGCTTTCCAGCTCCTTGCTCATCAGCGACACTTTGCGGTTATTCGATAGATCTTGCTGACCAACTTCAATAAAGCCCTGGGTCGCAAAAAACACCAGGGAAACGTCATCGCGGGGCTCAAGAAACACCTCGCAGGTCAAGCGCGGGCGCCTGACTTCACAAAAATTCAGCACGTCGGCGTAAAACAGCCGGCCAACGCCTGAGCGGCGGTGATCGGAGGTCATCACAACGCGATCAATGTACAGAAAATCATCGTATTTTGACTTAAACCAGTGAAAATTCGGGCTGTCATAATTCGCTTCAGGCGTCAGGCCAATTAGAAAGCCTACGACTAAGCCGTCGGCTTCGGCGACCCGAAAGTAGCGCGCAATGTCCAAAAACCGGGCCATACGCTGGCCGTCAATCGGGATAATGCTGTCTCCGGCGCTGTTGTTGATGGCGAGGATGGTGTCAAGGTCACTCGACTGCACGTCGCGCAGAGTAATTGTCATAAATTTGTCCAGCATTGTGAAATTTGCGCAGACTGTGAGCCTGCGGCGCGAAGTATGCCAGTTTGTAGGCATCGCGTTGCGCTTAGTTCCAACGCCATTGAAATTTGAGGTGCGTTTGGGATAACAAATGGGCTGGGTATTGGATGGTTGATCTACCAATAAAGCAAAAATAAGATATATTTTAAAGTATCAAGTTTGGCTTGATGGTCTGTACTCGCCTAGGTCAGAGCGGTAGTTGGCTCAACTGCATGAAATCTAGAATTTTGACAAAGGAGTTCAATTCATCATGAAAAATACAAAAACAGCGAAATTGTTCATGAGTAGCAAAAGCCAAGCCGTGCGCCTGCCTAAGATGTTTCGAATGGATGGGCAGTCGGCCCACGTTGCTAAAGTGGGCAGCAGTTTAGTGCTATCACCGATAAAACTGGGATCGTTGGGCGGTGATGGAAGAGGCATTGCATGCTTTTGAGTTTGAACCCGGATTCGTGTTAGACCGGCCTGAAACGATTAGCGCAGTTCGGCCTGAACTTTTCCCATGAACTACATGCTGGATACCAACCTCTGCATTTATGTCATTGCAAACCGTTCAATTGAGGTGGTTCAAAAATTTCGCAAAATGGATCAGCATGACATCAGCGTTTCGGTGATTGTTGCCTGTGAACTGGCTTATAGTGTTTCGAAAAGCCAGCATCGAGAGAAGAATAAAATGACGCTAGCCGTGTTTATGAGTGCGCTGACTATTGATGCAATGACTGACGACGTCATGTGGCATTACGCAGATTTGCGCTGCCAGCTTGAAGCGGCGGGAACCCGAATCGGCGAGAACGATCTGTGGATTGCCGCGCACGCACTAGCGAATAATGCGGTTTTGGTTACCAGCAATCTGCGCGAATTTCAGCGTGTGCCGGGCCTTGGTTTAGAAAATTGGCTTTCGTTTTAAGCGCCCTTAATAGATGCTAGCTTCACCCCTGGCTGGTATGCAATGTCATTAAGTTGAGGGTTGTCGTCATTGCGAACGAAGTGAAGCAATCCATGTTTACGCGGGAAGACCCAGATGGATTGCTTCACTTCGTTCGCAATGACGAGGGTTCTATCAAGTACGAGGCGCAGCGACAAGCCATGGATTGCCGCAGTTTTCTAGGTAATGAAGTTTTGGCTTAACTTAACGGCATTGGGCTGGTATGGTGCCGCGTCGTTGGCGCTGATTTGACGAGCGCCTAAAGCTTTTTGAAGTGCCGAATTTTTGTGTACTAGATACATTTTAGAACTCAATCTTTAATCGCTGTGAGCCGGCTCAGTTCTGCGCTTAGAAACCCACTTCGCAAAATCATCAATCACCGTGTAGGCCACTGGAATCACCACTAGGCTAAGTACGGTCGACGTTAGCAGGCCGCCAATGACAGCCGCTGCCATCGGCGCTCTAAAGCTGGCGTCGCTGGAAAACCCGAGCGCGATCGGAATCATGCCAGCGCCCATAGCGCAGGTGGTCATCAGCACCGGGCGCACGCGCTTGTGACAGGCATCGAGTACGGCGTCAAAGCGGTTCATGCCCAGCTCCTTTTCCGCCACTTCCGCGTAATCGACCAGTAAAATCGAGTTCTTCGTGGCGATGCCAATCAGCATCAGCAGGCCGATTAACGCGGGTAAGGATAGATAGTGCCCGGTCAATAGCAGTGCACCAAACGCGCCGCCCGCACTTAACGGCACCGCCAGCAATATCGTGATCGGGTGCCAGACGTTGTTGTAAAGCAGCAGCAGCACCGCATAAACGCAAAAAATCCCTGTGCCCATCGCGATCAAAAAGCCGGTAAAAAGTTCGATAAAAACTTCGCTATCGCCAGTGGTAATTATTTGAATGCCGGGCGGTAAAGTGTTGGCGGCTGGCAGCTTTTCAATTTCCTGCATTACTTGGCCCAGCGCGCGGCCGTTGAGTTCAACACTGATCGTGATGTTGCGTTCGCGGTTGAATCTGGATATCTGCACTGGGCCAGAGCTTTGCTCGATGCTTGCTACCGCAGCGAGCGGCACAGCGCCATTCGTGCCCCGATTGCTGCTCGGAATACTGAGCTGCTTGAGCGTATCAACGCTGTTTAGCGCCTGCGATTCAATGGCGACTCGGATCGGAATTTGCCGATCTGGCAGATCAAATTTCGCTAACAGCTGCCGGTAGTCGCCGCTGGTGGCAACCCGCACTGCGCGCGCAATTGCTGCGGTATCCACGCCTAATTCAGCGGCACGCACGGCATCTGGCGTCACGACAATTTCCGGCCGGCGCAGTGCGGCGTTTGAGCTAACGCTGCCTAAGCCTTTGAGCGTGCGAATTTCGCGCTCAAACGCCAGCGCGGTGTCGATTAGCTTGCGCATATCGTTGCCAGCCAGCACCAGCATCAAGATTTCACCGGGCTCAGAGCTGAGAAAGCTAAAGCGTGCACCCACCAGCTGATTTAATCTGCTGCGCACCTCGCGCTCCAAGTCTTTTTGGGATCGATTTCGCTCAGTCCCCGGCCCCCAGTTCAAAATCAGTGCGGCTTTGCGCACGTCGGCAATCTGTACTTTGCCCGGATCGCCTAAATCGAGCGTGCCGCCAATGCTGGCGTAAACGTGGCGCAGCTCAGGAATACTTTTTAGCAAAGCGCGCACCGTTTCGGCTTTTGCAGCCGTGTCAGCCAGGGTAGCGCCGGGGGCTAGCTCAACGCTTAGATTACTCTGCTGAATATCGCCGGGTGGAATAAAGGTGGTCGGAATAAACGGCACCAGCGCGAGCGAGCCGATAAAAAACGCGGTGGCGGCAATCAGCGTGAATTTGCGGTGCAGCAGCGCCCAGCGCGCGGCGCGCAAGTAGCGCTGCATCCAGGGCGGATCAACCTCAGCGTGGGCGCTCAGCGCATCCGCTTTCATTAAATGTGCGGCCATCATCGGCGTTAACAGCCGAGCCACAGCGAGTGAAAACATGACCGCAGCGGCGGCAGTCCAGCCAAATTCGCGAAAGAACTTGCCGGCAATGCCCGGCATAAAGGCCACGGGAATAAACACTGCGGTGAGCGTAATTGAGGTGGCAATCACCGCAATGCCGATTTCCTCAGCGGCATCGGCGGCGGCCTGCATGGGCGGCTTTCCCATTTTTAAATGCCGAACAATATTTTCAATTTCGACGATAGCATCGTCCACCAAAATCCCGACCACGACGGCCAGCGCCAGCAGCGTGACGATATTCAAGCTGAAATTAAACCAGTGCATCACGGCAAAGGTTGGGATGATAGATAGCGGCAAAGCGAGTGCGGAAATCCAAGTGGCGCGCCAATCGCGCAGAAACAGCCACACCACTAAAACCGCTAGGAGCGCGCCTTCCCACAGCATCGTCATGGACGAGGAAAAGCTGTTTTCCGCCTCCTCTAGGGTAGAAGCAATTTCGCGAAACTCTAAGTTCGGATAGCTTTCCTGCAGCTGCTTTACCTTTGCCCGCACCGCGCGCCCAACCGCCACTTCTGACGAACCGCGATTGCGCAGCACGCCAAAGGCCACCACCGGTTTGCCATCCAGCAGCGCCTGCGCGCGCGGCTCCGCAAAACCATCGTAAACGTTCGCAAACTCCGAAAGCGTTATTTTGCGGCCATCGCGCAGGGTGATTTGGAGATTTTTAAGCGCATCAAGTGAATCCATTCGGCCCTTCGCGCGCAGCGTTTGCTCGCTGGCTTCCAGCGTCATGCGCCCGCCCGCAGCGTCCATTTGACTTAGCCGTAGCTGATCGGAAATATCCGCCGCGCTCAAGCCAAACTGCTGCAGGGCAAAAGGCTTTAACTCGATGCGGATTTCACGCTCAAGCCCGCCGCTGCGAACCACTTGCCCGACGCCTTTGACCCCAAACAGCGCCTTGCGAATTTCATCGTCAACAAACCAAGATAGCTCGCCAATGGCTCTGGCCTTCGCGCTAGCATCGCCGGCAGTTGAAGACTCGGCTTTTTGCAGAACCGCGTAGGTTAGCAGCGTGCCGCCGGTAAACTCCTGTTTGGCAATCAGCGGTTCTTCAATATCGCGCGGTAAATCCAGCCGCACTCTGGTGATCGCATCGCGCACATCATCTAGCGCTTCGTTGACATCGCGTTCGAGCTGGAACTCGATCATGACGCTGGCGCTGCCTTCGGTGGCTATCGAAAATAGCGTTTTGACTTTAGCTAGGTTCGCAACGGCATCCTCAACCTTCCGCGCCACTTCGGTTTCCATCTGCGCAGGCGTTGCGCCTGGAAGCCGCACGCTGACATTGATGAGCGGCAGCGATACGTCCGGAAATTTGCTGATAGCAAGCTCGCGATAGCCATAAAATCCAGCCATGCACAGCAAAATAAACGCCAGAATCGCCGGAATTGGCTTCCTTATCGAATAAGTGGCAAAGCTCATAGCTTGGGCGCGCTAGCTGCGGGGGAGCTTTGGGTTTCAGGCACCACTTGAATGCGATCACCATCCACTAAAAAGCCGCCGCCGGATGCGACTACGGATTGCGAAGCGTCAAACGCAAAGCTGCCAGATTGCGCTATCGCCACGCGGGCGCCGATCCGCTTAACTATTTCAACCTGCACTGATTTTGCAATGCTTAAGCCCGGTGCTGCCGGATTGGCGGTGGCGGTATAAACGTAGGAATAGCCATCGCGCTCGATTATTGCAGCGCTCGGAAGCGTGAGTGTCGGCTCCGCTTTTAAGATAAATCGCCCGCTGGCGTAGCTGCCGGCTTGCACGCCATACGCGTCAGCGGCGCGTTCGCGGCCATTCGGCGCGTTTAGCTGCACCAGCACCATCACCGTGCGTTTTGCCGGGTCAACTTCAACGCCGAGCGATCGTACCTTGCCTGTCAACAGGGTTTGACTGGTTTCGCTTTGCGGTGAATTTGCCCGTTCGCCGCTCTGGGCGGGCATCAGCTGTGCTTCGGTGCCCACGCTGATCCTGCTTAAGTCATGCTCGAAGACTTCAGCACGCCACTCCAGTTCACCGTTTTCGATCAGCGTGAAGAGCGTGTTGCCGGGCGTGACTAGCTGCCCGGCCTGTGCGCTGCGTGCGCTAATCCAGCCTTTTTGCGGCGCACGAATCTCGGTAAAGCTTAATCGCAAAGCTACCGCTGCTTTGCTGGCATCGGCAATCTCGACTTGCGCCTGTGCCAAGAGCAGCGCAGCCTGGATTTGCTCCACATCGCGTTCGCTCACGAGCCCTTTTTTACGCAGCACCGCGCCGCGCGCTGCGTCTGCTTGGGCAGTTGCAAGGCTTGCTTTCGCCTGCGCAAGCTGGGCTTTAGCTTGGCGAAGCTCAACCTGTATCACCCGATCATCAAGCTTAGCCAGCAGCTGATCCGGCTGCACCCAATCACCTAGCTCAGCGTTCATAGATTGAATCCGCACGCCGCTGAGCTCTGCGCCAATGAGCACCAAATTGCGCGCAGCGATCTGGCCGTTGGCGTTCAAGCTGCCGAGTTCGGTGCTCAAGCTGGGCTTGACTAAGCTAACGCGCAGGCTAGCGCCCGAAGATTGCTCGGCGATTGCCGTGTCAGATTTGGGCTTGCAGGCATTTAGCGCAACAAGTGCTAACAGTGCGGCGAATGCCAGTCGAATCGGCGGAAAACGCATATGCATGCCCTAAAGTTCGCGAAATTAATGAAAGCGTTGCATGCTAATGCCGAGCCCAAGAGTATTCACCCATATGAAGCCGCAAAGCTGCTGTTACAATGGCAACCGGTTCAGATTAAGCCATAGGTTAAAAGTTGTGATCCCGATATTTATAGTTTCGAACGTGTGTAAGTTAGGTGTCCGCTTGTTTGTTTTGGCGTTGGTGTCGGCGCCGCTGCTAGCAGCCGCCCAAACGAGTGCGCCGCTAGCAGCGCCTGCTAGCATAATCGCTGAAGTTCAGTTCAAGGGCTATGAAGGCTTGGCGTATGAGCTCAGCAGCGGCAAAATGTTATACAAAGAAACGCATTTTATTAAGTACGTTAAGTCCGAAGTGGCTGAGCGCGTCGTTGTCTATCGCTGCCCGAATAATGAACCTTTCGGGCGCAAACAGCTGGAGATGCGTAAATCACCGCTAATTCCCGATTTTAGTTTTAATGATGGCCGCACCGGCCACACTGAAAGCTTGAAAACGGAGGGCGGAAAGCTTGCAATATCGTTTCGACAGAGTGCGAAAAAATCCCTGAAGACTGAGAAAATCGGTCTGACTGCTGCGATGGTAGCCGACGCGGGGTTTGATGAGTTTATCCGGGTTAATTGGGCCAGCTTACGCGCTGGCAAGAGCGCACCGCTCAATTTTGTAGTACCTTCGCAGCTCGATTATCTAGGCTTCAAAGTCAGATACCTGAGCGCCATTACCCTCGATAGCAAAGCCGCAAGCGTGTTCAAATTAGCGCCTTCAGGCATTCTGTCGCTCTTTACCAGCGGCTTGGATGTGACCTATCTAGATGACGACAAAAGCCTGCGTCAGTTTGCCGGCCTGTCAAACATTCGCGATCTAGACGGCGAAAACTATGAGGTCAAAATTGATTTCCCGCTCAATTTGCGGCAGGTTTATGCCGATCAAACCGCGATGCAGGCCGCCCGCAGCGTGCCGCTTGTTACGCGCTGTAACTAATCTTTCCTGACCGTATAAAGAGCTGCACAGATGGAACAATCACGCCGGCATTTGTTAAACCGCGCAGCTTGGCTGGGCGGTGCAGGCTTGGCGAGCGCGGCGCTGCTTGGCTGTGGTGAGGAGAAAGCGGCAGAATCGGCGATCGTATGGAATATGGTGTGCTCCTGGGGCAAAGATATGCCCGGCTTGAGTGATGCGTCCTTGCGATTGGCGGAGCTTATTCAAGTCGTGTCGAATAGCAAAATTCGCGTGCAAGTCCATTTTGCGGGTGAGCGCTGCGGTGCGTTTGAAGTATTTGATCATGTGGCGAACGGCAAAGCCGACATTGGCCACAGCGCTAGCTATTACTGGCAGGGGAAATCTGAAGCCACACCATTTTTTTGCGCAGTGCCTTTTGGCTTAAACAGCCACGAGATGTTGAGCTGGCTGTACGCGGGCGGTGGTTTGGAGCTTTGGCAATCTTTGTATCGCTATTTTGGTCTGGTGCCTTATCCGGCCGGCAGCACCGATATGCAAATGGCCGGCTGGTTTAAGCGCGAGCTGCGCGGGTTGCGATCGCTGCGTCGGCTGAAAATCCGCGCCGTTGGGCTTGCTGCTGAAGTGCTGAGCCGCCTGGGCGCCGACGTGCAAACGCTGACGTCTAATGAGCTTGTCCCTGCGTTAGAAAGCGGTGCGCTGGATGCCGCCGAATGGATGGGGCCCTGGAATGACATGGCGCTGGGCCTGCATCGCAGCGCGCGCTATTACTATTTTCCAGGCTGGCAAGAGCCCGCCATGATTTTAGAAGCGCTGGTGAACGAGCGCGCACTAGCGGCGCTGCCTGAGCCGCTTAGGCTAGCGGTTGATCATGCCTGCAAGCTGCTCACGCAGGAGTTGCAAGCCGCCTATGCGGTGCGCAACCAGCGTGCGCTGGGTGAACTTGGTACTGAAGGATTAGTCGAAATCCGCCGCTTGCCAACGGATATTTTGGCTGCGCTGCGCACTACATCCGATGCGGTCCTGAATGAGCGGGTTGGCAACCAAGCCATTGCGCGAGCGGTGCTGGAGTCCGCGTTTGCGTTTCGAGAACAAACTAGGCAGTGGCAGCAGCTGAGCTCGATGGCGTATTTTCAGGCGCGCGGATAAATTAGATTTGTAGTCGCTTAAAAAATTGAGCTCTATCAAGGCCACAACTTACCACCATTTGGATGTATCTATGAAATTCAAGAAGCCATTTTTCCGAAACTTGAGCATTTTTTTGGTGTTCGCTGCGACACTCGTTTTAATCGGCTGCAATACCGTGCGCGGCGTGGGTAAAGACATTGAAAAGGCGGGTGAAGTGATTCAGCGTGGCGCGGATTAGACAAGCTGATTGCCCCGAGTTTAGCTTGCAGCTGCATACCAATTTAAGCGCATGACTTTATCGCCGATTCCGCCCGCTAGCTCCAAAGCCAGCAGCACGCCGCGCTATCAGGTGCAGCAAACCCCTGCTGGGCCGGTGGTGGTGCGCTTGAATGACATTGGCGCAGCACCAGCGCGCGCCATGCAGCAACTATCGGGTGCAATGCCGGTCACCGTGCCCGCATGGCGCGCTTTTGTTGCCCTGCTGCGATTGGATCGCCCGGTTGGCATCTATCTGCTGCTGTGGCCGACGATGTGTGCGCTGCTGTTAGCGAATAGCGGTGCGCCGAGTGCCAGCTTGATCTTGATATTTACCCTAGGCACCGTGCTGATGCGCAGCGCGGGCTGTGTGGTGAATGACTACGCCGATCAGTGGCTGGATGGCGCGGTGAAGCGCACCAGCCTGCGCCCGCTCGTTTCGGGTGCGCTTAGCCCGCGCACCGCGATCATTACGTTTTTAGCGCTGCTGCTGCTGGCGCTTGCGCTGGTGAGTTTGACCAATCAAATCACCATGATCTATGCGCTTGTTGCAGCGTGCATCGCGGTTGCCTACCCTTTTTGTAAGCGCTATACCTACATGCCGCAAGCGGTATTGGGATTGGCATTTAGCATGGGCATTCCAATGGCTTATACGGCATCTGGCCAAACGCCTGATGCCAGCTGCTGGCTGCTGTTTTGCGCCAATTGGACTTGGACGTTGGCCTACGACACGCTTTACGCAATGGTCGATAGGGAAGATGACGAACTGGCGGGCGCTAAATCAACTGCGATTTTGTTTGGCGATCTTGACCTGATGGCGGTGTCGATCATGTTCGTCATGATGCTGCTGACGCTCACTGCCATGGCACGCGCAAGTACACTGAATGGGTACTTTTATTTAGGGCTCGGCCTAATCGCACTGCAATTTGCCGCGCAGATTTTCTATGCCAGAGGCCGTGAACCAGCGCGCTGCTTTAGCGCGTTTTTGGCGAACCAGTGGGTGGGTCTAACGCTGTTTTTAAGCGTGCTTGCGGGCTTGTAGGCGTTTTAATAATCCAGCGCGATAGCAGCAACGATATTCAAAAAAAAGACAATTAAGATTAGGTGCCACATGAATCATAAAATACGTCCACAGAAAGCCAATGTGCGGAATTAACGGCCAGTTTGCCTATCACTATGCGGCCAGCCCGGTAGATCGCCAAACCGTGGAGCGCGTGCGCGACAGCATGCTGCTGCGCGGCCCGGATGGTTTTGGCTATTGGCAAAGCGCGGATGCTAGGCTTGCGTTGGCGCATCGGCGGCTTGCCATTATTGACCTTGATCCGCGCGCGGCGCAGCCAATGGCTGCCGCAGATTCGGCGCAGGTTATTAGCTTTAATGGTGAAATTTACAACTATGCGCAGATCAAGCAGGAGCTGACCCAGCTTGGCGTGAACTTTCGAACGCAATCGGATACCGAAGTGCTGCTGCTGGGCTATCGGCAGTTTGGTCTGCTTGGTATTTTACAGCGCCTGCGCGGCATGTACGCGTTTGCGCTTTACGACCAAAATACAAAAGAGCTGCATCTGGCGCGCGATCCTTACGGAATCAAGCCGCTGTACGTGGCGGACGATGGCTGGCGCATGCATTTTGCGTCTTCGGTCAAGGCGTTAAAGCAGGCGCCAGGCGTTGATCTAACGTTGGATCCAGCGGCGCAGGTGGGCTTTTATCTGTGGGCCAGCGTGCCGGAACCTTTCAGCTGGTACCGGGGCATTCGTGCGCTGCCCGCTGGGCACTATCAAACCATATCAGCGGCGGGCGTCGCAGCGCCGCAGCGATTTTATTCGCTAGCCGAGCACTATCAATTTGCGGATGGCAAGCAAGATCCCAGCGGTTTAATGAGCGATGCCGATGCGCAAGCGCGCGTATCGGCTGCGCTGCTAGATTCGGTGCAGGCGCACTTGATCAGCGATGTGCCGGTGGGCGCATTTTTATCAGCAGGCGTTGATTCGGGCGCGCTCGTTGCGCTGATGCGCCAGCAAAACGCCGGGGAAATTCGCACCTGCACGCTGCGTTTTGCCGAGTTTGTCGGCACACCGAATGATGAGTCGCCGCTCGCCGAAGAAATTGCGAAGCGCTACCAAACGCGCCATGAAACCGTCACCTTTAGTCAATCTGAATTTGTGCAGCAGTTGCCTGCGCTGCTGCATGCGATGGATCAGCCCAGTATTGATGGCTTCAACAGCTATTTGGTGTCAGCGGTGGCTGCGCGCACCGGTCTAAAGGTTGCATTGAGCGGCGTTGGTGGTGATGAACTGTTTGCCGGTTACGGCAGCTTTGATGAGGTTCCTAAATTATATAAGCTGCGCTATTTGGCGCGGCTGCCGCTTATCAGCACTGCATTTCGCCAGGCCGCGCGCGCCATAGCGTTTGCCACCGGGCTTAACCCCAAAGCCCCAGCGGTATTTGAGCTTGCACGTGATTGGTTAGGCTGCTATCAAATAAAGCGCGGCTTATTCATGCCGTGGGAGCTGCGTGCGCTGCTGCCGCCTGAGCTGGTGCGCGATGGCCTAGCGCGCCTGCAGGCGCAGAGTTTCCCTGCGCCGCCGCTGAGTTTGGACGCTGCTAGCCAAGTGTCGGTTTTAGAATCCACACGCTATCTGCGCAATCAGCTGCTGCGTGATACCGATTGGGCCAGCATGGCGCACAGCCTGGAAGTTCGCACGCCGATGGTGGATGTTGCACTGCACCGCACCTTAGCGCCCATGTTGGCGCAGTTTCAAAATGGCGCAGGCAAGCGCTGGATTGCCGGCAGCCCCGATAAGGCGCTGCCCGAGCATATTTGGAAGCGCGCAAAAACCGGATTTGCCACGCCGGTCGCGGCCTGGCTGAAAACTGATCCGCAGTTTGATGGCTGGCGCAAGTACAGTTTTTTGGCCGGTAAACGTCAGCACTGGTCGCGCCGATTTGCCGTGGCCATAGCAGAGCAGTACAGCGAATGCTAACCCTGCTGCTGCTGCTAACCGACGGCCCAGGGCAGGGCGGCGGCATTGCGCGTTACAATTTAGATTTGCTGCATGCCTTATCGCTAGCGCCAGGCGTTAGCCAGATTCACGTGCTGTGCCGAAATGGCGATGCGCATGCGCGCGTGCCCGAAAAAGTGCAGTCCATTGCGGTGCGCCCGGGCAAAATTGCCTTTGCTAGCACGGCGCTTACGATGGCGCGCACTTTGCCTAAAAACACGCTGGTATTTTGCGGCCACGTGTATCTGGCACCAGTAGCGCTTATCATTAAAAAGCTGTTTGGGCTAAGATTTTGGCTGCAACTGCACGGCATTGACGCTTGGAGCCGCCCTAGCAAATTGCGCGCGCTAGC
>Ga0163144_10019198_pt1 | contig 13765 bp, 9 predicted proteins | sample OliLak19BULKMAT1_FD_123175 | JGI IMG/M metagenome (GOLD analysis project Ga0163144, IMG submission 123175) | Freshwater microbial mat bacterial communities from Lake Vanda, McMurdo Dry Valleys, Antarctica - Oligotrophic Lake LV.19.BULKMAT1 | ecosystem: Environmental > Aquatic > Freshwater > Lake... | reverse complement strand
CGCACTTCAGCCCGCGCACCCCACGCACCACGCGCACCCCACGCAGCCCACCAGCTCGCAGGCGCTCCTCGCGGGCATCGCCATCGCACGATCGCCCGAGGGCTCCTCGGCCTGGAACGCAGACGACCTCGCGCTCTGGAGCCGCACGATCGTCCCCACCGGCCGCCTCGACGTCTCATCAACCTCCGTCCGAGCCGCACTCGCCGCCGACGACCAGCACACCCTTGCGCGCGCACTCGACCCGCTTGTGCTCGCCTACATCCGCAAGCACCGGCTCTACCAGGCGTAACCCCACGGCCCTGAACCCCCGTGCAGGCATCTTGTCGTCAAAGAGTCTGGGCCCTCGGCCACACGCCGGGCTAATACCCCGACCCTTCAAAGACCAGTGGCACAAGCAACACTGCCGCTCACGCTCCGGCGCGTGACCGCAGGTTGTCCAGCACGTTCATGTAGTTGATGTACGCGTCGTACGGGCTGTCGTACGGCGAGAAGTATTTGTGCACATCGCCGTCGGCCCAATACTTCGTGCACATGTAGTAGAAGTGGTCGCTGGTGGTCAGCTTGCGCCAGTCCTCAAGCGCGTACGCGGCGTTCCGCGCCGCCTGCTCGTCGCCGGCCGCCGTGGCAAGCTCGATGCGGGCCCGCACGGCCTTCTCGATCCGGTACGTCTCGCTCAGCGCGTTGCCCTGCATGGCGTTGCCCAGCCACGCCGACAGATCACGCTCGGTGTCGGCCCAACTGATCATCTGCGGAACGTCGTACTCGCCCACGGCGTCGTACTTCTGGAAGGCCTGCGTCGGCGTCAAGAACTCGTTGGTGCCAGGGCTGACATCAAAGACCTTCTCGGGCATCACGTCCATGAACTGGAAGATGCCCGTGTCGGACCACTGATGCTCGCCGAAGGTCTCGTAGTCCATGAACAGGTTGCAGACGTTCCCGTTCCCGTTGATCTGGTTGACCCAGGTCGCGAACTTCTCGGCGCTCAGCGGCCACTCTGCCCAGCCGCGGTTGCTGAACCGAAACGCGATGTCGTCGCTGAGCCGGTAATTCTTCAGCAGCAGCCCGAAGGGCTTGCCCTCGCGGCCCGGGCCGATGCCCGGCGTGCGGTACAAAAAGTTTGGCGATCGGTACCCCAGCAGGTGATCAGCGCCCTCACAGAGCATGCCGTAGAACCGCGGCTTGCCCTTCGCGTCGGTCATCGAGGCCACGTGCCGCGCGACATCGTTGCTGAAGATCAGCTCGGTGTTGCGGAAGACCGTCGGGGTCTGCCCGAAGAGGTCTTGGATCTTCTTGGTGTGCGCCTCGACCTGACGGACGAACTCTTCGCGCGAGTAAAGAAAGCTCAGAGAGTGGTAGTACGTCTCGCCCACAAACTCGCACGCGCCGGTGTCGGCCAGGCGCTTGAACAGGTCGATCACGTCGGGCGCAAACTCTGCAAACTGCTCCAGCGCCACGCCGGTGATCGCGTAGCTGACGCGGAACCGGCCCTCGTGACGCTTGACCAGGTCAAGCACCAGCTTGGTCATCGGGCGGTAGCACTTGTCGGCCACCTTGCGGCAGATGTCGCCGTTCTTCTGAGTGTCGAAGTAGAACGGGTCCGAGTCAAAGACGCTGTAGCGCCGCAGACGGAAGGGCTGGTGGACCTGGAAGTAGAACACAACGCTCGCCATGTCCGCAGTGTAACCGCCAGGCGCGCCCGATGCCGGGCCCACAAACAGACCCACAACCGGGCCACATCCGGGCCCACCGCCAGTCGCCCGGCCCCGCTAGGTCTTCACGCTCGTAAGCTGCGCCACCGCCAGCGGCAGCATCACCAGCACCGGCAAAAACGCGGCGAGTCCCACCGGCAGCAGCTCTGCGGGCACCGGCGCCGACGCACCAATCACACCCCCAAGCAAGCACCCAAGCCCCACCGGTGCCGCCTTGAGCGACTGGGTCACCATGTTCCGCGGCTCACGCGTCAGAAAGAACGGCAAGGTAATTGCCAGCGCGAGCACCGTTGAGCACAAGCCACTCAGCCGCCCCCAGAACACCCGCAAAAGCTGCTCGCGCACGTCGGGCTGAAGCCCGGGCAGCCCCGACGCCTCGATCAGGCTCACGCTGTCCATCGTCTGGCTGAAAGCGCGATACTGGTAGCTCAGCAGCGTCGCGGGGTCAACTGTCGCGCTGAGCCGACCCAGCGGCTCAACCAGCCCGCTCTCGGCCGTCGTCACGCCTTCACCCGGCACGCGCAGCCGGCGGGCCTCGCCCCGCGTCAGCAGCCACGCCTTGGCCTGCGCGTCCCAGACGGCGCGGTCGGCCGTGATCCGTCGCACCGCCCGCCCTTGCGCGTCACGCTCGAGCACATACAACTTCTCGATGACCCCTCCGGCGGGGTCGAAGCTCTTGGCCAGCAGCACGCGGCCCTGCCCGTCGGGCAGCAGGTTGACGCGGAAGGCCCCGAAGTCTCGCTTGCCCGCGTCGCGGTCGCTGCGCGCTAAAAGCGGGGCCATCGGCGGTACCACCAGCTCTTGCACCAGCACCTGCGCGCCAAGCATCAGCCCCGCAACCAGCGCCACCGGGCGGGCCGCACGCATCAGGCTTATGCCTCCGGCGAGCATCGCCACCAGCTCACGGTGCCGCACGAGCTGCGCGAAGGTAAAGCCCATCGCGCCAACCAGCACCAACCCGTTCAGGAACGTAAACAACTGCACCAGCCGCGGCACCCAGATGTCAACCACCAGCAGCGTGGCGCTCAGCACCGTCCGCAGCCCGCCGCCGCCCGCCGCGCCCTCGGGCTCGACCTTGCGGGCCGCATCCAGAAACTCGTCAAAGTTCAGGCTGACGCTGGTGATGACCACAAACGCGTTGAGCAGCAGCAGCAGCGCCGCAACGTTGATGAAGTACTGCCGCGCGATGTAGCGGTCAAGCGTGAGCATGGCAGCAGCGGCCTTACCAACACCGGCCTGTGTGCGGGCACGGGCCGGGCGTGCAGCGCGATCATTTCACGCAGCGGTAGACGAACGCCGGCGGGGCGTTGCGCCAAACGGTGCGGCTGGTGGTCACGCTAGAAAAATACTTCGGTAGCACCTTGCGGAACCGGCGCCCGCCAGCGGTCAGTGCGCTGAACCCCGAGTACGCGAAGGTCACCATCATCCCCCCAGGACGCAGCACCTGCACCGTCCGCTCCAGGATCGTCCGCTGCACGTCCTCAGGAAAGCTCGCGAACGGCAGCCCGCTATAGACCACATCAACGCACCCATGACCGCTCAGACCCTCGATCCGGCACAACTCAGGCACATCGCTGGCCGAGCCCAGGTAGAGCAGCGTGCCGGGGAACGTCTTGCGAAACCGCTCAGCCATCGCTGCCGACCGCTCGATCACAAAGTACTTGGCCCCGTTGCTCAGCCCCTCGCGGATGACCCGCGAGAACGACCCGGTCCCGGGCCCGTACTCAACCACAACCTTGGCCCGCTCCAGCCCCGTCTCTTTAACCATTTGCTCAGCCAAAGCCCAAGAGCTGGGGGCTACGGCCCCAACCACGGTCGGAGCCTTCAAGAACTCCTTGAAGAACGAGCCGGAGCTGCCCACGCTGGTTGGACTCGGAGCCGAGGGAACCTGAGCCATGCCCGCATAGTAGCGACCACGGCGGGCCCGCTGGTCATGGGCGGACAACAGGGCTCGTGAGGGCGCGAGCGCACGTCACCGGCGCGAGGCCGCAACCAATTGCGCTGCCGATTTAATCTATTGAGGTCGGCGCAAAGGTCGGCCGCCGCGCGCGTCCTGTGGCGTTCCAACGGGCTGACGGTATGCTCGCGCTGGGCTCTTAAGCAATCACGACCAAAACAAGCAAGGATCACCTCTAAAAAACAGGCGAATCTGCGAAATACAACCTGCGCGGAGCGGGTGATTCGGGTACTTTTAGAGGCCGCGATGCGAGCCAGCGTGGCTCGCCAAAGATCGTGCGGAGAATGTCGGGCTGAAGTGCTGACGGCCAACGGGCCGAGCACCGCAGGCGTAGGAAGTGCATGGACCTTCGGTCAGAACGCCCCTACTGGCCGTCCACCTGCCGCCGACCGCGCCTGCGGTCGTCGCTCTCGCGACGGGGCCGGGTGGACGTATTGATTGTTGGCGCCGGCGTCACTGGCGCGCTCGTCGCGTACGCGCTGGCAAAGGCCGGCGCTCGAGTCGCGGTGGTGGACAACCGCGCCGCGGGGTCGGGGAGCACGCCCGCGAGCACCGCGCTTCTTCAGTACGAGATCGATACGCCGCTGGTCAAACTCTCCGCCGCGCTGGGGCGCGCCCACGCCGAGGCGGCCTACAAGGCGTCGCGCGGCGCGCTCGATGACATTGTGCGGATTGATCGCGAGCTCGGCGGCGGTATCGATCTTCTCCCGCGACGCAGCCTGCAACTTGCCGTGAAGCCGAGCGACGTGCGCACCTTGCGAGCTGAAGTCGCGGCGCGTCAGCGCTTGAGCTTCCCGGTTTCTATGCTGTCTCGGGCCGCTCTGCGATCAAAGTTCAGCCTAAATCGGCCCGGCGCGATCCTCAGTGAGGAAGCGCTGGAGGTGAACCCGCTCAAGCTGACCTACCGCCTTCTGAGCGCCGCCAAGGAGCGCGGCGTTTGCATCTTGCCGCGAACCCGCCTGAATCTTTCAACTTTGGCGACCAAGACCAGGCCGTTCCGCGTTGAGTTGCCCGACGGCGGGCGTGTCGTAGCCGACAGAGTCGTCATGGCCACTGGCTATGAAACCCCCGAGCAGTTCAGAGAAATCGCCGTCGTCACAGAGCTTCGAAGCACCTTCGCTCTCGCCACCGAACCATTGTCCCGCGAGCCGTGGCCTGAGCGGGCGCTGCTCTGGGACGCGGGCGACCCATACTTCTACGCGCGGACGACCGCCGATCTCCGCGTCATGATCGGCGGGGAGGATGAGCCGTTTACCACCGCGGCGGCACGAGACGCGATGCTCGCGTCAAAGACCCGGACGCTCATGAAGAATCTGCGTGACCTGGTCCCGCGTCTGCGGTTTCAATGCGCGTTCTGTTGGGCGGGCACTTTCGCGAGCACAAAGGACGGCCTGCCCTACATCGGTGAGCACCACCGTTTTCCCGGCGTGTCGTTCGCGCTGGGCTACGGAGGGAACGGCATCACCTTCAGTGTCATCGCCGCTGATATCATCGCCGCCGCCTTCGGTGGCTCAACCCACCCCGCTGCCAAGCTCTTTACCTTCGACAGATGAACCCACGGCCGAGGCTCTTGGCAGTGCCCGCAGTGACAAGGGCAACAAGAGTTCGCGCGGGCCGGCACGACGCTGAGTGCTTGCCACGACGGGGTGCAACGTCCGCGGAAGCGGGTGCGAAATCCGCCGGTCTTGACGCCACGGCGGCTCGGCCCAGTATGGAACCTGACGCCACAGTGTCTGGTCCTTCGTCTCGCCGACACATGCCCGGGTTTTCCCCCACTAAGTATTTCCACCTATACAAGAGCGACGCCATGATAACTCTTCGTCTTGCCTCGGAGCGCGGGCACGCCGACTTCGGCTGGCTCAACTCTCGCCATAGTTTCGCCTTCGGCAACTGGCGGCCGCCGGAGACGCTCCCGCACGGGCACGGCTTCCGAACCCTCAGGGTCATCAACCAGGATATCGTCGGGCCCGCCTCAAAGGGCGGCGGGTTTGACCCGCACCCCCACCACGACATGGAGATCATCTCGTACGTCATCGCGGGTGCCATGGCGCACGGCGACTCAACCGGGACCAAGGCGATAATCCGCCCCGGGGACATCCAGCGGATGACGGCCGGGCGAGGGATTGTGCACTCGGAGTTCAATGCTTCGGACGATCAGCCGGTGCACTTCCTGCAGATCTGGATCCAGCCGGATCGGCGCGGGCATGAGCCCGGGTACGCGCAGACGCACTTCGCGCGTGAAGCGAAGCTGAACCAGCTCAGGCTCGTGGGCGCGCCTGCTCAGGCCGTCATTGACGCTGGCCCGAACCCGCCGATTGCGCTCAACGCCGACGCGCGGCTGTACGCCTCTATCCTCCTGACAGGTGCCGAGGTTGCGGTGCCGCTGGGCCAAGCTCGGCACGCGTGGGTGCAGGTTATTCGGGGTCGGGTCGCGCTTGACGATGGGACTGGCGAGCGGGTGCTGGAGGCGGGCGATGCTGCGGCGATCAGCCCTGAGACCCCTACTCCATCAGCGCCGGCCCCGGTTGCTGGTGCTGGTCTTGGTGCTGGTGCCAATGCTGGCGGGGGTGCTGGTGGCTCTGGCATGGGACGGACGATGACGGTCTCGGGGCGGACGAGTGCGCAGGAAGAGAGCGAACTACTGGTGTTCGATCTGCCGTAGTGCATACTTTGACTTGTGCATGCGAGGCCGGTCCACCCCGGTCGTGCGCGCGAGCCAGCGGCGTGCCCTTGGCAGGGCGGCGGAAAGGGGTCACGTCGATGACGACGCGTCCGACAAAGTCGATCTCAACGAGCGCATCAATCGCGCAGCGCCCGCAAAACGCAGGCGGGCAGCTTCGTACGCGCAGCGCTGGCATGGCCAACGTCTGGGCCCTGTTTGGCGCAATGGCGCTGGCGGCCGGCGCGTGGCTCGCGGTGGCGAGCTGCACCGGGCCATCGCTGGGCTTGACGCCCGCGCTGATGGACGAGGCACCCGGCCAGACGCCTGGCAGTGAGCGGGTTGTGCAGGACGGGCCCACACGGGTGATCAGCCCGGAGCAGAAGGCCGCAGTCTTGGAGCGGACCACCGGCGTCGTGCGTGACCGCGCGTACGCGAGCGGCGTGGACTTTGGCAAGTGGACGCAGATCGTCGAGCGCTATCAGAACCGCTTCGACGACGCGGAGACCAGCGAGCAGTTTTCACGACAGCTCAACCGCGCGCTCAACGAGTTTGGCATTTCACACCTGGACATTCTGGCCCCGGCGGCGGCGACGCGCCGGCGTGAGAACAGCTACGGCGGCATCGGCGTGGTCATCACGCAGGTTGATGGCGGGCTGAAGGTCGAGCAGGTCCGCCCGGGCTCACCGGCGGACAAGGCCGGGCTGACTAGCGGGGACGTGGTCACGGCGGTGGACGGCAAGGCGATCAATGACCTTTCAGCGATCCGCGGCGAGCCCGGAACGAGCGTGGCGCTGACGGTCCGGCGTGATGCGGAGAACGCCGGGGCAGAGGCAAGGGTCGAGACGCTGAGGCTCACGCGCGGGAAGATCAGCACGGCGACGCCGCCCTCGGCGGAGAACGTCGGCGCTGACGCGGCGGTGATACGCCTGCGGTCGTTCACCGAGGGCTACGACCGCTCGGCGATCGAGAAGCTCTTCCGCGAGAGCAAAGGCCGTGGCTTCCTGGTGCTGGACCTGCGCGACAACGGCGGCGGGAGCGTGAGCAACCTGATGCACCTGCTGGGGTTGATGCTGCCAGCGGGCAGCGAGGTGGGAACCTTTGTCTCTAGGCAGATGGCCGAGGCCTACGCGGAGGAGACGGGCAAGGACTCATCAAACGTGGTCGCGGTGGCGAGCTGGGCAACCCGCAAGATGCGGACGCGCCGCGTCGGCGGGATCGACCCCTTCGCAGGGCAGATCGCGGTGCTGGTTAACGGCGCCAGCGCCAGCGCCAGTGAGATCACCGCTGCGGCGCTGCGCGAGCTGCGCGGCTCGCCGCTGGTGGGCTCACGCACGGCGGGGGCGGTGCTGCTTTCAACCTATGTGCGGATGGAGGGGGGCTTTGAGATGAAGGTCCCGACCAGCGACTACGTGACCATCAAGGGCCACCGTCTCGAAGACCAGCCGCTGAGCCCTGACGTGAGCGTTCCGCGGCGTCGCCCCATGGTCGACGCGACCAAAGACCCGGCGGTGCTTGAGGCGCTGGAGTTCTTGCGTGCGAACACCGAGGCCGGGGTGCTGCGGCGCGAGTAAGCAGCGCGAGTACGCAGCGCGAGTACGCAGCGCGTGTAGGCGGCATTCAGGGCGGTAAATGCAGGCGGCGCGGGCGTTCGGTCCGGCGTGCTAGCGTTTACTCAACCTCGCCGCGCGGGCTGGTAGAAGCAACAAGGCGGATGGTCTGACTGGTGGCGTCAGAGGTGATGGCGCTGTTGGCGGCGGTGCCGTTGGATGAGCTGAAGGTGCCGGTGCCGACGTCGCGCTGGACCTGGTTGCCCGTGGGCGAGATGGTCATATCAACGGTGGCGCGGACCAGTCGCGGGCCTGGCTCGTAGTCAAGGTTGAAGGTGCAGGCGATGACGCCGTCGAGCAGGGGGAAGCTGTTGGTGCTGACGGTGGCACCGTTGTTGATGCCGGTGATGGTCATCCAGAGCACGCGTGGCCCGCGAAGCTGAACCTGCTCGCCCATGAGCGTGCGGGTGTCGGCGGCGCGGACCTCGATGGTCGTGACCTCGTAGTACCCCACGTTGCGCTGCCCGCGGCTGATGAACTCGATGCGGTCGTAGTTGCGTGGGTTCTGCGCGGGGTCGGTGGGGTCGGCCGGATAAGGGCCAAAGTCTTGCCCGGTGCGGACCATGGCGAGCACGCGGTGCATGACGGTGCGGGCGATGACGTGCGTGCTGGCGCTGTCGCTGATGACCGTGTAGCGCTTGAACATAGAGTCCAGCGCGACCAGGGCGGAGGTCAGCAGCGTGACGCTGATGGTCAGGGCGACCAGCAGCTCGATCATGCTGAAGGCGCGGCGAGCTCGCGCGGGGGCTGGCTTGAAGGCGGGCGTGGAGTTGCAGGACGTGTCGGTTACCACGGGCGGCCTTCCTTGTAGGTGCCGGCGACGGTGACGGCGGAAACCGGGAGCATGATCCCGTCGGGCATGGCCAGGTCGGGGTTCCAGCGCACGTCGATACGCCCGTAGCCATAGAAGGGAATGTCGGTGCTGCCGGCGGGCTTGGCCTGCGTGCTGGCGACGTCGGCGAGCCCGTCGCCGTCGGTGTCGTAGCCGACGATGCGGTTGGTGCCGCTGGTGGGCAGCGTGCTTGGGTCCATGGATTCTTCGTCGCCGTCTTCAGGCCCGAAGTAGCCCATAGAGAGGTTGAAGTTGGCGGGGTTGCCCACGGCGGTGCCGTTGTACTCAAGGGGCGCGGCGCCGAGCACCGGCCTGAAGGTCATCAGCAGTGTGCCCTCGATGTCGGTGTTGCCGCGGGCGTCAAGCACGCCCGCGACGATGGTGCCGCGGAGGCTGATGGCCTGCGGCGTGGGCCCACCGGCGAAGGTATCGGTGGGGCTGTTGAACTGGCCGAGCTCCACTGAGTACTGCGGCAGCATCAGGCTGCTCTTGTCGATCTCAGGGAGGTCGGCGGTATCAGGGTTGAGCGCGGCGGTGTTGGGCGAGGCGGGGTGCGTGCGCGAGAACTGCGTTGAGCCGGTAAACTGCAGCTTGTTGCGGACGGGGTTAAAAACGGTGGGCATATCGCTCACCATCGAGCCGACGACCAAGCAGTTGTGGAAGCGGATGTTGTTGGAGTAGAGCTTGGTGTTGCGGGCCGCGCCGGTCCGCAGGGTGCCGCCGATGGTCGGCGGGTCGGGGAAGTCGGCGTAGTTCGCGGGCCCGTCGGCGACGTTGCCGCTGGTGTAGCGAAGAAAGTCGCTCTTGTCGAGGGCCTGGGGGCTAAAAACGGGTCTCGAGGTGTTGGCGTCCCAGGTCATGCGGCCGTAGAGCGACCAGTTGGTGTGCGTGTTGGTGGTCTCAGACCGCACGCGGGTTACACCGGCGAAGGTGCAGTTGACAAACAGGGCGTTGTTGCCCGCGGGAATGACGACGTTCTTAAAGGCCATGTTCTCGTAGCGCGGGCGGACGTACCAGTCGGTGAAGTTGGGGCTGTTGAAGGGGGCCTTCTCGTAGAGGTTCTGGCCAGTGAGGGCCCTGGCGGCGGCGTTGTCCATGTTGCCGCGGAAGTAGCGCGGGAGCGCGGCGTTGGTCTTGGTCTCGGTATAGGTTGCGAGCGCGCCGACGGCAACGCTGAGCTGCGCAGCGACCTGCGCGTCGAAGGTCGCTCCGTCGGCGAGCCCGCGCAGGGTGTTGCCCGCGTCGCGGATCTCGGCAAGGTCGATGTCGGGCATCTGGGTCTGATTGGCCCCGAAAGTAACCGGCGCTTGGTTGCGGTTGCGGCGGATGGCACCTTCAACAACGCGCTGGTACGAGCCGCCCTGGGCGGTCTCCCAGCTCGCCTTGTCGGTGCGGAAGACCATGCCACCGGCGATCTTGGCGTACGGGTCCCTACGGTCGAGCGCGCCGTCACGCCAGCCCAGAACCAGGTCCGGGTAGGTGCCGTTGTTGGCGTCGTAGTCGTTGAGATTCTCGCCCGCGTCCCAGCGCCCGTTGCGGTTGGTGTCCTGCCAACCCCGGACGCCGTTGCGGTTGCGGTCCGGGCGGGTCGAGTCGATGAGGCGAGCCAGGTCATCGTCGCGCGTGAACTCTGGCGTGCCCGTGCTGTTGGGCGTGCCAGCGATGAGTACGGCGGAAAGCACGACCTTGCCGTCGCGGTTGGTATCAAAGTGGGTCAGGAAGATGTCGTAGTCGTCAACGAACCCGTCGCCTGTGTAGTCGGCAAAGGCGTTGTCAGGGGTGCCGTTGCCGTCGTAGTCACGGCTCGCGGGCGGGAGGCCCGTGGACTCTTGCGTGTGCGCGGGGCGGAGCCGCCCGTCGCCATCGACATCGTTGGCACGCACGCCGGTGAAGAAGTCGCGGAGCTTGGCGTCCAGGACGGCGTCGAGGCCAAGGAAGTCGCTCTTGAGCTGCAGCGGGTGGCCCTTGGGTCTGGTCACCTCGGTGTAGGCGGCGCCGATGGTGCCGGTGATGTTGACGTTCTTGCCGATCAGCACGCGCGAAGGGCTAACGATGGCGTGGCGGTGCTGCTTGGTAAGGCGCACGTCGCGGCTGACCACACGCGTCACGGGCGTGTCGGTGCCGTCGCCGCCGGTGGCAAAGTTTGAACCACCCGCGTTCACGGCGCTGTAGCCAATGACGGTGACGCGGACGCGGAACTCGGTGGTGGTCGCCAGCGGGGCGTACACGACTTGGAACGCCGCGGGACGGTTGGAGGCGGTGGCGGCGGCGGAGTCAATAGCCGTGATCTCGGAGGTGACCCAGTTGGTCGCACGGTAGTCGGTGGCGCTGGTGCCCGAGGGCCGCGCGATCATCTGAGCGGCGGAGACCGACGAGTTCCAGACCAGCGTGTTGACGTCGGCGTTGTAGTGGTTGACCAGAGCCTGAGCGATGCCCGCAGGAAGCCCAGACTCGGCGTAGCCAATCGGGTCGGCGCGTGACACGCGCCCGTCGCTCGAGCCGGTCGTCCCGTTCCAGAGCCTCCAGCCCAGGTCGGCGTCGATTGTTCCGCGCGCAACGATGAAGCGGGCCGAGGCGTCCTCAAGCCGGCGGACGGCGATCTCAAGGCCCGTCTCGGCGGCGCTGGTGGCCCGCAGCACGTGGATGTGCGTCTCGGCCGTACGCAGGTTGCCCTTGCTCGCGATGGCCATCGCCACGCCCAGCGTGGTGAACAGCACCAGGAACATCATCGCCAGAATCGCGACCACGCCGCGGCGCGTCGCCCACCGGCGTTTGGCGCGGGGCTTGGCGGGCTGGTTGGTAAGGGGGATCATGGTCAGCTCCGAAATACGTGCGGCGAGGGCCTCCGAGGGTTCATCCAAAGCGGTCAATCGCGTGCGTCAGGGCACCAGCCAGCTCAGGCGGGCCATCTCGCGCGGCGTGGCGTCGTCCATCCCCTGATAGGTCACAATCACGGTTACACGCATTGAGAGCTGATCTACGCGAACGGCGGGCCCTTCGGAGTTCGCGGTCAGCCGCTCGTAGTTCGGGGCCCGGGTCGTCGCGCTGTTGGTGGGCTCAACCTTGACGACCTCGACGGTCTGGATCCAGTTGCGCAGGGCGACCTGGGCGGCACCGTTCATCTCGATGTTGCCGTCGAAGTCCACCTGCAAGATGATCTGCCCCCGCGCGTCGATCGGCCCCGGGCGTGCGCCGGTGGCCGAGCCGCCGAAGATCGCACCGTTGTAATCGTCGATGTCGTCGAAATCGGCCTCCATCGTTTCGCCGGTCTCGGGCCCCCAGCCCACGGCGGCGCCGCTCTGCAGGAACAGCCCGGTCACGGGGTCGTGCTTGGTCAGCCCGCGCATGCGCTCGCGGACCTCGCCAGCGAGGTACCCGCCCTGGGCGGCCAGCGACGAGAACTCATTGGCCCTGAAGAACGCCGACTGAGCCTCGATCACCGCCAGCACGCCGACGCCCAGGATGACCATGGCCAGCGCGCACTCCAAGAGCGTGAACCCCCCGCGGCGTGGGCGGGCGCGGCGCGCAGCGGGCGTGGGCGCGGTGGTGACGTCGGTCGGCTCGGGGTGTTGGCGGGCGTGGTTCACAGGTGGGCCAAGGGGGTGAGTCAGAGGGTTGGTCAGTGTGTCCGAAGGTCTGCCAAGCAATCGCGGGCAGTGAAGGGTCGGTTCTGCGGGCGGGCTTGCCAGCGGTTACTTGACGACCTGGCTCATCTTGAAGATGGGCAGGATGATGGCCATGGCGATGAAGCCGACGACGGCACCCATAACCACGATCATCAGCGGCTCGATCATGCTGGTGACGGCCTTGATCTGCTCCTTGAGCTGCTTGCCGTAGTACGTGCTGATCTCGTCGAGCACCTCGCCGAGCTTGCCTGACTCCTCGCCCGCGGAGATCATCTGGATCACACTCAGCGGGAGCAGCTTGGTGCGGTTGAGGTTGTGCCCGATCTTCTTGCCGGTCTTGACGCTGGCGTAGACCCCGGCCCACATGCGCTGGTAGTGCAGGTTGCCCGAGACGTCGCCGGTGATCGCCAGGGTGTCGAGCATCGGGACGCCCGCGTTGACAAGCTGGCCCATGGTCTTGAGCGAGCGGTTGATGTACAACGAGCGGAACATGGCCCTGAGCACCGGGATGGTGAGCTTGGAGGTGTCAAAGAACTCGCGGCCAACCTTGGTCTTGGCAAAGAAGACCGTCGAGCCGATGATCGTGGCGATGATCGCCGCCACCACGTACCAGCGCTCAACCATGAAGTCTGACAAGCCCATGAGGAACTTGGTCGCCCACGGAAGCACGTGCTCCTTGCCCTTGAACACCCCGGCAAACTTCGGAAGCACGAAGGTCAACAGGAAGATCGTCACGCCCACGGCCATGGTGCCGATGATGCCCGGATAGATCGCTGCGCCCAGCACCATCTTGCGCGTCTCGATCTCCTGGCCGATGTACTCGGCGATGCGGTCGAGCATCTCGGCAAAGCTGCCCGACATCTCTGACGCGCGGACCATGTTGATGTAAAGCGGGCCGAAGAGCTTGGCGTGCCGCGTCAGAGCTTGGCTGAACTGCTTGCCGCCCTCGACGTCGCTCTTGATCTGCAGCAGAACCTTCTTGAAGCCCAGGTGGACGGTCTGGTCGGCGATGCCGTCAAGCGCCGCGCGCAGATTGATGCCGGCGCGCATCATGACCGCGAGCTGGGTCGTGAAGTCCAAAACATGCTTCTGCCTGGGCCTGCCCGCGTTCAGCTCGCGGAACTTGGCCATGAAGCCGACTTCCGCCTCAGAGCCGACGGGCTGGAGGGCCATGATGTGCGAGCCCTGGTTGCGCAGCACGGTGGCGGCGCTCGAGACGTTGTCCGCCGCGAGCACGCCGGTGGTGGTCTGCCCGGCGCTGGTGCGCACCTGGTACTTGTAGTTGGGCATCGGGTCTTCTCGCGCGGGGTGCTTCGGGTTCTTGCGGGCTGGCGGGCTTGCTTGCTTGCTTGGTTGCTTGCTTGGTTGCTTG
>Ga0163144_10019195_pt1 | contig 13767 bp, 14 predicted proteins | sample OliLak19BULKMAT1_FD_123175 | JGI IMG/M metagenome (GOLD analysis project Ga0163144, IMG submission 123175) | Freshwater microbial mat bacterial communities from Lake Vanda, McMurdo Dry Valleys, Antarctica - Oligotrophic Lake LV.19.BULKMAT1 | ecosystem: Environmental > Aquatic > Freshwater >... | reverse complement strand
TGGGCAGAAGAAGAACAATAAATGGATTTACGCATAGGCCAAGGCTACGATGTACATGCATTTGCACCCGGGCGAGAGCTCTGGATTGGCGGAGTGTTAATACCGCATGATGTAGGCCTAGATGGCCACTCAGATGCAGATGTGCTGCTACATGCCATTTGCGACGCCCTCCTGGGGGCCCTAGCCCTTGGTGATATTGGCCATCTTTTCCCCAATACAGACCAAGCTTGGAAAGGAGCAGACAGCAAAAAGCTACTGGCCATCTGTTATGAAAGGGTCTTAGAGCTTGGCTTCTGTGTTGTAAACCTAGATTGCACGCTGCTACTAGAGGCCCCCAAGATTATGCCTTACGCTCCAGAAATACGTGCCACCATTGCAGGACTTATCGGCGTGGGGGCAAGCCGTGTAAGCCTAAAAGCCACCACGGGGGAGGGGCTTGGCTTTGTTGGTCGTAAAGAAGGCGCAAGCGCCTTTGCCGTGGTCTTATTGCAAAAGTCTGACGATTAGCAACTAGCAACTAACTAATTGTTTGGGCTATTCACTTTTTTGGCCAAACACATACCCTAGCGTAAAATAATTATTGCCAGCAGAGGTAGCAATAAATGTGTGTGTATAAGCAAGGCGGTACGCTTTTAGCTTAATAAACGTGCCTAGGCTAAAGCCGCTGGCGCCTGAGCTTGCATTTTCTATACGCATTTCTCTACGCAAAAGGTGGCTGTAGCCCCCCATAACACGCACATTTTTGCCCAATAACAGCTCTGCCCCTATGGTAACATGCCTAAAGAGCTTATCTGTAAATGTTTTCTTTTGAGATACTTCTTGTCCGTTGGCATCTGTTTTTACGTTGTAATTGGGGTCTAGGTAAACAATATCCCATTGTTGCAGCTGTTGGGCAGTGCCATAAAACCGCACAGGCATATGTTCAAACTTATACGATACCCCTGCAGATAGTGTGGTGGGCCAGCTGCGTTGCTGGCCTGCTACCATATTTTTAAAAGAAACGCCTACGTTTTGTAGCACAAACCCGGCTGCAAAATCAGCTTTTGGGTGTTTGTATGTAGCACCCAAGTCAAACCCCATGCCATACTGGCTATAACTTTCTATTGTGGCTCCCGCAAACTTTACATTAGCACCAAACCTAAAAGGGCCTAAAGCTTTGCTGTAGTTGGTTGTAAGCGTGTAAGCATTTGCAGAATAGGTACCCGTGTAGGTACCATCTGGGGTATAACCCTGAAAGGTGCCATAATCCATATATTGCAAGCTTGCACCAGCGGTGCCTCCCCAGCTATTTTGCATACCTGCAAGTGAGCTATACCTGAAACGGTTTTTAGCAGGATTATACCCAACCCCCACAATACCGCTACTAGCTACCCCTGCTGGGTTGTAGAACATAGCACCACCATCTTCTTCTGTATTTTGGGGCAGCACACCCCCTAGTGCGGCTGCCCGTGCAGAGGGCACCTGTTGCAAAAATGCGTAGCCTAACCTGCCGCCAATCTGCGCCTGGGCACTAAAGCAAGCCGCCAACAAAATTGCGCACAGGGCAAACCTTTGAAAGTAGTTTCTATTCAAGATACTATTAAAACGAAACAAGGCGCAAAATAGGTATAAAGCGGGTTACCCTTTTTTTGCAGCCGGCTTTTTAGGTGCAGTTTTTTTGGCAGCAGGCTTGGCAGCAGATTTAGCGACAGGCCTAGCGGCAGGCTTGGCGGCAGATTTAGCGGCAGGTTTTTTCTTGGTGGTGGTAGCGGCTGCCTTAGCAGTTTTTGCAGGCGGTTTTGCTTTACCACCGCGCACGGGTTTGTCTTTTTGTTCGTCGGCAAGCAGTAGCACACGCGCATAGGTAAGCTCTGCGGCATCTTCACCCTTTGGTATTTTAAGATTTTGCTTACCAAGGGCTACATACGGGCCCCAGCGCCCATTAAGCACTTGGCATTCTGCGTCTTCAGAAAATGTCTTTATAACCCGGTTTGCATCGGCTAGCAGTTTAGCTTCTATAATCTCTTTAGCACGAGGCAGCGTTACCTCTAGCGGGTTTTCTGATACAGGCAGGCTGTAAAATTTACCCATAAACCTTAAATATGGGCCAAATCTGCCTGCTGCAGCTACAATAGCCTCACCATCTACTTCTCCTACAGTGCGCGGAAGCTTAAAAAGCTCTAGGGCGTCTTCTAGGGTTATAGTGTTTAGACTTTGATCTTTACGCAGGCTGGCAAAAGTGGGTTTTTCGTCTCCCTCTGTTTCGCCTATTTGCACCATGGGCCCAAATTTGCCCAGCCGCACTGATACCCGCAGCCCAGTAACTGGATGGGTACCAATATCACGAGAGATATTTATTTTAGACCGATCTAGGGCATCTGCCTCTTCTACAGATTGGTGAAACCCCTTATAAAAACGGGCTATCATTTGATCCCATTCTGTCTTGCCATCGGCAACTTGGTCTAGCTCTTTTTCAATATTGGCCGTAAAAGAGAAGTCTACAATGTCTTTAAACTGTTCTACTAAAAAGTCAGTAACTACGCGGCCAACATCAGTAGGAAACAATTTACCTTTTTCTGCCCCCACTATTTCTGAATTTTGGCGCACTACAATATCTTGGCCAGCAAGTTCTAGCTCTACATATTGCCGGGCTTTGCCATCTCTTGGGTTTTTCTCTACATACTCTCTGTCTTGTATGGTGCTAATGGTTGGGGCATATGTAGATGGGCGGCCAATGCCTAGCTCTTCCATCTTTTTAATAAGACTAGCCTCTGTGTAGCGTGGGGCAGGGCGGGTATAGCGCTCTTTTGCAAGGATAGACTGGCGCTGCACCAGCTCACCCTGGGCAAGTTTAGGCAAAAGTACTTTGGTGTCGCCCTCTGTTTCTTCGCTGTCGTTTTCTTCTATGTACACCTTCATAAATCCCTCAAAGAGCACAACCTCGCCGGTGGCCACAAACTGAGGAGAGGGCAGGGGGCCAGCACCTTTGGGTACAATAGCTATATCTGCCACGGTACGCTCAAGCTGTGCATCTGCCATTTGGCTAGCAATGGCGCGTTTATAGATTAGCTCATATAGGCGCTGTTGATTTCTATCGGCCCCGGCGCTGCTTTCAGAAAAGTTTGTTGGGCGTATGGCCTCGTGCGCCTCTTGGGCAGACTCGTTTTTAGTCTTAAACCGCCTTATTTGTACAAAATCGCTGCCATATAGCTGGGTAATGGCCGCCGCAGCTGCCCCGATGGCTTCTTCGCTTAGGTTAAGCGAGTCTGTACGCATGTAGCTTATTTTACCTGCCTCGTAGAGTTTCTGAGCTACAGACATGGTGAGCCCAGGGGGCAAACTTAGTTTGCGGCTGGCTTCTTGCTGTAGGGTGCTTGTAGTAAACGGGGGTGAAGGGGTGCGCTTGGCAGGTTTGGTTTCTAGGCTTTTTACCAAAAATTCTGCCCCTTGGCAGGTAGCTAGCAAAGCAGAAGCCTCTGCCTCTGTGTTTAGCCGGCCAGATAGCTCTGCCGGAAAGCTCTTACCCTGCGTATTTGTAAAACGAGCCGTTACCTTAAAGTACGATTTTGCTTGGTGGGCTTCAATCTCACGCTCTCGCTCTACAACTATGCGTACAGCTACAGACTGCACCCGCCCTGCAGATAGGCCGCGCTGTATCTTTTTCCATAAAACTGGGCTAAGCTCAAAGCCTACCAAGCGGTCTAAGATGCGACGCGCCTGCTGGGCATTAACAAGGTTCAGATCTATGCTGCGGGGCTGCTGTAGGGCCTTCTGGATGGCTGTTTTGGTTATTTCTCTGAAAACAATGCGAGGCGTAGTTTTTTCATCTAAGCCCAGTGCCTGTGCCAAGTGCCAGCTAATTGCTTCGCCTTCACGGTCATCGTCTGTTGCCAGCCATACCGTATCAGCTTTTGCGGCGGCCTCTCGCAGCTTTTTTACTACATCCAGTTTGTCTTTGGTTACTTCATATATGGGTTTAAAACCATTATCTATTTGTATAGCGTTGTTGCCTTTGGGCAAATCACGCACGTGCCCCATGCTAGATTTTACCACAAAGTCCTTTCCCAGGTAGCCTTCTATGGTTTTTGCTTTTGCCGGAGACTCTACAATTACGAGGTTTTTTGACATACTAAATCAGTAGTGAAACAATTGGATGGGCCAGTTGTTTGCGCTTGAGCCAGCAATGTTCGCCATATAAAGGCCAAAAAAGCAAAATGAATAATTCTGCATCTCTACCTTTTTTGCTTTTATATTGGCCTTACTGGCATTCCTTGGCCTATATTGGTACTCTTTTTATTTTTTTACATGGGTGCCTTGCCGTCTTTAAAAACCTTAATCATTGTTCGGCATGGGCAAGCCCAAGACGCTAGCCATGCCACTGTGCCCGATTACGATAGGGTATTAACACGCGCAGGCCAGCTAGAAACACTGGCATCTGCCGTTTTGCTGCGGCCTTACCTGCAGGATAAAACGGTGATAGTGTGTAGCGCCGCTGTACGCACTTTACAAACAGCTCAGATTTTGGCAAAAGAACTATCTCTGGCAGCGCCAGATGCTTGGCAAAGCCTGTACCATGCAGATGTAGCAGACTGGGGGCAAGTAGTAACAAATACTGATGAAGAAATTAAAACGCTAGTACTTGTTGGCCATAATCCATACCTGTCTTATTTTGTTGGGAGCCTACTGCTGGTGCCGGTCTCATTGCCCACGGCTGGTTTTAGAGTTTTGCAAACGGATGGCAAGACTTTATGGCGACAGCCAAAAATATGGGCTAATGTAGTTGTGTAAATAAAACTAGTTTTAAGCCTGATAATGAACATTTTTATTAGGTTTATTTAAAGAATGTCTTTATACTTGCGGGCCCATTAAAGAGTACTATGGTAACTGTTGAGCCAAGCGAGAAAATCTACTACAGCATAGGAGAAGTGGCCCAGCAATTTGGGGTAAGCACTTCACTTATTCGCTTTTGGGAGACAGAGTTTCCCCACTTGCGGCCCCGCAAAAACAGCAAAGGCGATAGACGCTTTACCCAAAAAGAAATTGATGCCATACGCCAGGTATACCAGTTGGTTAAAGAACGGGGGTTCACCTTGCAGGGCGCAAAAGATTTTTTAAATTCTAATCAGGATAAAAAAACTACTGAAGCATTGCAATCACTAGTGAACATACGCAGGTTTTTATTGGAGCTGCGCGATAAATTGCCACGCGATTAGCCTCTCATTTCACTTGGTTTCAGAAGAAAACATCTTAGCACTTATAGCCCTTACCCGGGTACCCGGGGTGGGCCCCGTTACTGCCAAACATTTACTGGCCTGGTTTGCAGAACCCCGCCTACTATTTTCTGCCTCACTAGCGCAGCTTATGCAGGTAGATGGGGTGGGCACTACCACAGCACACTCCATACACGCATCTAAGGGGCTGTTAAAAGAGGCAGCAAGCATACTTACCCTTTGCCAAAAGAAAAAAGTTTCTGTACTTTCTATAACAGATCCAGATTATCCATCTAGGCTTAAAGAAATACCAGATGCCCCCACCGTTTTATATACCGCCGGCCAGAGCAAGTATGAGCTTCCTAAAATGGTGAGCATAGTTGGCACGCGTAAAGCAACCGCGTATGGCAGAGACATGACCAAGCATATTATTAAAAGTCTGGCAGAAAAAGAGGTTGGTATAGTATCTGGCCTGGCTATGGGTATAGATACTGCAGCCCATAAAGAGGCCCTTGCACAAGGCCTTATTACCTACGCCGTAATGGCTACCCCCCCAGACCAGGTATATCCTGCACAAAATCGCCCGCTTGCTATAGAGGTTTTTCGCAATGGCAGAATTTATTCTGAATACCCACCCGGCACAAAGGTTGATGCGCGCAACTTTCCTATGCGCAACCGCATTATTGCAGGCCTAGCAGATGCAACTATAGTAGTAGAAGCTGGCGAGTCTGGTGGTGCGCTAATTACAGCAAGCCTTGCCCAAGATTATGACCGCCAAGTTTTTGCTGTGCCCGGCCGCATGTCAGATGACGCATCTACAGGATGCAACAAGCTCATAGCCAGTAACAAAGCAGCAATATTCTCCTCTGTAGATTTCTTTTTAGCAGAAATGCGCTGGGGTGCTGCTAACCCATTACCAACAGATAAAAGCGCTGCCTGGCCAGAGTCATTAACAGATACAGAACGCCAGCTTTTAAAGATTCTCACAACCCCCGCAGGCGTACATATAGATGATGCCAGTTTTGCGGCCAGCCTACCGCTAAATGTTTTAGCAGGCGTACTGCTAAAGCTAGAGTTTGATGGGCTAGTGGTTAGCATGCCAGGCAAACGGTTTCGGGTAGCAGAAAGGTTTATGTCTTTAAACCAAGCATAAGCACTTACATGCATCATAAAAACCCGTATGTAGTTTTGGGTATTAGTTCCTCTGCAACTGATACAGAAATAAAAGCTGCGTATAAACAACAGGCCTTTAAATACCATCCAGACAGAAACAAAGGAGCCGCCTATGCCACAGAGCGTTTTAAAGAAGTACTAGAAGCCTATAATATATTATCTGACATAGATAAAAAAGCCCGTTACGATAGACAAAGCAACCTCAAACTGGCCAATAATCATAAGCCAGCAAAACATCCATCAGATCAAGATATCCCTAATTTTAACGGACCCAGAAGCGCCTATGGGGCTGCTGGATCTGGCTATGACCCCCTGCGCCCCGCGCCGCAACCCTTTTTTAAACCGGGCAAATCATATATGGGGGGCGGGGGTAGGCGTTACACATACCCCACTGTCCATCAAGTTTTTATAGCCGTTTTTCTTTTAGCCTGCACCGCAATGGGTAGTATATGGATGGGAAGAATCATGGAGCGCCGCACCGCAGTTAGTCTCTTAGCGCAGGGCCAATACAGTGAAGCTTTAGCCATGGATTCTACCTATGGCCAAGCTTGGTTTGCATTGGCAGAGGTACAACTAAAAATGGGTAACTATGCCATGGCCGCCACTAATGTAGACAAAGCCATACGGCTCACAAATCCTGCGCCAGAGTTCTGGTACTGGCAGCGTGGGCGCCTAAAAGATGCCATGGGTAAGAGCCAAGAGGCTCTACAAGAATACGCAGCATACCTATCAAGAAATAAGGGCAAAGAGACAGATATATACACAGACTCATGCCGCTATCGCCTGTCTTATTTATACTTACAAAGCTCTAAACAGCAAGCACAAGCATATTTGCTTTTGCACAATGCATCTAAACCTGCACGTGAGCAAATACCATTTAAATATCTGCTTGGCCTGGCAGCTTTACAGGCTGGCCATGCAGTAGAGAGTATTGCCCTTTTGCAGGCCACAGCAGATGCCAACTACCACAGGGCAGAATCGTATTTGTATCTGGGGTACGCCTTTTTAGCCACAGCAGATACTTTAGATGCCTGCAAAGCGTGGGATATTGCTTTAATAAACGGGCAAGAAGAGGCTCTAGTCTTGCAAAAGAAATGGTGTACATTTACCTCTTACACACAAAACTAATATCCTAGATCAATGCCAAGTTTAGACCCGCGCATTAACCGCATCGGCCTTTCAGACGTTGCTGCCCCTTTTACGTATGCGTCTACAGAGGGTAGCCCATACGATATGTTCTGGATTTCCAAACCAACAAAACCCTATGAGCATGTAGGTATTGTGCATGCCTTTAATCCTGAACTAGCCCTTTTGTACGCTAAAGAACAATACAGCCGGCGCGGAGGGCAGTGCTATGGATTGCTAGCCATAGCCTCTGATGCTATCTGGGCCACAAGTGTAGAAAATGACGGCACCTGTATTTTTGACGAGCAACCTATTTTGCCAGCTAACCATTTTTTAAATCAGCCCTATCATGTCTTTGGGCTTAAACGCCGGGGCAAACATCATATACTTTTAGGCCAGATAGAAGGCACAAGTCCCCAAGAGTTTGAAAATAATCTAATGGCCTTGCGGCAGACTCCTTGCGTAAATCTTTGGCTAGCTCCGGTGGCAATGTCTGCCACTCTAGAATCAGGCCCAGAAGGCCTGTGGCAAACATTGCATGAAAAACAATACCGTGAGGCTACTGCATACAAATCTGCAGAAAAGATAAAGGCGTTTCTAGCCTTAAAATAGGCCTTAGTATTTATTTTATGAAGCCAGCCCAGGTACCGCCTGTGCTGGCTTTTTTATTGCCCTAGACATGGGAGAAAGACATATGTCGTAAAATTATTACAATACTATTTACTAATTAGTTATATACTAATATACTAAGCAAATTAACTAACTAAATTAGTAGTTATATCTTTATACTAAGTTAGTAATTTAGTTAAACGCTATCCCGCATTTGTCGGAAATTTCTGACACTAGAGACTGGTGTGGGTATTCTTGTATCTTTCTGCCCATGCAAAAAATAGTAGTGCTTACTGGAGCGGGCATAAGCGCTGAGTCGGGCATTGGTACCTTTCGGGCTGCTGATGGGCTTTGGGAAAACCATAAAATTGAAGATGTTGCTACACCTCTAGCATGGGCCCGAGACCCTGAGCTGGTCTTAAATTTTTACAAGGGCCGCTGGGCGCAATTGGCAACCGTGGCGCCTAATGCTGCCCATTATGCTCTTGTTGCCTTAGAGAAAAAATTTAGTGTTGATATTGTTACCCAAAACGTAGACAATCTGCATGAGCGGGCAGGCTCAGCTAATGTGCTGCACCTGCACGGAGAGCTTACTTATGCTAGATCTACATCCGGCAAAGACACTAAACTATATCCGATAAAAGATAGGTATATCCAATTAGGGGATAAGGCCGCAGATGGAAGCCAGCTGCGCCCGCACATTGTTTGGTTTACAGAGGCGGTACCATTATTAGATACAGCCATTGCGTTATCGTCTGATGCAGACTTTTTTATTATTGTTGGCACCTCATTACAAGTGTATCCTGCAGCATCGCTTTACCAATGCACAAAGGCAACGTGTAAAACATGGGCCATAGACCCAGGCCTTACCCAAAACCAATTTTCTGGGCAGGTAACCCTTATAGCAAAAAATGCTACGGAGGGGGTTGTAAAATTGGTAGATTATTTACTTAGCCAAGCTTGAGCCCAAACTACCTCAGATGCAGAAGCTGGTTTTTGGCTAAAAATTAACCCAGCTGCACCATCTGGCCAAACACCTAAAAGCCAATACCCTTTGGGGGCTTGCTTACAATCAGTTACTACAAAGGCAATACTTGTTGTTTTTTGTGTGATGCTTCTTTTCCAAATGGCCGCCTTGTTATTTTGGATATCTACCCAACCAAAAAGAGCTTTAACCTCTGGCTGAGATACTTTTTTAAGGTCATTTATGGGGCCATGAAATATTTTTTTACCAGAAGAGAGATATAGAGCCTCATTGGTTAAAAAGTAGGCCTCTTCTAATGAATGCGTACAAAGTAAAAGTGTACACCTTGTTTGTTTTGTTTGATGCCAAACAGCTTTGAGCATCGTTTGGCGCAATAAAGCATCTTGGTGAGAGAAGGGTTCGTCTAGTGCCACAAGACTTGGTTCTCCTGCAAAAGCTAAAGCAAGGGCGCAGCGCTGCAACTGCCCAAGGCTGAGCTCATCCCTTTTTTGGGCTAAGAATGGCTCTATTTGAAACTGTTTTGCCAGCTGATTAAGTTGGGATATTTGTACAGAAATAGGGTATTTCGCCAATCGTTGGCGAAATACTTCTTCAATCTTTTGATACGGAGGCACGCTAAAATCTTGGGCCAGATATGCAATATCATCAAACCCTAACAAAAGTTGTTCGCTAAGATTTAGGGCTTTTTTTTTGTAAACTACAGTACCCCCGTCAGGCACTAAGTATCCAGTAAGTAGTTTAAGTAAAGTGCTTTTACCACTGCCACTTGGGCCCAGCAGGGCAGTATGATTGCCTTTTTGTATGCGTATATCTACAGGACCCAACTGAAATGATGGGCCTAAATTCATTTGTAACTCCTTAGCAGTCAGCAATTATACGTAATATTAGTACTTTGGCACGCTTGGGTCTACAAGGTCACTAAAGGCAAGAATACCGCCTTCTAGGTTATATAAATTCTGAAAGCCGCCATGTACCTGCAGTTGTCTAATGGCATCGGCGCTGCGCTTGCCAGAGCGGCAATGCACCACAACATCTATATCTTTTCTGATTTTGGCTGCGTTGTCCATAACCGTATTTAAGGGTATAAGCTCACCACCGATAGTGGCAATGTTTGCTTCAAAAGGCTCACGCACATCAATTAACTGATGGGGCTTGCCGTCTGTGCGCCATTGCGCTAGTTCTTTAGAAGATATTTGTTGCATAATAGGGGTTAGTTGGGTACGTGATATTAAATATAAGCAAAAAATATTATTTAATTATCAATACAGAACTTGGCATCACCTTTATTGTAAAGTTAGATTCATTCCCTAAAAACTCCCCGTCGGCTTGCCATTGGCTGGGGTACTCTGTGGCTAAAGTGAATCTAGAACCCGCAAACGAAATAAAATATGCTGGATCTAGCTCACCGTTTAGGAGTTCTAAATAAAGGGCAGGGCCAAGGGTCTTAGAGAACTCTGGCACTACTATGGCCTCTATCTGTCCGTCGGCTAAGTTACCCACTGGGTTCAATATCAAATTAGAGCCATAGCTGCGACCATTACAAAAAGCTACCATATAAGCCTGCCCAGCCCAGACAAGGGCAGCATCTACAAACAAACGCATAGGCTTGGCATCATGCGTTAAAAAACAGCGAAGCATATGTACGGCATAACTACCTAAGGTTCTAAACGGATATTGCGCATATTCTTCTATAATATGGGCGTTTAGGCCAACATCTGCCATATGAAGCGCTAACCTCTCGTTTATGTAAAAACTATCAAAAGCAGTGACTTTCCCTTGTATTATATGCCTTAATGCTTGGTAAGGGTCTAAAGATATCCCCATATCTTTTGCTAGCCCATTGCCACTGCCCATAGGTATAATGCCCAAGGGTACGTTGCCTTGCCGGGCTAGTTCTGCCGCTTCTGCTACTGTACCATCGCCGCCTACGGCAACTAGTATAGTAGGTTTACTATCTAGCTTATCCCAATTTAGCTTGGTGTTTGGCTGCGTATATAGTATTTCAGGCGAGTTTAGGTTGGGATATGAGGCCACATAAGTCATTATATCCTCTTTGTTTTGTCCGCCGGCAACAGGGTTGGTTATGAAAAGATATTTTTGTAGTTCGTTCATACTTCCTAATCTTTAGAACCAAAACATTGAATACTATTTCTTCTGAGCGGCCCTCGGTCCGGGTTTTTAAATTTGGTGGCGCCTCTGTTAAAGATGCAGCCGGCTTTAGAAATGTTGCAGCAATACTATTGTCTCAGACTGTGCAGGCAGGTAAGATAGTGGTAGTTGTATCTGCTATGGGCAAAACTACAAATGCCTTAGAAAAAGTAGTGGAAGAGGGTTGTGCTGGCTTGTCCACAGAAAAAAGCGTTGCGGCCATTATAGAAGCTCATAAAACGCAGGCAGCGCTGGCTATCCCCGGCAACCAAGATGTACTTGCAAAATTAGATGAACTTGGTACAGTATTGGCTAAACAGGCACAGCTTATCCACACCCTACCTTTTGATGAAGCCTATGACCAAATAGTTTGCTTGGGAGAGCTACTCAGCAGCCAAATTTTAGCGCAGGTAATAGGGGCAACAGGCATTAAAGTTGCCTTATTAGATGCTAGGCGGCTTATAAAAACGGATAGCAACTTTCGCGCGCCCTTAGTGGAGCAACCCCTTACCAGAACGCTTATACAAGAAGCTCTTACAGCCAGCCAGGCTCAGGTGTTTGTTGTACAAGGTTTTATAGGCTCTGATGAGCTTGGCCGCACCACAACCCTAGGGCGTGAAGGGTCAGATTATACGGCGGCGCTCTTTGGTCAAGCTCTGCAGGCCCAGTCTGTAACGGTTTGGAAAGATGTGCCAGGGGTACTAAACGCCGACCCTAAACGGCTACCCACCGCATCACTTATAAAACACTTAACCTATGCAGATGCCGCCGAGATGACCTATTACGGGGCCACAGTAATACACCCCAAAACCCTTAAACCTCTGGCAAACCTTGGTATACCACTTTATGTACGCAGTTTTGTAACCCCAGAGGTAGAGGGCACAACAATTGGCTCTGGCCAAGAAAATGCGCTGGCCACAAATGTTTTACTGCACTTAGACAAAGTGGCCCTAATTACCTGCCAAACCCGCGATTTGCAATTTGTAACAGAGCTGCATGTATCAAAAGTTATGCGCACAGCGCACGATGTGGGTTTGCAAGTACTCTTGGTACAAAATTCTGCTTTAGAGATGCAGCTGGTAGTACCGCAAGATTTTCAGCGGGCTGCTAGGGTAACAGAGCTGTTGCTAAAAGATTATGCCGTAGAGACTACGTATAGCCTAGCACTTGTAACATTTTTGAGAGCACAAAGCTCCTTTATAGATGAGTATCTCACCCAGAAACTTATTATACTAACCCAAAAAACAGACACGTCTTTTAGGGTACTTATCCGGGCTTAGTAGCAGCCCGCCGCAGCCTATCGTTTATGGCCACACCCAGCCCAGTTGCGGGCGCTAGCTGTGCCACTATAAAGGGGAGGGCAGTAGCCTCGGCCTCATGCAGGGCATGGAAAAGGTTGGTGGCAGCCTCACCAGTGGTACCTTTTTGGCTCAGCAGAGTCTGTTGGGCATATGGTAAAGAGCTTGGCCTATCAAACCCTATGAAATGGGCCTGCTCTGGCAGGCAATCGGGTATCTGGTTTTGGTCTTGTACTAAATACAAGGCTTTATGAGGGGCATAATGGCTCTCTAGCTGCCCCGGAGATTTTGGCTGCCCATGATGGCCAAGCGATATCTGCCATTGCAAATGCGGCAGGCAGCTTGCCAGCTGCTCTATAGATATACCCCCTGGGCGCAGGATGTAGCCATGCCCACCGGCAAGCTCTACCACAGTACTTTCTACCCCTACTACACTGGGGCCGCCATCTAGAATGTAGTCTACCTTGCCCCCTAGCTGAGTTTTAACATGACTAGCCCGCGTGGGAGATATGTACCCAAAAGGGTTGGCGCTAGGTGCTGCTAAAGGAAAATCTAAAGATTGCAACAGCTTTAGTGTTAGTGCATGAGCAGGCACACGCACGGCCACTAAACTGCTGCCGCTGGATACTAAATCTGGTATAACAGCAGGCTTGGGCACAAGCACTGTTAGCGGGCCTGGGGCAAATGCCTCAAGGAGCTTTATTTGATCTGCAGAAATCTTGGGTATAACATCTAAAATAGCCTTTACAGATCCAAAATGGCATATTAAAGGGTCAAAAAAAGGTCTATTCTTTATTTCAAACACCCGGGTTACTGCATCAGACAGGTATGCATTGGCTGCGAGGCCATACACAGTCTCTGTGGGTATAGCCACAACACCGCCTTGGCGCAAAAGCTCGGCAGCCTTGGCAATAGTATCTAGGTTGTGCATATATCAAATATGCAGCCCAAACCCAATTACTGCTATGATTCTAAAAATTTTTGGCACTATTGGGCCCATCCAAGTAATGTAGTCACCTACTACAAACGTATCCGGAAAAAGGATGGCCGACAAACAAAAGCACCCGACTAAGATTTCTGTAAATCGTTTTGAATCCCTTTTAGCCAAAATTATAAACCCACAAATGGCCCCAGGAAAAAGATAAGCAGTGCAGCGGGTAAGATCTAAAACGATTAACATCACCAGAAAACACGCCGCGTAATATAAAACGTATGCCCACGCAGCCCATCGCCAACCTTG
>Ga0163144_10019194_pt1 | contig 13767 bp, 11 predicted proteins | sample OliLak19BULKMAT1_FD_123175 | JGI IMG/M metagenome (GOLD analysis project Ga0163144, IMG submission 123175) | Freshwater microbial mat bacterial communities from Lake Vanda, McMurdo Dry Valleys, Antarctica - Oligotrophic Lake LV.19.BULKMAT1 | ecosystem: Environmental > Aquatic > Freshwater >... | reverse complement strand
TTGTTAACCGAGCGCGCGCAGAAATCAGGCCTGCAAAATATTGTGCCGGTGCTGGGGCTACCGCAAAGCGTTGAGCTAGCGGATAGCAGCATTGATCTCGCCATTATGGTGGACGTCTATCACGAGCTGGAGTTTCCGCATGAAGTGCTGGCAAGCGTAGTGCGTGCGCTGAAGCCCAACGGGCGCGTGGTTTTCGTTGAATACCGCGCCGAGGATGCCTCGGTTCCGATTAAAGCGCTGCACAAAATGAGCGAAAAGCAAATCCGGATCGAAGCCATGCAGCACGCGCTGACCTATGTGCGCACCGATGCAAGCCTGCCCTGGCAGCACGTGGTGGTATTTAGTAAACGATAAGTGGAGAGCGGCTCACATAGCTAAATGCCGGCTTGCTGAAGCTCAAATTTGCCCGAGAGCGCCATTGCAGGCAGTCCAGTTTGGCCTATAATTTCAGGAATTACTGAAATTTAAGGAATCACATGAAACTCACGCCGCTGGTTCAGAGCTTTGTGCTTCATTTTGGTGAAATGGGCAGCCGATGGGGCATCAACCGTACGGTTGGGCAAATTTATGCGCTGCTATTTGTCAGCGAGCGCCCGCTCAATGCGGATGAAATCGCCGATGTGCTGGATTTTTCGCGCTCGAATGTCAGCATGGGTTTGAAAGAGCTGGATTCTTGGCGCTTGGTGAAGCTGCAACATTTGCCCAGCGATAGACGTGAGTATTTCAGTGCGCCTGACGACGTATGGCTCATTTTTCGCACGCTGGCGGAAGAGCGGCGCAAGCGTGAAGTAGATCCGACGCTTTCAATGCTGCGCGATGCGCTGCTGGTGGTGCCCGCGAATCCGCAAGACGCGCATGCGCAAAGACGGATGGAGCAGATGCATGAGCTGATTGAATTGGTGACGACCTGGTTCACCGACATCCAGCGGCTTGACGAGCAAACCCTGCGCCAGCTCATGAAAATGGGCGCGGCAGCGCAAAAGCTGCTGGAGTTTAAAGATGTCCTGCTTTTAAAGAGCAAAGCTAAAAAGACCACAAAAGCGTCATTGCCCGAAAACCTTATTCCCCCCATTTTTTGAAGGAGTTTGTCATGAATGAAATCACGGCCAGCACGTTCGATCCGCTCATCCTGCACCGCATCCAGTTTGCGGCCAACATTAGCTTTCACATTTTGTTTCCCACCATCACGATTGCGCTGGCTTGGGTCTTGGTATTTTTCAAACTGCGCTTTGCGTATACGCAAGATGCCAAATGGATGGAAGCGTATTTTTTCTGGGTAAAAGTATTTGCGCTAACATTTGCACTCGGCGTAGTCAGCGGCATTACGATGAGTTTTCAGTTTTGCACCATCTGGCCGGGCTTCATGAACACCGTAGGCAATATCGCCGGGCCGCTGCTGGCCTATGAGGTGCTAACGGCGTTTTTCTTAGAAGCAAGTTTTCTAGGCGTAATGCTGTTTGGTTTGCAGCGTGTGGGGCACCGCTGGCACACCGCAGCAACGTTTTTAGTAGCAATCGGCACCAGCCTGTCAGCGTTTTGGATTTTAGTGCTGAACTCTTGGATGCAAACGCCCGCCGGGTTTGAGATGCGCCCGAACGCAGCCGGCGAGATGGTGGCGCACGTGACCAACTGGTGGGCGGTGATTTTCAATCCCTCATTTCCCTACAAGCTTTCGCACATGATGATGGCTTGCTTTGTTACGGTGGCGTTTTTACTCGCCGGGATCAGCGCGTATCGCTGGCTGCGCGGCGATCGCAGTGCGAGCGTCAAAGCCACGCTGCGTACCGGTATCGTGATGGCGGCGGCGCTGGTGCCGGTGCAGATGTTTCTAGGTGATTTGCACGGAGTCAATACGTTCAAGCATCAGCCCGCAAAACTCGCCGCGATGGAAGGCATTTGGGAAACCCAGCGCGGCGCTCCGGCGGTATTGTTCGCTCTGCCCGACGAAGCAGCGCGCGTAAACCGCTTTGAAATCGCTATTCCAAAGCTTGCTTCGCTCTATTTGACGCACGACATAAACGGCGAAGTCAAAGGTTTGAATGACTTTGTAGGCGTGCATCCGCCGGTTGCACCCGTCTTCTGGGGTTTTAGGATTATGGTCGGCACAGGCTTGTTGATGCTGGCAGTGGGTTGGCTCGCAATATGGCAGCAGCGCAAAGGTAAAACGTTAAAGCCTTGGCTGGGCAAAGTACTGGTGGGCATGACTTTTTCTGGATGGGTCGCAACGCTCGCCGGCTGGTATGTGACGGAAATTGGCCGTCAGCCTTGGCTCGTTACCGGCGTGCTCAGCACCAAGCAAGCAGCTGCCGATATCCGCACGCCTATGCTTATCGGCACGCTCGTGATGTACATCGCGGTATATCTGGCGCTGCTGGTGGCCTATATTTCAGTGCTGTTTTATCTGGCGCGAAAGGCGGGATCGCCATCGCACATATCCGCTGAGCAGATACCCCGTGAACCCATATCCCCAGCCAAACTCGTCAGCAGCGCAGCATGAACGCACTCCAGAGCTTTAATGATTGGCTGCCGGTTATTTTCTTGGCAGTGATGGGTTTGTCGATGCTGGCCTATGTGGTGCTTGATGGCTATGACCTTGGCGTGGGTATTTTGCTGCGCCGCGCAGATCAAGCCGATCAAGACATGATGGTCAGCAGCATCGGCCCATTTTGGGATGCCAATGAAACGTGGCTGGTGCTGGGTGTCGGCATTTTGCTGACCTGTTTTCCGGCTGCGCACGGCATCATTTTAGGCGAGCTGTATTTGCCGGTCGCCATCATGCTCGTAGCATTAATCCTGCGCGGTGTTGCCTTTGAGTTTCGCTTAAAAGCGCCGGTCGCCTATCGGCCGTGGTGGGATGCGGCCTTTTACGGTGGTTCACTCGGAGCGGCACTTTCTCAAGGCTGGATGCTCGGCAGCTACATTTTGGGCTTTCAAAGCGGCTGGGCGGCGGCGGGTTTTGCCGCACTGATTGCGCTTTGTCTCGCTGCTGGTTATGCACTGTTGGGTGCCACGTGGCTCGTGTTTAAAACCGAAGGACGTTTGCAGACTCAGGCCGTAAAGTGGGCACGCAGCGCGCTGATGCTGACCGCGCTTGGCGTGGTGGCGATCTCGGTTGCCACGCCGCTGGTTAGCGAGCGCATCTTCGCCAAGTGGTTCACGCTGCCGTACGTTGTATTACTGGCGCCGTTGCCGATTATGAGTGCGCTACTGTTTTACATCATTCATCGCAGCCTGGTGCGGCTGCCTACGCGTTTGGCGCAGGGCAATAGCTATGGCGACTGGGTTCCATTTGCAGCCACGGTCGGCGTGTTTATTCTCGCTTTCTATGGCTTGGCCTACAGCCTCTTCCCATATTTAGTCATCGACAAAATGACCATCTGGCAGGCCGCATCATCGCCTGAGGCGCTTCGAATTATTCTATTTGGCGCTGTGATCGTTTTGCCCATGATTGTCGGTTACAACGTGCTGGTTTATCGCGTTTTCTCAGGCAAAACCCGGGTGATGAGCTATGGTGCTTGACGCGTAATTTGGCAAAATAGCGACCTGTAGTGCTAAATCCATCAATAGTTGCGACACATATTATTTCGGAACCTAATATTATTCCGTAAACCCCGTTTGCCCTCAGCCCGCCGAAGAGTCAACCTCAAGGCAGGTTGGGGCATCGACCCAGAGCGTTGCCCAGGGTTGACATAGGTCGCGCCGTTTGCGCTGTTGCACTTGTTCCAAACAAGGTGGAGCGTTGCATGGCTGTGATAGGCCGCGCTATTGATTCCGTTGTACGCCCCAAAGGGGCAGCCTAAGGTAGCCCAGGGCAACGCCCTGGGTCTGGAATACCCTAAAGATATTGAGCCCTGAAGGGGCAATGTAAGCCTGCCAATTACGGAATGGCCCCGATTGCTAGAACGGCTGAGCCGCCCTTTCAGGGCAGTTAAAATTGATCGGGCATCAACCCAGGGCCTTGCTGAGCTGACATAGGCCGCGCCGTTGGGGCTGTTGCACTCGTTCCAAACAAGGTAGGGCGTTGCTTGGCTGCGATAGGCCGCGCTGCTGGTTCTGCTCTACGCCCCAAAGGGGCAGCCTAAGGTAGCCCAGGGCAACGCCCTGGGTCTGGAATGATCCAAAAGATATTGAGCCCTAAAGGGGCGATCTAAGGATGCCAATAGCCGCCCCGCTTAAATAGCAGACCGCGCCGGTGCCATCCATCGCAACCATATAAAGCCTAGGGTTCCCGAGACTAACGATGCCAGCATGACGGCGATCTTTGACGAATCGATCAATTGTGCTTGATTCACAAAGGCTAGATTAGTGATGAAAATGGACATCGTAAAGCCGATGCCGCCGATCATTCCCGCACCGATGATGTGGCGCCAGTTAAGGTCGCTAGGCAGCTTGCAAATACCTAACAGCACCGCAAAAAAGCATAGCAGCGCTACACCTAAAGGCTTACCCACTACCAATCCCAGCATGATGCCTAGAGAATTTGAACTGCTCAGCTGATCCATCCAGTCAGGGCGAATGACTAAGGCAGTGTTTGCGAGTGCAAAGATCGGCAAGATAAAAAATGCCACAGGCTTCTGCAAGAAGTGTTCCAGCTTGTGCGAGGCAGATGTTTTATCGTCGGCTTTGCTCGAATAGGGAATTGCAAACGCCAGCAGCACGCCGGCAATGGTTGCGTGTACTCCAGATTTCAGCATTAGCGCCCATAAAATTAACCCGCCCAATAGATAAGGCGCTAAGCCCATGACGCGAAAAATGCGGTTCATAACAATCAATCCCGCCCAAACCACCAGCGCAGCAAACAGATAGCTCAGCTGCAATTTCTCGGTATAAAACACCGCAATCACGATGATCGCGCAAAGATCGTCGATAATGGCGTACGCCACCACAAGCACCTTGAGCGAAGCTGGCACCCGGCTGCCTAAAATCGCCAGCACCGCAAGCGCAAAAGCGATGTCAGTTGCCATGGGAATGCCGATTCCTGACTGGGTTACGGTGCCTGCATTGAAACCAAAGTGAATCAGCGCCGGTAGGGCAATACCGCCCAAGGCGGCAAATAGTGGCAGCAGGGCTTTGCGAAAATCTGAAAGCTCTCCGCTGTAAAGCTCGCGCTCTAATTCTAACCCGATGAGCAGAAAAAAGATGGCCATGAGAAGATCATTGATCCAAAGCCCAAGCGTTAAGCCCGCTATCGGCATTTGCCACAGTGCTAGATAGCTCGCACTGACCGGCGAATTGCTCAGCAAGAGCGATAGCACCGTACAGATTATCAAAATAATGCCGCCTGACTTTTCCGATTCGACAAACTTACGAAATGTTTGCGTCAAGCCCTGCTTACCTATGACCATGCTGGCGTCCTACTTGTAAAGTAGTCGACTTTAAGGGAATTGATCGTCATTGAACACCATTCAAGATGCTTTTGGTGGCAATGTGGTTTGACAGCCACAGAACAGCAGGCTGTCCAGATCACATTAATGACGAGCTTGTCCAGCTAGCTGGCGGCGGGCGGATATATGGCGCAGCCAATAATAAAGCTACCGAATGCGAACGAACTGATCGCCACGAGCTTCAAGTAGCGCAGCGCCTGACCTACGGATCGCTGTGCAAATCGCTGATGCCATTGCCAAGGTATTGCAAGAAGACATGTCGAAGTAATGATTAGTATCCAGCCAAAACAGCTGAAAATCGCTGAAAACGGCATGATTGGCGCGCGGAGAACAAATCCGGCGCCAATCATGATTCGAATCCCAAGCTCTACATAGTGCAATGATGCCGAAGAGGCAAAACTAAGTAAAAATTTTGCTGCTTTCTGTGGTTTGCAAAACGCTAGCAAAGCGAGACCCACCAGATATAGCCCAGCGAATATGATCGTAACAAGTGCCAGGAAATCAACCATTTTGGTAAGCGCCAGCGCTTGGGTCATTTGAGTCCTGCCTACCCCAGCGCACGCGACTACCACTACGCGTGGATGTATTTCTCAAATACTCGCCCATAATCGCGCCGGGTAAAACGATCCAAAACCGTGTGGTTTAGATTGTCTAGCAGCGCGTTGAAAGATTTGACGACGGCATCTTCGGCTATCGGTGAAAGCTTGTGCATCTCTGCCGTGGCAGTTAGCACACGGTAGGCGTTTTCTCGTGCGGTTTCATCGCGATTTTGCAGCTTGTTGATGGTAATCAGCGCTTTGTAGATATCTTTGAGCTGCTCAATAAAGGTTTTTCTCACATCAATACTAAAGACGGTTTCACCCAAATTGAACTTCAGCTCAATGTCCATATCCAGCGTGCCAGCGGTTTCGAGCGTGACATTTTCGACTTCGAAGCTGGAATAGTCGTAGCGACGAATCGTGCGCTTGCTGGAGATAGCGGAATCACCATCGACGTGGATCAACGCCAGATTTGTGAAACAGTATTCGTCTTTTTTTGACTTGATGAGAAAGAAGATTTTTTCGTTGTCTTCGTGGAATAGGTAATCGTCGGCGTCGACTTTATCGAACTCTGCGGGCGGTACGATCACGCCAATATCGCTAAGGCCTAGTGCATCTGCGGCAAATCGTTTAAACATAGGTTTGACTCCTTTAAATGGGCCGCCATTATTGCCAATCAAAACTAACAATACGAAAAATTTAGCTGACTGCGCTGCTTTTAGCCACAAAATTTGGGTGTGCCGAATATCCGGGGCGTACCGAATATCCGGGGTGCTTGATATCCGATTTATTGCTGGCTAACTGGCTCGCTCAACGGCCTGTAGCTCACCACTTCCAGACCAAATCCACTCAGCGCGCTAAATCTTCGCTGGGTGCCGAGCACGATTAGCTTGCGGGCACCGAGCGCTTTCAGCACCTGCGCGCCCAAACCGTGCGTACGCCACGCCGGAACCGAGGTTTCCCGAACGTCTGGCGTATTGCTCTCAGCGCTCAGCACGACCGCGATGCCTGACTCAGCCTCGGCTAATCGCGCGAGCGCGGCGCGCAGAGGTTGGCGCTCAGTTTTTACCGTCAGCACATCATTTAGCCAATCACCGACGTGTACGCGCACCAGCACCGGCTCAGCGGGGTCAACTCGGCCTTTCACCAGCGCGTATTGCACGCTGCGGCTGAGTCGATCACGAAATCGGTGTAGCTGAAACTGCCCAAACTCGGTGCTGACTTCGGTAACGTCGAGCGCCTCGATGGTCTGCTCGGTTTCTAATCGGTAGCGAATTAAATCGGCGATCGTGCCCATTTTTAGGCCGTGTTCGCGGGCGAACACCTCCAGCTCAGGCCTTCTGGCCATCGAGCCGTCTTCCGCCATGATTTCAACCAGCACGCCGGCCGGCTCAAACCCGGCGAGCGCGGCCAAATCGCTGGACGCTTCGGTATGCCCGGCTCTGGTCAGCACGCCACCCTGCTGCGCCATCAGTGGAAAAATATGCCCGGGCTGGCGCAAATCGCTAGCCTTAGCATCAAGGCGCACGGCGGTGCGAATGGTGTGCGCACGATCAAACGCTGAAATGCCGGTGGTGACGCCCTCGGTGGCTTCAATTGAGGCGGTAAACGCGGTTTGGTAAGGCGACATGTTGGTTTGCACCATGGGCCGCAAGCCCAGCTTTTCGCAGCGCGATTGCGTAAGCGCTAGGCAAATCAGGCCGCGCGCGTGGCGGGCCATAAAGTTGATGTCCGCCGGGCGCACCAGTTCCGCCACCATCACCAGATCGCCTTCGTTTTCGCGATCTTCATCATCGGCCAGAATCACCATTTTGCCGGCGCGAAGGTCAATTAATAGCTCGGCAATGCTGGAAAACGCGCTGGTTTCAGGCTTTACGGCGTTTAAGCCGAGTAATAAATCAGTGGCTGACATGTTTTAAGCGGCCTTTGCGATGGATTGTTTTAACCCCGGAAAGCCGAGTTTTTCACGCTGCGCGTAATAGGCTTGTGCAACGGCTTTTGCCAGCGTGCGCACCCGTAAAATATAGCGTTGGCGCTCGGTTACGCTGATGGCGCGGCGGGCGTCCAGCAAATTGAAGCTGTGGCTGGCTTTGCAGACTTGCTCATAGGCTGGCAGCGGCAAGCCCTTTTCCACCAGTGACAGCGCTTCGCCTTCGCAGACGTCAAACCAAGCCAGCAGCTCGGGTACATTGGCATGGTCAAAATTGTAATGACTCTGCTCGATTTCATTTTGTAAAAATACATCGCCATAGCTAACGCGGCCCTGCGGCCCGGTAGTCCATTCCAAATCGTAGACGTTTTCGACGTTTTGCAAAACCATCGCCAAGCGCTCCAATCCGTAGGTAATTTCACCGGTGACCGGCCTGCATTCCAAGCCGCCTGCCTGTTGAAAATAGGTAAATTGCGTGACTTCCATGCCGTTGAGCCACACCTCCCAGCCCAAACCCCAGGCACCGAGCGTCGGCGATTCCCAGTTATCTTCAACCAGCCGCAGGTCATGCACCAGCGGGTCAATGCCCAGCGCTTTCAAAGAGCCAAAATAGTGCTCGACGATATCTTTGGGCGAAGGCTTCAGCACTACTTGAAACTGATAGTAGTGCTGTAGCCGATTCGGGTTTTCGCCGTAACGGCCATCGGTAGGGCGGCGGGACGGCTGCACATACGCGGCGTTCCAAGGCTCCGGGCCTAATGCGCGTAAAAACGTGGCGGGGTGAAATGTGCCCGCGCCAACTTCAATATCAAAGGGCTGAATCAGTACGCAGCCATAGGCTGCCCAATAGCGATTGAGCGTCAAAATCATGTCTTGAAAACTGAGCGGTGCGGCGTTTGTCATGAGCGTGTTCTACTTTATACAGCTGCCGAGTATAGCTGAGCAGGCTAATGCAAGGTCTCTCCACTGATTTTTGGATTTCACAAAAACAATCCCAAAGCCTGTCGATGAAACTGAGAAATTGAGCTATTAAGAAAGTGCTTCGTTTACGAGTAGATCCTAGTAGAAAATTATTTGCCCGCGCAGGCTGAATTGGTTCTAGATTAATTTAATTTAGGGTGACCTATCGAGTTCTCGGTCATCCGCAGATAGTCACAACTAGGTGTGTATTACGGTTTAGGCTGCGCATTTTTTCGGCAACGGTTTCGCGGACTTTGATAAAGCTTTTGGTAATGCCCACGGCAAAACGGCGCAAGCGCGTGACGTTGCTGGGGCCGTGACCGGTGCGAATGTGGGAGCGGTGTTCGTTGAAATTCCAGTCGATCGGGTAGTGGCAGCTGTTCTAGATAACCCAGCGCCCTCGGTTGGTGGCCAGACTGCTTTTGGCGTCAGCCTCTTTGGGGGTTTGGCTGGTAATGCCGAGCGCCCGCTCGATGATGTTTACAGTACTTTTCTTATTAAAAACCTCGAACTCGATCATGAAAACTTGGCCCACATTGCGGGAAGTCGAGATAGTCGCTCAGTGCGTTGCTGCACCAGATACGACGCGTTTCAATACGCCCCTGATCGGGCGGCGTGATCACCTCAAATGCTGGCGCTGCGAGATCCTTAGAGGTAAGTGCAATGGGCTTTTTCGCTTTGCAGATGAAAACCAAGCGCTTCAAAAATCGTTAAACCCGATCGTTCATCCAAAGAATCTTGAGCGGATTCGTGGTGAAATAGGATTTTCTCCATGCGATGGAACCTAACTTATCAGCGATTTCTTTCGGCGAAAGGATATGGTCAATATGATCGATCTCTATGGCCTTAATCGGCATAGATTGTGAAGAAGCGGTCTCAGGAGTTTGAGCGATGGTAACGCCGCCACTTTCTTTTAAAAGTTTAAGCCCTTCTGCGCCATCGGAACCTTCCCCCGAAAGAATGATGCCAATAGAGCTGCGCGCTTGGTCGTTTGCCAGCGAAAACATGAAATGATCAATCGCGCTGTTGACCGGTTTGTTAGGGCGGGGAATGAGTATCAGTGAGTCTCCATCAATTTCCATGAATTTATCTGGAGGCAAGATGTAGATGTGATCACCCAATATCGTTTGATTCGTCTGTGTAACCTGGATAACCGGCATTTTGGTGGCACGGGAAAGAATCTCGGGAAGTAGGCTTTTTGATCCGCGCAGAATATGCGAAAGCAACACAAACGCCATTCCCGTATCAGTAGGCAAGTTTTCGATCAGTTGCTGGAAAGCCGCTAACCCTCCAGCTGAGGCACCTATTGCTACTACATTCGGAACACTTATTTCGCTCATGCTTTGGCCTATCTAATATTGGAGGTGCATCGCTCAAGCTTGTCAGTCGAGAAGGAAAAAACAAGCCGTAAAAGTCTACCACCGAAATGAGAAAGCAGCCGTGCGCAAAACGGCTAAGCCAAGCTGCCGCAAAGCAGCTGTGCTTAGGACAAGCGCAAATAGTAAGCTTGGCGTGCGCCACTGAGTGCGATCTAAACTTGTTCTGCAACCTGGGCTGCGTGGTTTTTGCTCCGCCGCGTCTCGGTTAAGCGTTGCGCTGTATCTGCTGTAATTCCACGATGCGCCTGCACAATTTTATTCGTAAACTTATTATCTCCGAATGCAGCCGTCCGGTTATGGCCCGTCAAAGCGTGCAGCCTTAAACTGTATGTAGAGCTGTTTTTGACCTAACGTCTATACCGCTTCGCACTTGGGCAGCCTGCCTCTTGCAAGATCGACATCAGATCGTCGCGACTCGCTTCGTCGGCGAGCGGGCCGATCAGTACGCGGTTTAAGCCATCGCTGCCAAGCTCGGTGCGGGCGTCGGCAAAACCCTCATTTTGCAGCGAAAATGCCAGCGTGCTGGCGTTTGCTAGCTGACCAAACGCACCGCATTGAATCAATAGATTTGTGTCTGCCATTGCCTGCACTGGCGCTGGATTTAAGATGCGCGAACTTTGAGTTGCGGCAGCTCGGCTCGCAATGATCTGCGGTTCGGTTGGCGTATGCTCACCCGGTGTCAGCGTTTCAACCCTAACTCGCGCAGTGCCCTTCATATGAAAATCGAGTTTAACCGCGCCCACATAGCTAAGATCAATCAAGCGCGTGCCGACAAACGGCCCACGATCATTAATCTTGACGACAATGCTGCGGCCGTTTTCCAGATTGGTCACGCGCGCATAGGTCGGCAGCGGCAGCGTTTTATGCGCAGCGGTAAACTGATACATGTCATAGGGCTCCATCGTGCTGGTCGGGCGGCCATGAAACATCGTACCGTACCAAGAAGCGATGCCCTCCTCCACATAGCCCGCGCGCTCTGGCAGCAGCGTGTAGGTTTTACCCAGCACAACATAGGGGGATTTATTGCCATATCGCCCAAGTGGTCTAAACGTCGGAATGGGTTCTGCAATTTTGCTTAAATCAACGGGTTTAGGCGGTGCGCCATCCGTATTGATGCGCGGGCGCTTAGGTGCGCTGCTGCAGGCGCTCAGCAGCGCAAACGCCACAGCTAAGCCCACTATGTTCAAGCAAGAACGACTCCAGTGCTGGCAAAACCGAGGCGCCACTAGGGCTTGGCGATTGCTGGCAGATTAGCGGTGCGATACTGCCTAGCAATCGCCTGTGCAAGCTGATGCACGGCGGTGGCATAAAGCGGCGAGCGGTTATAGCGCGTGATGGTGTAAAAGTTCTGAAACACCATGATCGTCTGTGGGCCTTTTTCGCCCTCAAGCTGCACTAGGCTCGCTAAGCGATCACCAGCGGGCGTGGGCTTAATATCGGCGCGCAGGTGATAGCCCCAATCGTGCAGCTGGCTGACCGGAAATACCGGCAGCAAGCCGGGTGCTTTGATAACCCGCGCGCCTTGCTGCACGCGGGCGGTTCGCAGCACCGGGCCGCCTGGTTCCCAGCCGTGGCCGATAAAATAGTTCGCAATGCTGGCGAACACGTCTGCCTTGCTGTTCCACATATCCACCTGCCCGTCGTCATCGCCATCTACCGCGAAATTCGCCATGCTGGTCGGCATAAATTGGCCCATGCCCATAGCGCCAGCATAGGATCCTACTGCGCTTAGCGGATCGACCCTATACTTCGTTTGCTCACTAAATTTAAGCAGCTGCTTTAGCTCGCCGGAGAAATACGGCTGCCTGGGCGGGTAGTACAGCCCGAGCGTGATCAGCGCATCTAAGACTTTGTATTTGCCGACATTGCGACCGTAATTGGTTTCTACGCCAATAATCGCGACGATGTATTCCGCAGGAACTTCATAGCGCGCCTGCACGGCGGTAAGCAGCGCGGCGTGGGTTTGCCAAAACTTCACGCCTCCACTGATGCGCTCGTCCGTCATAAAGATCGGGCGATAGGCTTTCCAGGGCTTGGCTTCAGCCGGCCGAGTCATCGCATCAATAATGCCCTGCTGGTAAACCCCTTGCGCTAGAAGTACGTTAAATCGCCCGGCAAGTTCTTTGTTACCTTTCGCTGCGTCCAGCGCCAATACGCCCATACCGGGGTGTTTTTCTACGGTCTTAGCGCTTGTTGAAGTTGGCAAAGCACTGGCGATCACCAGTGCGGCGGTTAAAATAAGGTTTGATAAATTCATGAGTTAGCGCTTTGAAAGTAAAGTGTATGTTTGAGCTTAGCAGCGGTTCGCGATAGCGGTTAGCTAGCGCTTGCTTGGCGCTGCGGCGTGACGGCTTAACGCTAGCGCACGCAGCATATTAAGCGCTTCTGATAGCGCGTAGTCAGCTTCCAGCAGGCCAATTTGCCGGTTGATGGCCGCTGGCGATTGGTTCTGAAGCGGTGCCGCTTGAGCGCCGATCGTTTCACTAGTGAGATGATTAGCCAGATTTGACTCTTTCACTGGCCGCAAACCTGGCTCGATAGGCCGCAATTCAAATTCTCGCAGCGGCACGTCTGGCAAAATGCCCTGATTCTGGATCGAACTGCCGTTCGGCGTGTAATAGCGCGCGGTGGTTAACTTGACGCCATCGCCGTTTTCTAACGGTAAAATAGACTGCACAGAACCTTTGCCAAAGCTGGCTTGCCCGACAACTAGCGCTCGGTAATTATCTTTTAGCGCACCGGCAACAATTTCAGCCGCCGATGCGGTGCCCGCATTAATCAGCACTACCATCGGCGCACCGGCAAGCACATCGCCCGGCGTCGCGCTGAAGTTTAGCTCGGCGCTTTTTTGCCTGCCTTTAGTGTAGACAATCTTACCGCTTTCTAAAAACAGATCGCTTAGTGCCACCGACGCTGCTAGCAGGCCTCCGGGATTATTGCGCAAGTCCAGCACCACCCCGGAGAGCGGGCGCTTTGCGCTCAGGCGCTTCAGCGCTGCCGATGCGCTGCCGGCAGTGTCGGCTTGAAACGCACTAACCCGCAGCCATGCCATATTGCCGGGCAAAATTTCTGCGCGCGCGCTTTTATACGTGATGACCTCACGGCGTATCAGCACTTCAAAAGGCGGCACGCCCGCGCGCTCCACGCTGAGCCGCACCGCACTGCCAATCTCGCCTTTTAATAGATCTGCACCTTGAAACACCGATGCACCATCGAGCACCAAATCATCAATCTGGGTAATCACATCACCCGAGCGCAGCCCGGCCCGCAGCGCCGGGCTATCGTCAATCGGCGTCACAATCCGCAGCGCGCCTTCTCGAATTTCGACTTCGACGCCTAAGCCGCCATATGCGCTCTGTGCATCGTCGGAAAATGCGCTGAGCTGCTCGCGGCTCAAATAGGCACTGTGCGGATCAAGCTGGCTGAGCAGCCCAAAAATAGCGGCATCCATCAGCTGCTTATTACTGACCGGCTCGACAAACGAGGCCTGAACTTCCCTAAAAACGGCGGCAAATCGACGTAAATCGTCAACCTGCAGTGGCTGCGTTTCGGATGCTTCGGCGATGGCCGACGCT
>Ga0163144_10019192_pt1 | contig 13768 bp, 12 predicted proteins | sample OliLak19BULKMAT1_FD_123175 | JGI IMG/M metagenome (GOLD analysis project Ga0163144, IMG submission 123175) | Freshwater microbial mat bacterial communities from Lake Vanda, McMurdo Dry Valleys, Antarctica - Oligotrophic Lake LV.19.BULKMAT1 | ecosystem: Environmental > Aquatic > Freshwater >... | reverse complement strand
GAAGAGCAACGCGAGGGCAACTGGAAGCAAAGGACTACACAAGCGTGCTCCGCATCGCTGACCCCGCACGCGTGAACCGCGGAGTACCGCGCTTCACGCGCACGGGGTTCTGTCAGAAGAAAATGGGCGTGGCGACCAAGTGTGCTGGCCCAGCGAGAGCGGCTTGCAGTCCATCCCCCCCCAAGTCGCTAGAACGCTCCAAAGAACACCGATGTGAACGTAGTAATCGGCGCCGCCTCGCGGAACTCTTCGAGCGCTCGCTGCACGATGCGTACGGCCGTCTTCAAGTCCTGGTAGAGATCGTCGTCCATGACAAAGCGTCCGATCGTGCCCTGCCCACTGCGAATCGACGAAGTCACGACCGCAAAGTCTTCCGTCACTTGGCGCAAGTTGTCGTACACGTCCGACTTCGTGAGCAGCGCACCAATCGTGCCTTGCCCTTCGGCCACGTTCTTCGTGATCAATTCGACGTTACGCGCGATCGAATCGTCGTTGACCAGCGCGCCCAACGTGCCTTGGCCCGCGTCGATCTTCTGTGCGACCGAGCGGAAGGCAGCCAGCGCGTCCGCCACGTCCTTCGCGAGTGTTTCGTTCGTGACGAGCTGACCGACCAAACCATTTCCGCGGCGTACGTCGATCGCGAGTCCGCCAGCCTCGTCGAGCACTGTCGTCAGTTTCTTCGCGGCCGTGATCAACTCTTGGAAGAGCGCATCATTCGCGAGCAACTGTCCGGCCGTACCTTTTCCGGCTGACAAGTCCTGCGCAATCTGCTCCATCGCCGCCATCGTGCGCGACGCCGACGTGACCGTCATCGCAAGATCGTCGGCCAGACCTTGATCGTTCGCCAGGCGACCGATCAAGCCCTTGCTGTCCTTCAAATCGCGCGTGAAAACGCGCATGTTTTCGATGGTTTCCTGCACGCCTGCGCTGCTCGCGTCGACGAGTCGCCCCAAGCCTTCGATCGGATTCGACTGGACAGTTCCCATCAACAACTGACCGTCCGGAACCGGCACACCTTCCGCCGGACCCGGATCGATCGATAGATTGCGACCGCCGAGCAACGTCGCATCCTTGATCAGAATTTTGAAACCGTCGCGCAATGGCAACTTCGAATCGAGCGAAGCGGTGACCGTTACACGCTTTTCGATCGGTGCCGTCGGATCGAACGTCAATTTCTTGATGCGGCCCCAACGCATGCCCGCGACGAGCACGCCGTCACCCTCGCGCAGACCGTTGGTCTCCGAGAAGTGCACGGTCATCTCGGGACGGTCCTTGAACAGCGTGAAATCCGTCAAGAACAGCGTGTAGTAGCCGAGGACTCCCAGCGTGAAAAGGAAGAAGAGACCGAGGATGACTGAGCGATTACCGGACATGTTGCTGTCCTCTCATTGATCGAGCGCGTTCGCGCGAGCTACGGGATCGGGACCGAGGAACTGGACCAGACGCGGGAGAGTCGAAGAGAAGAACTCGTCGGGCGGCACTTGCACGAGCGCGCGCCCCTCTTCGAGGAACAAGACTTCGTCTGCGACAGTGCGGATGCACGGAATGCGGTGTTCGACGACGATCGACGTGACGTGCAATTCGCGCTGCACGTCGCGAATGAGTTCGTTGATCGAGCGCGAGATCTCGGGGTCGAGTCCGGCGTTGGGTTCGTCGTAAAGAACGATCTCGGGATCGGTGATCAGCGCGCGCGCGAGTCCGACGCGCTTCTTCATGCCGCCCGAGATCTCGCTCGGCATTTTCTTCGCGCTGTCTGGAATGCGCACGAGTTCGAGACGCTTCTGCACGCGCTCCATGATCTCGCTCTCCTTCATGTCGGTGTTCTCGCGCAAGGGCAGAGCGATGTTGTCGCCGACGGAGAGCCAGTTGATGAGCGCGCCCTCTTGGAAGAGGAACCCCATGCGCTTGCGCAAGCTCGACAGTTCTTTCTTCGAGAGTTTCGTGACTTCGCGACCTTCGACTTCGACGCTGCCAGAATCGGGCTTCAAGAGTCCGATGATGTGACGCAACGCGACCGACTTGCCTGTGCCGGACGGCCCCATGATCGCGAGTGTCTTGCCGCGCTTCACGTCGAACGAAAGTCCGCGCAAGACCTCGTTCGTGCCGAAGCGCTTGTGCACGTCGCGGAGGCGAATGACGACTTCGTCCATGCCGCTCACGCCTGGTACATCAGCCAAGTCATGAAGTAGTTCGAAATGATGATCGCGATGATCGAGTCGCGCACGGCTTGACGCGTCGCACGACCGACACCGAGTGCGCCACCCCTGGCGTTGAGGCCTGCGCTGCAACCGATGATCGAGATGAGCAGGCCGAACACGAAGGCCTTGACCAGTCCGCCGTAGACGTCCTTGGGCAACGCGATCAGTGCGGCCTGATCGGTCAGAGCTTCCGTCGCGGAATCGAAGTACAGCTGCCACGACACGTTGAGCTGCGAACTGGCGACGAAACCGCCGCCGATGATGCCGATCGTGTCGCACAGGATCGTCAGGAGCGGCGCCGCGATCGCCAAGGCCACGATGCGCGGCAAGATCAAGAGTTTGATGCGGTCGATCGAGAGCACTTCGAGCGCCGAAAGCTCGTCACTGACCGACATCGTGCCGATCTCCGCGGCCATCGAACTGCCGGCCGTCGCCGCGAGAATCGTGGCCGTGATGAACGGGCCCATCTCGCGCGCCATGCTGACGGCGACGATCGTTCCAATCTGATCTTGCTGGCCGATGCGCGCCAGCTCGATACCCGTCTGCAGCGCCACGATCATGCCCATGAAGATGCCGACGAGCAGCACGACGTGGACGGTCTGAACGGCGCTCTGGAAGACTTGCTCCGAGATCAACGTCCAACGTTTCGGGATCGAGCCGACTCGGATGAGGACGGCGCCGAGCAGTTCGAGTTGGAACCCGAGACCGCCGGCGAAGCTCAAGATGGGACGTAGGAACGACATCGGTTTCTCGTCGCGAGAGCTTGCCTCGAATCCGCGTGTGGTTCTACTGCGGCGTTCTGCACTGTCGTCGTACGTTTCCCGGATCGTCCGCGACGGACACGCCGATCGCGAGGGTCGAGTCGAGCGGCGGCCGGCACGGCGGCGGAGGCATTCAACGCTCGACCGCCGGCACCGCACTAGCGCGTTCGAGCGGCCAGCCTGGACCCGGGAAGGCGGGCGTCATGAAGTCGGTGCCACTCTGCGCGCCGCTTCTCCAACGGATCAAGCCGAACAGGAGCGACGTCTCGCGCATCTCTTCTGCGCCGTTTTTGTACGCGCGGCGCGCCCACAGGAAGGTGAAGCTGCGACGGTCCTCGAGCGCATCCCGTTCGCGCCGCCAGAGCCCCAGCCACGATCTCTCGCGCACGATTTCGTGACTGCGATCGCGCGTCCAGAGTTCCCAGATCCACGCGTACATCTCGTCGATCTCGGGCGTGCGCCACAGCGGATTGAGCGCCGGGAAGGCGAAGTGTCGTTCGCTCTCCTCGCGGCCTTCGCGCTGGTAGAGAGGCCACATTTTCTCGTAGCGAAACACGCCCGCGTCCTCGTCGACGCGCTTCCAGTTCTGCCAGAACGGGATCACGTAAACGCTGTTCTTGACGCTCTTCTCGTACTCCTCGTGTGTGACATTGACGATCGGCCAGCCATACCACTTCGAGTCGAGCCCATCGCCGTGGTAGTGCGAATAGAACGGCCAAAAACGTGTGCGCGAGACGTCGTCCCTTGGCGATTCCATGCGCTCGACGAGCGGCCAGGGGAAGTCGAGCGCCCAGAAACCGGTCGACGGATCCGACGCGCGCCCGAAGAACGGCCACAACACCGAGGTCGACGTGAACGTGCCGCGCGTCGTGCGTCCGAAGAACGGCCAGAACATCCACATGCGCTCGCGTTTTTCCGGCGCGAGTTGGATGTTGTTTTCGTGGCGATGGAAGAACGGCCACAACCACGAGCGGCGGTCATAGCGGCCTTCGTACGTCGACTGACTGTAGAACGGCCACACGTGTCCGCTCGTTCCGCCGACTCCGGTCGTGAGTGAGAAGAACGGAAACAGGACGTGACGCGTCGTCTGTCCGCCGCGCGTCGTCTTCAGCCACAGCGGAAACAGCACGAATTCGATGCGGTCGTAGGAGAGGAAGCTCTCGGTCACGCCGCCGAACGGAAACCACGCGCGCACCACGCGACCGTCGGCGCGCCGTGACCAGTAGATGCCGGGCAGGGTGAGCAGCGTCCACTCCAACTGACCGTCGCTCGTGACGTGGCGTTCGTAGCGCGTGATCGGGATCAACTGCCACACGTACTCGTCGCCGCGATTCTTGACCGTGCCGAACGGCGACAAAAAGCGCGTCAGCGTGTCGCCGCCAGCTTCGCGATCCTGGATGACGAGCGGACGCAGGGCCCATTGCGACCACGGACCGCCGGGCCGCGACTGCCGCACGCGCAGAGCCCCGCCCAAGGCTTCGCGCTCGACACCGCCGCCGGCTGTCGAATACTTGGAGTAGAGCGGCGCCAGCATGCGCTCGGTGCCGCTCGTCGCGCAGGCGGCGCAGAACGTGGTCAACAAGGCGAGGGCCAACAGTCGAATGCGGTGACTCACCATCTGCGCGGCGCATTGTCGAACTCTCCTTCGCGCATGCAAGCGTGTCGCCTTGTTCGCCTGCGCGCGTTTTTCTACGTTTCGCCTCCGAGCGCGCCACTCGATCCCAGCATGAAGACCGTCCTTTCCGGCATCCAACCGAGCGGTCGCCCGCACCTCGGCAACTACTTCGGGGCCATCCGTCAGCACATTGCGATGCAGGAGGGGCCCGACGAAGGCTTCTATTTCATCGCCGACTATCACGCGCTCACGACCTCGCGCGACCCCGAAAAACTGCGTGAATCCGTGCGCGACGTCGCCGTCACGTATTTGGCGCTCGGTCTCGACCCCAAGCGCGTGGCCTTGTTCCGCCAGAGCGACGTCAAGGAAATCACGGAGATCAGCTGGCTCTTGGCGTGCGTCAGCGGCATGGGACTCTTGGAGCGCGCACATTCGTACAAGGACAAGGTCGCGCACGGCATCAAACCCAGCGTGGGCCTTTTCACGTATCCGATCTTGATGGCGGCCGACATCCTCGCGTACGACTCCGACATCGTGCCGGTCGGCCGCGACCAAGTGCAGCACGTCGAGATGGCGCAGGACATGGCCGGGTCGTTCAACGCAGCATTCGGCGACGTGTTCAAGCGCCCCGAAGCGCTGCTTCCGCGCGAAGAGTCGATGGCCAAAGTGCCCGGGCTCGACGGCGAGAAGATGAGCAAGAGCTACGGCAACGACGTGTGGATTTTCGAGAGCGGCAAGAAGCTGAAGAGCGCCTTCGCCAAGATCGCGACCGACAGCCGCGCGCCCGAAGAGCCCAAAGACCCTGATTCCCTGCTACTTTTTGCGTTTCTCGCACTCTTCACCGACGCCGCGACACTCGCGTCGTGGAAGGATCGTGTGCGCGCCGGCGGCCAGGGTGCGCCAGGTTACGGGCACCTGAAGATGGCGATCGTCGAAGGGATGGAAACGTACTTCCAGGCCGCTCGGACGCGCCGCGAAGAACTGCTCGCGGATCCGGCGGAAGTCGACCGCATCCTGGAAGCCGGTGCAGCGAAGGCGCGAGCGCGCGCAGTCGTCGTCCGCGATCGAGCGCTGCGAGCCTGTGGATTGCGCTAGGAAAAGAACCATGAACCGAATCACGCACTGCTTCGCCATCTCCGCTCTCGCGCTCGCCGCCTGCGGATCGCCCGACAAACGCAACGAGTCGCCATTCGCGCCGGCACCCGATCCGAAAGACGGTCCGCCGACGAATCGCATCCTGCAAAAGGCTTGGACCGACCGCTTTTTCGTGACGGGAGCGCTGATCGCGCGCGACGTGCGCGTCGAGGGTCCCGACGGACTCTTGGAGCACATCGTCGTCACCCAAGATCTGAGCGTCATGGACATCGTGACGAAGACGACGCCGGACGGACTCTTGCAAGTGATCACGCTCAAGCCCGACGCGATCGGTGAAGAAGTGCGTGCGCAGCTCGACAACCTCGCGTTGTCCGCGCTCCATTCGCTGACGATTCTCGAACGGCCGGGCCCGGTCGACGTCGTGGTCTCCGCCAGTGGTGACGCGTTCTTGAAAGAAGTCGGCGCTGATGAGCAGCGCGGCGCGACGCTGAAGGTCGTAGGCAAGGTCGCGCGCCGATGATCCGATGAGCGCGCACTCGATCCTCGCTGCGGTCCTGTGCTTCGCGCTCACGGCGTGCAGTGCGCCCGGACCCGTCGAGATTCCGGTCACTTCGACACGCTTCGATGCGCTCAAGCCCGACGAGCTCGTCGAGTTTCGATCCGCGCGCGCGGCATTCGACGCCCACGACTTCAATCGCGCGCAACTCGAGTTCGAGCGGTTGTTCGCAGCCGATCCGGTGAACGTCTGCATCGGGACGTGGATCCAAGAGTGCGAGTTTCGCTCAGGGGGTCCAGCCGAAAAGATCGCCGAGCGCTGGGCCGAACGCGCGCGCCTCGTGGACAGCGCACCGAACGAAGTGCTCGCGGCGAGGGTGGCGATCGACGTCGAGTCGCGCGTCGCGGCCCTCGCTCGCGCCGAAGCGATCGACCCGCAGTGTGCGTGGATCCACTACGCGCGCGCTTTCGATTGCGCCGCCACTTCCGACTGGCCCGCCGCTCGCGCACAGATCGCGAAGGCGAAGGAATCGGACCCGGGGCACCTGTGGACGTATTGGCTCGAAGCCTGGATCGCGACGCGCACGGCTGCGCTCGAAGACGCGGGCTCGGCACTCTCAGGTTTCGTCCTGCGCGCGCGCGACGATCCGCGTATCCAGCGCACGCTGCTCGACGACGCGCGGCTCGATTTGGCCTTGGTGTGGACCTTGACGGGCGAGTCTCGAGACGCGCGCGAGCTGGTTCTCGAAGTCGATCCGAACGGGCCGGACGCCGCTCGTCGTTTCGCTGCGCTCGCGCTCGTGCGGCAAGCCTTGGGCGACTTGAAGGGCGCTCTCGCAGCGGCGGAGGACGCCGAAAGAGTCTCGCCGGACGACATGCTCCCGGTCGTGCAACAAGCGCTGCTCTACGACGAGTGGCTCGAAGACGACGTGCGTGCCGAAGCCGCTTGGAAACGTGCACTCGCGATGGCGCGCAGTTCGACGCGGCTCGTCTCGGTGCTCGAGCGCACGCGCGCCGGCGTGAGGCTCGAACGATTCGCTGCCGCGCGCGCCAAACGAGAACGGCCGTGAAGTGCGTCGTTCAGCGCGTCCGCTGCGCGCGCGTCGTCGTCGATGGAGCGGTGGTCGGCGAAGTCGGGAAGGGGATGCTCGTGCTCGTGTGCGCGATGCGCGGCGACACGGAAAAGGAAGCGACAGCGCTCGCGCAGAAGGTCGCGCAGTTCCGGTTCTTCGCCGACGACGCCGGAAAGATGAATCGTTCGGCTCTCGACACGAGTGCCGGAGTGCTCGTCGTGAGTCAGTTCACGCTCGCCGCGGACGGCAGCGCTGGGCGGCGGCCCTCGTTCGACAAGGCGGCCCTGCCCGATCTGGCGCGAGTGCTTGTCGAGCGCTTCGTCGCCGAGCTCAGCGGGCTCGGCCTCGTCGTCCAAACGGGTCGTTTCGGGGCCCACATGGAGGTCGAATTGGTGAACGACGGACCGGTGACCTTCGCCCTCGAAAGTGCTCCGAAGCCGCCGGTTGGCGCGTCGGGTGATCCGTCACAAGTTCTTGCTTGACGGGAGGATATTGCGCTTCGATACTCCGAAAAATCCCCCCGGCCATGGACCCCGAACCGACCACGATCACCAAAAAAGAGCTGGTCAACCGGATCGCCGAGCAGACCAGCCAGACCAAGGTCGTGGTCAAGGACATCCTCCAACTCTTTTTGGACGAGATCATCCGCGAACTGGCCGCTGGGAACCGCCTGGAGTTTCGTGAGTTCGGCGTCTTCGAAGTGCGCGAGCGCGCGGCTCGGAGGGCGCAGAATCCGCGCACGTTGGAGAAGGTGCTCGTGCCTTCCAAACGCGTCGTGAAGTTCAAGGTCGGAAGGTTGATGCGCGAGCGTATCTGCGACGAGCGGCCGGAGGAGCGGGCCGAGAGGTTGCGGCTCGAGAAGGCGGCGCTGTCGAAGGGCAAGGCTTCGGCGACGACTCCTGCGGGGCCGCCGCCGCTGCCGAAGCCGCCGCCTTCGAACTCGCCGTTTTGAAATGTTCTTGGCGTGGAGTGATGGTGGGGCAGGAGTGCGTTGACCCTGAATGGTGCGGCATTGGGTGCGCGGCGGAAGGGCCGCGCGCGGGCGCTGGAGAAGAACGCACTACGCGCGCGCGCTCCGCTTCGCCGACCCGGTGCGCGTGAACGGCGCGGTAGCGCCACTCATGCACGTGATTTTGTCGGAAGAAGCGGCGGAGTGTGCACCGCTCGAAGATGCAGTTCGGACCACGTGGGTGGAACGAGCGGATCCGGATGGGAAAACGTGCGGTTACACGCGCTGTTTGCTTGGGCTGACGCTCGCTGCGGCTGCAAGCGCTTGTTTGCAATCGTCGATCAGGTCGTCGACGTGTTCGACTCCGACGGACAAGCGCACCAAGCCGTCCGCGAGCCCTTGTGCTCGACGGATCGCGGCCGGAATGCTCGCGTGGGTCATGCTGGCGGGGACTTCGACGAGGGATTCGACACCGCCTAGGGATTCGGCGAGCGTGAAGACTTTCGTGGCCGATGCGAACGCGTCCGCTGCGGGCACTCCGCCTTTGAGCTCGAACGAGACCATGCCGCCGAAGCCCGGCATCTGGCGCTTGGCGAGCGCGTGGTGCGGATGGCTGGCGAGCCCGGGGTAGATCACCTTTTCGACGAGTGGTTCTTTCTCGAGCCACGCAGCGATTCTGGCCGCGTTTTGGCAGTGCCGTTCCATCCGCAGCGCGAGCGTCTTGGTGCCGCGCATGACGAGGAACATGTCCATCGGACCGGGCGTTCCACCGACGGCGTTCTGGAAGAAGGCGAGTTCTTTCTCGAGCGCGGCATCGCGACCGATCAGCGCTCCCGCGACGACGTCGGAGTGTCCGCCGAGGTATTTGGTGAGGCTGTGGAGGACGACGTCTGCGCCAAGTTCGAGCGGTCGCTGCAGGAACGGCGTCGCGAACGTGTTGTCGACGATCACGAGCTTGCCCTTGGCGTGGGCGACCTTCGACACCGCGGCGATGTCGGTGATGCGCAACAGCGGATTGGTGGGCGTTTCGAGATAGACGTAGCGCGTCTTTTCTTCGATCGCGCGCTCGACAGCAGCGACGTCGTTCGTGTCGACGTAGGTGAAGCGCACGCCGTAGCGCTCGAACACTTTACTGAAGAGGCGGTAAGTGCCGCCGTAGAGATCGTTGCCCGCGACGACATGATCGCCAGGGACGAGTCGATCCATCAGCGCGTTCGTCGCAGCGAGTCCGGAGCTGAAGCACAGGCCCCAGTTGCCGCTCTCGAGCGAAGCCAAGTTCTCTTGCAAGGCCGTGCGCGTCGGATTCGACGTGCGCGAGTATTCGTAACCTTGGCGCGGTTTGGCGGGCGCGTCTTGCTTGTACGTGCTCGTGAAATACACGGGCGTCATCACGGCGCCATTTTCGGGATCCGCGTCCTGACCGGCGTGGATCGCGCGGGTTTCGAAGCGACCGTGGTTGTTCTTCAATTCGGACATGGGGGCGATTCCAGCGGAATTCGTGGGGTTTGAAGCGCTCAGTGTAGTGGCTGGCGCAGCGCGCTTCTATCATCGCACGAACGATGCCCCCTGCTGAAACGCGCTTCTTTTCGACGCGAGGGCTCGTGGTCGCGGCGGTCTTTTCGATCGCACTCGCCGTGATCTGGATCGCGACGCTGCCCTCGAACCTCACGTACGGGTGGGACGAGTCGATGCACGTGGCGCTGCCAGCGGAACGCATGCGTATCGCGCTCGCCGAAGGAGAGTTCGGTCTCGCGTTCGAAGCCCTGCTGTCGTGCGCTCAATATCCGTTCGTGGAACCCGTGTTGCTCGCGTGCGTGCAGAGCGTGTTCGGCGCGAGCGAACAGGTGGCGCGGGCGTTCGGCATCGTCGAGTGGTGCGCCACGATCTTCGGCGTGTTCGTGCTGACGCGACTCGTGATCGAATCGCTGCCCGCGGATCGTCGCCCGCGCGCGGCGTTCGTCGCGCCGTGGCTCGCCTTCGCGTTCGCAGCGTTGTCACCGCTCGCACTCGGTTTCGCGGGCACGCTGTTCCTCGAGATTCCGAGTGCGTGCGCGAGCGTGTGGGCCCTCGTCGCCTGGATCGCGTTGTGGCGCGAACCGACGCGCAAACGCGCGCTCGTCGCCGGGACGCTCGTCACCGTCGCGTTGTTCACGAAGTGGAACTACGGAATCCTGCTCGGAGCAGGTTTGTTCGTCGATCTCGTGTTGCGCCTCCTTCAGCGCGAAGGACATCTGGAGCGCGTACGCGTGATTCTTCCGCTCGCTGCCGTTCCCGTCGCCGCGAGCTTGTGGTGGTTTCTGATTCCGCTGCCCGGGGGCTTCGACGTCGCGGCCGAGCACAGAAGCGCGTTCGCATCGTTTCTCACGGGAAATCAGGACCTCGCGCGTGCACCCGCGTCGCTTCGCGCTTTCTTCGCCACCTGTCTGTTGGCGCTTTCGCCGCGTATGGCCGTTTTGCTCGCGGCCGGGTTGGTGACGGCACTTTTCGGGTGGAGAAATGCGGCCCTGCGCACTCTGATCGTCGCTCTGCTCGCGACGAGCGTCCCGGTCTGGATCCACCCCTTTTTCCTCGAGCGCTTTTTCGTGCCTGGTGCGGTGACGATCTGGATTCTCGCGGCCGTGGGCATCACCCGCTGGTTGAATGGGAAGCAGCCGCGCACCTCCATCGCGCTGGCGATCATCGCGCTGCTCTCGATCGTGCCCCTCCCCGATCTCTACCCGCACACCGGACACCCGCACTGGATACCCGACACAGTGATCGTCGGTGAAAAAATGGGCGTGATCCGAGGCGGCGAGTACGAGCGTGCCTATCAGGTGGGGGTACTCGAAGAACGCACGCGGCTCCTCGGGAGTCGAGCGCTTCCGAGTGGCGGAATAGATCGCGTCGCGGCGACGGCGTTGCTCGACGCAGTTGCGCGCGAGATCGGGCCCACCGAGCGCATCGGTTGGATCGGCGTTTCGAGCGAACTTTCGCCGGCTGCCATCCACCTCGGACTGCTCGCCCGTGGCGGATCGCGCGAACGATTCTTGCGCGATGCCGAGACGAAAATCGACCTCGACTACTTCGACGATCCGCACGTCGATGTCGCAGGAGTGCATGCTTTCGCCGAGGAGTTCGACGTCGTGTTCGCGACGGATCCGCCCGACTTGAAAGGTCGACGCAGTCGCGAATGGGCGAACGTTGCCCGAGAAATGCTGCTGCAGGACGGTTCGTGGGTGTCGCGTGAACTCGGTCGATTCGAGATTGCGCGACCGTTGAGAGAGCCGCTCGTCGTTACGCTCTTCGCATGTCGTCGAAAGAAGTGAAGGGGAAGAGCGCGACGCCGCGGAGCGAGCGGTTGGACGCATTCGCAGCGCGCGCACTCGATTTCGACGAAGTCGTCGTGACGCTCGAACGGCTCGTCGATTCGTCGCTCGGACTGCGCGCCCTGAAGACGCTCGTGCCGCTCGACGACGATGGCGCGCGTCGTGCGCTGCGGCGTGTCGAGGAAATGTGCGTGATCGCGAAAATCGGCGGGCTGCCGCCGATGTCGGGCGTCACCGATCCCGTGCCGGCGCTCGAACACGCGCACAAGGCCGGGCGCGCGCTCGAGGACGAAGCCATCGTCGCGTTGCGTGGGTTCTTCGAAGCCGTCGAGCGGCTTTCGACGTGGCTGCGCGAGCGCGACAAGGAATTTCCAGCGCTCGGTCAACTCGCGACGGGTATGCCCGACTTCGAACAGCTCGTGCAACGCATCGAGAAGACCGTCGACGACCGTGGTCGCGTGAGGGACGACGCTTCACCGCTTCTCGCGCGTCTGCGAAAGGAGTCCTCCGACATCTCCTCGCAGATCGATCGCGTGTTGCGCACGATCATCGCGAAGCCTGAAATCAAGGTCGTTTTGTCGGACACGAGCCCGCAACGTCGCGGTGGACGTCCCGCGCTCGCGGTGAAGACGAAGAGCCAAGGTCGCGTGCCCGGCATCGTGCACGATCGTTCGCAGACCGGCGAAACGGTGTTCGTCGAACCGCGCGAGGTCGTCGCGCTCGGCAATCGCAACAGCGAGTTGGAGGCCGATCTACGTCGCGAAGTCGAGCGCATCCTGCTCGAGCTGACGCGCGCGATCCTGCGCGAAGAGGACGCCATTCACGAGGCGGCCGATCGTCTGGCACGACTCGAGTTGGCGCTCATCGGCGCGCGTTTTGCCGGCGAATCCGGCGGTCGCGCGACGGCGATCGCGGGCGAGCGCGGCGCGGCGAAAGGCATCGTGTTGCGTGGCGCGCGGCATCCTTTGCTGCTCGAACAGAAGCGGCTCGGACGCTTGAGCGAAGTGCAGCCGATCGACGTGCGTCTCGGCGACGACTTCGATTTGCTCATCATCACGGGCCCCAACACCGGCGGAAAAACGCTCGCGCTCAAGACGACTGGGCTCGCCGTCTTGTTCGCACGCTGCGGTTTGCCGTTCCCGTGCAGCGACGGTTCGGTGGTGCCGCTCATGGACGGCATCTTCGCGGACATCGGCGACGAACAAGAGATCAGCCAGAGCTTGTCGACGTTCAGTTCGCACCTCGTGCGCATCAAGGCCGGTCTGTTGCGCGCGAGCCCGAAGACGCTGTGCTTGCTGGACGAACTTGGCGGAGGAACCGATCCCGACGAAGGAGCCGCGTTGTCGGAAGCGATCCTCGAAACGCTGATGGAGGTAGGCGCCCCGACGCTCGCATCGACGCACATCGGCAAGTTGAAGGAGTTCGCGTTCCGCCACCCGCGTGCCGAAAATGCGTGCGTCGAGTTCGACGCGAGCACGCTTTCACCGCGCTACAAATTGCTCGTCGGCACACCAGGCGAGTCGGGCGCGCTCGTCATCGCGCGGCGGCTCGGCCTGCCCGGCAAGCTGATCGATCGCGCGCACACACGACTCGCGCGCCGCGACGTCGAAGTGCAGAAACTGATGAGCGACATGCGCGTCGCTCGCACGCAAGCCGAAAAATCGCGTGGCGAAGCCGAATCACGCCTCGCGGACGCCGAGCGCGCGCGGAGCGAGATCGAAGTCAAGAAGGCCGAGATCGAGCGCAAGGGGGAGCTGCTCGAGGCCGAAGCGCAGCGCGGTATCGAAGATCGCGTGCGCGAGGCGCGGCGCAAGATCGAGCGCATCCAACCGTTGCTCGCCCAGGTCGCCGGAGCAGCGAAAAAAGCGCTGGAAGACGCGGTGAAAGAGCTCGACGACGAATTGTCGGGTGCCGCGTTGTCCGACCGTCGTTCGCAGTTCCTCGACGCCCTCGCGAAGGGCACTTACGTGTACTTGCCGCGCTACCGCCAGCGCGTCGCCGTGCAGAAAGTCGATCGCGCGAAACGCGAGATCAAGGTCAATCTGGGCGGCATGTCGATGACCGTGTCGTTCGACGAGGTGACGACGTACGAGTCGCGCTGACGTTACGGCAGTCGTCGGTGCCAGACGTCGGATCGATCGTACGGTGCCAGGGACAACCACGACGGTTCGGGCTGGCCGCTGATCGTGTGTGTACCGAGCCAGAGCAATTTTTCCCCGATGCGCTGCTACCAACGTGCGTCGCGCACGTTGGTAGCAGCGCATCGGGGAAAAATTG
>Ga0163144_10019190_pt1 | contig 13769 bp, 10 predicted proteins | sample OliLak19BULKMAT1_FD_123175 | JGI IMG/M metagenome (GOLD analysis project Ga0163144, IMG submission 123175) | Freshwater microbial mat bacterial communities from Lake Vanda, McMurdo Dry Valleys, Antarctica - Oligotrophic Lake LV.19.BULKMAT1 | ecosystem: Environmental > Aquatic > Freshwater >... | reverse complement strand
GTGCTTCACCCATCGCGTGATCTCCTGGGGGTCCGTGGAATGCCACTCACACTCCATGAAACCCCGCGAATCACGCGATGTTTTTCACGCTTTTAAAACGGCAGGGTGAATAAGACGGGGTTAGAGGTTCTAAGCCAACATCTGCGACGATCCACGACGACATGCCGGCATCAAGTGGCGCTGGCGACGATCGCGAAAACTAGCGCCTGGACAACCCGTTCATGTCAGAGCAGCGCAATTCACCGCGCGCCATTTTGCACGTCGATATGGACGCCTTCTATGCCTCGGTCGAGGAGCGCGACAATCCGCGCCTGGTCGGCAAGCCCGTGATCGTCGGCGGAACGCCGGAAAGCCGCGGCGTCGTGGCGGCGGCCAACTACGCGGCCCGTAAGTTTGGCGTACATAGCGCGATGTCGGCCGCCCAAGCCAGGCGGCTGTGCCCGCAGGCGATCGTGCTGCCACCGCGGATGGGGTACTACGCGGAGGTTTCGTCGCAAATCCATGCCGTCTTCGAGCGCTACACGCCACTGGTCGAACCCCTTTCGCTCGACGAAGCGTTTCTCGACGTCACGGGCAGCCAGGGGTTGTTCGGTTCGGCGGCGCAGATCGGCCGCGGCATCCAACAGGCGATCCGCGAGGAAGTTCGCCTCGTGGCCTCGGTAGGCGTTGCCCCCAACAAATTTCTGGCCAAAATCGCCAGCGACTTGGAAAAGCCCGCTGGCTTCGTCGAAGTCGATTCCGGCAAAACGCAAGAATTCCTGGATCCGCTGCCCGTAAGTCGGCTGTGGGGCGTGGGCCGCGTTTCCGGCGGAGTGCTCGATGGACTGGGGATTCGCACGATACGACAACTTCGCCGCATGCCGGTCGAATTGCTCAACAAACATTTCGGCAAATCGGGCGAGCACATCTGGCAGCTTGCCCAGGGCATCGACGATCGAGCCGTCGTGCCCGATCGCGAGGCCAAAAGCATTTCCCATGAGACGACATTCTCCCAAGACATTGCCGACGAGAGCTCTCTGCTGGCGTGCCTACTGGAGCTCACGGAACAAGTGGGCCGGCGATTGCGACGGCACAAGCTGCGCGGTCGCACGGCGCACATCAAGGTCCGCTTCGCGGATTTCCGTACGATCACGCGGGCCCACACCTTTCCCGAACCTACTTGTACCACGCAGGAGTTGTGGAATGCGGTTGGCGAATTGCTCCGCAAGGCGTTATCCGCCGAGCGCTTTGCCGTGCGGTTGTTGGGCGTAGGCATGACCGGGCTGGAACTGCCCGGACTCTCGCAGCGGCAGCTCTTCGAAGACGAAGCGCGGCAAAAGCAGTCGCGCCTGGACGCGGTCACGGACCTGGTTCAACAGCGCTTCGGATCCGATTCCCTGGGGCGCGCGGGCCGACTCGACGGCAAACGGAAATCCGACCGCCTTGGTCCGCCGGACACGAGCTAAGGATCCGCGCAAGAATCACCCGGTCAATTAGCCACGGATTGAACACTGATTGAACACGGACGACAAATACAATCACGAAATTAGGAAATCGCGAAATCCCGCAAACGACGGTTGTTCTCGCCGTTTTCCCTGGTTCATTTTTTTCGTGGTCCTCTTCATCCGTACTACAAACGTTGAATTTGCACGCGCGTTGCGCGGATTTCAATGGACGCCGAGGGGGTCGGGATTCGTTGTCGCCGGCGCATCGCGGCCGAGCGCAGGACCGGCTTCCGACAACGACTCGCCGACCCCTTTTCGTTGGTTCCGGCTATGCCGGGCTGTGTTGATCCGTGTTTCATCCGTGGCTGAAAAACAATCAACTTATTTCTACGCGATGCTTAACGCCGCCCGAGCGGCGAATCGTCGTCGTCGGCGGTCCAGTCGCGCGATCCGCAACGGACTGTCCGGATATTCCGATCGAGGCATGTGAAATCCTCGGGAGTTACGCGTTCGCAGCCGCGACTGCGCGCGAGACCTATGCTTGGAACACCATCCGGTCGGCATTGTGCCGGCCACTTTTTCCCACCGTTACCGCATAGGAGCCTACCATGACGTCTGCCGCCACCAAGGGCAACAACAAGTCGGCTTGTGCCACCACGACCAAGGGCAACGCCTCGAACGAGCAGATGGCCAAGTACATCAAGGATATGCCCGCGAAGATCGAGGCCATGATTTCCCAGTGCAACAGCCAGGATTACTCGGCCTTGCAAATTGCCGCTCGCCAACTCAAGGAGTCGGCCGGCGCGTATGGTTGCAGCCAGATCATACCCTGCGCCGAAAAGCTGGAAACGATCGCCAAGGCCGGCCAGCCGACCGAGCAGATTCGCAAGACGATTGAAGAGATTTCCACCATTTGCAAGAAGATGCAGTCGAGCAAGTGCTAGTTCGACGTTGACTATCGATCGCGCACAGTCACCCGCGGCGGCTTCGGTCGTCGCGGGTGTCTTCGTTTGTGGCGGTCAAGCCCAGGACGGGCAACTAGGTAGTGTTGCGCCGCCCCGAAAGCGCCTACGAGTCGACTCGCTTCCGATTGAAGGGTTTGGACCCCGCGACGGTTTATGTCGTCAAGAATCTCGACTCGACGGACACAGCAACGATCTCGGGACGCGTGCTGATGGAGGACGGTCTCGCAGTCGCGATCAAATCGCGCCCCACAGCGGAAACGATCACCTATAAGAAGGCCCGTTGAATCTTAGGTTCGGTCACGCATCTCCATCGATATCGCCGAGAAGCGCGCGGTGTGTTTCCGCGGCAAGCCAGACCGAGACGAGCGTGATTGCCGAGAGGACGATCAAGTACACGGCAACTGGCCAGGGTCGACCGTCGCTCCATTGCAGCAGGCCCATGCAGATGAACGGGGCGAGCCCCCCGGCCAGCGGCGATGCCAACTGGTAGCCGATCGACGCGCCGGTGTAGCGGACGTCGGTTCCGAATAGCTCGGAGAAAAACGCGGCCTGCGGCGCATACATGGCCGCGTGGACGATCAGTCCAATCACAATCGATAGACAGATCAGCGCCGAGCTGCCTGTATTGACCATCCAGAAAAAAGGAAAAGCAAACAGGGCCAGCGCCGCGGCGCCCCCCAGGTAAACGGGGCGTCGACCGATGCGGTCGGACAAAGCGCCGAACCCGGGAATCACGAAGAATTGTATCGCCGATGCGATCAGGACGCCGTTCAGGATCGTGGTCTTGGCCAGGCCCAACTCGACCGTGGCATAGCTGAGCACGAACACCGTGAAGATGTAAAAGCTGCCATTCTCGGCGAAGCGTGCGCCCATCGCTAACAATATGTTCCGCGGATAGCGTTTGAGTACTTCGAAGAAGGGCACGCCGACGTGCTGCTTTCGCTCGCGAGCTTTGGCAAACAGGGGGCTCTCGAGAACTTGCAACCGGATGAGCATGCCGACTCCCAGCAGGGCGATCCCCAGCAGAAACGGCACGCGCCACCCCCAACGAAGAAACGCTTCGTCGGGCAACAATGAAAATAGGTTGAAAACCGCCGTGGCCAACAGCAAGCCCGCCGGCACGCCCGCTTGAACCCAGCTTGCGTACAGGCCGCGCCGTCCGCGGTGTCCGTGCTCGACCACCATCAGCACGGCGCCCCCCCATTCTCCGCCCACGCCAAAGCCCTGGATAAAGCGCAGCACGATCAGCAATACGGGCGCCGTCACGCCAATTTGGGAATACGTCGGCAAGACGCCAATCAAGAATGTCGCCATTCCCATCAACATGAGCGTGGTGACGAGCATCGACTTTCTGCCCATCCGATCGCCGAAGTGCCCAAACACGATGCCGCCGACGGGTCGTGCGAAAAAACCGACCGCATACGTGGCAAAGGCCGCCATCGTTCCCGCGAGCGGATCGAGCGTCGGAAAGAAGAGCTGGTTGAACACCAGGGCCGCCGCGGTCCCGTAGAGAAAGAAGTCGTACCACTCGATCGTCGTGCCGATAAAGCTGGCCAACACGACTCGCGAAACCGAGTTTTCAGGTGCGGTGGAAGCAGGCTTATCGATGTACATGCGAGGAGGGTACTCGGTTAGCGACGGATCTGGCCGGGCGAAACGGCACACGACCGCGTTCGCTCGCGACAGCTATCTTGAATTTTCTGATTTAAGGCCCGAAAATAGTTGACGGAGAAAAGATTGTCAGATAATCTAACCTGTCGAGGTCCCCCCCGCCAGCCAGCCCGCCGATTGCAACCCATGATGCTCCAAACGATCCCCCGCACCAAGCTCCGCGACACGGTCGCCGAGAGCCTTAAGCTGTACATCGCCGACGCCGGCTTGCAGCCGGGCGATCGATTGCCGACCGAGACGGCGCTGGCCAAGCAATTTGGCGTCAGCCGGCTCAGTCTGCGCGAGGCGACCAAGGCGCTCGAGTTTCTCAGCATCGTCGTCTCGAAGCCGGGCGTCGGCCTCACGGTCGGGCACGTCGATTTCCAACGCGTGGCCGGCTACTTGGGCTTTCATCCCGCACTGCGCGACGCAACTTCCGTTCAGCTCGTCGAAGCTCGCCTCGTGATTGAAACCGGCGTTTTGCCGTATGTGGTGCGCCGCATGCGTAACGATCCGTCGCTCTACGCGTCGCTGACCGAAATCAACGACAAGCTCGCGCGCTCGCGCGATCCGATGCAACGCATCGAATTGGACATCGATTTTCATCGAGTTCTGGTCGAATCGAGCGGCCTGACTCCATTGATGGCATTTAGCGATCTGCTGTCGGCGTTTTTTCAGCGATTTCGCGAGAACATCCGTTCTTCCGAATGGAAGAAGGGAGTCGAGGGGCATCGCCGCGTGCTCGACGCGCTGCACGCGGGGCAGACCGAGACGGCCTGTGAAGAATTGCAATTCCATATCCAAAGTCATCTGACAAGAGCGCAGACATTATGATGGATCGCACCCGATTCAGATTTCACAGCCTGGTCGAGGCGGGATTTCGCAACCCTTCGCGGCAACTTTGTCGCGCCGCGATTGTCATTTCCTGCCTGGCGATGAGCGTCGCACGGGCCGCTGCCGACGACGAATCGTTTCGCAAATTGGGGGAAGAGTATTCGCCAAAGGTTCGCCAGGTCATTCAGCGTTTTTGTCTCGAGTGTCATTCGACCGCGGTGCAAGAAGGCGAGCTCGATCTCGAAAGCGTCGTTTCGATCGCCGACGTTCGGCGCACTCCTACGGCCTGGCAAAAAGTGGCCGAGGTTCTCGATCGCGGAGAAATGCCCCCCAAGGATTCTCCCCAGCCGCCGCCCGAGCTGCGCGCCCCCATGCGCGACTGGGTGCAGCGTTATTTACGCGCCGAGGCGCTGGCCAGCGCGGGGGACCCAGGGCGAGTCGTGCTGCGACGACTTAGCAACGTCGAGTACACCAATTCCATTCGCGATCTGACGCGAGTTCCACTCAATCCGGCGCACGAGTTTCCGGTCGACGGTGCGGCAGGCGAAGGGTTCACCAACTCGGGCGAATCGCTCGTCATGTCGAGTGGCCTTTTGACCAAGTACCTCGACGCGGCCAAGGAAATCGCCGCGCACGCGGTGCCCTTGGCCGACGGCTTGCGTTTCTCGCCTTCCGCGACGCGCCGCGACTGGACAGACGAGATCATGACCGAAATCCGGAAAATCTACGGTCAATATGCCGACAAGGACGGACATCTGCCGCTCGAACCGTACCTGGCGGCGACCATCGAACATCGCGAGGATCTAACCGCCGGCACGCGCTCCTTCGCGCAGATTGCAGCGCAGCACAAATTGAGTCCCAAGTACCTGGAGCTACTTTGGAAAACGCTGACTGCGGCGACCCCTTCGCCCGTGCTGGACTCTTGGCGCGCCAAGTGGCGAGTGGCAAAGCCCGCCGATGCCGCGGCGCTCGCGGCCGAGATCAAGCCTTGGCAGCAAGCGCTCACGCGGTTCAACACGGTCGGCCTATTCTTCTACACGCTGGAAGGCCCAACGGTGAAGAAAAGCTGGCAGGAGCCGATCGACCCCCTGGTGAATGCGCAAGAGTTTCGCCACAAGTTCCCCGCCAGTTCCACGGCCTCGGAAGCTGTGGTGTATCTTGCCGCCAGCGAAGCGGGCGATGCCAGCTCGGGCGACACGGTCCTGTGGAAGCAACCCCGATTAGAACAAGCCGGCCAGCCGGCTCTCTTACTCCGCGACGTTCCAGCGATCATGCGTCGACTTGGGGAAGAACGCCAGCGTCTGTTTGCCGCGACGGCAAAGTACCTGGCCGCCGCGGATGAAGTGCGTTTGAACACTGGACCGGCGGATCTTGCGGCTGTTGCGCAGCGCCATCAGCTAGAACCCGCGTCGCTCGTTGCCTGGCTCGACTATCTCGGCATTGCCGCAGCCGCCCCGACACAGCTCAAGGGGCATCTGAGCGACAAGATCCCCAGCGCAAGCAATCACAATTTCATTCAAGGCTGGGGCAAGCTCGATACGCCCCTGCTGTTTGCCAACTCGTCGGACCAGGAGGTCCATGTTCCCGGATTGATGAAGCCGCATAGCGTGGCCGTCCATCCGGGGCCGCAAGTCTCGGCCGCGATCGGCTGGCAAAGCCCCATCGAGGGCGACGTGCGAATCGAGGCTCGTGTCGTCCGCGCGCATCCCGAATGCGGAAATGGCGTTACCTGGACGCTCGAGCTTCGCCGCGGACAAGGACGGACCAAATTAGCCAGTGCAGTGGTTGAAGGCCGAGAGGCCACCGTCGCGCCGATTGATTCGTTGCAGGTGAGACGCGGCGACGTTGTCTCGCTGCTGATCGGACCGCGTGATGGAAATCATGCTTGCGATCTGACGGAGGTCGATTTCACGGTCTCTACCAAAAGCGGCGAGGAGCGCCGCTGGAACCTGGCCGCCGACGTCGCAAACGACGTATTGGTCGGCAATCCACATCCCGATCGGCAAGGCAACCCGCACGTATGGCACTTCTATACTGAAGCCGTCAGCGCCGCGGGGCCCAACTTGGCGGCCATTCCGCAGGGCTCATTGCTATCGCGATGGTTGGCGACCGAAGGGGCCGAGGAGCGAATTAAGTTAGGAGCCGCATTACAAAAGTTGCTCACGAACGACTCAAGCGCTCCCGCGGACCAGCCCGACGCACAATTACACAAGCAACTCACGGCTCTCGATGGCCCGCTGCTCAGTCCACTGATCGAGCGAATCAAGAACTCGGTCCGATCCCCGGAAGCCAGCACAACGATTGACGACAATGCGGCCGCCTCGCTCGGACTCAAGGGTGCGCAATTCGGCAAACGTCCCGACGGCGGAAAAATCGGCGGAAGCGAGGTCGACGCCGCCAGTCTTTGCGTTGCGGCGCCTTCGGTTCTTGAGTTGCGCATTCCGGCGGCGTTGGTTGCCGGCCGCGAATTAGTCGTGACCGGCTCCGTCGACGGTGGAGAGGGGAGCGTCCAACTATTTGTCACTCCGACAAAGCCCACCGACCTGACGCGCTTGCAGCCAGGCTTGCCAATCGTCGCGGCCGAAGGGGGGGCTGCACGCCAGCGTGTGACTGCGGCGCTCGACGAGTTACGGAATGCTTTTCCAGAAGCGCTGTGCTACTCCCAGATCGTGCCCGTCGACGAAGTCGTGACGCTCGTCCAGTTCTTTCGCGACGACGAGCGCCTCGGTCGACTCATGCTCGAAGACAGCCAGCGGGCCAAGCTCGACGAACTCTGGGACGAGCTGCGCTTTGTCAGCCAGGACGCCCTACAAATCCGCGAAGCCTACGGCCAGTTCATGGAATTTACGACGCAGGATCGCAATCCCGAGGTTTACAAGCCGCTGCGCAAGCCGATTTTTGACCATGCCGAAGCGTTTCAGAAGCGTTTGATCGAAACCGAGCCCAAGCAGCTCGATGCGGCGCTCGAATTCGCCCGCCGCGCATTTCGACGACCCCTTACGGACGCCGAAACGGGTCAACTTCGAGCCGTCTACAAACGCTTGCGAACCGAAGACTTGTCGCACGACGAGGCGCTGCGGCTCGTGTTGGCGCGGATCCTGATTTCACCCGCGTTTCTCTACCGCGCCGAAAAAGCTTCGGAGGGAAACGAACCGCGTCCTGTCTCGGATTTCGAGTTGGCCAGCCGCCTCAGTTATTTCCTGGGGGCCACCGCGCCGGACGAGGAGCTGCAACGCCTGGCCGCCGCGGGTAAATTGTCCGATCCGCAAACGCTCGTCGCTCAATCGCGACGGCTGTTGCAGAAGGAGAGCGCGCGAAATCTTGCCACGGAGTTTGCCTGCCAGTGGTTGGACGTGCGCGACTTTCACGAGCACGACGAAAAGAGCGATCGCCATTTTCCGACCTTCGCCGCGCTGCGATCCGATATGTATGAGGAGTCCGTGCGATTCTTCACGGATATGTTTCAGCGCGACGGGTCCGTGCTCGATGTGCTCACCGCCGATCATACATTCCTCAACGAAGCGCTCGCGGCCCATTACGGCATTCCGGGCGTAAAAGGCGCCGAGTGGCGGCGAGTCGATGGCGTACGCAAGTATTCGCGGGGCGGCGTCTTGGGTATGAGCACCACGTTGGCCAAGCAGTCCGGGGCCTCGCGCACCAGTCCCATCCTGCGAGGCAACTGGGTCGTCGAAACCCTGCTCGGCGAGAAATTGCCAAAGCCCCCTAAAGACGTGCCGCTCTTGCCCGAGGACGAGACGGCCACCAACGGCCTGACGGTGCGGCAGCTCGTCGAGAAGCATAGCAATACCCCGCAGTGCGCCGTATGTCACGTGCGGATGGATCCATTTGGTTTCGCGCTCGAGGGCTTCGACGCCATCGGGCGATTTCGCGAGCGCGACCTGGCCGACCGCCCCATCGATGCCCAAGCTACGTTCAAGGACGGCGTGCAGCTCAACGGCTTCGCGGGCTTACGCGATTATCTGAGCGTCCAGCGCAAAGACCAGATCCTGAGAAACTTCTGCCGCAAGTTGCTGGGCTATGCCTTGGGCCGATCGGTCCAGCTTTCGGATGAACCGTTGCTCGATGACATGCTTGCCCAGTTGCAGCAGCGCGATTACCGCTTTTCAGCCGCCATTGAGACGCTCGTTCTCAGCAAACAATTTCGCTTTCATCGAGCCGTGACTCAGGATCAAGAGACGAAACTCGGCAGCATTCAGTAGCCCATGTTCAGTAGGCCATGCTCAATAGTGTGTTCAATTGACCGTATTCAGTCGGCAGGACTGCGTCGAAACGCCAATTAACAATATGTGCCGATAACCTTGCCCATAGGTGCTTGAAATGACGACCCCCTATCGCTTTTCACGTCGTACCGCTTTGCGGGGCCTCGGAGTGACCATGGCCTTGCCGTGGTTCGAGTCGCTCTCCACGTTTGCCAGCGAACCGGCCGCCGCCGGCGCCACGCCGCCCTCGGGTCCCCCTGTGCGGATGGCGGTGCTGTTTGCCGGCAACGGCTTCCACGGCAAGGAGTGGTGGGCCAAGGGGGAAGGCCGCGATATGCAGCTCGGCAAAGTGCTCGAGCCCCTCGTACCGCACCGCGAAAAGCTGCTTTTCATTCGCGGTCTCTACAATGAGCAAGCCCTCAAGGGCAACATTCACAGCTCCCAAACCGGCAACCTGCTTTCGGGCGCCCCGCTGGCCGCGGGGGGCGCGATCCATTCGGGCACCAGCGTCGACCAGGTCGTGGCGCAACACTTCGCACATCAAACGAAGGTCTCGAGCCTCGTTCTCGGCTGCGAAAAGTCGATCGCCTCGGTCCATAAGAACTACTCGATGCTCTACAGCTCGCATATTTCGTGGAGCTCGCCGACGACTCCGACGCCGCTCGAGATTTATCCGGCGCTTGCCTTCGATCGTTTGTTCAAAGATCAGACCGATCGCGGCGACCGCAGCGTGCTCGACGCCGTGCTGGCAGACGCCACGGATTTGCGCCGCCAGATCAGCGGCACCGACCAGCGCAAGCTCGACGAATACCTACACGCCGTGCGCGATATCGAGGTCCGCATCGACGAAGCCGGCAAGGCCGGCCGTTTCCAGGGCTGGCGTCCCGCGCTGGACAAGCCCAACATTCCCCGCCCGGCCGACGGGCTGCCGCAAGACATCGCCGACCATATGCGGCTGATGTGCGACATCCTGGTGCTCGCCTTCCAGACCGACACGACGCGCGTCTGCACGCTCAAGCTCAACAATGACCACTCCTCGTTACGGTTTCCCAATTTGGGTGTGGACTACATGATCCATCACCTGCTCTCGCACACCGATTCCGACGATTGGCTCAAGGTAAACCAGTTTTTCTTCAAGCAACTGGCCTACATCGCCAACAAGCTCGACGCGATTCAGGAGGGAGAGCGCACGGCGCTCGACAACTCCATGTTGATGATCTGCTCGAGCATGATGACTGGGGCTCACGACGCCACGCAGTTGCCCGTCGTCATGGTGGGCCGCGGCGGTGGAAAGATTCAAACCGGTCGCGTGCTCGACTACACCGGCAAGCCCAATCGGCAGATGTGCCGGCTTTACCTCTCGATGCTCGAGCATGCCGGCGTTCACCTCGATCGCTTCGGCGACGCGACAGAGCGCCTGTCCGAGGTCTAATAGTTCGTTCGATACGTGTTGGGCCAACACGACGAACCGTCCGAATCGCGACTCGCTGCTGCCAGTGTGCAGGCGTCCAGGCCGTGCCGTCAAAGTGGTCTAGGATCCAGGCTGGCCAGAGGGTAGGCTTTGCAAACTTTACAAGTGAAAGTCAGCGGCAGCCGCGGCGCCAGGCAATTCTAAGAACGACTGCCAGCGGCCTACGGACCTCGTCGCCGGCCGATTCGACGCGCCATCTTCTATCAAGAAATAAGGAGGACGAGGGCGACCAGCGGCTTGACTGGCTCGGCATTTGCTCCTTGGCGGCCGGGGATACTGCAGCTAGGAAAAAGGGGGACGGGTCCAACAATCAATCAATTTCGCATGAGCCGTTCGCGGCGCACGCCTTGATTGTTCGACCAGTCCCCTTTTTCCCGCAATTGACCTACCCCACAAGATGTGAGGACCCAGAGCATGGATGCTCGCCTGGCCCGCGCGGCCATCGTGGCCGCCGCGTTTCTCTGTTTGGGCGCAAGCTTTCGCACGCCTAATTTCGTCGTCACCGCTCCCACGCCACAAGCCGCCGAGCAAATCGGACGGCAGGCCGAAAAGTACCGCCGCGAGTTGGCGATCGAGTGGATCGGTCAACCGCTGCCCAACTGGCTCGAGCCTTGCCCCATCCGGGCACAAGTGAACGAACGACTGGGCGCCGGCGGCGCGACGAGCTTCATGTTCAACGGCGGCGAGGTTTTCGGCTGGGAGATGACGATCCAGGGCTCGCTCGAGCGGGTGCTCGATTCCGTGTTGCCGCACGAAGTGACCCACACAATCTTCGCCAGCTATTTCCGAAGGCCGCTGCCGCGCTGGGCCGATGAAGGCGCTTGCACGACCGTCGAGCACGCCAGCGAACGGTCCAAGCAGCAGATGATGCTCATCGATTTTCTGCGCACGAAGCGCGGCATTCCCTTTCACCAAATGTTCGCCATGAAAGAATATCCGCGGGATATTCTGCCCTTGTACGCACAGGGCCATTCACTGGCGAGCTTTCTGATCTGGCAGGGAGGCCGAAAGAAATTCCTCGGCTATGTCGCCGCCGGCCTGCAGGGCGAGCAGTGGAGCGCCGTGACAAAACAGTTCTATGGCTACACGGGCCTGGCCGATTTGCAGCGATCGTGGCTCGATTGGGTTCGCAAAGGCAGCCCCGCGCTCGGCACGCCCAAGCAGACGGCGCCCGGCGCAAGCGACGACGGCGCCGCGCTGGCCCAAGCAGCGCCGCGGCCGCAACCGGCGCCAAGTCCCGCGACGCAGCCGATCGTTCGCGCCCAGAGCAGCGACTTGGCGTTCGGCCCCACGGCGCCAATGGTGCCGGTGGTGCGGCCGCGCAGCGCGACCACGGGCGGACAGGTGGCATCGGCCAACGCGGCAACCCAATTGGCTAGCGCAGTCACGCCGGACTTCGACGATCGAACAGGTGCAGGTGGTGACCAAGGCTGGCGCGCCAAGGGCGCTCCGCGCGACGTAGCCTCGCTTGCGGCGGCTGGCCCGACCTACAACCAGCTCACGCGTCCGCAAGGCATCGAAGGATCGCGGCAAGTGATCCTCGAGTGGGAGCGGCCCGTCACGAACAACACCGTCACGAGCAGCCCCGCCACCAACAACCCTGGCGCGACGGCTAAGTCGCTTCCAGATGCGGCGTCACTCGCGCAGGCCAAAGCAACGCTGCCACGTCCGGAAACAGAGCCGCGTGCAGCTTCAACACCGCGCCGCAGTGTGTACGAAGCTCGCGGAGAAGCATCGGCCACGATACGCCGATAGTGCGTCCTAAGGCGTGAAACGGTGTAGGGTGCGCTGGGTGCCAGTACGGGGTCGCAGAAGACCCGAGTCGGCTTACATGCTTCACCCCCCCCCCTCGGCAGGGGCATTCTGCTGCCAACCGCCCAGAGTGACGGTATTCTGTCCAACTACCAAGAAAATCCAGAAAACAATCAGTTTCTCGGAAGGACCCCGCATCCAACCGGTCCATCCGAGTATTGGATCGGACTGGCGACCGAAAGCAGGCCAAAGAACTGCCTGTTTCGGCGGAGTTTACAGAAAGTGGTTTACAGAAAATGGAGGCAACAGGACGCCAATAGAACTTTTTCTGACTGGCCTGGGCGAGTGAGGGCCGACGCTTTGGAAATTGTTTGGGCTGCGTAACGATCGCTAAGGCAAGCGGTTGCATCGTGGTGAGATACAGTCCCGGAGAGGCGTCAAAATGAGCGGGGGGCGTCGCGATCGGCGATCCTTCCTGCGCCAATTGACGGGCCGCCTGCCGCCACACAAGCTGGCAGCCTTTGGCAACTTATCTTGTCCCTGGGGGCAGCGATGAGCTTTCTTTTGCAGCCTTGGCACGTGCCGTTGGTTAGTCTGGCCGGTTGGGTCAACCGCCAGCAGCAACAGGCGATCGAATATCAACGCGCCGAAATTCAGATTCTCAAGGAGAAGTTGGGTAAGAAACGTCTATTGCTCGACGACGATCAGCGGCGGCGGTTGGCCGTGAAGGCTAAGGCCCTAGGCTGGCAGGGACTGGAAGAAATCGGTTCGCTCTTCACGCCCGACACCTTGTTGTGCTGGCACCGCCAACTCGTGGCCGCCAAGTGCGACTACAGCGACCGTCGCAAGAAATCGCCGGGCCGGCCGCCCCTCGACGCCGCGATCGAACAACTCGTTCTCCGCTTGGCTAAAGAGAATCCCGTTTGGGGCTACGACCGCATCGCGGGCGCGCTTGGGCACCTAGGTCACGATGTCTCCGACACCACGGTGGGCAACGTGCTCCGTGCTCATGGCATCAAGCCCGCGCTGGAGCGAAAACGCCACACCACCTGGAAGACGTTTTTGCAAGCGCACTGGGATGCGCTCTCGGCGATCGACTTCACGACCGTCGAAGTCTGGACCCGCGGCGGGCTGGTCACCTTTTACTTGCTGTTTACGATGCGGTTGGCTTCGCGCCGCGTCCACTTGGCCGGCGTCGCGACCAATCCGGACGGTCGCTGGATAAAGCAAGTCGCCAAAAACCTGACAAACTACGAAGATGGCTTTCTAAACGACGCTCTCTACCTGCTGTTGGATCGTGACGCGAAGTACACGGAAGAGTTCCAGGGCATATTAACCCGTCTTATTCACCCTGCCGTTTTAAAAGCGTGAAAAACATCGCGTGATTCGCGGGGTTTCATGGAGTGTGAGTGGCATTCCACGGACCCCCAGGAGATCACGCGATGGGTGAAGC
>Ga0163144_10019189_pt1 | contig 13769 bp, 7 predicted proteins | sample OliLak19BULKMAT1_FD_123175 | JGI IMG/M metagenome (GOLD analysis project Ga0163144, IMG submission 123175) | Freshwater microbial mat bacterial communities from Lake Vanda, McMurdo Dry Valleys, Antarctica - Oligotrophic Lake LV.19.BULKMAT1 | ecosystem: Environmental > Aquatic > Freshwater > Lake... | reverse complement strand
TGCGGGAGTGTTCGTGGGTGGCGTGGGCCAGTTCGTGACCGAGAATGATGGCGACCTCGTCGTCGTCCATGTCGTTGAGAAGACCGGTGAAGATGTACAAGGAATCGTTCGGAGCGGCCATGGCGTTCCACTCTTTGTTCTGGACCACGTAGATCCGAAAATCACGCTCCTCGAGATAGCCCGGGATGAGACGATCGAGAATCCCGCGGACTCTTTCGACTTCGGGGCCCCGCGTGAACATCCGGCCGTAGTCTTCCCGCTCCCCGTCCTCGTCCTCCTCATACATCCGGCGCTCGGAGAGGTACTTTTGCTCCATCTCGTCAAAGGCCGTTCGCAGGTCACTCTCGAAGAGCGCGCTGCCATTCTCTTTGGCCTCTACCTGTTCGGCGATCAGAACCCCGTCCTCGTCGCGCCGGCCCTTCGCCTTCACTTCGTAACCCATGGGGATCTGTGAGAAGGACTTCGCACCGCCGGATCCTTTGAATTTCCCGCCCGACTGCAGGCGCACCCGCTGCCCGTCCACGATCAGGGTGCTGCTCTTCCACCATTCGGCGTACCCCTCGATCGACTCCTTCTTTCCGTCCGCGACAGGCGCAGGCGGAGGAGGGATCGCCGCCGGGGCGGACGCGGAAGGCCGGGATGTGGGGGCTCCGGCGCGAGGGGCCGAGGGTGCCTCAGGCTCCGTGGCCGACGGTGTCGAACGTGACGGAACTCGCACGCGGGGAGCCGAAGCCGGCTCGGGGGCTTCCGAATCCTCATCCGGCGCGTCTTCGTAGAACACGTTGGTCACCTTCACGGTGTCCCAGTTCTCCGGAGCGTCGATGGGCCCGAACGACTCGGCGTCCTTGGCTCCGACCGCGCAATCCTGGTTGCATTCGACGGTGCTCTTGTCGAGCAGCCGCTGCTTCCGATCGAAGAAAGAAAGCACGACGGAGGTCACCCGGATGTCGACCTTCGAGTCGTTCTCCACATCAACATAGACGCGGCTCTTCTTGTCGACCCTCGCGGCGTAGGTGACATCGGCGGCGGTCGCCGTCGCGGCCAAGTTTGACGAGAGGCAAATAAGGCTGAGTCCGAGAAGGGCGTGTCGCATCGCGGGCGAACACTAGCGCCGTCGCCGCCAACTGTCAAAAGGGCTCAAGCACCCTTGCCCTCTGAAGCGCAGACTCCTAGGATTCCGGTCCGCGCACGTTCCACGTCTTCAGGAGGCCTTCCCTTGCTGCCACGCATCCGTGTTTTTTCCGCAATCTTCGTATCGGCCATCGCTCTTTTGGCCACCGCCGAAGAGACAAAGAAGCCGCCGATCGACTTCCCCGGTCTCAAGTACCGTCTGCTGGGGCCTTTCACCGGGGGCCGTGCCACCCGGGCCACCGGGCTCGCAGGCGATCCATTCACCTACTACGTGACCACGGCATCCGGCGGCGTTTGGAAGTCTTTGGATGGCGGCATTCAGTGGAAGCCGATCTTCGATGAGATGGAGATCTCGTCGATTGGGTCGATCGCGGTGGCTCCGTCGGACCCGAACGTGATCTACGTGGGTTCGGGCGAAGCCAACATCCGCGGCAACGTCGCCGCCGGCAACGGTATCTACAAGTCCACGGACGCTGGAAAGACCTGGGTTCACGTCTTTAAGCAGGAGGGCCAGATCGGAACCATGGTCGTCCATCCGAAGAATCCCGAGATCGCCTTTGCCGCGGTGCTGGGCCATGCCTTCGGGCCCAATCCCGAACGCGGCGTCTATCGCACGGTGGACGGCGGGAAGAGCTGGCGGCAGATTCTCAAGAAAGATGCGGACACCGGCGCGTCCGACGTTTGCATGGATCCAAACAACCCGCGCATCCTCTTTGCCGGATTGTGGCAGGCGCGGCGCAAACCCTGGGACCTGGTCAGCGGCGGCCCGGGCAGCGGCTTCTACGCCTCTCGCGATGGAGGCGACACCTGGAAGGAGTTGGGCGAGGACGAAGGGATCCCCGCGGGAATCAAAGGAAAGATCGGCTGCGGCGTGGCCGCCTCGGACGGGCAACGGGTTTACGCGCTCATCGAGTCGGAGAAGGGCGGATTGTTCCGCTCGGACGACGGGGGCAAATCGTTCTCGCTCGCCAGTCCCCACCGGTCCCTGAGGCAGCGGGCCTGGTACTACTCGACCCTCACCATCGATCCGACGAACGCGGACATCGTGTGGTTTCCCCAGGTGCCCCTGCTGAAGACCATCGACGGCGGCAAGTCGATCCAAAGCGTGGTCGCGCATCACGGCGATTTCCACGATGCGTGGATCGACCCGAAGAACCCCGCCCGCATGATCGTCGCCCATGATGGCGGCGTCTCGGTGAGCACCAACGCCGGCAAGACCTGGTACACCCCCCCCTTGCCGATCGCGCAGTTCTACCACGTGGCCACCGACACCTCGGTGCCCTATCGCGTTCACGGCGCCATGCAGGACATGGGAACCGCCTCCGGCCCGTCGAACTCGCTCAAGAGTGGCGGGATCGCGCAAGGCGAATGGTTCGACGTGGGCGGCGGAGAGGCCGGCCACACTCAGTCCGAGCCCGGAAATCCAGACGTCGTCTACGCGGGTGAGTACCTCGGCATCTTCACTCACTTCGACCGGAAGACCGGACAGGCGCGGAACGTGTCCGCGTATCCCGAGAATGGATCCGGCCACGGAGCCGCCGACTTCAAACACCGCTTCCAATGGACCGCACCCATCCTCATCTCGCCCCACGATCCCAAGACCGTGTACCACGCGGGCGAGCTGATCTTCAAGACGCGCGACGCCGGGCAGACGTGGACCATCATCAGCCCGGATCTCACCCGGAACGATAAGTCGAAGCAGCAGTGGGCGGGAGGTCCCATCACCGGCGACAACACCGGCGTCGAGTACTTCGGGACGGTCTTCGCTCTCGCTGAATCCCCGCTCAAAGCGGGGGTTCTCTGGTCGGGCTCGGATGACGGCCTGGTCCAGATCTCCGAGGACGGCGGAAAGGCCTGGACGAACGTCACTCCCAATATGCCGAAGTTCCCCGACTTCGCCACGGTGTCGATGATCGAGGCCTCGCTCTTCGACGCGGGAACCGCCTATGTAGTGATCGAGGCGCATCGGCTCGACGACATGAAGCCCTACCTCTTCAAGACTGCGGACCACGGGAAGACCTGGAAAACGCTCTCCTCTTCGCTGCCGCAGGATGTCTACCTGCGTACGGTAAGGGAGGACCCGAAGAAGCGGGGCATGCTTTATGCGGGTACCGAACGCGGCGTGATCTTCTCTCGCGACGACGGGGCAACGTGGGAGCCGCTGAAGCTGAACCTCCCAACGGTGGCGGTGAGCGACCTGCGCGTGCAGGGCGATGACCTGGTGGTGGGGACCATGGGCCGGTCGCTCTGGATCCTCGACAACCTCAGGGCTCTCCGTCAGTGGACGCCCGGAACTAAGAACGCGGACGCTCATCTCTTCCCTGTGGCGCCCGCCACCCGGTGGCGGTACTCCGGCAACTTCCATGACTACGGCGTCAAGGGTCAGAACCCACCCGCCGCCGCCATGATCGAGTACTTCCTGAAGGCCAAGTCCGAGAAGGATTTCACGGTGGAGATCCTCGATGGCCAGGGCGTCGTGATCCGCACGCTCAAGAACACCCCCGAGCCCATGCCGTGGCCGGTGGAGGATCCAGACAGCTGGATCGAAGAGGCGACAGAGGCCGATCTCAAGAACGACGCGGGCGTGCAGCGCGCGTTCTGGGACTTCCGCCACGAAGGTGCCAGGAAGATCTGGCAGGCCAAGATCGATATGGGCGAGCCGGGCGCGGGTCCGCTCGCCCCTCCCGGCAACTACACGGTGCGACTGAACGTGATGGGGAAGTCCTACACCGAGCCTTTGACGGTGATCCCGGATCCACGCCTGAACCTGAAGATGAGCGCTTCGGACTACGACCAGCAGCTCGCGTTCTCCTTGTCAATCCGCGACGAAATCACCCGCCTCACGAAGATCGTGGACGCTATCCGCAGCATCCGCGCGCAGGTGAGGGCTCGAAGAGATCTCGTCAAGGACAACCCGGCGGGGGCCGACTGGATGAAGCTCGCGGACGCGTTGTTGCCCAGGCTCGACGCGATCGAAGAGAGGCTCCACAATCCGAAGGCCGAGGTGGTCTACGACATCCTCGCCTTCAAGGGCGGGGCCACGCTCTACTCCCGCATTTCGCCCCTCTACTCTTTCGTGGTGGAGAACGACGGCGTGCCCACTCAGGGCATGCGCGAAGTGTTCGCGACCTACAAGGCGGAGATCGATGTGATCGCGTTGGAATGGACCGCCCTTCTCTCCGGTGAGATCACCGCCCTCAACCGGGCCACACTGCCCGCCATCGTGATTCCTTGACCGGCTGCTGACCCGTTCATCCGCCCGCACCGCCTGCAGAGGGTCGTAGTACCGCTGTCGATGTGCTTGAAATAGTGCGAGAGAGACCGCACTGGCTTATGAAGGATGCTGCGCTTGGTCAGGAGGAATGTGATCAAGAGGCGTCCCACCCGGCCGTTGCCATTCATCCACGTCTTTCGGAGCGCCCGGATCGACGAGTTGAGCCTCCGCCTCAAGAAGGTCCTGCAAGGAACTCTGGGTACCTTCGATCTGGCTTGAGAGGACTGCCTCTTTCCTCACGTACATGAACACGAAGGGATCGGGATTGGGCAGGGTAAGAACCGAGCCACCGAGACTAACGCCCGAGGAGACGTCCTTCGGGGGACGCGCGATCGAGGCGGTCGAAGGTTTCGTAGACCAGCTTCGAGATCTCGCGGATCGCGTCCTCGCCTTCGGAATCGTTCCGCAGCGCGGTGGTCATGATCGCGGCGGCGTAGGGCCGGTACTTCAGATCCACGAGGCCGGTGGCGGTGCGCACGCCTTCGAGCGACCCCGGCTTGTCGAGGATGATGAGCCCGGCAGGCAGCGGGTCGCGAAACCCGGTGGACTTCGACACTCCAACCACCGCGCGCAGATCGGCCGCGAGTGCCTCGGAAAGGCCGGCGCCTTTCCGGATCGCCTCGATCAGCCCGATCATCTCCAGCGGTGTCGAGACGTTTTCTTCTCCACGACGAGCCGCGGCCAGGTCGATCATGCGCCGACGCAAACGGGTCTTGGATAGACCCAACGCGTCCATCCGTGAATTCACCGCGGTCATCGTGACCTCGTCGATGAGGATGTTGGTGGCGGCGTTATCGGAGAGCGACATCATCAGCACCGCGAGATCGCGCACGGTCATCTGGGCCTTGTCGGAGAGCAGGGGCAACACACCGCTGCCTCCAGCACGCACTTTCGGCAGGGAGCGCAGGGCGTTCAGGTCGACCTTCGAGGCCCCGGCCTGCTGGTACAGCTCGTAGATCAGCGCTAGCTTGATCGAAGAGGCCTGGGGGAAGACCACCTCGCCGCGGATCTCGATCACGCGGCCAGTCGTCAGGTCCTTGACCGCAACCCCGAGGACACCGTCGAGCCGATCCTCGACCTCGGCAATCCGCGCCCGCAGTTTCCCAAAGAGGGCCTCCTCGACCGCCGGGGCCGCGACGGCCGGGGCGGCAATCAATCCGACCGCGAGCGACCCAGTGGCGATGGCCCCGATGAAACGCCGAAGAGTCCTGATCATCTTCAAACCATACGCCGAATTCGGAAGGCTTAGCAGTCTGTGGTGAAAGTCCGCAGCAGCACCGAGACCGCAGTTCCGTACGGACCTCCCTCAACGACCGTTGGATACCGGTGGCTGAGTCATCGAGCGCTTTCGGTCGAGCGCGCAGCCTGCCCTTGGGGGGCGGGGGCCTTCCCCCGAAGCGTAGGGGCACCCCTTGTGGGTGCCCGGCCGTTCCGATCTCGCAGGGCGGCCACGAGGGCCGCCCCTACTAGAACGCCAGCCTGGCCTCGGGCCAAGCGCGAAATGCGTCAGAAACGGCCCGATCAGGCGTGGTCGCTATAATCACCGGATGCTCTTGACGCGCCCTCTGATCGCCATTTCCGCTCTCCTCATTGGCGTCGGCTGCGGCGCTCCCCCCGCGCAGATCAACACCCAGGCTCCGGCCTTCGAACTGCCGAATATGGCTGGGGGAAAGACCTCCCTCGCTTCGTACCTGGGCAAGGTGGTGGTGGTGGACTTCTGGGCTACCTGGTGCGCTCCCTGCATCAAAGAGATTCCCGAGTACACGGAGTTCTACGCGAAGAACAAGTCGAAGGGTGTGGAGATGGTGGGCGTGATTTTCGACTCGGGAGAACCGAGCGAGATCGAGCAGTTCCTGAAGACGACGAAGGTGGCCTACACCCAGCTCCTCGGTGACGACGAACTTCTCGGGAAGTACAAGGCCACCACCGGCTTCCCCACCACGTTCGTGATCGGCAAGAAGGGTCAGATTCTGAAGAAGATTCTGGGCTCGCCGCCCGGCAAGTTTGAAGGACTGCAAAAAGCCGTCGAGGAAGCCCTCGCGGATAATTAAGGAAACATGGCACTCACTTCTGAAACCATCCTCGACACCCTCAAAGCGATTCAGGATCCCGACCTCCACAAGGACATCGTCACTCTCGGCTTCATCAAAGACATCAAGATCAGCGGCGGCTCGGTCGGCTTCTCGATCGAACTGACCACCCCCGCCTGTCCGGTCAAGGATCAGATGAAGGCCCAGGCCGAAGCCCTCATCGGCGCGCTGCCCGGCGTCACTTCGGTCTCCGTCAACATGACGGCCCAGGTGCGCGCTCGCGGCGGAATGACTTCGCAGGCCATCCCGGGCATTCGGAACGTCGTCGCGGTGGGTGCCGGCAAAGGTGGCGTCGGCAAATCGACCACGACCGTCAACCTCGCGATCGCACTGGCTCAGAAGGGCGCGCGGGTCGGAGTGATGGACGCGGATGTGTACGGTCCGAACCTGCCGCAAATGCTGGGCATCGAGATGGAGCCGGGCACCATCGAACTCACGGCCGACCAGAAGATGATTCCGCCCATGGCGCATGGAATCAAGGCGCTTTCGATCGGCATGCTGGTTCCCAAGGATCAGGCGGTGATCTGGCGGGGGCCGATGCTTCACAGCGCGGTCCAGCAGTTCATGCGCGACGTGGCCTGGGGCGAACTCGACTATCTTCTCGTCGACCTTCCTCCGGGCACCGGCGACGTGGCGATCTCGCTGGCCCAGAGTGTGGGTGTGGCGGGTGCGGTGGTGGTCACGACGCCTCAGGGTGTCTCGGTCTCCGACGTGCGCAAGGCGATCATGATGTTCCAGAAGCTCAACATCCCGGTCCTGGGTGTGGTCGAGAACATGAGCTACTTCGCGTGCCCGCACTGCAACGAGCGCACGGAGATCTTCGGCAAGGGCGGGGGGGCGAGCCTCGCCAAGGACTTGAAACTTCCTCTTCTCGGCGATGTCCCGATCGACACCCGAGTGCGCAGCGGGGGCGACGAAGGGAAGCCGGTCGTTGTGGCCGCCCCGGACTCGCCAGCCGCGGTGGCGTTTTCCGCCATCGCTTCCCTGGTCGCCGCGAAGATCTCCATGCAGGCGATGCGCACGCTGCGGATCATCGAAGCCGACTGATCGTCTGCTTGGCAGACCTCGGTGGTTCCGCTCCTCGGCGAGGGAACGAGAAGGGAATCCCCGGCCGTACGCCAAGACGGCTACAGGCCGACACCGCGGCCGGTGTATCGTCCTCCAAGAGGTGGACTTAGGTGCCCTTTTCCCCTTAGCGGCACGCCACCCCACTGGAGATCACAAGACAACATGACTGCGTCCTCACGTTTTTCGCGCTGGATCCTTCCGGCCCTGGTTGTTTTCAGCGGCGCCTGTGGCGATGACACCACCACAACCCCGACCGAAACCACGACCACTGCCGCGGCCGCGACGGTGACGGCGACCGCGAACCCGAATCCGGTAGTCGCTTCCGCGTCCGGCGAGGCCGCGTACACGTGGAGCGGTTCCTTCGTGGTCACGGTGACAAACACCAATACGACCCCGCTCACCATCCGGTCGATCACGACCGACCTGCAGCAGTCGTCGGGCGGCATCGTCATCACGCCGGTCACCGGCACCGATGAGTCGTTCCGATTTGACGTACGCGCACCCGGAAACCGCATCGATGTCAACGGAAGCATGGCCATTCCATTTACGTTCCACTACACCCTGCCGAATGGCGGGCGCGAGGCTCTCGTGAGCCTGTCCTTTGCCGTGGCGACCGACGGCGGCGCTTCCGGTTCGGTGACGGCTTCGGTGACGATTCAGTGAGGTTCGCGGTTCTCGCTTCCCCGCTGCTGATCGCGGCGGCGGCTGCCGCGAGCGCCCAGGTCGGATCTTTTCAGCGTCACTCGGTTCAGCTCCCGCCCGCGATCACCGCGGGGGTCAGCCAGCCGGTGGCGGTGGTGACGGGAGACTGGAACAAAGACTCGAAGACCGACCTCGCGGTCGCCGACTCGGTCGGAAATCGGATCACCGTGATCCTGGGAGATGGTTCGGGAGCGTTCATCCAGACCCTGGACTTCCCGACCGGTCTGACTCCAGTGGCCCTAAGTTCCGTCGACCTCAACCTCGACGGAACCAACGATCTGGTGGCGCTCAACCGCGATAGCCGCACGATCACGGTGCTCGCGGGGAACGGAACGTCTTTCACCCTCGCGCGTACGATCGCGCTCACCGGCTCCGGGGTGCCCACCGCGATGGCGATCGGCACCTGGGACGCCGACACGATTCCCGACCTCGCCATCGCCTACGCGGGGGCTACGTCCATTGGAATTCTTCGCGGCGACGGCGATTTCAGCTTTGCCTCCGACTCGACAGTCTCCTCTCCGGTCGATATCTCGTTCATGGAGGCGGGCGACCTCGACGTCAATGGACGTACCGACCTGGTCGTGGGCAGCCGCAACGCGGGCCGGGTGTGGGTCTACATGCACGCGGGGGCGGCCGGCCTTGGCGCGCCAAAGCAGTACAGTGTTGGAAGTGAGCCCAGTGGAGGTGCCATCGGGGACTTCAACTCTGACGCGCGGATCGACATCGTGGTCAGCAACCGGGGCTCCGCCGATGTTTCCTTGTTGCTGCAAACCTCGAACGGGAACTTCAGTTCGGTGACTCTCCTCAAAGTGGGCGCGAACCCCGTCACCATCGTGGCCGCCGATCTCAACCGGGACGGGGCCCGCGATCTGGCGACCGCGAGCGGAACCACCGGCGAGATCACCATCGGCTTCGGCGACGCTCGGGGCGGTTTCTCCACCGGGACCGCGATCGCCGGGCGCGCCGCCATGCAAACCTTGAGTGCGGCCGATGTGACCGGCGACGCCCAGCCCGACCTCATCTCAACCAGCCTCGGTTCGGCGGATATAGCCATCCTGGTGAACGCGGGCTCCGGGTCCTTTGCCGGAGGATCGGCCCACCGCGTAGGATCACAGCCCATCTTCCTGCTCTCCGCCGATCTCGACCGCAACGGATCCCCCGACATCGCAACGGCGAACTACAACGCAGGTACAGTTTCGATCCTGCGCAACCAGAGCCCCGCGGGTTTCATCGCGGCCGCCCAGTATGAAGTGGGCGGAACCAATCCGCTCGCGGGCGCCATCGCGGACTTTGATGGCGACGGTCTGATGGATCTGGCCGTGGCGAACTACGGCTCCGGTACCGTCTCCCTGCTTCGGGGCGATGGCGCCGGTCGATTTGGCGCGGCGGTGGCCGTGATCACCGGCCTGTCCCAGCCGCGCGCCCTGGTGGCCGCGCGCCTCAACGCCGACGCCCTGCCCGTCCTCGTGGTCGCGGTCGAAGGGACCGACGAGGCCATCTCGTATATCAACGCGGGCGGCACGTTCCGCAAGGGATCGGCGGCTCCGGTGGGTGGTTCCGTGTTTGCTTTGGTTGCAGGCGACGTCACGGGTGACGGGCTAATCGACATCGCGTCGGTGAACGCGCAAGACGCCGATGTATCGGTGCTCACGGGCGATGGTTCTGGTGGTCTGGGTGCCAAGGCGCGAATCCCGGTGGGCGTGCGCCCACTCGGTCTGGTGATGGGCGACTTCAACCGCGACGGGCGGATGGACATCGTGGTGTCGGTAAGCGGCGCCGCCACCCTCCGTTTGTTGACCGGCGATGGGTCGGGCGGTTTCACCGCCGGCACGGGCATCTTGGTGGGCGGTCAGCCCCGTTCCGTGGTCGCCGCCGATTTCAACGGCGATTCCAATCTGGATCTCGCGGTTTCAAACCAGGGATCGAACTCGGTGTCCGTTCTTATCGGGGACGGGCGCGGAGGGTTCGCGGCCGCGACCGCCTTCGCCGTGGGCTCGCAGCCTTCGGGCCTCGTGGCGGTGGATGTGAACGGCGATGGGCGGATGGATCTGGTCGCCGCCAACCTCGGCGGAGACAGCATCTCGATATTGATCGGCAAGGGCGACGGAAGCTTCATTTAGCCGCAGGCTCCGGGCTTCAACAGCAGCCTGGAATGTCGGCACCGTAGGGGCGGCCCTGGTGGCCGCCCTGGTGTCACGAAGGATGTGTCGCCTCTGTAGGGGAAAAAGGGCAGGCACAAGGCCTGCCCCTACATTCTGCGGAGGCCTGGCCCATGAAAGGGAACCGACAACTGCGGAGGCCCCATAAAAAGGGCACCGACCAAGGGCCCGCCGCCCCCCAACAACGTAGGGGCGGCCCTTGTGGCCGCCCTGGCATCGCGGGGGCGCCTGCGTTCGGATCGCGATTACATCAGCGCTCTCGCTTCAAGAGTACGAAGCCGCGTGAGGTGACGATCACATTCGAGAACTGGCCAGGGGCGAGGTCTTTGGCGATGGAACGTAACGGCTCCGCGAGGTCTTCGGGGACCATCCATCCAAGATCGCCGCCGCGCGTGCGGGACGGATCGTTCGAAACCTCGCGCGCCACGTCCATGAAGGCCTCACCGGCGGTGAGCCGCTTCAGGACGGTGTCGGCGGCTTCGCGGGTATTTACGCGAATCAGCCGCAGATGAACGGCACCGGCGGGCGGAGCGGCGGGTGCGGGCTTCGCGACCGAAGCTCCTGAAGACAGTACGGCCTGACGAACCTCGCGCAAACCGGGGCGCGACGGCTCGAGCACCTCGGCCCTTGCCAACAACTTCTGCGCGGAAGCGCTGTCTCCACGCTGAAGTTCGAGCACTGCGCCGTAGAACCAGGCATCGGGGTTTGCGGGTTCGAGGTCACGCGCCCGCACGAAGGCCGCGGAAGCCTGATCCTTCTGGTCGCGTGCGCCCAGCACCAAACCTCGCGAGACCCATACGTCGGCCTTGCCAGGCTGCAGATCCACCGCCCGGCGGCTTGCGACCTCGGCCGCTTCGAGGTCGCCGCTATTCCGGTGGAGGTTCGCCAGCTCCGCGTGCAGCAAGCCATCGCGTGGATTGGCCTTGACCGCCTTCTCCAGAAACACCAAGGCGTCGCCGTTCCGTCCCTCCCGCGAGAGCACGGCGACACGGAGTCGGATCAAGTCGGTGGACCGGGGCGAGGCTTGAAGCCCCTTCTCGATGGCCTCTTTCGCCTCCGCAGCACGGCCAGCGCCCATGAGGGCCTCCGCGAGGCGGCCCCACACCGGACCCGCCTTCGACGAGAGGTCACGCGCTTTGGTCAGATATGGAACGGCCTCCTGGAACTTGCGCAGCTCGAGCAGAGCCTCGCCGAGGAAGGACGCCACGCTGTAATGGGACCCAAACTCCCCCGCTACTCCCCGGAGCACCGTGACGACCTCTTGCGGGTCCCCGTTTCGTCTCGCGGCCAGAGCCGCGTTTACGGCCCGTGAATAGCGGTGATAGTGCGCCACCCGGTCCTTGGCGTCGGGAAGGCCCTGGTCTTGGGCTGCAACCGGCGCCACTGGTGCAGCGGCGCCAACGTAGCCGAGAGCGGCGAGGCGTTCGATCGCCGCCGGGTCCAGCGCGGTCGGAGCGGCGGCTTTCGCCGCATCCTCGCCATGCAGTTCGCGCAGACGTTGACGCAAGGCGGAAGCCAGAGGTGCCCGCGCGTCCACGAGATTCGAGGTTTCCGCGGGATCGCTCGCAACCCGGTAGAGCTCGGCCTTCGGGGTATCGATGAACTTGAAACCCTCAACCCGAAGGGCTCTGACCGGTGCGTAGCCGAAGTGCGTTGCGCCATACAAGGACTCCGCGTACGACTCGTTATCGGGGATCCGCCCTCCGGTCCGCAGGTTCACGGCCCTCGAAACGCCAGTCACCGGGGGCGCGTCCACTCGAACCAGGTCGAGAATCGTGGGCATGAGGTCGATACTTCGGAACTGCCCGCGGACTCGCGATCCCTGGGGCAGGCCGCCTCCTTCCAGGATGAGGGGCACTTTCAGAGTCGAGTCGTAGACGAAAAGGTGGTGTTCGTCTTCGCCGTGATCCCCCAGGCCCTCGCCGTGGTCGGAAGTCACCACCCAGAGGCGTGAGGACGAAGCCGGGTATCGGTCGAACAACCGCTTCAGTTCGTGGTCGGCAGTGGCGATCTCACCGTCATAGGGCGACTTTGGGAAGCGTTCCTTGAATGGGGAGGCGGGCTCATAGGGATAGTGGGGTTCGAACAGGTGAACCCAGACAAACCGCGGCTTCGTGGACGGCCGGGTGAGCCACGCGATCGCCGCATCCACCACCTCCCGGGCCGGCCGTTCGTTTCGATCACCGGAGCCGGCGAGGAAATCCGCATCGCCCCCGAAAGGGTCGTCGAAGACATCGAAGCCGGACTCAAGGCCCGAAGCGCGGGAGACGGGGTACGCGGCGATGAACGCAGCGGTCGCATAGCCCGACGCCTTGAGGGTGGCGGCGAGAGTGGGCAGGTTCTTACGAAGGGGCGGCGAGGCGTTGTCGCGGAGCCCATGCTGAAACGGGAGAAGGCCGGTCAGAATGCTGGCGTGCGAGGGGCGGGTTTGGGGGGTTTGAACCACGGCCTCGTCAACCACAACGCCGCGCGCCGCCATCGCATCGAGCGCAGGCGAGGCCCCCGTCTTCGAGCCATAAGCACCGACGCGATCGGCACGCAACGTATCGATCGTAACCAGAATGATGTCCGGCGACCCGGCGAGGACCAAGGCGGCAAGGGCAGCGGCAAACATCATGGACGACGACGATAACAACGCCCCCCGGTTCGGGTATGCGTTGTGGTCGTGGGTCGTTGTTCGGCGGGCAGCCGAGGGGGCGGTTGAGAGCGTAGGGGCGGCCCTGGTGGCCGCCCGGGCGTTGTCGGCAAGGGCACCACAAGGGCCGCGGCCCCCCCAACAGCGGGCGAATTCAGGGGGTTGCCTACATTCCCTCGAAGACTTGGAATTACGGCCACCGCCGCAAAAAGAAAAAGGCCCCGATGACCATACGGGTCACCGGGGCCCTTGACGAAACCGAAACCGGCGTCAGGCCGGCTTCGTCAGAGACGCCTTAGAACGAGAGACGAACGCCCATGCGGAAGATGCGGGGGCTGATCAGCTCTTCGATGCGGTTGAAGGACGCCGCGTTCGCGTTGCGGGCACGGGCCAGAACCACATCGTTGTTGAGGGCGTTGAACAGCTCGATCGACGGAGTCAGCGTCAACTTGCCGAACTTGGAGTTCCGCGCGAGACGGAAGTCGAGGTTCCACAGGTTGGCGTAACGCTTGTCGTCAACGTTGCCGGAGAGGGCGCGGACCGTGCCGTCACTACCGGCCGACAAAGTGAGGTTGACCGGGAACGTGCCGCCCTGACGGCCGAAGATCTGGGCCGAGAGGTCGAACGAAGCCGGCAACTGCACGATGAAGTTCGTGTAGAGCTGCCACACATAGGACGAGTAGAACGCCGCCTTGCCGGAACCGCCGGAG
>Ga0163144_10019186_pt1 | contig 13770 bp, 18 predicted proteins | sample OliLak19BULKMAT1_FD_123175 | JGI IMG/M metagenome (GOLD analysis project Ga0163144, IMG submission 123175) | Freshwater microbial mat bacterial communities from Lake Vanda, McMurdo Dry Valleys, Antarctica - Oligotrophic Lake LV.19.BULKMAT1 | ecosystem: Environmental > Aquatic > Freshwater >... | reverse complement strand
TTGTGGCGCTTTCTGGCTGTTCTGATAAATCAAAGGATTCCAGCACCAAGCGGTATTCAATCACCGTCACTGAATTAGATAAACCCATGCAGTTTAATATTCCATTGCAACAAGATGGCTGGTTTACTGCATGTCTTTCTGTCATTGAAAATACTGCTGATGATTCTGTAAGAATCGGTGCATCTTTAATAATTCCTCCTGGTAAGACAGGGTTGCTTTACAAACACGAAGCAGTAGGGATTAAACCATTTACTTACGAGTATGTGCCATACAAAGCCAAAAAGGGGAAAGTAGTTATTGAATGGTCCATAAAAGCAGACTAGTTTATAGAGACTATTCCACTTGTTTAAATGGTATCCTGCCAACGACAATTTTAAAAAGAACAGATCAATGAAACAACTTTTTGCATTAATAGCGTCTGTTTGTTTTTTTATTCAATGTTTTACACTAAATAAGAAAACAGGCAATGTTTTTCTTACGACAATCGAAAATCCTGATAAGAAAAAAAATATAAGCATGCCTATTATATGTGAAGGGTGGTGTATTCGACGTGGAAAAGTCATTGAAAATACAACAAATGACACCATAAAAATTTGGGATAAGTTCTTTGCTCCGGGTAAAACTGGTACTTTCCTATCTATGGAGTGTTATGATTGCTATAAAAAAGCTGCTTGGACCACTACCTACGTGCCCTATAAAGCCACAAAGGGGAAAATAGTTATTGAGTGGTCCCTGAAACCAGATTAGTTCAGCATTAATGCTGCTTTACACTGCCAATCGGGAATATGATTCCGGTTGGCAGTTTTCGCCTTGCTTGGTTTTATTCTCCCGGTTCAAAACAACCCCAAAAGACACTGCTGCGGCGGTTTGCGGCGGTTGGGAAATGAGCGAAGAAGAACATGCGCGGGGAAAAGGAATTGCTTGAAAGCGCGTAAAAAGTCCCCATAACCCAATACTTTTGCCCAACTTTTCATCCCACGTACCGTTACCCTTTTTATGAAAAAACACAATTTCTCCGCTGGCCCCGCCATTTTGCCCGCCGCTGTCATCAAAGAAGCCGCCCTCGCTGTCTCCAACTACAATGGTATGGGCCTGAGCCTGCTGGAGCTCTCACACCGTGGACCAGAATTCACGGCCATCATCGAAGAAGCCAACGCACTGGTGAAGGAAATTATCGGGTTGCCGGATGGCTATCAAGTATTATGGCTCACGGGCGGTGCCAGCACACAATTCTTTATGGCGCCATTTAACCTGCTAAACGAGGGCGAAACAGCGGCTTACACCGATACAGGCGTTTGGGCCAACAAAGCGATAAAAGAAGCCAAGTTTTTTGGCAACGTGGAAGTGGTATGCTCCTCCAAAGAGCAGAACTACAACCACATCCCCAAAGGGTACAAGATTCCTAAAACGGCAAAATACCTGCACCTGACCAGCAATAACACCATTTACGGCACCCAGTTGCACAAGTTTCCAAAGTCGCCCGTACCACTGGTCTGCGATATGTCTTCCGACTTTCTGAGTCGCCCATTCGATCCTGAACAGTTTGGAATGATTTACGCTGGCGCGCAGAAGAACTTAGGCCCTGCAGGGGTTACCGTGGTCATTATCCGGGAGGACATGCTTGGCACTGTACAGCGCGCCATGCCCGCTATGTTGGACTACCGCACCTTTATCAAGGAAAATTCGCTGTACAACACCCCGCCAGTATTCCCGATCTACGTATCCATGCTCACGTTGCGCTGGATCAAAAAGAGCGGCGGGCTTAAAGCCATGCAACGCAAAGCCAAGACAAAGGGTAATTTGTTGTATGATGAAATTGACCGCAACCCGCTTTTCAAAGGCACCGTATCCAAAGAAGACCGCTCATTGATGAACCCCACCTTTGTGATGGAAGCGCAATACACCCATCTTGAAGATGAATTTATGAAGCTGTGCAAAGCCAATGGCATGGTGGGGCTAAAAGGCCACCGTTCTGTGGGTGGCTTCCGCGCCAGCATGTACAATGCCATGCCCAAGTCGAGCGTGGCGGCGCTGGTAACGCTGATGCAGGAATTTGCAGTGGAAAAAGCCAAGTAAAGGAATGCGGATTTCGGAGTGCGGATTGCGGAATATGCCCATCAGCTAGCGCTTCTCTTGGTAATTGTTGCTAGCGCGCTGGGCAAAAAGATTTAAACAACATGAGTCACCCCTTATTTTTGTTGGAAGGGAAACCGGAGTAAACTTGGGTATTAGTGTATTCTTATTGCTCGGACGATGAAAAATCGTCAGACCAAATGGCCCTCGTCCGACCACTTTTCGTGGTCTGACGAATAAGTAAGAACGAATGCAACCGATTCACTTAGAACTTCCATCTAAAAATACCAAGGATTCACGAAAATAAGGGATGACTCGTATCACCCAGAGGCTAAAGCTACACCTTACCGAATGCCTTTGCCAAACCTGACAGCGCAGTAAGCCAAGCCTATGAACAAATGATGTGCTTATTCCGCACTCCGCACTCCAAAATCCGCACTCATTTCAGCTCTCCAGGCACCACTTCCACACTCTTCAGCCCCCCATTCCGCAACAACCACACCGATATTTTCCGGCCAATACTCTCTTCATTGAGCGTTTTGTGCAGCAAGTCAATGGAATCTACAGGCTTGCCTTCAAACTGCACCAGCACATCGCCGGGCAGGATGCCAGCCAATTGCGCCGGACCACCCGATTCAACCGTTTGGATTTGAATACCGCCTTTTGTGGGAACCTCCAGGGCGTTCAACCATTTTGGCGGCAGCGGAACCGCTTGCGCGCCAATGCCGATATAGCCACGGCGCACGCGGCCTTCGAGTATAAGTTTTCCCACGACAAATTTGGCGAGGTTAGAGGCCACCGCAAAGCAAAGACCCTGCGCTGGCAGGATTACGGCCGTGTTCACGCCGATCACGCGCCCGTACGAGTCTACAAGCGGGCCACCGCTGTTGCCAGGATTGAGCGCAGCATCTGTTTGGATCACATCGTCGATCAAGCGGCCATTTTGGCTGCGCAGGGTACGGCCCAATGCACTCACCACACCAGCGGTGACGGAATATTGGAAGCCAAAGGGGTTGCCGATGGCGATGGCGATCTGCCCTACTTGCAGGCGGTCGCTTTCGCCAAATGCCAAAGTGGCTAAGTTTTCACCTTCTATTTTTAATACAGCAATGTCCGTTGCAGGGTCATCGCCCAGCGTATGCGCCAGAAACGTGCGGCCATCGGGCAGACTGGCCTCAATACGAGTTGCCCCGTTTACTACATGACTGTTTGTCACCACATAGCCGTCGCTGCTGATGACAAAGCCGCTACCAGTGCCTGCGGGGTTGTTGGGTTGCGGGGCATTGCGCTGGTTGTTCGGTTTTGTGACGTTTAAATGCACCACGGCATTGCTCACGATACGTGCCACGCGGGTCACGGTTTGGGAATAAGCGTCCAGGAGGTTGTCGTCCTGTTCAGGCACGGGACGTATTGGGGCAGGGGGCAGGGGGGTATTTGTAGTAGCCAGGAAATCAAGCATGGATGTTACCTATTAATAATGAGCGATCAGGGTTAGGGATGCTGTCAAGGCTTGGTTGGCGAGAACTGTGCCAAGTGGAGTGGGGGCGACAGAATGGCAGCGCTTGGGGGTTTGGGGGAAGTATTGTAAATTTGCAAAGGGTTATAGGTATATGCGGGAAGCCAAATAACTTTGTACCATACTTACTGAGTTCAACTTTTTTTAAACTGACAAATCCAATGCGGATCGTTTTTGAAATTGAAAATATTGCCCAACTAGATGAAATTAAAGATTGGCTGGCGGACAAAAAAATCGTCATTGATGCCCCTCCCGCGCGTATGACGGCTAAAGTATTAATTAATCGCTTGCAAAAATATAAGGTGCAATTGCCTTTGAATTACAAGTTTAACCGGGACGAGGCAAATGAAAGATAGGGTTTTTGTTGACACAAACTTGCTGATTTACTCGATCAGTAATGATGCTGACAAAAAATTGAAGGTAGAAAACCTGCTCCAACAGGAGCTTGACTTTGTGATTTCTACTCAGGTAATCAATGAATTTACCCATACATGCCTGCCAAGAAACTGCTTCCGTTGACGGAAATTCGTCGGATTGTTTCAGATTTTTTCTTGTTTTTTGAAGTGGTTTTGTTAACCCAAAATATCATCGGTACTGCCTTTGACATAAAAGAGCGGTACTCTTTTTCATACTATGACAGCCTCATTGTAGCGGCTGCCATTGAAAATGGTTGTTCCGTTTTGTTCTCTGAAGATTTACAAAATGATCAACTTATTCAGTTAGAGCTGACCATTTCCAATCCTTTACTTTGATGCCATTCGTAAATAAGAACATTCAATGCACCAAGGCCAATGAAAATATTCGTTGGTGGCGGTTTGTTGATTGAGTATGAAAAGCAAACCAAAACGGAGCTTCTAGAAGCGCTTCTAATGAGCCAGCATCAGATTTTTTTGAACCCAATTGTCGTCAGCGAGTATATTTACCAGCTGCTTGGAATTCTTGGGGGGCGTTCTCCTATGTCAATCCGTGAAAGCAAAAAAATTGCAGAAACGCTCGACCTTCACGATACTGCGGAGTTTCTCTCTGCTTTTAGCATTTTGCCAATTCCTGATGGCTCGCTTTTTCTGGCCATCGAATTGATGAAAAAGCACAATTTGCTACCGAACGATGCCCTGATTTTGGCATCATGCAAGTCCCAAAGTGTTGCCGTATTGGCAAGCTACGACTCGGATTTTACAAATGCATGCAGGGAAGAGGGGATTGTATTGTTGAACAATGTAGCGGATATTCCAATGACGTAGCCTGGCCTATTGCCAAAAAAACTGGGGTCTCTTTTAAATGATCGTCTCAACAAATATTCAAACAAGCGGACTTTCAAAACGCCCATTTTGGGATGTTGATTTTGAAAGCCTCGATCCTGAGCGGGACAGCTTGTTTATTGTAGAAAAAGTGTTCAACTACGGCCTTTGGGAGGATTATCGAACGGTTTTCGCCCTTTATGGCACTGCTCGAATCCGCAGGGATATCGTCAGCGTATCCTACCTCAGCGCAACATCACTTGCTGCACATCCACAATCCGGCCATCCCTCCTGAATACCAAGGTCAATATACCCGGCTCAAGCCCTACTAGGCTCACATTGTTCTCGCTGAAAAGCAAGGATTGGGTATGCCGTACCCTACCCAGCACATCGCTAATATCCAACCTGAGCGGTGCAGCTTCTAGCGGAATAGAAACCCGAATCAGCCCTGTGCTAGGGTTAGGAGAAATGCCTACGCTGATGCTCTGCGGCTGATTTGTCGCTACCATAAAAGGCACCTCAAACGAAGCGGATATTGAACATCCTTGGCTGTCCGTTATGGTGACGGCATAGGAGCCTGCCGCGAGCCCCTCCAACATTGAGCCCATGCTGCCGTTTTCCCACTTATAGGTATATGGCATTGTCCCGCCCGAAACCGAGTCAAGCATAATGGCTCCATTTGGCAACGGCATGTTGTTGCTGGGCGTTATGCTGGCCACAACTTGCAGGGCATCTGGTTCTGCGATGGTGATTTGCAGGGCTTTGTTGCAATGGTCGGCATCAGACACGGTGACTTGATAGCCCCCGGCGGGCAACATATCCCGAAAGCTGCCTGAGGTACCGTCTGACCAGGCGTATGTATATGGTGCGAAGCCACCCTGCGGAAGCAGGGAAATTTCTCCGTCTGAGGAACCATAGCACAGTGCGTCCTGCCAATTGCCCACAGCGCCGAAGCGTGGGGTCTCAAATGCGCCAATATCCGGGGCTGCCCCCTGCCAGCGATCATTCCCGTCATAGTCCTTGTACAGCCCGAAACGCGCTACCCAGGCACCATCGCCCTGATCCAACAAGGGCGAGCAGCCTGCCAGGCGGTAATCGCCATTGGCGGTGTCGCGGAGCATGGGGTCTATATTGAAAAACATGTTGGGGCCGCAAGTGAGCGAGTCAGTTGGGGCAAAGCCAAGACGCGCTGTTTCGCAGTTTTCTGTGTCGATATAGGTATTGGCCACGTATTGATTGGCACCGTAAGTGGACATCCAGCTACTTTCCCCATTATTTTTGTTGCCGATGAAAATACAATTTAGTATAGTATCTTTTGAAATACCGATCCCTCCTGCATCTATTCCCCCAGCCCCTAAGCTGTCTGTAATGTTGTTAATGAAAGCACAGTTGGTAAAATAGTTGGAGATATAACAACTGACAGCCCCTCCCCTTCTTTTAGAATGATTGCCAATGAAAAGGCAATTCTCAGCCCGCAAATAATCAATGTTCATGGCACCGCCCTTACCAGCAGAGTTTTTTTGGAAGATACAATTTTTTACATGAATATTATGACCACTCAGTGCTCCACCAGAACCACTGGTCAGTCCTGCATCAGCCAGATTTGAAACAAAGGCGCAATTGGAAAACATTAAGGGTTTAGCTCCCAATACGGCACCGATATACATCCCGCCATTGTTTTTTGCCTTGTTCTTTAGGAAAAGGCAGTTCGAAAAGGTGAAATCAGCATTGAGGTTATAGTTGTAAACACTACCAACCCCAACGAATTGTGCAGAATTTTCTTCAAAATTGCAGCTATCCACAAGCATCGGGAGCTGTTGCAAAGGGCCGATCACGATATGCAACGCACCGCCTTCAATGGCATGGTTCTTTTTGAATGTGCAATGTTTGATCGTAAATCCTCCCGAACCTTCTGAAAAGTTCACCCCGATAGCCCCACCCCCAGCCTCGCAACAATTGCTTTCAATAAAACGACAGTTGGCAATGGTCAAAAAAGTGCTTGTGTCGGGAGATGGGCTGTACAAAAAAATGCCCCCCCCATAGCATTTGTGCTGGTCGATATCACAGTCCTCCCCATTTATTGGGCCTGCTTGCATGTTAAAGATGCGAAAGCCGTCAATAAGGGTGCTGGAATCCGTGCCGGCGCAATAAATTACGTTGTATCCAGGGAAAAACTCGGGGGTTTGATTAAATTCAAATTTACAGCTCAAAATCGTTTCGTGGGCCGTGGGGTCGCGCTGTGCCTCCGTTGTTTCCCATCCGGCGAACCCGCCGAGCAGTTTTACCCCGCTGACCATGGTGAAGGTATTGGTGACACCATAAATAAAGGGCATGTAGTGACCGCTTGCTACCCATACAGCATCGCCATGCTGGGCAGTAGGAAGGGCTGCGCTCAGTTCCTGGAAGGCATCGGCCCAAGTGCTGCCGTTGTTGGCTCCCGTGGCAGACTTGTTCACGTAGATGATGGATGCTTGGGCCTGGGAAAACAGCCCGAGCAGTAGAAAGGAGGCGATGAAAAGGCGGGAATGGCGCATGGTGGATGGCAGGTTACAGGTGTGTTCAATATAATAACCTCGCCACCAATGCGGTGCAGTTAACTTGGCAGCGGGAAATGAAGAGTACTAATTATCAGCAAAGCAAACTTACAAATTTGTTTTGAAAAATATGTTTATTGCATTCGCAAGTGGAAAGAACGTCAAAAGATGCCCTAAATCATCTGTTTTTAGCATTGCCCAGCACAAAAGTTCCCTCCCCAAAAACTTTTTTAAGAAAACTTTCAAACCTTCTTGGAAATTAGAATACCATTGTGCTACCTTTGCGCTCGCTTTTGAAGGAAGGGGTATCGAAATGAAATTTTGTACACCTCGAAAGCATACTCAACATTCGAAATATTACATCCTTTCAGGGTAATGAATCAAAAAATTCGCATTAAACTCCGGTCTTACGACTACAACTTAGTGGACAAGTCCACCGAGAAGATCGTAAAAACTGTGCGTGCGAGTGGAGCTGTTGTAACTGGCCCGATTCCGCTGCCAACCGAGAAAGAAGTGTTTACAGTCCTGCGGTCTCCGCACGTAAACAAAAAAGCTCGGGAGCAGTTTCAGTTGCGCACACACAAGCGCCTTATTGAAATTTACACACCGACGCAAAAAACGGTGGATGCTCTCTCCAAATTGGAGCTCCCGAGCGGAGTTGACATTCAAGTCAAACTCACCTAATTAGCGTCTCTGAATAAAACATAAGTCTGCGGTTTCCGGCTTAGGACAAAGTACCCCGTTTACTCGGGATAACTGCCTCGGTCGAAAGCGGTTCTGTTTCGGCAGAAATTCCGCTTTTGTCGTGTCCAAATTTTTGGAAGCTGTTTGAAAACAAACAGAAATCGTTCTAATATTAAATTCTGACTCACTGTGAACGGTCTGATAGGAAAAAAATTAGGGATGACCAGCGTCTATGACAAGAACGGTAGAAACGTTGCTTGCACCATTATTGAAGCTGGCCCATGCGTTGTAACGCAAGTGCGCACTGAAGACACGGATGGCTATACAGCCATTCAGCTGGCTTACGGTGACCGCAAAATGAAAAACACTCCAAAGCCTTTGATGGGGCACTTTAAGGCTGCTGGCCTTGAAGAACCACTTCACAAGGTGAAAGAGTTCCGCGACATGAACCTCGAAAAGAGTCTTGGCGATGAAGTCACCGTTGGTGAAGTCTTCCAAGAGGGCGATAAAGTAAGTGTTGTGGGCACCTCGAAGGGTAAAGGCTTCCAGGGTGTTGTTAAGCGCCACGGTTTTGGTGGTGTCATGCAGCAAACCCACGGGCAGCACAACCGTCTTCGTGCACCAGGTTCTCTGGGTAACTCATCGTTTGCCGCTAAAGTATTTAAAGGCATGCGGATGGGTGGCCACATGGGCCACGAACAAGTGAAACTGCGCCGTCTGCAGGTACTCAAAGTGTTCCCGGATCAAAATCTGATTTTGGTAAAGGGCGCTGTACCAGGACACAAGGGCGCTTATGTCTTCATTGAAAAATAAATCGGAGATGAAAGTTTCGATCTTTAATATCAAAGGCGAGTCTACGGGCCGCTCCATCGAACTCCCAGATGAGGTGTTCGGCATCGAACCACATGAGCACAGTGTTTGGCTCGACGTGAAACGCTACCTGTTGGCTCAACGCCAAGGCACGCACAAGTCGAAAGAACGCAGTGAAATGAGCGGTTCTACCCGTAAGTTGCACAAACAAAAAGGCACTGGTGGTTCCCGTAAAGGTGACATCAACAGCCCTGTGTTCCGCGGTGGTGGTCGCGTTTTCGGCCCACGCCCACGCAACTACGACATCAGCGTAAATGCTAAAGTAAAGAAGTTGGCGCGTCGCAGTGCACTCTCCGCTAAAGCACAAGCGGGTGCTATTATGGTCATTGAAGATTTCACTTTCGAAGCACCAAAAACCAGCGCTTTTCTCGACATCCTGCGTTCACTGAACGTGGCTGACAAGAAGCCGCTGACGGTACTCGGAGAATACGACAAGACGCTTTATATGTCTTGCCGCAACATCGACAAGGCATCTATTGCTCCAGCAACCGACCTCAATACATACCAGATCATGAACGCGGGCACCGTAATTATCACGGAAAGCGCTGTTCAAAAGATCACAGAAAATTGCGAATAACAAAAAGAGGTTTCAACGTTTCAAAGTTAAATGGTTTCAAGGTTCTTACACCGGCACAACCATGAAACCATGAAACCATGAAACCATGAAACCTAATATAATGGCTAAGCAAATTTTGATCAAGCCGGTTATCACCGAAAAAGCGACGAAACTCGCAGACAAACGCAACTGCTACGCATTTGTGGTGACTAAAGGTGTCAATAAGATTGAAATCCGCAAGGCAGTTGAAAAAATGTTCAACGTCAGCGTGGATGCAGTAAATACCATGGTTATGCCTGGCAAACCAAAGTCGCGCAGCACCAAAACAGCCATCGTGAAAGGCACAAAGTCTTCGTACAAGAAAGCTTATGTAACCCTCACCCAAGGCGAAACCATCGACTTGTTCGGTGGAATTGATGAATAAAAATAACCCACGACTCACTCGCAACAGAGTAAGATATGGCAGTCAAGAAATTTAACCCAATCACTCCTGGCCAACGCTTTCGCGTAGCAATTAAAAGGGACGAACTGACGAAAGGCGCACAGCCCGAGAAGTCATTGTTGCTTTCTATTGGCAGCACAGGAGGTAGAAACGTACAAGGGCACCGCACCATGAGCCACCGCGGTGGTGGTCACAAGCGCCGGTACCGTCTCATCGACTTCAAGCGCGACAAGCAAGGAGCAGCAACGGTTCAATCTATTCAGTATGATCCGTACCGCACCGGCTTTATCGCTCTGCTGGAGTATGCTGATGGCGAAAAGAACTACATCCTCGCCCCAAAAGGTTTGGAAGTTGGTCAAAAAGTACAATCAGGCTCCGGCATCGCACCAGATACAGGCAACTGCATGTTGCTGGGCGAAATACCACTTGGAGCGATTGTACACAATGTTGAGATGCGTCCAGGGCAAGGTGCAATCCTCGTTCGCAGCGCCGGTACTTCCGCAACGATGATGGGCCGTGAAGATCGCTACGCAGTATTGCGCATGCCTTCTGGGGAAACCCGCCGTATCCTGCTCACTTGCCGCGTCACCATTGGCTCGGTCAGCAATCAGGATCATAACCTGGAGGTTATGGGTAAAGCAGGTCGTAACCGTTGGAAAGGTCGTAGACCACGTGTTCGTCCAGTTGTGATGAACCCCGTCGATCACCCGATGGGTGGTGGCGAAGGTCGCGCTTCTGGTGGCCACCCACGCTCGCGCAACGGTATCAAGTCTAAAGGTCAAAAGACCCGCAGCCGTACCAAACCGTCGAACGCGTTGATCATCAACCGTCGGAAAACAGGAAAATAATTGTTGAGGTAGTTGAGCTTTTTCACTCATCTCTCATCACTCATAACTCATCACTTATTAATTAAGCAAATGCCGCGTTCACTCAAAAAAGGTCCATATATCCACTACTCGTTGTTGGAGAAAATGGCTAAGGCAAAGCAGAGCACACGCAAACAGGTGATTAAGACTTGGAGCCGCTCATCGATGATTATTCCCGACATGGTCGGTGAAACAATCGCGGTGCACAACGGAAAAACCTTTGTACCTGTATTCGTGACAGAAAATATGGTTGGCCACAAACTAGGTGAGTTTTCACCTACCCGGAATTTCCGGGGCCATGGCGGTAACAAAAAATAAAACTTGAAACTAGTTACTGGGAATTTGATACTAGAAACTAGATACATGATACTTGAAACTGGATATTGATCCAGCATCCAGCATCCAGCATCTAGAAACCAGCATCCAGCATCCAGGATACAGCATCTTATACAATGGAAGCAGTAGCAAAACTGAGAAATGTTCCGATGTCACCGCGCAAAATGCGCTTGGTGGTGGACAATATCCGCGGCAAAAACGTGATGGATGCCCTTGGCATCCTTAAATACACGAACAAAGAAGCTGCGGTTTGGCTTGAAAAATTGGTTCTTTCTGCCATCAACAACTGGGAGCAGAAAGCCGATCAGGAAGGTGCCGCAGACGATTACGGACTCTACATCAAAACAGCGTTCGTTGATCCAGGAAGCATTATCTATCGCTTCTTGCCAGCACCACAAGGCCGCGCATACCGCGTTCGCAAGCGTCGCAATCACGTGACACTTGTAGTGGCCAACAGGGTGCCATTTGTCGAAAAAGATTAAACCTAGAAACCAGCGTTCAATTACACCATCACTCATTCGTACCAAATATAATGGGTCAAAAAGCAAATCCGATAGGCAATCGTCTAGGCATCATCCGAGGTTGGGATTCCAACTGGTATGCTGACAAAGATTTTGGTCTCAAAGTGGTAGAAGACGAAAAAATTCGCAACTACCTCCGCGCCCGTCGTCCAAAAACAGCGACTGCCGATCCACGTGATCGTAACAAGCCGGTACAATACGGTATTTCGCGTATCGCCATTGAGCGTACCATGCGCCGTGTGACTGTTACCATCCATACCAGCCGCCCAGGCATTATTATTGGTAAAGGTGGTAAAGAGGTTGACCTTATCAAGGAAGAACTCAAAGTGTTGACTGGTAAAGAGGTGCAGATCAATATCTTCGAAATTCGCAAGCCTGAATTGGACGCAAACATCGTTGGCGAACAAATTGCGAAGCAAATCGAAGCCCGTATCAATCACCGTCGTGCTATTAAAGGTGCCATTCAGGGTACCATGCGTGCGGGAGGAGAAGGTATCAAAGTGCGTATCAGTGGCCGTGTAGGCGGCGCAGAAATTGCACGTACAGAAGAATATAAAGAAGGGCGTACGCCATTGCACACTTTCCGTGCAGACATTGACTACGCCTGGGTTGAAGCCCAAACCGTTTACGGTAAAATAGGCATCAAAGTTTGGCTCTTCAAAGGAGAAGTTTTGCAAAAACGCGAATTGACTCCATTTGCAGCAGCTGAAGGAACTGGAAGTGATCGCAGTGGAGATCGCAGTAACGAGCGCAGTGGTGGAGATCGTGGAGATCGCCGTGGAGGTCGTGATGGCGGCGGCGGCGGAGATCGTCGTGGCGGCCGTGATGGCGGCGGCGGCGGAGATCGTCGAGGCGGTGGTGGCGGCGGAGATCGTCGCGGTGGCGGCGGCACCGGCGGTGGAGATCGTCGCGGCGGTGGCAGCGGCGGCAGCGGTGGCAGCGGTGGCGGCAACAACCGTGGAGGCGGTGGCGGCGGCAACCGCGGAGGTGGTGGCGGCGGAAGAGGTTAATCTCGGAAGTCAGCAAGAGCAGCAACAATTCATTCAAATTCGAGTCAATAATATTGATTGACAGGCTTTTAAATTCATCAAACGATGTTACAGCCCAACCGTCAGAAGTATCGCAAACAACATAAAGGTCGCAACCGTGGCTTGGCACACAAGGGAAGCAGTATTTCCTTTGGCTCTTTTGCGCTGAAATCCTTGGAATTCAGCCGACTGACAGGCCGCCAACTGGAATCAGCGCGTATCGCACTTACCCGTAACATGAAACGTGAGGGCAAAGTGTGGATCCGGGTTTTCCCCGACAAACCCGTTACGTCTAAGCCTGCAGAGGTTCGTATGGGTAAAGGTAAGGGTGCTGTTGACCACTACGTTTGTGAGGTACAACCTGGTCGCATTATTTTTGAGATTGAAGGCGTAAGCGAAGAACTCGCACACGCATCTCTCCGCCTCGCGGCTCAAAAATTGCCCGTGCTTTGTAAATCAGTTACACGGCACGACTACGAAGGATAAATTTTTAGGTTAAAGGATGTGTAATTGACACATTATCGAAATATTGCATTCTTTAATTATCAAATTAAACAAACAATGGCAAAGGAAAAATTTGCACCTGCTGAACTTACCGACGAGCAACTGGGTACTGAACTCGAAGCTCAGGAAAAAGAATACCAGCAAATGAAATTCGACCACGCTGCGAAAGGCATCGCTAACCCGATGGAACTCCGTGACATGCGCCGCAATATTGCACGCATTCTTACGGAAGTTCGTAGCCGCGAGCTGGCCGCAATGACCCCTGAGCAACTGGCAATGCGTTCGAAGATTCGTGCGCGCCGCCGCCGCCAGAGATAAGCAGTACTTTTTAAGCAAGAAAATTTACATCGTCACAGATGGAATCACTAACAAGAAATCTTCGCAAACAAAGAACCGGTCAGGTTGTATCCAATAAAATGGACAAAACCATCACGGTTAAGGTGGAACGTCGCCTGATGCACCCGCTTTATGGCAAGTTCGTAAAGCGTTCCAATAAGTTCTTCGCACACGACGAAGAAAACGCCTGCAATATTGGCGATTTGGTCCGCATCATGGAAACCCGTCCGCTCAGCAAAAACAAACGCTGGCGCCTGGTCGAAATC
>Ga0163144_10019183_pt1 | contig 13771 bp, 7 predicted proteins | sample OliLak19BULKMAT1_FD_123175 | JGI IMG/M metagenome (GOLD analysis project Ga0163144, IMG submission 123175) | Freshwater microbial mat bacterial communities from Lake Vanda, McMurdo Dry Valleys, Antarctica - Oligotrophic Lake LV.19.BULKMAT1 | ecosystem: Environmental > Aquatic > Freshwater > Lake... | reverse complement strand
GGACTGGCGTTCGCTGTCGGCTCGCTATTCTTCGGAATCATCGCGGATCGAGTTCCAGTGCGTCTACTCTATCCGTTTGTGCTGGTCGCTTGGTCGATAGTCGGAATCGCCACAGGCTTGACCAGCGGCTATCGATCGATGCTTGTCTGCCGAGGGTTGCTGGGGTTTTTCGAAGCCGGACATTGGCCTTGTGCTCTCATCGTGACCCAGTCCGTAATGTCGCGGAGTGATCGCGCGATGGGAAATAGTGTACTACAAAGCGGTGCGTCGCTCGGGGCGATCCTCACTCCACTAATTATCGCGACAATGGTTGGCCAAAGCCTTCCCGGTTCGCAGGATCAAGCGTGGCGGTTGCCGTTTGTCGTGATCGGCGGCGTGGGTTTGCTATGGGCCGTGCTGTGGTTGTTCTCGATTCGCGCCGGAGATTTGAAAACGAATGTCAATAGCAACAAAGACACAACGCAGTCCAGATTTTGGTTGGCGGAGTTCCTGCGCGACCGACGTTTTTGGGCGCTGGCTGTGATGGTGTTTTGCATCAATACCTCGTGGCAGTTGATTCGCGCTTGGTTGCCGAAATTTCTTCAGCAAGGGAGAGGCTACTCCGAAAGCGAAGCGCTGGTCTTTAACTCGGTTTACTACATTGGCACCGACGTCGGTTGCATCCTAGCAGGTGTCGCGACGTTGTGGCTGATTCGTCGCGGCGCGAGTGTTCACTTCGGTCGGGTGCTCGTCTATGCAGGCTGTGCGCTGTTGGCCGCGCTGACCACCGCTGCATCACTTCTACCCCAGGGCTGGCCGCTACTGGGAGTTCTGCTGCTGGTGGCTGCCGGTACGCTCGGCGTGTTTCCATGCTACTACTCATTCACACAGGAACTCAGTACCAACAACATGGGCAAACTTACCGGAGTGCTGTCGTTTCTCGGTTGGATGTCGTCGCCGATTCACAAGTATTTCGGCAGACTCATCGACGAAACAGGCTCCTTCGATCTCGGTATCGCCCTGGTCGGTTGGGCGCCGATCGTCGGCTTGGTCGTGTTCCTAGTTCTGTGGCCCATGAGTAGTAACGCAGAGTCGCATACGACGGCGGACAGCCACTGATTCGATGCTTCGATCACTTCCCAGCACCCAGCACTGCTTGAGCCCAGACAATTTCATCCGCAGTCAGTTGCGTGGGAGGAGCACCGCGATAGTCGATGCGTTTCTGAAAACGGCCGCGATCATAAGCCGTGTTGTAGACAGTTGCTAAATCGATAAGCACATCCGCGTCCGGTGCTCGCAGCGGCACAGGTAACACCGGCAACTCACGCGCCAACATCCAACTGTAGACTTGGCAATCTGGGCGTTGTTCCTCGCGCGATAGAAAATAGTAAGCGTCCCCGTGCGGCAACGCCTTAGTTAACGGCAATCGCTGTCCGCCGCGCAAAATATCCAGTTCGACCAAATGCACATTTTGGTAAAGCTTGGCGTTTCGTTTCGCGAGATACTCTGTGCGACCGGGCTGGTTCTTATTCGCGGGCGATAGCAGCTCCAGTGCAGTTACCAACGACCTGTCAGGACGATGAATAATCTCGATGTACGTTTCGCGAGGGCCGTCAAGAATGGTGAGAGGGATGGTCACCTGCTCTAGCGTCGCAACACCGGTTACATCCATCCTAGGGCTGTCGCGATCCACATCCGTGATAGCTACATCAGGAAAAGTTAGTTTGCAAGCATCTGGTTCGTGCTCGATCAAATAAACCCGCTCACCAATTCCAGCTTCATAGTTGTCTGGTAAAGCATCGGCGATTGCCTCTCGCCAATAGTTGATAAACGTAGAATGGAAATCCGGCCAAAACGCGGGAAGCTGGATGTAGGGATCGATTCCAGGAAAGGGACTAGGCATAGCGTTGCACTTTGCGAAGAATCAAGAAACTCGTTCCTTGATTGTATCTCATTCCCGACGTAGCTGTAAAAAAACACGGGACAGACTTACTCTGCCCCGTGTTGCTCTTTACTTACCGTTTTAAAGCTTGCCGTTTTAAAGCCTACAGAGCCGACGATGAATCGGCAGAAGTATCTCCAGCACTCGGCGGTGGTGCCTGTTGAAGAAGGGGGAACTCTTCTTCGATAGCGACTGAACCACGATTGACGAGATCTTCCAACGCTTCGCGGCGGTAGGAGACTTCGGATTCTTGGAACAGACGGAAACCGGTTCCGGCGGGAATCAAGTGACCGAGGATCACGTTTTCCTTCAGTCCGACCAGCTTATCAACTTTGCCCGCCAGTGCTGCTTCAGTAAGAACCTTGGTGGTTTCCTGGAAGCTAGCGGCCGAGATAAAGCTGCTACTCTGAACGGATGCTTTGGTAATACCGAGCAACTGAGTACTTGCGGTCGCTGGCTTCGGTTTCTTACCCTTCGCTGGCTTGCCGCCGAGGCCTTCGATTTGAGTGTTAGTCACTTCGAGTGCTTCCTTCGGTACCAACGTGCCCACCGAGTATTCGCTATCGCCGGGATCCGAGATCTTGAGGCAGTCGTTGAGCAGGTTATTAACGCGACGGAATTCGAACTTGTCCATCACCAAACCTGGCAGCAAACTCGTGTCTCCCGGTGTTTCAATTTTCACCTTGCGCAACATGCGAGCGATGATGATTTCAATGTGCTTGTCATTGATATCCACACGTTGGCTACGATAAACCTGTTGAATCTCGTGTGTGAGATACTGCTGAACAGCCTCTTCACCACTGACTCGCAAGATATCGTGCGGCACAAGTGGACCGTCGACCAACGCTTGACCCGCCTTGACGATATCGCCAGTATGGACCAAAAATCGCTTGCCGTGCGGCACCAGATGCTCGTGCTCAACGCCGCTTTCGCTTCGAACAATAATCGTTCGCTTACCGCGACGTTTGGTTTGTTGAATTTCGACAACCCCGTCGACTTCAGCGATAACCGCCGGGTCTTTGGGTTTGCGAGCTTCAAAGATTTCTGTAATACGTGGTAGACCGCCGGTGATATCGCTAATGCCGGAAGTTTCACGGGGCATTTCAGCTAGTTCTGTACCGGCCTGAACCATCTTGCCTTCTTGAACCGTGATCACCGCCCGTTCTGGCATGTAGTACACATCCAGCGGCTTGCCTTCAGCGTCTTCGATTACGATCTGAGGATGCAAATCGCCTTTGTGATCGACGATCACATTACGAGTACCACCACCTGGATCGCGTTCGAGTCGCATGGTTTCGCCTTCGACCACATCGTCGAAGCGGATCTTACCGCTGACTTCGCAAAGAATCGGAATCTTGTGAGGGTTCCATTCGCACAGCACGACACCCTTTCCAACTTCCTGATTCTCGGTAACTAGCAGCTTCGCACCGGTTGGCACTTCGTACTTTTCGATTTCCCGACCCTTAGTATCGAGCAGCGTCACTTCGCCGTTTCGAGTCAGAACGATTTCAGCGCCTTCTTCGTTGCGAACGCTGCGCATCCGAGCGAACTTTACAGTACCGCCCTTCTTCGACTTGATTTCGCTTTCTTCGATGCTGAGGTTGATCGCACCACCGATATGGAACGTACGCATCGTCAACTGCGTACCAGGTTCACCAATCGACTGGGCACCGATGATACCGACCGCCATACCTTCTTCAACTTGCGCTCCGGTCGACATGTCCATGCCGTAGCAAGCGCGGCAAACGCCAAGCGAAGCGTCACAGGTCATCGGACTACGAACTTGGATTTTCTCCAAGCCCATTTCTTCGATCTTGCGAGCGATGTCCATCGTAATCATTTCATTCTCATGAACGATTACTTCATCAGTGACAGGGTTCACAATGTTTTGGCGAGAAACGCGACCTTTAATCGCATCCGCCAAACGCACTTCCACCTTCTCACCACGATACACAACGCCCTTGGTAATACCCTGAGTACAACCGCAGTCCTGCAGTGTGATTACAACGTTCTGAGCCACGTCAGCCAGCTTACGAGTCAGGTACCCCGAGTCAGCAGTCTTAAGCGCGGTATCCGCCAAGCCCTTACGAGCACCGTGAGTACTGGAGAAGTACTCAAGTACCGTCAGGCCTTCACGGAAGTTCGCCTTGATCGGAGTTTCGATGATCTCACCGGTCGGCTTAGCCATTAGACCGCGCATACCAGCCAACTGACGAATTTGTTCGATACCACCCCGTGCACCAGAGTGCGCCATCAAGAACACCGGATTCACATACCATGGACCCAAGTGGTCGTCCAATTCCATGGCTTGCATCTTGTCCTTGGTGATCTTTTCGCGAGCGTGCGTCCACAGATCCAGAACCTGGCTGTAACGTTCCGCTTGAGTAATAATCCCGCGATCGTGACGCTTCTTAAACTTCATCACTTCCTTTTCGGCTTCACTGATGTACTGCGTCTTGGATTCCGGTGTCACAAGGTCATCGGTACCGAAGGAGAGCCCAGATCGAGTCGATTCGCGGAAGCCCAACTGGTTCATATCATCCAGTAGGTTAATGGTCGCGCGTCGTCCAAGCCGCTGGTAGCAGTCGCTAATTACCGCCGCCAAGTCGCTACCCTTCATCGCGTGATTGTAGAAGTCCAAACCGTTTGGCAGCATCATGTTGAACAGCACGCGACCATACGTGGTATCGATCACTGCGCCCATCTTGGCATTGCCGTCATCTGTTTTTAGACGACGATGCTTCGGCAAGCGGACCTTGATCTTGGCGTGACGATCGATGACACCTTGAGCGAATGCAAGGTCGGCTTCTCCCATGCTGGAGAAGATCATCCCTTCACCCTTCATGCCCGATTTCTCAATCGAAATATAATAGCAACCCATAACTGTATCCTGCGACGGGCTCATGATCGGACGACCATTACTCGGCGCAAAAATATTATGGGTGCTCATCATCAATGTGTGCGCTTCCACTTGAGCTTCGATCGAAAGCGGCAAGTGCACAGCCATCTGGTCGCCGTCGAAGTCGGCGTTGAAGCCTTTGCAAACCAGTGGATGCAAATGGATCGCGTTGCCTTCAACCAAAATCGGCTCGAACGCCTGGATACCCATGCGGTGCAAAGTCGGAGCACGATTCAGGAGCACCGGATGGTTGCGGATGACCTGTTCGAGAATATCCCAAACTTCTTCGTCCTTACGCTCCAGCATCTTCTTGGCCGACTTGATCGTATCGGCGTGGCCGAGATCCTTCAGCTTGCGAATGATGAACGGTTGATACAGTTCGAGAGCAATCTTCTTTGGCAATCCGCACTGATGCAAACGCAGTCGCGGACCAACCACGATCACCGAACGCGCCGAGTAGTCGACGCGCTTTCCAAGCAGGTTTTCGCGGAAACGACCTTGCTTACCTTTGATCATGTCGGTCAGCGACTTCAGCGGTCGGTTGCTGCTGCCCAAAACAGGACGCTTGCAACGGTTGTTATCAAACAACGCGTCGACCGATTGCTGAAGCATTCGCTTTTCGTTGCGAATGATCACTTCCGGCGCATTCAAATCGACCAACTTGCGGAGGCGATTGTTGCGGTTGATGATCCGGCGATACAAGTCGTTCAAGTCGCTGGTCGCGAAGTTGCCACTGTCCAGCAAAACGAGCGGACGAAGGTCCGGCGGAATCACTGGAATCACGTCCAGCACCATCCACTCGGGACGATTGTCGCTGTCACGAATCGCTTCAACCAGCTTCAGGCGATTGATCAAATCTTTTTTGCGCTGCTTGCTATTGGTCTCCGACAATTCCTTGCGCAACTCATCGCCCAAGGTCGCCAGATCCAGACCTTGCAGCAGTTTGCGAATTGCATCGGCGCCCATTTCGGCGTCGAACGAACCTTCGCCGAACTGCAACTTGGCTTCGCGGAATTCGGCTTCGCTCAGCAACTGCAGGGCTTGCAGAGTCGTTTGCTTTGGATCGAGAACCACGAAATCCTGGAAGTAAATCACCTTCTCAAGGCTCGAAGTATTCATATCAAGCAAAGCGCCTAGGCGGCTCGGCATCGCTTTGAAGAACCAAATGTGGACTACCGGTGCTGCGAGTTCAATGTGCCCCATGCGTTTGCGGCGCACGCGACTGTGCGTTACTTTCACACCGCAGCGATCGCAAATCATCCCTTTGTATTTCATGCCGCGATACTTACCGCAGGCGCATTCCCAGTCCTTCTCTGGCCCGAAAATACGTTCGCAGAACAAACCGTCCTTCTCAGGACGATAGGTTCGGTAGTTAATCGTCTCAGGCTTTTTAACTTCGCCAAAAGACCAACTGCGGATATCTTGCGGACGTGCGAGACTAATTCTAACGGAAGTGAAATCGTTTACGCGATCGTAACTGGTTTCAGCTGTCGACATATACCGCTGCTCCTAGGTTTTTGGATGGCATCTGTGGGCGAGTTAGCGTCAGTAAGACCTAATCCCGGGCCGCAAGCCAAGCGTCAAGTGCGTTTGAGTCGTCGAATGTATTGTGGCAACGGAGCGATTGGAATTGATATCGCAGCAGTGATTGCTCCCCGAATCACCGCTGCGCCGCAATCTAAGCGGGATCAATTAGATTTTTCGTTTTTCAAGACGCATGTTCAGTCCCAATCCGCGAATTTCGTTGGTCAACACATCAAAGCTAGCAGGCGTGCCGGCTTCAAGCGTGTTCTCTCCCTTAACCATCGATTCATAGATCTTAGTTCGACCTTCAACGTCGTCGCTCTTCACTGTCAGCAACTCTTGAAGAATGTAAGCGGCGCCATAAGCCTCAAGTGCCCAGACCTCCATCTCACCAAAGCGCTGTCCACCGAACCGAGCCTTACCACCGAGCGGTTGCTGAGTAATCAGCGAGTAAGGACCAGTGCTGCGAGCGTGAACCTTGTCGTCCACCAAATGGTGAAGCTTCAACATGTAGATGTAGCCCACCGTGGTTTCCTGCTCCATCGGTTGCCCAGTTCGACCGTCGGTCAGTCGCACTTTACCGTGCCGAGGCAAACCAGCTTCCGCCAAGCAATCGTTGATCACCGATTCAGTCGCACCATCGAAAACCGGAGTAATCGATTGGAAGCCGAGTTTCGCTCCGGCCCATCCCAAGTGCGTTTCCAAAATCTGACCCACGTTCATACGGCTAGGAACGCCTAGCGGATTCAGCAGAATCTGCAGCGGAGTACCGTCTGGCAAAATCGGCATGTCTTCAATTGGCAACACTTTGGAGATAACCCCTTTGTTACCGTGACGACCCGCCATCTTGTCGCCAACGCTGATGACGCGCTTGGTTGCGATGTAAACCTTCACCATCTGCAACACACCGCTACGCAATTCGTCGCCGCGCTTCATGCTGTTCAGCTTGCGGTCGCGATCATCGATCGACTCTTCAACCGCTGGCCAGAACTGCTTGTGCACCTTGCGAAGTTCCGAGTGATGCTTTTCGTCCAACTTGTTGAGCAAACGCGACAAATTGAATGTCTGCGCATGTTCAGCGATATACTTCGGATCTTGACCGCCAGACAAGGGGGAACCGTCATCATCCTTCAGCTTCGAACCGATCGCCTTCTCAGCCTCTTCAACGAAGGCCGCAAACGACGCAGAAATCTCGGCATTTCCAACGGTCTCGATATCCTTCAGTTGCTTTTCAAAAACCTTTCGCTCGTCATCCGACAAACTCATTCGACGACTGAACTTCTGAGTATCGATCACGATACCTTCGATCCCCGAAGGAACTTCCAACGAATCGTTCTTCACGTCCTCGCCAGCGCGACCGAAGATTGCATGCAGCAATTTCTCCTCCGGCGTCAGCTCAGTTTTGCTCTTCGGCGAAACCTTACCAACCAGGACATCGCCAGGACGCACGTACGTTCCAACTTGAACAATACCGCTCTCGTCCAGGTTGCGTAGAGCCTTTTCGGAAACGTTTGGAATATCGCGAGTGAACTCTTCGCGACCCAGTTTGGTTTCGCGAATCTCGACGTCGAAGTCTTCGATGTGAATCGAAGTGTAGGTGTCCGCCCGCACGAGCTCTTCACTGATGATGATCGCGTCTTCGTAGTTGTAACCATCGAACGACATGAAGCCGACCAACACATTGCGACCGAGAGCCAATTCGCCCAAGTAAGTCGCGGCTCCGTCAGCGATGATCTGGCCCTTCTCGACCTTGTCACCAATGTTGACGATCGGATGTTGATTCAAGCAAGTTCGCTCGTTCAGACCCTGATATTTTTGCATCGGATAATTGTCTGCGCCGATTTCGATCCGCAGCGCGTCACAGTAAGTCACCTTCCCAGCACGACGAGCCCTGACGACCATCGCGCTGTTCTTGGCAACTTCCCTCTCCAACCCCGTACCCACGATCGGCGGTTCGGTCACCAACAACGGCACAGCCTGACGTTGCATGTTCGAACCCATCAAAGCACGGTTCGCATCGTCATGCTCGAGGAACGGAATCAAACCCGCCGACACGCCCACCATCTGACTAGGTGCGATGTCCATGTACTCGACTTCTTCCGGCTGAACAATTTCAAAGTCAGCGCGGTAACGAGCGATCAAGTTCGGACCGGAAACTAAAGCACCGTCTTTGACTTCCGTATCCGCCGGGCAAATGTAAACATTGCCTTCTTGATCCGCACGCAGCCACTCGACCTGGTCCGTCAACTTGCCCTTGGCAATCTTACGATACGGGGTGATCAAAAATCCGTACTCATCCACACCAGCGTAGATGGCTAGCGAACTGATCAAACCGATGTTCGTACCTTCAGGCGTCTCAATTGGACAAATACGACCGTAGTGCGAAATGTGAACGTCGCGAACTTCGAAGCCCGCACGTTTACGGTTCAATCCGCCTGGTCCCAGTGCCGACAAACGACGCTCGTGCGTCAATTGGCTCAGCGGATTCGTTTGGTCGACCACCTGAGACAACTCACCACGACCGAAGAAGTACTCGATCGCCGCGCTAATGCTCTTTGGATTCACCAAACTGCGAGGGGACATTTCATCCGCCTCTTTCAAGCTCATGCGCTCCTGAACGGTGCGGCGAAGCTTCAAAAAGCCCTTTCGCAACTCTTCGCAGGCCAACTCGTCGATGGTTCGCAGCCGACGATTACCCAAGTGGTCGATGTCGTCGAACTGAGCACCGGAATCTGGATCGTACAGATTGATCATGTACTTAATCGAAGCAATCAAGTCATCGGCCTTGAGCGTCATCTCCGACTCAGGCACGTTTGTACCTAGTTTACGATTCAAACGGAATCGACCGACGCGACCCAAACGATAGCGGTTTGCATCGAAGAATTTTTCATGGAACAGCAGCCGCGCTTTTTCGAGTTGCGGCGGATTGCCAGGACGAAGTCGCTGATAAATACGCAGCAGTGCCTCTTCATGGCTGTTCGTGTTGTCTTCCGCTAAGGCATTGACTATCAAAGGCAACTTCGGCGCTTCCATCACTTCGAGCGATGCAATTCCCGATGTGCAAATCGTCTCAGCCAATTCCTTGGTGATCTTGTGACCCGATTCGATGATGATTTCACCCGAGCGATCCGAATCGCTAGGATAAACAACGTCATCTACGGCCACTTTGTTCTCAAGCTTCGCAGCACTGCGGCCGTCAACGACCTTCTCCACGCTCGTCTCGTAGAAGGCCCGTAGCAAGTCACTATCGGTGCTCAACTGCGCACTCATCGCGCGCAGCAAAGTCATCACCGAGAACTTACCGCTCTGGTCGATCCGCACGCTCAGCGAATCTTTCTTTGTAACATTGATCTCAATCCAACTACCACGCTCTGGAATCACGCGGCAACTCGGTAACTTACGATCACTCGTTCCGTCTTGATCTTCGACGAAGTCCACCCCCGGACTGCGATGCAACTGGCTAACCACCACGCGCTCAGCACCGTTAATGATGAACTCACCACCGCCAAGCATGATTGGAACGTCGCCCAGGTACACTTCTTCTTCGATAGGTTGTTCGCGATTCAAACGCAACCATACCTTCATCGGCTTGCCGTACGTCAGCCGCAATTGCCGACATTCATCCGGAGTGTAGCGAGGCTTGCCAAGTTCGTAACGGAGATACTCCAGCGAGACGCTCTTGTCGTAGCTTTCGACAGGGAAAATTTCTTTGAATACGCTCTCCAAACCTTGGTTCTTGCGCTTTTCGGGCGCCAGATCCTCCTGCAAAAAAGCTTCGTAGCTTCGCGTTTGCAGTTCAGTCAAGTTCGGGATTTCTAAGGCATCCAAACCGGTACCGAATACACGTATCGTGGTCGGTTTCAATCGTCTTTGCGAGGAAGTGGCCATTGACGAAGTGTTCTCCTAAAGGAACCACGTTAAAGAATCAGAATCGCCCCAACTATAATAATTGCAGCAAATAACCCTCATCCACCCAGTGAACAGCAGCACACCAAGTGAGTGCAAATACTGAAAAGACTATAGCGCAGGGATATCTGCATCCAAACACATACCGCGCCGGATAAAGGAAATAGCAGGGAATGAGCGAACTGGCCGACATGCACAAAATTAATATAACGCAGCTCGCCCAAGCTGGCAAACCCAGTCTAGGCAAGCTAACGAGAGTTTTTTTAAATGTCGAAACGACTCAAAAGTAAGCTCTACCTCAAAAGCGAGTAATTTCTCTCTAGGCATTCCGCCTAAAGGTTCCATTCCCAAGCGGCAAACCGTAAGAAAAACAGACAAACTCTGACCAGCTCAGACAAATGCAGGCGAATTCTCGCACTTGCAGCATCGCTCCGTTCAATGCATCATTCGAAGCGACAGGGACAACGGCTCACTCGCTCCCTGCTAAAACCGCACCCATTTGATGTGGTTAGTGAGCCGCCGCTTCCTAACGCTTGGCAAAATGTTCATTGAAGAAATTCGCCGCGAACTGGTCAGTTATTGGCTATTACTTGAGTTCGACAGATGCGCCGGCTTCTTCCAGTTCCTTTTTGATCTTAGCGGCGTCATCCTTAGACACACCTTCCTTGATCTTCGCTGGGCAGCTTTCAACCAACTTTTTGGAGTCCATGAGCGAAGCGCCGGTCAAAGCCTTGACGACTTTAACAACGTTCAGCTTGTTCTCGCCGAAACCGATCAGAACCACATCGAATTCAGTCTGCTCAACCACTGCAGCAGGACCTGAATCGGCTGGTGCCGCCATCATGACAGCGCCGCCAGCAGCAGCCTTGATGCCGTGCTCGTTCTCAAGATAATCGCTCAGGTCTTTGGCTTGCTTCAAAGTCAAAGCAACAATTGACTCACCCAGTTGCTTGATATCGTCTGCGTATGCTGTTTCGGACATGGTTATGAAAACCCTTCTCTAAAGTTACTAAATGTATCTGTTGGATCAAACTTGTTAAAACTTGCGGTTACTTGCACCTGTCGCTCGTAACCAATCAAAAACCGATATTCAAAAACGCGGCTCACGCCCGCAGCATTTGGGTGCAGTTAATTGCACGGCCGCAGTGGTTCCGCAGAACGTTTGCGACTATGCCTCACCCTCCTTATTCTCAATCAGCGTCTTGACCTGTCCAGCCAAGTTCGATCCGCCACTTAAAATCTGGCTAATTAGATTCGATCCTGGACTGAGGATCTGACCGACCAGCATGGAGATTTGCTCGGTGCGACTAGGCCACTTGCTTATCGCCAGAACTTGTTCCGGCGTTAACGCTTCTCCGTCCATCACGCCGCCCCTGAGCTCGAACTTAGCGAACTCTTTGGACTTGACAATATCAGCCACTTCCTTGGCCAAACTGACGAAGTCTTCACAGCCCCACACCAAAGCCAGCGAACCAGCTTGGTTGTCGAACATCGGACGCAGCGAAGTGCCATCGGTGGCTCGGGCCGCCATACTGGTCTTGATCACGAGCATGTTGATTTCCTTCGAACGCAGCTTCTTACGAATGCTGAATGTCGAAGCCGAATCCATGCCGATCACGTTCACCAGAACCGCGTCCGCAACGCCTTCAAGCCGATTTTTTATATCACCTGTTACCAGGTTTTTCACATACTTACTCATAACCAATTCCGCTCAGATGAAATCGAACCGAAGATCCCGATCCACTACGCCGCAATACGAACGCTTGGCGACATCGTCGCACACAGCGCCGCGCTCTTGATGTAAGTCCCACGGCACGCATTCGGCTTGAGACTATTCACGAAGTGAATAAACGCTTCGATGTTCTCGATCAACTTTTCTGACTCGAAGCTCAACTTGCCAACGATTGCGTGCAGGTTTGAACCCTTGTCGTTTCGAAACTCGACCTTACCAGCCTTGTACTCTTTAACGACGCGCGCAATTTCGGCGGTAACAGTACCAGATCGAGGCGAAGGCATCAATCCGCGTGGACCAAGAACCTTACCCAGCGGACCGACCAAACCCATCATGTCCGGCGCCGCGATACAAACGTCGAAGTCTGTCCAGCCTTCTTTAATCCGCTTAGCCAAGTCTTCTTGGCCGATGTGATCAGCGCCGGCCTCGGCAGCGATCGTCGCCAAGTCACCCTTTGCGAACACCACGATCCGCTGAGTCTTGCCGATACCGTGAGGCAGCACGACTGAGCCACGAACGAGTTGATCTGCCTGAGCAGGATCGATCCCCAAATGCATGTGAATTTCGACCGATTGATCGAACTTCCGCGCTGGGAAATCCTTCAAAATTTTGACCGCATCAGCCAAAGGCATGATGGTCTTGCCAGGAGCTTTTGCAAGCATGGCTTTCATTGCTTTAGTTGGTTTGACCATAGTTAACCTTCCACTACCTCCAAGCCCATACTGCGTGCGGTGCCTTCAATCATGCGAGCGGCATGTTCCAGGTCGCGAGCATTCAAGTCAGCCATCTTTTTCTTGCAGATATCTTCGATCTGTGAATGAGTGACTTTTCCTACCTTCTTTTTGTTCGGTTCACCCGAACCGCTCGCGATTCCAGCCGCTTGCTTTAGCAGCGACGCAGCCGGCGGACTTTTGGTGATGAACTCAAAACTGCGGTCCGAGTAAACGGTTACTACAACCGGAATCGGTGTTCCGTTGAATTCTCGCGTTCGCTCATTAAACTGAGATACAAACTGACCGAGATTAATACCGTATTTACCAAGGGACGTACCAACTGGAGGCGCCGGGGTGGCCGAACCACCAGGCACCTGGAACTTGGCTTGTCCCACCATTTGCTTTGCCATAGGAGAGATTCACTCCGCTAAACTCATTAAATCCAACTCGCAAGCGAGCCGAAAGGATACTCGTAACATGCCGCTTGCCGCGAACGCGAGAGCCTGTCATGCCTCCCGCATTTACGCAAACCCAATCGAAACTAAACGGCTTCGATTTGCCAGTGATCAAGCTCAACAGGCGTGCTGCGTCCGAAAATGCTAATGATTACGGTTACGCGACCATTCGCTTCGTCCACTTTTTCCACTTCGCCTTCCAGGTTCTGAAAGTACCCCTCTTTGCAGCGCACTCGGTCTCCAGACCGGAATGGTATCGCTGTCTTCAGGGCTTTCTCCCCCTCCTCTTCGTCAGGTTTAGCCGTCTTGATAACCCGCTCTACTTCATGCGGATCCATCGGAGTCGGTTTACCATTAGCACCGGTGAAATCACCAACGCCAGGTGTCTCCCTAACCAAGAACCAGGTGTCATCATTGATGGACATATAAACCATCAAATAACCTGGGTAGAGCTTCCGCTTGACCACGCGGCGAGTACCGGTTCGAGTGAAAGTGACCACATCCTCCGTAGGGATAATGATATCCCCGAAGCACGCTTCCAAGCCACCTAGCTTGATACGCTTTAGCAGCGCATCGCGAATACTATCTTCGCGATTAAATGCAACCTTGATAATGTACCAG
>Ga0163144_10019182_pt1 | contig 13773 bp, 10 predicted proteins | sample OliLak19BULKMAT1_FD_123175 | JGI IMG/M metagenome (GOLD analysis project Ga0163144, IMG submission 123175) | Freshwater microbial mat bacterial communities from Lake Vanda, McMurdo Dry Valleys, Antarctica - Oligotrophic Lake LV.19.BULKMAT1 | ecosystem: Environmental > Aquatic > Freshwater >... | reverse complement strand
TTTTCACCGTCGCCGCGCTGGGTTCGGCGATCGTCCTGCGCGCCAATACGCCGTACCGGCGACTGATCTTGGCAGGAGGCCTGCTGGTCGGATTGTCCGTGGTGTTTCCGCGCGCCTCCGCTCTCATTGAGCCGATCCTCAACAACGCCCTGAGTGGAGATGACCCCCACGAAAAGGCCAGCGGTATCTGGTGCAAATATACTGAAATTCAGGCTCAGCAATTCGGCCATCTGCTGGTGTTCTGGCCCAAGTCGATGCACATTATCGTCGGCATGGCAGCCCGCATTCAATACATCGTCGATCTGAACGATTTCTGGAACAATGCGGTGATCACGACCTACAGCTGCTTCTTCTCGTTGGTCCTGTGCCTCTGCGTCGTTCGGAAGAAGTTCACGCTCAACAATGATTTCATTTTCTTGGCCTTCCTGTATTTCGCCATCTTCTCACTGTCGCCGATCTATTCCCCCCGCTACTTCCTGCCCGCCTACATCCTGCTGGTGCTGGCGCTCACCTGTCCGGCGGATTCCATCTGGCCGCAGGCCAATCGGGGTGGGCGCTGGTTTCGCATCGTGACTGACCCGAGCCTGCAACCATGCCACCAGGTCATCAATCTGCGAACCCCATGACCCTGCGCGTCCTTTACATCTGCCATACCGCTGCGGCCGGCGGCTGCGCGCGCAGCCTGTCCTACCTGTTGTCCAACTTCCCGCCTGGGCTCATCCGCGCGACCATCGTCTGCCCCCCGGGCAGCGCGGTGGCGGTGTTCCGCAAGCTCGGTGCCGAGGTCGTAGTGCTGCCCGGGTTGTCGGTCTTCTTCAGCATTAACGGGGTGGCGTTGCGCGGCTTCCGCCTGCTGACCCTGCTGCGCACGCTGTGGTACGCGCAGTACGGGCGCAAGCTGCGGCGGGTGATCGCGCGCGTCCGCCCGCAGCTTGTCCACATCAACGAACGTGGCATGTACCACGCGGCCGGCATCGCCCACCGCGCCGGCTTGCCGGTGCTGATGCATGCGCGGTCGGTGGCCGATCGCGAGTCGGGGTGGATCAAGGGCCTGTCCGACCTGCTCATCCGCCGCTACGTCGATCGCATCGCTGCGATCGACGACAGCGTGCGCTGGTCGATCCGCGAGAGCGGGCCCTGCGAGGTGCTCTACAACCCGATGGCGGTGCCGGCGACCGGTGCACGGCCGGAGCTGGCGCCGGGCCAGCCCATCCGCCTGGGCTTCCTCGCCGGGTTGCTGCCCTACAAGGGCATCTGGGATCTGCTCGGCGCCGCCCGCCAGCTGCGCGGGCGGCGTGACATCGTCTTCGACGTCTATGGCGGCAACAGCCGGCCACCCGATTTCCACCGCAGCCTGCTCGGCCGCCTGTGCGGCGCACTGGGACTGACCCACGACATCGAAGCGGACATCCGCCGCTTCGTCGCCGAGCACCGCCTGGAGGAGACGGTGCGCATCCATGGCCACGTCGAGGTTAACGAGGCGCTGTTCCGCGACATGGACGTGCTGATCTTCCCCAGCCACCTTAACGGTGTCGGGCGAAGCGTCTTCGAGGCGGGCATGCATGGGATCCCGTCGATCGTCGCCCTCGCCGATCCACGCGAGGACATTGTCGTCAACGGCGTCACCGGCTTCATCGTGCCCGAGCGCGATCCAGCCGCCCTCGCGGCGACGATCCTGCGCCTGGCCGACGACGCACCGCTGTGCGCCCGTCTTGGCGCGGCCGCCTCCGAGCGCTACCGCCGCCAGTTCGACGCCCGCGCCATCGCCCGCTGCGCGCTGGGAATCTATGCCCGCACCCTCGCCACCTCGCGGGCTGGACGCTGATGGACTACCATCGCCAGCCGCTGTCGTTCCGGGTCCGCAAGGTGCTGCGCTATGTCGGCATGTACGGCATCAGCCGGACCCTGATCAAGGTCAAGGGCCGCAGGCACATGCGGCGGACCTTCGCGCCCCTGCCGCCGAGCAGTCGCGACATCCCGCCCGGCCGCTGCATCGGCATCATCGGCTGCGGCAACTACGCCTTCGGCAATATCGCCTATTACCTGCGCAGCGAGTTCGGCGCGGTCATCGGGGCGTGCATGGACGTGGTTGCCGACCGCGCCGCCTCCCTCGCCGGCGAATACGGCGCGCCGCTGCATACCACTGACGCCGAGGAGGTGATCGCCCACCCCGCGATCACCACCCTGTTCATCGCCTCCAACCACGCCTCGCACACCGACTACGCGATCCGCGCCCTGGGCCTGGGTAAGGACGTCTACATCGAGAAGCCGCATGTCGTCTCGTTCGACCAGCTCGACCGCTTGGCCGCGGCGATCCGGGCCGGTCGCGGACGCGTCCACCTCGGCTTCAACCGGCCGGACAGCCGGCTCGGCTATTTGGCGCGCGAGGCGCTCGCTGCTCAGAGCGGCCCGGGTGTCTACAGCTGGTTCGTCGCCGGGCACGCCATTGAGCCCGGGCACTGGTACCACCACCCGGCCGAAGGCGGGCGGGTGTGCGGCAATCTCTGCCACTGGACGGACTTCATCCTCCGCCTGCCCATCGACCCGGTCTTCCCGGTGACCATCACCCCGATGCGCGGCGAGCGCGTGGACTGCGACCTCTGCGTGTCCTACCGCTTCGCCGGTGGGACCCTGGCGACGATCACCTTCTCGGAAAAGGGCGAGCCGTTTGAGGGCGTCATGGAGCGTTTCTGCGGCCATCGCGGCGACTGTCTGGCCTACCTCGACGACTTTACCACCCTGACCCTCAACATCGGCGAGCGGCGCACCGTCCATCGCAACCGCCACCGCGACCATGGTCATCGCGCGAACATCGTACGCCTGGTGCGCGAGGCCCGCTCTGGCGTCGCCGTCGATCACGAGCGAACGCTGTGGCACATCCTCAACACCGCGTGGCTGTACCTGAAAACCAAGCAGGCCCTGGAGGAGAACCGCGTGCTGACCGTCCATCCATATGGCGAAGGAGCCCCGGCATGAAGGCGGTCATCCAGCACCTCGATTCCGGCGTCACCGAACTCGCCGATCTGCCGGCACCGGGGCCGCGCCGCGGCTGTCTGCTGATCCGCACCCGCGCCAGCCTGGTCTCGGCCGGCACCGAGCGGATGCTGGTAGACTTCGGCCGCGCCGGGCTGATCGCCAAGGCGCGCAGCCAGCCGGACAAGGTCCGTCAGGTGCTCGACAAGGTCCGCACCGACGGCCTGCTGACCACTCTCGACGCGGTGCGGGCCAAGCTCGGCCAACCGCTGCCGCTTGGATACTGCAACGTCGGCGAGGTGATCGCGGTCGGCGAGGGGGTCGAGGGCTTTCGGGTCGGAGATACGGTCGCTTCGAACGGGCCGCATGCCGAGATCGCCTGCGTGCCTGCCAATCTCTGCGCCAAGGTGCCCGCCGGGGTCGCGCCCGAGCAGGCCGCGTTCACCGTCCTCGGCGCCATCGCTCTGCAGGGCATCCGCCTTGCTCAGCCGACCCTCGGCGAGGCGGTGGCGGTCGCCGGGCTCGGGCTGATCGGCCAATTGGCGGTCCAGCTCCTGCGCGCCAACGGCTGCCGGGTGCTCGGCCTCGATCCCTCGCCCGCGCGCTGCGAGGTGGCGCGCCGCTGGGGCGCTGAGACCGTGGTCCTCGGCGAGGGGGTCGATCCGGTGCCGGCGGCGGTCGCCTTCGCACACGGCCGGGGCATCGACGCGGTGCTCGTCACCGCCTCGGCCCAGAGCAGCGAGCCGATCCGCCAGGCGGCGCAGATGAGCCGTCAGCGCGGTCGGATCGTGCTTGTCGGCGTAACCGGGTTGGAACTCTCGCGCGACGACTTCTACAAGAAGGAGCTGTCGTTCCAGGTCTCGTGCAGCTACGGCCCGGGCCGCTACGACGCGGCCTACGAGGAGGGCGGGCAGGACTATCCGGTCGGCTTCGTGCGTTGGACGGTGCAGCGCAACTTCGAGGCGGTGCTCGACCAGCTCGCGTGCAAAGCGCTCGATCCCGCGCCGCTGCTCTCGCACCGCTTCCCCTTCGCGCGCGCGGCCGAGGCCTACGACCTGCTCACCGGGGGCGCGCCGAGCCTGGGCATCCTGCTCGAATACCCCGAGCGTCCGCTCGCCGTACTCACTGGCCGCACCACCACGCTCGCGGCGCCACCGGCGGCCGCGGGCAAAGCGGTGGTGGGAGTGATCGGCGCCGGCGGCTACGCCAGCCGCTTCCTGCTGCCCGCGCTGCGCGACGCGGGCGCGACCCTGGCCACCGTCGCGAGCAGCGGTGGGCTCACTGCCGCGCACGCCGCGCGGCGCTTCGGCTTCGCCACCGCCACCACCGACACCGCGCTGGTGATCGGCGACGCGGCGATCGACAGCGTGGTCATCGCCACCCGCCACGATTCGCACGCCGCCCTGACCGGGCGTGCGCTGGCGGCCGGGAAGCACGCGTTCGTCGAGAAGCCGCTGGCGATCACCCGTGGGCAGTTGGATGCGCTGGAGGAGACCTGGCGCGGTCTGGCGGCGAAGCCGGTGCTGCTGGTCGGGTTCAACCGCCGTTTCGCCCCGTTGGTGGTGCGGATGCGCGCGCTGCTCGCCCAGGTTGCGGGGCCGAAGTCGCTGGTGATGACGGTCAACGCCGGCGAGATCCCTGCCGACCACTGGACGCGCGACCCGGCGGTCGGCGGTGGGCGGATCATCGGCGAGGGCTGCCACTTCGTCGACCTGCTGCGCCACCTCGCCGGATCGCCGATCGTGGCGGTGCAGGCCGCCGGGCCTGGCGCGGGCTCGATCGACGAGGGCAGCATCACCCTGCGCTTCGCCGACGGCTCGCTTGGCACGGTCCACTACATCACCACCGGCCACCGCGCGGTGGCCAAGGAGCGGCTCGAGGTCATGGCCGGCGGGCGGGTGCTGCAGCTCGACAACTTCCGCCGCTTGCGCGGCCATGGCTGGCCCGGCTTCCGCAGCGCGGGCGGCTGGCGCCAGGACAAGGGCAATGCCGCATGCACCGCGGCCTTCATCGCCGCGGTGCGCGCGGGTGGGCCGTCGCCGATCCCGGCCGAGGAGCTGTTCGAGGTCACCCGCGCCTGCTTCACCGCGGTGGAGGCGCTGCGCGGGTGAAGCTGCTGCTGATCCTGCGCACCGTGCGCCACCTCAAGCCGTCCCAGGTGCTGGCGCGGGTGGCCTTCACCCTGCGCCGGCCGGCGCCGGACCTGCGTCCGCCCCCGCCGCGACGTGTCCCCGCCGGCGTGTGGCTGTCGCCGCCCGGCCGCCCAGCCTGCCAGACCGGGCCCGACCGTTTCCGTCTGCTCGGCGAGGAGCGTGCCATCGCGACCGCGGTCGACTGGGATCGCGCCGAGTGGCCGAAGCTGTGGCGCTACCACCTCCACTACCACGACGACCTGATCGCCACTGGCGCGGTTGACCGCGCCGCCTGGCACGCGGCGTTCGTGCGGCGCTGGATCGCCGAGAATCCACCGGTCGGTGGTTCGGGCTGGGAGCCGTACCCGGTCTCGCGCCGCCTGGTCAACTGGGTGGCGCGCCAGATCGGGCACGGCGACCTGCCGGATGGCGGGATCGAGTCGCTCGCGGTGCAGGCCCGTTGGCTGCGCCGCCGGCTCGAACACCACTTGCTCGCCAACCACCTGATGGTCAACGCCAAGGCGCTGCTCGTCGCCGGGCTTTTTTTTGCCGGGCCTGAGGCCGAGGCGTGGCTCGCCGAGGGCCTGCGCCTGTTCACCCGCGAGCTGGCTGAGCAGGTGCTCGCTGACGGCGGGCACTACGAACGCAGCCCGATGTACCACGCGCTGGCGCTCGAGGACCTGCTGCTCGTCATCGGGATGTGCCGGCATTACGGCCACCGCCATCCGCCGGATTGGGAGCAGGTCGCGGCGCGGATGGTGCGCTGGCTGGCCACGATGTCGCATCCCGACGGTCGGATCGCCCTCTTCAACGACGCCGCCTTCGACCAGGCGCTGGAGCCCGCTGCCCTCGCCGAATGGGCGCGTGCGCTCGGCATCCCGGTCGAGGTCGGTGAGCCGGCGCCGCTCGTCCATCTCGCTGCCAGCGGCTACGCGCGGTTGGAGCTCGGGCCCGCTGCGCTGCTGGTCGACGCCGCTGACCTCGGTCCCGACTACCAGCCCGGCCATGGCCACGCCGACACCCTGGGCTGCGAGCTGTCGCTCGATGGCCAGCGGGTGGTGGTGGACAGCGGCACCTCGCAATACGGCCTTGGACCCGAGCGCCTGCGCCAGCGCGGCACCGCGGCGCACAACACCGTGGTGGTCGATGGCGCCGATTCGTCCGAGATATGGGGCGGCTTTCGGGTCGCGCGCCGGGCGCGGGTCCACGAGATCGCGACCGCAGTCGGCGCGGACCACGTCGAGGTCTCGGCCGCGCACGATGGCTACACCCGTCTGCGCGGCGTCGGCCGGCACCACCGCCGATACCGGCTCGACGCCGCAGGGCTGACCATCAGCGACGAGCTGCGCGGCAGGGGGCGGCACGCGGTGGAGGTGCCGTTCCACCTCCATCCTACGGTCACCGCGGCGATGGGCGGATCCGCGACCGCCGTCCTGCATGCCGCCCGCGCGATCCGGGTTGAGCTCGACCCCGCCCTGCGCTGGAGCGTCGAGCCGAGCACCTGGCATCCGTCGTTCGGCACCGTCCAGGCGTCGAGCCGGCTGGTCGGGCGCGGCGAGGTCGAGCTTCCCGCGCGCTGGAGCATGCGGCTGAGCTGGTGACCATGCGCATCCTCTTCCTCACCGACAACTTCCCGCCCGAAGTCAACGCGCCGGCCAGCCGGACCTGGGAGCACGCACGCTGCTGGGTGGCGGCCGGGCACCAGGTGACGGTGATCACCGGCGCGCCGAACTTCCCGCAGGGCCGAGTATTCCCCGGCTATCGCAACCGCTGGTTCGCCTACGAGCGCATGGAGGGGATCCGCGTCATCCGGGTCAAGACCTTCATCCACGCCAACGAAGGCTTCGTGCTGCGCTCGCTCGACTACCTCAGTTTCATGGTCGCCGGCTTCCTCGGCGGGCTGACGGTGCGGCGCGCCGACGTGGTGGTCGCGACCTCGCCGCAATTCTTCACCGCGATTGCCGGTTGGGTGCTCGGCCTGGTCACCGGCCGGCCATTCGTCTTCGAGCTGCGTGACCTGTGGCCGGCCTCGATCGCCGCGGTCGGGGCGATGGGCCGCTCGCGGGTGCTGCGCGCGCTGGAGTCGGTCGAGCTGTTCCTCTACCGCCGCGCGCGGGCGATCATCCCGGTGACCCATACGTTCAAGGCCGAGCTGCGCGCGCGCGGCATCGATGGGCGTAAGATCGCGGTGGTGACCAACGGCGCCGACCTGCGTCAGTACATCCCCCGCCCACGCGATGGCGACCTGGCGCGCACGCTCGGGCTCGATGGGCGGTTCGTGATCGGCTACCTCGGCACCCACGGCTTGGCCCATGCCCTGGAGCGGGTTCTCGAGGCGGCGCAGCTGGCGCGCGACGACGACCGCCTGCGCTTCCTCTTCGTCGGGGACGGCGCTGCCAAGGCGACGCTGGTGGCGCGGTCGACTGAGCTCGGGCTCGCCAACGTGCGATTCGTCGACTCGCAGCCCAAGGCGGCGATGCCGGCCTACTGGAGCCTGTGCGACCTGGCGCTGATCCACCTCAAGGACTCGCCGGTCTTCGCCACCGTCATCCCCTCGAAGCTGTTCGAGGCCATGGCGATGGGCGTGCCCGTGCTGTTCGCCGGCCCGGCCGGCGAGGCCAGCGGCATCGTGGTCGCTACCGGTGGCGGGGTGGTGGTGCCGCCCGAGGATCCGGTCGCCCTGGTCGCCGCCGCGGGCCACCTGGCCGGCGATCCGGCCGCGGTCGCGGCGCTGCGCGCGGCTGGTCTGGTCGGGGCCCGGCTCTACGAACGCGGCCGCCTGGCCATGCGGTTGGCGCTGGTCCTCGACCTGGTCCGTGGCCCTCCGCGACGGGGTTGCCGGCGGGAATCGCCACCTAAGGTGCTGCCTCCTCCGACAGACCGCATCCGCGAGACCAGCTGAGCCATGCGCATCCTCTCCATCTTCGGCACCCGTCCCGAGGCGATCAAGATGGCCTCGGTGGTCAAGGCTCTCGCCGGCTGCGATGAGATCGAGTCGCGGGTCTGCGTCACCGCCCAGCACCGTCAGATGCTTGATCAGGTCCTCGACCTGTTCCGCATCGTCCCCGACCACGACCTCGACCTGATGAAGCCGGGCCAGGATCTCACCGGCATCACCTGCGGCGCGCTCACCGGGCTCAAGGATGTGATCGCCGCCTGCAAGCCGGACTGCGTGCTGGTCCAAGGAGACACCACCACCGCCTTTGCAGGCGCGCTCGCTGCATTCTACCAGCGCATCCCGGTCGGCCATGTCGAAGCCGGGCTCCGCACCGGCAACATCTACGCTCCGTGGCCCGAGGAGGTCAACCGCTGCCTGGTCGGCCGCATCGCGACCTGGCATTTCGCGCCGACCCCGCAGGCGCGCGACAACCTGCTGCGCGAGGGGGTGCGCGCCGCCGACGTGCACGTCACCGGCAACACGGTGATCGACGCGCTGCTCGAGGTGGTCGCGCGCATCCGCGATGACGCGGCCCTGACCGCCGACCTGGCCCAGCGCTTCCCCTTCATCGATCCCACCCGCCGCCTGGTGCTGGTCACCGGCCATCGGCGCGAGAATTTCGGCCCGGGCTTCGAGAACATCTGCCAGGCGCTCGGCGATATCGCCCGGCGCGGCGACGTGCAGGTGGTCTACCCGGTGCACCTCAACCCCAACGTCCAGGAGCCGGTCAAGCGCCTGCTCGGCGAGCTGGGCAATGTCCACCTCATCCCGCCACAGGACTACCTGCCCTTCGTCTACCTGATGTCACGCGCCCACCTGATCATCACCGATTCGGGCGGGGTGCAGGAGGAGGCGCCGTCGCTGGGCAAGCCGGTGCTGGTCATGCGCGACACCACCGAGCGGCCTGAGGCGGTCGACGCTGGCACGGTCAAGCTGGTCGGCACCGGTCGCGCGCGGATCGTCGCCGAGGCGATCACCCTGCTCGACGACCGGGTGGCCTACGAGGCGATGAGCCGCGCCCACAATCCCTACGGCGACGGGCAGGCGGCCCAGCGCATCTGCGACCTACTGCGCAGTGCTGCCCCCACGGTTCAGAGAGGCCAGGCATGAACGACTTCGAGACTGTATGCGTAATCGGCCTGGGCTACATCGGCCTGCCGACCGCCAGCATCATGGCGACCCGCGGCTTCCAGGTCCACGGGGTGGACATCAACCAGCACGCGGTCGACACCATCAACCAGGGCCGCATCCATATCCACGAGCCCGACCTCGATGTGCTGGTCAAGTCGGCGGTCGGCAGCGGGCGGATGCGCGCATATACCACGCCGCAGCCCGCCGACGTTTTCATCCTCGCCGTGCCGACGCCATTTAAGGGCGACCACGAGCCCGACCTGCGCTATGTCGAGGCGGCGTCGCGCGCGATCGCCCCGGTGCTCAAGCCAGGGAACCTGGTGATCCTCGAATCGACCAGCCCGGTGGGCACCACCGAGCGGATGGCGGAATGGATCGCCAAGGAACGTCCCGACCTGACCGTTCCGGCGTTCCGTTCGGGCGATCTCGGCTCGTCGCCGAGCCGCATCTACCTCGCGCACTGTCCCGAGCGCGTGCTGCCCGGCCACATCCTCCGCGAACTGGTCGAGAACGACCGGATCATCGGCGGCATCGACACCGCCTCGGCCAAGCGCACCGAGGATATCTACCGCAAGTTCGTCAACGGCCGCCTGCTGCTCACCGATTCGCGCACCGCCGAGATGGCCAAGTTAACCGAGAACGCCTTCCGCGACGTCAACATCGCCTTTGCCAACGAGCTGTCGATGATCAGCGACCAGATCGGCATCGACGTGTGGGAGTTGATCCGCCTCGCCAACCATCATCCGCGGGTGAAGATCCTCCAGCCGGGTCCTGGCGTCGGTGGCCACTGCATCGCGGTGGATCCGTGGTTCATCGTCCACAGCGCGCCGCAGACGGCGCGCCTCATCCGCACCGCACGCGAGGTCAACGACCACAAGCCGCGGGTGGTGATGCAGAAGGTCGCCGCCGTCGCCGACCGCTTCAAGAATCCGGTGATCGCCTGCCTCGGCCTGGCCTTCAAAGCCGACATCGACGACTTGCGCGAGAGCCCGAGCCTGGCGATCGTCGAGCACCTGTGCGCCGACTGCGTCGGTCGGGTGCTGATCGCCGAGCCGCACATCCGCGCCCTGCCGGCCGCGCTCGCCGGAAAGGCCGAACTGCTGCCGGTCGGCGAGGCGATCGCCCGGGCCGACATCGTCTTGCTCCTGGTCAACCACCGCCAGTTCATCGAGCTCGACCGTCGGCTGCTTGAGCACAAGGTCGTCATCGACACTCGCGGCATCTGGCACTGAAACCTTCTGACTGCGCTCCCCGACTGGTGCAAACGTCGCAATTTTTGGGCTAGAACGAGTTTGCGCCCTCGCCCTTACCGGGGTACGGTCTTCAACTCGCGAGAGCGCCCAACCCACATGACTATCCCAACGCATTCGTCGCCGGTCACCCCCTGGCCGGCATCCCAACCCAGGCCGCCGCACGGTCGTTTCCTCACTGGCCAGGATGCCGCCGGTTCGGCCTCGCGTGGCTCGTTGGCGGTGGCGCGGAGCACCTGGACGCGGACCCGCTCGGCGGCCCTGCTCGCGACCAGCGACCTGTGCGGCCTGGTGGTGAGCGCCCTGCTGGTGATGGCCGTCGCCGGCCCTGCCTCGCTGCCCATGCAGTACCTGGTGCCCGTCCTGCTCCTGCCCGTCCTGGTGTACATCGCCGGCGGATTCCGGGTCTCGTCCCATGACTCGCGTTGGCTGGCTCCGCTCACCACCGGCGTGACCACCACCCTCGGCCTGACCGCGCTGGTCTTGGTGCAGGTGCTGCCGCTGCGTCCCGAGGTTCTCGCCTTCCCGCTCCTCGGCTGCGTGGCCTTCCCAGTCCTGGGCCGCATCATCGTCGGCCGGTTGTTGCGCGACAAGGCCGATCGGATGCGCTGGCTGGTGCTCGGAACCCGCGAATGCCTGGCCAAGGTTTGGACGGATCATCGCGCCGGAGCGTTCCTCGGCGACATGACCATGCTCGCTGCGGACGCCGCCCAGGGCGAGGATGGCACTCCGGTCGAGGGCTCCTGTGACCAGCTCGACCGCTACCTCAACCGCCGCTGGACGGGGGTGGTCATCGCCAATCCCGAGCGCCTGGGCGACGGGCAGATCCGCGACCTGATGATGGTGCGCATCCACGGCACCCGGGTCTACGACCTCACCGAATTCTACGAGCGCGTGGCGCGCAAGGTCCCGGTCTACCACCTGCACGACGGCTGGGTGGTCCTCGGCCACGGCTTCCAACTCCTCCACGATCAGTTCAGCCTGCGCATCAAGCGGGTGATGGATCTCGGCCTGTCGTTGACCATGTTAACCCTGACCCTCCCGGTCCTGGCGATGGCCGCCCTGGCCGTGCGCCTGACCAGTCGCGGCCCAATCCTATTCCGTCAGGAGCGCGTCGGCTGCCGCGGCGCCGCCTTCACCCTGCTGAAGTTCCGCACCATGTTCGTCGGCTCGGAGAAGGGTGACAAGTACACCCAGAAGAACGACAGCCGGATCACCCCGATCGGAGGGTTCATGCGCCGGAGCCGGCTCGATGAGCTGCCCCAGCTATGGAACATCGTCCTCGGTCACATGAGCTTCATCGGGCCTCGTGCCGAGTGGACCAAGTGCGTCGAGGCCTATGAGAACGTGATCCCCTTCTACCACCTGCGGCACGTGGTGAAGCCGGGCCTTACCGGCTGGGCCCAGGTGAACTACCCGTACGGCGCCTCGGTGGAGGATGCGCTCGAGAAGCTCCAGTACGATCTCTACTACATCAAGAACCACTCGCTCTGGCTTGATGTGCTGATCATTCTCAAGACCGTTCGGGTGGTGCTGTTCGGCATGGGTCGCTGACGCGGCGCACGTTCGGTTCCGCCCGCGACGTCCCCCGCCCGGCTTGTGCCAGCCCCGACCCGGTTTACCGTTCGCGTCCCATGCATCGCCAGACCCCCATAACCGACCGCAAGATCCGCTTCGCCCTGGTGGGTTGTGGACGGATATCAGTCAACCACGTCGCCGCTCTCCAGCAGCATGCGGCGAACGCCGAGCTGGTTGCGGTCTGCGACAGCGATCCCGCCGCGCTCAAGGCCACCGCCGACAAGACTGGCGCCAAGCCCTACTCGCGTCTGTCCGACCTGCTCGAACGCTCGGATGCCGACATCGTCACCCTGGCCACTCCCAGCGGACTACATCCGACCCAGACCGTGCAGGTCGCCGCATCCGGCCGGCACGTAATGACCGAGAAGCCCATGGCGACGCGCTGGGAGGACGGCAAGCGCATGGTTGCGGCCTGCGACGCCGCCGGTGTGCACCTATTCGTGATCAAGCAGAACCGCCGCAATGCCACCCTGCAACTGCTCAAGAAGGCGATCGAGCGCGGGCGCTTCGGCCGCATCTACATGGTGACGATCAATGTGTTCTGGAGCCGGCCGCAGTCGTACTACGACTCGGCCGACTGGCGTGGCACCTGGGAGTTCGACGGTGGCGCGTTCATGAACCAGGCCAGCCACTACGTCGACCTGCTCGACTGGATGATCGGCCCGGTCGAGAGCGTGCAGGCCTACACCGCGACCCTGGCACGCAACATCGAGGTCGAGGACAGCGGCGTGGCGGCGATCCGCTGGCGCTCTGGCGCGCTCGGCACGATGAACGTGACTATGCTGACCTACCCCAAGAACCTCGAGGGCACGATCACCGTGCTTGGCGAGAAGGGGACGGTGCGCATCGGCGGCCTGGCGGTCAATGAGATCCAGCAGTGGGAGTTCGCCGACAAGGACCCGGAGGACGACAAGGTCCGCCAGGCCAGCTACGAGACCACCTCGGTCTACGGCTTCGGTCATCCGCTCTACTACGACAACGTGATCAAGACCCTGCGCGGCGAGGCCGAGCCCGAGACCGACGGCCGCGAGGGACTGAAGTCGCTCGAGGTGATGATCGCCATCTACCTGTCTGCGCGCGACGGCCGTCGCGTGCCCCTGCCGCTCGACTACTGAAAGCCCGCGATGCCTCACACCGCCCATGCCTCCGCGATCGTCGATCCAGGGGCCACGATCGGCGACGACACCTGCGTCTGGCACTGGACCCACATCAGCTCCGGCGCGCGGATCGGCGCGCGATGCTCGTTCGGCCAGAACGTCTTCGTCGGCAACGACGTCGTCATCGGCGACAACGTCAAGGTCCAGAACAACGTCTCGATCTACGATGCAGTCCACCTCGAGGACGACGTCTTCTGCGGCCCGAGCATGGTCTTCACCAACGTCATCAACCCGCGCAGCCACGTGGTCCGCAAGCACGAATATCGCCGGACGCTGGTCCGCAAGGGCGCGACGATCGGCGCCAACGCGACAGTGCTGTGCGGCAGCACCGTCGGGCGCTACGCGATGATCGGCGCAGGCGCGGTGGTGACCAGGGATGTGGCCGACCACGCGCTCATGGTCGGCGCGCCGGCCCGGCGGGTCGGCTGGATGTGCCAGTGCGGGATCAAGCTCGTCGGCCGCGGTGCCATCGCCTGCGCCGCCTGCGGCGACCCCTACCAAGTCGACGACGCAGCCTGTCGGCCGGTGGGGCGCGCATGAGCGTCGCCATCGCCGGCGACCTGCTGCTCGACACCAACGCCGCGCTGGCGGCCTGCGCCGCCGGGCCGGCCGCC
>Ga0163144_10019181_pt1 | contig 13773 bp, 8 predicted proteins | sample OliLak19BULKMAT1_FD_123175 | JGI IMG/M metagenome (GOLD analysis project Ga0163144, IMG submission 123175) | Freshwater microbial mat bacterial communities from Lake Vanda, McMurdo Dry Valleys, Antarctica - Oligotrophic Lake LV.19.BULKMAT1 | ecosystem: Environmental > Aquatic > Freshwater > Lake... | reverse complement strand
GCACGGTTCGCCCGTTCGATGGACCGGATCGCGCAACGCCTGCCCAACGCCCCCATGATTTCTGCTGTCACCGCCGACGCCTGGATGCTGCAGGCCGACAAATGGTGGGACGAGAATGGCCAAGCGAAGGATCGCGGCATTACCCGCGCCATGCAGATTCTGGAGACGTCGCTGGCGGGCGCGCCCGACGATCCGGCGACGATCCACCTCTATATCCACCTGACGGAGTGGTCGGACGATCCGCACAAGGCGATCCCCTATGGCGAACGTCTGGCGCTCCTGGCCCCCTCGGCGAGCCATCTCGTGCATATGCCTTCGCACACCTTCTACCGCGTGGGCCGCTACAAGGACGCCATGCGGTCCAATGTGAGCGCCGTGGCCCTGGACAAACGCTACGATGCGCTGGCCCGGCCGCCGGGCGGGGTACCCGGGATGCCGTTGCACGCCCACAACATGCATTTCGGCATGGGCGGGGCCCTGATGGCGGGCGGGGCAGAGGAGGGGCTTGCGCTCGCGGACGGCTTCTTGGCCACATACTCTGACATCCCGGCCACGAACCTGTGGCGTCAGCTGATGGCCAATGACGCCTATGCGCTTTACGGCCGGTTCGGCTCGCCCGAACAGGTCGCTTCCCTCACCGAACCCTCCGTGGACAAACCGCTTCTTTGCGCCAGCTGGCACTACGGCAGGGGTGAGGCCGCCGCCCGCGCCGGTGACGCCCGTGCGGTGCGGGCCGCGGGCGAGGCGATCAGGGCGATCCGCGAGAGCAACGCCGTTACCGGCGATCAGGCCCACGACATGAACCTGTTCATGGAAGTCTCCCAGCGCGTGCTGGAAGGTCGCGCCGCCATGCTGGAGGGCAATGCCGACGCCGCCATCGCCGCCTTCAGCCGCGCTGCCGAGATCCAGGGCATGGAGGAGGAGGGCGGCGACCCGCCGATCATCTGGTATCCGACCCGCCGCAGCCTGGCCGCAGCCATGCTGGCCACGGGGGACGCGGCCGGGGCCAAGGCGAAGATCGAGGAACTGCTGACCGACTGGCCGATGGACCCCTACAGCTATTTCGTTCTGGCCGAGGCCGAGGCCGCGCTTGGAAACACCGACGCCGCCGAGGCCGCCCGGATCCGGGCGCAGGTGGAATGGATCGGGGGAGAGATGAGCCTGACGCTGGCCTAACCCGCTTTGGCCGCCGTGATCGCGGCCTGGACGTCCCGCGGGTTGATGCTGGCCGTAGTCCGGCCGTTGATCAGAAACGTCGGCGTGCCGACCAGGCCCAGGGTCCCTCCGATCGTGTGGATGTCGGCCAGCTGCCGGTCGGTGCCCGTGTCGGCGATGGCGATGGCGGCGCGGTCCGGATCGACGCGGTTCTCGGCCAGAATCCGGTCCACGCTCTCGCGGGTCAGGGCCTGCTCGTCCATCAGCGCCTGATGCACCGCCAGGTAGCGGCCCTGCTGATGGGCCGCGAGGGCGGCGCGGGCGGCATAGTTGGATGTGGTGTCGTCGCCCCGGTCCAGGATCGGCCATTCCTTGAACACGAACCGCACGTCGGGATTGGCCTGGATCAGCGCCAGCACCTCGGTCGACACGGCCTTGCAGCCCGGGCAGCGGTAGTCGAAGAACTCCACTACCGTCACCTTGGCGTCGGCCGGGCCAAAGGCGGGATCGCGCGGATCCGGGGCCATCAGGGTGGTGTTGGCCGCGACAGCGCGGTTGATGGTCTCGACCCGGTTCGCCTCCTCCGACACCTGTCGCGCCTGGACGGCCTCGTCGAGCACCTGGGGATTGGCGATCAGATAGGCCCGCACTTTCCCGCCGAAATCGCCGCCCGTCAGATAGGGGGCAGCCGCAAGGCCGAGCGCGGTGACCGATACGACCAGCGCGGCAGCGCCGCCCCGTCCGGACGCCAGCCAGGCGAGGCGGTCGCGCGATGGCGCGGACGGGGCAGGGGTCTCGTCGTTCATTCGCTCTCTCGAAACGGGGTAGGGTCAGGCACCGGGCGGCGCGATGACCGTCTGGCGGTCGCGGCGCTGTTCCTGGCGCCGGTCCAGATCCGAGATGTCGTCCATCGTCGCGCCGGACGCCAGCACGATATCCATGGCGCGGTGCCATTCCAGCGAGCCCCGATCCAGCATGTCGCGGGCGCGCAGGGCGAACTGGGTCGCCTGGGCCTGGCCGCCCGCTGCGAAATAGTATTCCGCCGAGGCCAGCCGCGCCTCACCTTCCTTGCCCTGGCTGGAATAGGCCTGGGCCAGCAACCGCCAAGCCAGGATGTTGTCCTCTTCCCGCGCCGTGGCGCGCTTAAGCTGATCGACGGCTTCGTCCAGCCGCGCCGGATCGTTGGTCTCGATGAGGGCGTGGGCCAGGTTGATGCGTAACAAGGGGGCGTCAGGGTTCAGCTCGACCGAACGGCGGTGGGCGTCGATGGCCTCGACCGGCCGGCCCTCCTCGAACAGGATCTGACCCTTCAGCTCCCACAGATAGGGGTTGTCGATGTCCTGGACGATCAGGGCGTCGGTGGCGTCCAGGGCGCGCTGGGTCTGGCCGTCGCGATACCAGGCGATGGCCCGTGCATAGCGCCCGGGAAAGGACGTATCGCTGTCCAGATAGGTGCGCAGCGTCTGGGTCGGTGCGTCCATGAAGGCATGGATCTTGGCCACGATCAGGGCGTGCTGGGCGAGGCGCGCGGGACTGTCGACCACGCCATAGTTCGACATGGCCTCGACCGGCCGACGCAGGGCCTCGATGCGCTGGCCCGACAGTGGATGGCTACGGAAATAGGGGAAGCGCCGGGCGTCGGAGAAGACTTCCTGGCTACGGAAATTCTCGAAGAACTCGACCAGTCCGCGGCCCGACTGGCCGGCGGCTTCCAGCCCTCGCGCGGCGGTGATGTCGGCCTCACCCTCCTGACTCTGGATGTAGCGGAGCGCATTCAGCGTCCCGAAATACTGACCCGATCCCAGCAGGGCGGCCCCGGCCCCCGGCTCGCCGGCGACAATGGCCAGAGCCCCCAAGGCCATCGACATCAGGAAAGGCTGCATGCCTGCGCTCTGGGCCCCGTCGCGCAGCGTATGGCGGTTCTTGATGTGTCCCGCCTCGTGGGCGATGACCCCGAGAAGCTGGTTGGGATCATCCGTCCGCAGGATCAGCCCGGTGTTGATCCCCATGATCCGCCCCCGGGTCGCGAAGGCGTTCAGGGTGGGATCATTGACCAGCAGAACCTCGACCTCGGACGGTTCCAGCCCCATGGCGCTGAACACCGGGTCGGACCATTCGCGGATAATCCCCTCGATCTCCGTATCGCGGATGGTGCTCTGGGCCGAGGCGGGGGCGGCCGCCATCGTCGCGAGGACGACGGCGGCCGCCGCCGCGAACAGGCGGGCGAGCGGGCAGGACGCGAACCGGGTCGGCCTGGTCATGGCGAACTCCTACGACTGGCACCCCCGCCTCGTCACCCGACCAGTCTAGGCGCGTCCGGTCACAGACGCCACCATCCCCGTTTGGGTTTCACCGCAGGCGCGGTGATCTGGGCCGGATCGTTAGCGACGATCGCCGACAGATCGGCCTCGGGCATCGGCGCGGCGGACGGTTCGGCCAACACTACGGCCTCTGGCTCGGGCTCGACCGGCTCGGGCTCATCAGCCACGGCTTCCAGTTCCGGCTCGGGCCGGGCCTCGCCCGCGGCGACCAAGGGTTCCGGCGACGCCGCGAGAGCCTCGGTCTCGATGGCCGACGTCGCGGTCTTGCGACGGACCCTGCGACGCTGCGGCTCGGGGAGAGGCTCGGCATCAGGAGCCTCAGGGGCGTCGTCCGCCAGGATGACGGCCATCGGCGTGTCGGGAGAGCCGTCGGCCGGCATGCCCTCACTGGTCGCCCGGGCCTCGATCTTCAGTTCTTGCGGCGCGGCGCGCTCGCCACCACGACCCCGGCTGCGACGACGACGGCGTGACCGTCCGCCCTCACCGTCTCCGGCCAGTTCGCCTTCAGGGCGTTCGCCGATCCGTTCCTCGACATCATCCGCAACAGCCGGATCGGTCGCCGCAGCCGGAGCGGGACGTTCGACGCGGGCCATGGGGTTGATGGGATCGAACCACACATAGGGATCATCCAGTGAAGGCGTACGGCCGCGGACCCAGAAGAAGGCCCCGGCGGCCCCGGCGGCGGGGGCGTCCCCATCTTCCCGGATGCGACGGCCCCCGCGACGGCCGCGACGACGGCGACGACCCGCTTCGCTGTCGTCGTCTTCGGCCAGGGCCTCCGTCTCTGTATCGGCGGCGACCGGTGCCGCCTCCTCGTCGCGACGCCCGCCGCGTCGGCGACGGCCCCGGCCGCGGCCCCGGTCGCCCTCGACACGTTCTGACCGTTCGCGCGGCTCGTCGTCGTCGACGTCCTCCCGATCCAGCGCCTCTTCGTCGTCGTCGTCGTCGTCGGCGATGATATCGTCGTCATCGTCGGAATCCTCGTCGTCCAGATAGGCTGCGTCGTCGAAATCGTCATCGAGGTCCGCCAGCGAAACGATTGCCTCGGGCGGGGTGAAGTCCTCATTGGTCTCGGTGCGCTCGATGGCGCTCTCGCCCTGGCCGAGGCGATCGTCGATCTGGATGACGACGGCCAGGCCCCGGCGTTCCAGCAGACGCTGCAGATAGTCGCGCTTGTGGTTCAGGATGTAGAGGGCGACGGCGGACGAGACCTTTAAATTGACCGCTCCCGCGCCGTTCTTGCCGGCCTCGATATCGACCGCGCGCAGCACCATCAGTGCGGCGCTCTCGGCCGAACGGACACGACCGGCACCCTGACAGTGCGGGCAGACCTCCGTGGCCCCCTCCAGCACGCCGAGGCGACGGCGCTGGCGGCTGATCTCCATCAGGCCGAAGCCAGAGATTCGGCCCATCTGGATTCGGGCGCGATCGAAGCTGAGTTCATCCTTCAGAATGCGTTCAACGGTCCGGTTGTTCTTGGACTCGTCCATGTCGATGAAGTCGATGACCACCAGACCGGCCAGATCGCGCAGGCGCAACTGGCGGGCAGCCTCGACGGCGGCCTCGCAGTTGGTCTTGAATGCCGTGGCCTCGACGTTGCGTTCCTTCGTGGCGCGGCCGGAGTTGACGTCGATGGCGACCAGCGCCTCGGTTTGGTTGATCACCAGATAGCCGCCGGACTTTAGCGGCACGATCGGCTGGTGGATCTGGGTCAGCAGTTCCTCGATGCCATTGGCGGCGAACAGGGGCCGCGACCCCTGATACAGGTGCACCTTCTTGGCCTGCGACGGCATCAGCACGCGCATGAAGTCGCGCGCTTCCTTGAAGCCCTCGAGGCCCTCGACCTGGATGCCGTCAAAATCCTTGTCGAACATGTCGCGTACCGCGCGCCGGACCAGGTTCTCTTCCTCGTAAATCAGCGAGGGGGCGTGGGAGGCGAGCGTCGTCTCGCGGATCGTTTCCCACAGCCGCAGCAGATACTCGTAGTCTCGCTTGATTTCGGCCTTGGTGCGCTTGGCTCCGGCGGTGCGGATGATCAGCCCCATGCCGCGCGGTACGTCGAGGGCGGCGGCGGCGGCCTTCAGGCGCTTGCGGTCGCTGGCCTGGGTGATCTTGCGCGAAATGCCGCCGCCCTTGCCGGTATTGGGCATCAGCACGCAGTAGCGCCCGGCCAGAGACAGCCAGGTGGTCAGGGCCGCGCCCTTGCCGCCGCGCTCGTCCTTGACGACCTGAACCAGCAGGATCTGGCGGCGCTTGATGACGTCCTGGATCTTGTAGCGCCGCATCAGGCGACGCTTCAGACGCTCTTCTTCGGCCATGCCGCCTTCAGACTCGCCGTCGTCCGACTCGCGTGCGTTCTCGTCGTCGCTGTCGTCATCGGCCGAGGGCGCCTCGGCCATGATCGCATCGCGGTCCGCAGCCGGGATCTGGTAATAGTCGGGGTGGATCTCGCTAAAGGCGAGGAAGCCGTGGCGGTTGCCGCCGTATTCGACGAAGGCGGCCTGCAGGCTTGGCTCTACGCGGGTGACCTTGGCCAGGTAGATGTTGCCGCGAAGCTGGCGTTTGGTTTTCGACTCGAAGTCGAATTCCTCAACCTGGCGGCCGTCCACGATGGCGACGCGGGTTTCTTCCGCGTGCGCCGCATCGATAAGCATGGTCTTTGACATTGAAAGTATCTCTCTGGCGCGCTCGGCCCGGGCCTGAAGAGGCATATGCTTTCAGGAGGGGGGCGGCTCGCCGAACGGGGTAAGGGGCGGTGGCGCGCGTCATCCCGTCGTCGCGGCGATAGCCGGGTACGACTACGACCGGCCCGCTGGGGGCCGTCGGTCGGAGGAAGAGGCAGGCAGAAAAGCCCATGGGGTCTGGTCGGTCCTGGACCCGCACGCGCCGGAGGGGCGTCGCAAGGTCCGGTTCGGGAAAGCCCGGTCCCGCCGACCGTCGGGCCACGCCCTTCGATGAGCTGGGCCGGCCGATCCGCGAGGGCGGGAAGTCGCGCCGCGCCGGGGCCGTGCCGATCCGACCAGGCGGCGGCGCGATCGTTCGCGAACGGACACAGCATAAGCACGCCGCGCGGGAATGGAAAGCCGTGGTTCGAACATTGCCGTCGCTCGATTCGGTCGGCGGCGGTTTCTGCCTCGCGCTTAACCCAATCCCAACCGCGCGCTGGCATGGTAGAGCCAACAAGAATGGTGGGTCGCCGTCAGAATGAACGGTCAGAAGCGTTTCAACCTGTCCGCCTGGAGCCTGCGCGAGTGGGCGATGACGGCGCTTGCCCTGCTGGTCCTGGCTGCAGTGTTGCTGATCAGCTCGCGCGGAATCGCGGCCGGCGTCACCGGCGATGTGCGGGGCGTCCGGATCGGAGGCGACACTCAGAGGACGCGTATCGTGATCGACCTGGATCGCTCCGCCCGGGGCGAGGTGATCGACAGCGGTGCTCGCGGCGACGTGGTCCTGACCCTGGCCGGCGTCGGCGCGGGGCGGGGCACGGATGGTGCCGGCTCGGGATTGGTCCGGCACTGGCGGGTCAGCGCCTCGGGCACGGCATCGCGGGTTCATCTGGGTCTGGCGCGCACGGCCCGGATCGAGCGTCGGTTCCTGCTGTCGCCGGGCGACGGGGTGGCCCACTATCGCTATGTCATCGACATCACCGCGACGGGATCTGCCCCGATCAACCGCCCCGCCGCGCCGCAGTCGGAGCCTCGACGCGCCGAGCGACCGCTGATCGTCATTGATGCCGGGCACGGTGGCCGGGACCCGGGTGCCCGGGGCGCGCACCGCAGCGAGAGCGAGATTACGCTGGCCGCAGCCCTCGCGCTGCGCGACGAGTTGCTGCGCAGTGGCCGGTTCCGCGTCCTGCTGACCCGCGAGACCGACGTCTACGTCGGCCTGTCCGAGCGCGTGCGTATCGCCCGCCGCGCTGACGCCGACCTGTTCATCTCGATGCACGCCGACGCGGGGGCCGACCCGGCCACACGGGGTGCATCAGTCTATACCCTGTCCGAACAGGGTGCGAGCCGCGCCGTTCGCGAGGTCACCCGCACCGACGACTGGCACAGGGATCTGCATCTGCCCGGTCGAGACCCGTCCGTGGACCGGATCCTGCTCGACATGACCCAGCGCGCGACCCAGAACCGGTCGGCGCAGTTCGCCCGTGTCCTGTTGAGTCACCTCGAAGCGGCCGATCATCCCCTTCTGCGTCGAAGCCATCGAGATGCGGGCCTCGCTGTCCTGCTGGCCCCCGACGTGCCTGCGGTTCTGCTGGAAATGGGATTCATCACCAATCCCGACGACGAGCGCGCGCTCGGAGACGCGGCCCGGCGGCGGCGGCTCGTACGGGCCGTGGCGGAGGGGATCGAGCGTTATTTCCGGGAGCCGGCGGCCCGGGTCCAGATCGCGGGCGGGCCGGTTTCGGGCGGGTGATGGACAACCCGTTTCCGGCCTTCCCGCCGGACCCTGCGCGGGCTACATCGGAGCCGGGCGCGTAGTCGGAGAGTCTGGTGAAGGTTGCCGAACGGTGGTTCGTGATCGCGGGGATCGGCCTGCTTGGCGCGATCGCGCTCGCGGGTCTCGTCGTGGCGATTTACGCCGCCTGGCTGTTCCATGACCTGCCGGACGCCTCCGACCTGGCCGACTACCGGCCCCCGACCGCGACTCGCGTCTATGCCGGCGACGGCACGTTAATCGGCGAGTTCTCGGACGAGCGGCGCATCTATGTGCCGTATGAGCAGATCCCAACGCCGCTGGTCCAGGCCTTCCTGGCGGCTGAGGACCGCAACTTCTTCCAGCATGGCGGCATCGACGTCTCGGGCCTGGGCCGGGCCATGTTCAAGAACCTGTTCAACGCTGCGACCGGACGACGGCTTGAAGGCGGCTCCACGATCACCCAGCAGGTCGCCAAGAACGTTCTCCTGACCAATGAATCGACCATCGGGCGCAAATTGAAGGAAGCGATCCTGTCCAGTCGACTCGAGGCGACGCTGACCAAGGAGCAGATCCTCGAACTGTACCTGAACGAGATTTTTCTTGGGTATCGCAGCTACGGCGTCGCCTCGGCGGCCTACAACTATTTCGGCAAGTCGCTGGCGCAGTTGACACCCGACGAGGCGGCCTTCCTGGCGGCCCTACCCAAGGGCCCGAACAACTACCATCCCAAGCGCCACCCCGGGGCCGCCAAGGGACGGCGGGACTGGGTACTCGGCGAGATGCTGCAGAACCGCTTCCTGACCCAGGCCGCCTATGACGAGGCGGTGGCCCGTCCGTTGACTACCCGGGCGGCACCGCGCCGCGCGGAGTATCAGGACGCCGACTTCTTCGTCGAGGAGGCCCGACGGCAGGCCCGGGCGAATCCGGAGTTCGGCGACCAGTTGAACGCGGGCGGATTCTACATGCGCACGACGCTCGACCCCTTGCTGCAGACGTCCGCCCGTGACGCGCTGATGCGCGGGCTTGAGAACTACGATCGTCGCCACGGCTGGCGCGGAGCTTGGGGCACGACCGATTTCGCCCCCGGCTGGCAGGCCGTCGCCCTGCGCCAGACCGCACCGCCGGAACGCCGCGAGTGGCGCGCCGCCGCTGTTGAAAGCGTGTCAGGAAACACCGTACGCCTCCGGACCGCGCGCGACGACGAGACGGGCAGCCTGATCGTCGCCGACGCGGCCTGGGCCAATGCGAACCGCCCCCTGCGGCGAGGGGACCTGATCTTCGTCGAGCCTCGCAACGGCCAGTTCGCCCTGAAACAGGTGCCGGCGGTCAACGGCGCGCTCGTCGCTATCGAGCCTCAATCCGGGCGGGTCCTGGCGATGGTCGGCGGCTATTCCTACGCGCTCAGCAGCTTCAACCGCGCGACCCAGGCGCAGCGGCAGCCGGGCTCCGCGTTCAAGCCCTTCGTCTATGCGGCGGCTCTGGAGGGGGACTTCACCCCGGCCTCGATCGTCGTCGATGGACCGATCAGCTTTGCCGGCGGACCGGGTGGGCGGCGCTGGACGCCCGAGAACTACAGCCGGCGCTATTACGGCCCCTCGACCCTGAGACGGGGGCTGGAGCTGTCGCGCAACGTCATGACCGTCCGGCTGGCCAACACCATCGGCATGGACAGGGTTGTCGAGCTGTCGCAGCGAATGGGGGTCGCCGAGAATCTTCAGCCCAATCTGTCGGTGTCGTTGGGGGCAGGCGAGGTCACCGCCTATCACCTGACCGCCGCCTATGCGGCGTTCGTCAATGGCGGTCGGCGCATCAATCCGTATCTGATCGAATACGTCCAGGACCGTGATGGCGAGACCATCTTCCGCGCCGACCAGCGTCGCTGCCGCGACTGCGGTCGGGCCTTCACGGGCCAGGCTTCGCCCCTGCTCGAGCCGCGCGGGACCCAGGTGATCGATCCGATCACCGCCTATCAGATCAGCTCCATGCTGGAAGGTGTGGTCCAACGCGGCACGGCCGCGAGCGCGCGCGGCCTCGGCCGCTGGGTCGGTGGCAAGACCGGAACGACCAACGAGTATCGGTCGGCCTGGTTCGTCGGATTCACCACCGATATCGTCGTGGGCATCTTCATCGGCTTCGATGACAATCGGTCCCTCGGATCAGGCGAGGCCGGCGCTTCGGCGGCCGTGCCGGTGTTTATCGACTTTATGGAGGATGCCCTGCGCGAACGGCCCGCCCGGCCCTTCGTCCGTCCGCGCGGTGCCATCTTCCGCAGCGTCAACGGCATCGAGGAGGCCTTTCGCCCGGGCACAGAGCGTCGCCGCGAGGAAGAACGTCGCGAGCAGGGTCCCGCCGTGCCGGTCGGCCCCCAGAACTACAACGACATCGTGCGCCGCGAGCAGGAGGCGGCTGCAGGCGTTACGCCCGGACCCGCCGCCCCGCCGCCGCCGCCGCCCGCGCCGAGGCAGGAGCCGGCCGAAGATCTGAGCGGATTGTACTAGCCGTCCGCGGCGGACGCCTCTATGTCCGCGCCTCACCTTTGATCGTCGGAGTTTGCAATGAGACCGGATGTCGAGGCCGTGAAGGCCGACATCGAGCAGAGCGTCGCTCTGCTCAGGAGGCGTCTTTGACTGGGATGTCGCCAACCGAAAGCTCGATGAGCTGAACGCGCGGGTCGAGGATCCGACGCTTTGGGACAGACCCGACGAGGCCCAGGCGGTCAGCCGCGAACGCTCGCGACTGGAAGCCCAGATCAACGCTGTCCGGGCCATGGAGCGCGAGCTCGACGACGGGGTCATGTTGTCCGAAATGGCCGACGAGGAGGGCGACGAGGCGACCCTGGAGGAGGCGCGCGCCCAATTGAAGGGTATCAAGGACCGTGCGGCCCGGGCCGAGCTTGAGGCGCTGCTGTCGGGCGAAGCCGATGCCAATGACGCCTATCTCGAGGTTAATTCCGGAGCCGGCGGCACCGAGTCGAACGACTGGGCGGGCATGCTGCTGCGGATGTATTCCCGCTGGGCCAGGGCGCACGGTTACGAGGTCGAAATCGAGGCCGAGGAATCGGGCGAACAGGCCGGCATCAAGTCGGCCACCATCCTCGTCAGCGGCCCGAACGCGTATGGCTGGCTGAAATCGGAATCGGGCGTGCACCGGCTGGTCCGGATCAGCCCCTATGACGCGGCCGCCAAGCGGCACACCAGTTTCGCCTCGATCGGCGTTTCGCCGGTCGTGGACGACACCATCGTCATCGACATCAATCCCGCCGACGTGCGCACGGACACCTATCGCGCCTCGGGCTCGGGCGGACAGCACATCAACAAGACGGACTCTGCCGTCCGGTTGACACACATTCCGACGAACACTGTGGTGGCCTGTCAGGCCGGCCGGTCCCAGCACCAGAACCGGGAGCAGGCCTGGAAGATGCTGCGGGCGCGGCTCTATGAACTGGAGCTGCAGACGCGCGAGGCGGCGGCCCAGGCCTTGGCCGATGCCAAGACCGACATCGGCTGGGGCCATCAAATCCGCAGCTACGTCCTGCAGCCCTATCAGATGGTCAAGGATCTGCGCACCGAGGTCGAGACCTCGGACACCCAGGGCGTCCTCGACGGCGACCTGGATCCGTTCATGGGCGCGGCCCTCGCCCAGCGCGTCGGAGAGACGCGCGGTTCAACGGTCGAGTGAAGATGTCGTCTCCCTCCCGGCAAGGGGAGGGAGAATTGGCGGGCTAGACCGACTTCAGGTCGATGATCTGAGGCTTGTCGTCGGCCTGCTCCGCCGCCGGAGCCGGAGCCGCGACCGGGGCGGGTCCGGGTGGGGCCTCGGTACTGGCGGCCGGACGCGGAGCGGGCGCGATCGGTGCCGGAGCTTCGCGACGGCTCTGCAGCACGCGGCCCTGGAAATAGGCGCCGACGTCGATCGACAACTGTTCGGCGGTAATGTCGCCGTCGACATAGGCGGTCGAGACCAGCTTGACCTGCTTGCCCGAGACGGCACCGACGATCCGGCCGCGAACTTCGAGATAGTCGGCCGTGACATTGCCCTCGATGGCACCGGTCTCGCCGACGATCAGACGGCCGACGCGAACGTCGCCCTTGATCGCGCCGTCGATCTGGAGGTCTCCTGCGCCGGAGACATTGCCCTCGAACTGCAGGTCCGAAGACAGGGTCGACAGCCCGCGCGAGGACGCGACAGGAGACGGGGCCGGAGCGGGCGCGACGGCCCGGGCCATACCAGATGATGGGAGATCCGGCAGGGGCGGGATCGGCGGCGCATTCGACGGCCGCTCGGGGGCGGGGGATTTGGACTTATTGAACAAGCTGTTCTCCTGCACGGATGAAGCGGGCGGGGTTCTGGGGTCGTCCGTCCATCCACACTTCGTAGTGCAGGTGGACGCCGGTGGAGCGTCCGGTGGTGCCCATGGCGCCAATCCTCTGGCCAAGCGCGACGCGCTGGCCGGGCTGGACAGCCATGGCGTTCAGGTGGGCGAAGCGGGTCTTGAAACCGCGACCATGGTCTATCTCTACGGTGTTTCCATACCCTGAACGCACGCCGGCGAAGGACACGATTCCGGGAGCCGTCGCATAGATCGGCGTATTCAACGGGGCGGCGAAGTCCTGACCCTGATGCACGGCGGGGCGGCCGTTGAACGGATCGAACCGTACGCCGAACCCCGAGGTCGTCCGCGCCTGGGTCGGGCGATCGAAGGGCAGGCCTTCGACCGCGTCCGCCAGACCCCGCATCTCCGACAGATTGTCTGCGGCGTGGCGGATACGGATGGCGAAGGGCTCGTCCACGTCCAGAATGGTGGCGAGGGCCTTGGGATCGCGGGCCTCGACCAGCGGGCCGCCGAGGGCCGAGCCGTTGGCACCGTAGGCCGCCGGGTTCAGTCCCGCCAGCCGGAAGGCGAGGCGCAGGCGCTCGGCGCGGGTCTGGGCGAAGTCGCCCGCGCGCTGGATCAGACGCTCCTGGTCCATGCGGACAGCGACGATACGCTGCACCGGCCCGGCCTCGGCCGGGACGAGGGGCGGGCGGGGCGCGAGAACGGTGTCTGCGCCGTCCACGCCCCGGAACATCGACATAACCCCGGTGAGGGCCGCGTGACGGCGCTCGACCATGGCGGCCATGTCCTCAAGCCCGCCCGTGGTCGCCGACATCCTGACCACAGCCGTTTCCAGCCGCGCCTGCAGATCGGCGTTCAGCCGTTCGGAGGCGGCGCGGGCGCGGAGGACCTCGTCATCCGCCCGACTGCGGGCCACCATGTCGAAGATGAAGCTGCCGGAGGCGACCAGCGTCCAGACCGCCACCGCCACCGCGGCCCCCGCCATCGCCATCTGCCGGCCGCCGGTCAGTACGTAGCCGCGCGTGTCTCCGTTCGACCGGAGAAAGACATGCCGCTCCGGAAACCAGCGGTCGATCAGAGAACGCCTGACCACTCCCTGTTCTTCAAGCATTTAAACACGCCCCCACGTACCGGGGCTTTATCCGTGAAGCTCTGCCGCTCCGCAATACCGTTCACGCAATCTTAACCACGTTGCTCATCACCAGATCCGAAAACGAATCTGGCGACGCCGCAGTTCGCTTTTCAGGCGTGTTCGAAAGGTCTTCAAACTCGCCGTTGAAGACTGCTGTTCAATGTCCGGCTGCGGATCAAAGCTCTTTCGCAGCCGCGAGAACGGCCTCGGCATGGCCCTTGACCGATACCTTGCGCCAGAGGCGGCGGACGACGCCGGACCCGTCGATCAGGAAGGTGGCCCGCTCGATCCCCATATAGGTCTTGCCGTACATGCTCTTCTCGACCCACACGCCCCAGGCCTCGGTGACTCCGGCCTCTTCGTCCGAGGCCAGGACGACCTTCAGATCATATTTGGCCTTGAACCGG
>Ga0163144_10019179_pt1 | contig 13773 bp, 13 predicted proteins | sample OliLak19BULKMAT1_FD_123175 | JGI IMG/M metagenome (GOLD analysis project Ga0163144, IMG submission 123175) | Freshwater microbial mat bacterial communities from Lake Vanda, McMurdo Dry Valleys, Antarctica - Oligotrophic Lake LV.19.BULKMAT1 | ecosystem: Environmental > Aquatic > Freshwater >... | reverse complement strand
GGTGCGGAAGTGATTCGTCCCCTTGGTCAGGTCCGCCTGGTAGAGATAGTAGGGTTTGATGCGAGCGAGCAGGAGCTGGTGCATCAATCGTTTCATAATGTCCGGGTCGTCGTTCACGCCTTTAAGCAGTACGGTTTGTGCTCCAAGCGGCACACCGGCATCGGCCAACATGCCGCAGGCCGCCTTGACTGCCGGGGTCAGTTCGTCCGGGTGATTGAAATGCAGGTTCATATAGATCGGATGGTACTTCTTCACGATCGCGCAGAGTTCCGGGGTGATCCGTTCTGGTAGCGTGCCGGGCACTCGGGAGCCGAGGCGAATCAGTTCCAGATGCGGGATCGTGCGCAGGGCTTTGAGAATCCGGTCCAATAAATGATCAGGCAGGAGCAGGGGGTCGCCGCCGGAGAGAATGACGTCGCGCACTTCAGTATGTTCGCGCAGGTAAGCGATGGCTTGGTCGAGCTCGCCCTTCTTGAGGAATCCTGGTTTTCCGACCAGACGTTTTCTCGTGCAAAACCGGCAATAAATAGGGCACTGATTCGTGACCATCAACAGGACACGATCCGGATAACGATGGACGAGATGCGGGACCGGACTCATGAGATCTTCTTCAAGCGGATCGTCTTCCGCTCCAAAGTCGTCCATTTCGGCGATGTCCGGGACCACTTGCTTCCAAATGGCGTCGCCTTTTTCTTTAATCGTCGCCATCACCGTGGGGGTAATGCGCATCGGATAGTCGCCCACGATGGCTTCGATTTCTTTTGCATCGACACCGAGTCGGTCTGCCAAGTCCTTTGGTTTGACAATGCTGTCGGCGAGTATGCGTCTCCAGGCTTCCATGCGCGCTCCTTTACTGTCGAGTAGATAGCGGTGTGCCGGCGTTAGCGACCGGTGATCCGATCCTGTCCGTACGTCTGATCCAGATGATTGAGGATGTCGTCGGTTTCCGTCAGCACAATCTCTCCATCCTTGAGGACCGGAACATAATACTGACCTGAAACTTCGTGGACCACTGTGCGCATTGGGCGAAGGTCTGGCACGACGACCTGCGCGTATTCGATGTGGAGTTCAGCCAGTTTTTGGCGCACCACGTCACAGTCTGGACACCAGGCGACGTGATAGAGAGTGAGTGACATAGTGCTGAGTCCTGAGTCCTGAGTGTTGAATCCTGAGTTGAGCCTTCCGAGTCTGAGAATCAGAACTTAGAACTCAGCACTCAGAACTCGCGTTTCGCGCAACTGCGCACGGCACCATGACGGCGTCTTTCATGCCGTGAATCACTTTCTTGTCTGCCGAGCATATCGTTGCCAGGATACCAGCCAGCTCCACCTTTTCGCCACTCACGAAATAATAGGGGGAAAGCCTGGCACGACCGGACATTCGACTCATCTCGTTGTTGAGCGGATCGAAGTAGTCGAGTTCATACAGGCGGCCTTTGTGAAACTCCTGCAAGATATAGGGTGTTCGAGGAAAGGAGGCCAAGGCGTTGTCGATGGCGCTGGTCCATTCGTGTTGCGGCATATCGTGTCCGACCGACACGCCTCGGCTGCCCCATGCGAGTTCAGAAAATCCCGATGGCTTGATCACCAAGTGCCGCTCCTTCTGAGTGGCCGCGGCCAGATCGTGCCAACTCATCACGCTACGTCCGCCGATCGCCAAGCCTGGAATGGTTGCAGAGGGAGGGATCGGCGCAGGATCGAGAATCCAGGTGCGCGGCATGAGGGTGGCCAGGTGCAGGAACAGGTCTCGACCCAATGCCTGTTCCCAAAAGGGTCGCAACACCGGGTGATGGAGAAGGGCAAAGGCGAGTTTTTCTTCCAGCGCCGGCTTATACGGGGGCGTAACGGCGACTCGGCCCTTCTTGATTGCATATTGGACGAGTTCGGATTTGGGAATGTTCAGGAGGTCGAATAACTCATAGAACCGATAAATCAAGGCGATCGGCTGGTCCATTCCCTTGCCGGTGATCCTGAGGCCTTCTTCGGTGAATCGAATATCACGCGGTTCCACGCAGTGGATATCGAGGCCGATCGCTCGAAGGCGGGCTGCGAGCCACGTCATTTCAGGCCGATAGTCTTTGGCTTCTTCCGACAGCAGAATTGCGACGCATCCGCTCTGCTGCGCGAGCTGGCTTGTCACCATGTCTGCAAACCCCCGTACCATCCCGTCGGAGCCGCCCACAAGTGTCAGATTCACACCGGCTTCCATTTCGGCATAGAGCGCGGAGAGGCATGCGGTGATCCCGATGCCCCCGGGGACTGAATCGAGTTCAGTGATGACCATGCCGTCTTGGGTCGGGATGATATCCGGTCTGATGACCGCGGGAAGCTGGTCTCGAAACCGTTTCATTCGGCTGTAGGTCAGCAGACCTTCCGGCTTTCCTTGGTCGAGGTATCCCGCGATCCAGGATGGTTGGAGACCACGGAGACTGTCGGCATAGAGGCGGTTCAAGGCTCGATAAAATGCGAGGAGCTGTGGTCCGAGTTGGCGGAAGAAATCTAACTGATCGTTCGTGAGAGGGAACGGTGTGACGGCAATGCGCCACGTCGTCGTGGTGGCGGGTGTTTCGGGTGCTGACGCCTGCCCAGGCAGAGATGGAAAGAGCCCAGCTTGGCTCAGCTGGTCGCGGATCATTACGCAGCGATGTAGGAGGTCGGAGGTAGCCAAGTCAGACAGGGGCAGATCCGTGTGAATGAGCGCCTCTCAGCGAGGCCAACAAACTGTAACACGGGCTTTGGGAGCGTACAAGAGGCGAGGGGAGTGGGAAGGCAGGATGTGTGATACGCACGTGGGCTGTTTCGCCGTACTTCGTGGTGAAAATTGGTCGTGAGCATGAGTTCCGGTCACATGGATGTACGGATGGGAAATGGTGCGTCGTGTCTTGAGAAGGGAGCCGGAGAAAAGTAATATCCCCCTGGGAACCCCTGCGGAAAAGTGCTAGTATGCCCGCACATTGAACGGATTCCTTCTATGCCTGTAGATACCGATGAGCGAATCGGTGTGTTCGTGACACCACCGAGTTTGCTTCCCCAACTTGTGCCGAGCCGTACGTGCCTCCAGTGCGATGTCTGTTGTCGGTTTCCGGACCCCGATAGCGCCCTTCGTCCATATTTTACTGAGCACGAAATTACGGCGGCTCTGGCTAGGGGCATTGAGGAAACGGCCTTTCCCGATCGGCGAGGGTCACAAGTCATCCTGGTTCCCGCTCCCGATGGAGAGGGGTATCTCTGCCCGGCATTCGATGCAGCAACCTCAACCTGTCGCATCTACGAAGAGCGCCCGCTCGATTGTCAGCTCTATCCCCTGGCGCTGATGTGGGATGAGCCACACAATCAGGTGTTGTTGGGGTGGGATACGAAATGTCCCTTCATGCGAGAAGAGATTCCGGAGGAGATTCAGCGGCATGCCGACCGGGTGATGGCCTTGCTCGATCAACCGGGCCTCTGTGAGCGAATCGTCGCACATCCTCGCCTCATCGGGCAATTTCAAGAGGATGTAGTTGTGCTTGCACGTCTTCCCCACCTCACCAGTGCCGTGGCTGGTCAGTGGGGGCCTACACCGCTGCATCGGTTTACACTGGACGATATCCCACACCTGACGACAGCCTTGGATCGGTCGGGACGGTATGGCGCTGAATCGCTTGCCGCCTGTTCACCGATGTATCATTACATATGGAATGGACTCTTGGCCTATTGGTGGATGGAGCTTCAGGGGGCCGTATGCCTCTTTGCGCAATCGCCGGACGGCTGGTTCATGCCCCTGCCTCCGATCGGAGCCGGCTCGATCGACGCACCCCTGTCGGCCGCAATGGGGCTGCTGCGGCGCTGGAACGATGACTCGGCGGTCAGCCGAGTTGAGAACGTATCCGCGCAGTTCGTGCCGGAGTTGGAACGGCTGGGATATCGTGTGATGCCCAAGGAACCGGACTATCTGTATCGTGCGGCGGATCTCGTTTCGTTGGCGGGCGACCGGTATAAATCTCAACGCGCCCTGTGCAATCGATTCGAACGAGAGCAATCGTTTGAGGTGGACTCCTATCAGGTCAGCGACCGCCAGGACTGTCGCGCCCTTCTTGCGGATTGGTCACGGCAGAAGCAGGCAGAAGGGCTTGAATCGTTCGGGGTGATGTTGCTGGCCGATGCGGCGTCGGCTCACGAAATCGTGTGGTCACAGGCGTCGGCCCTTGGACTCACGGGGAAGGTGATCAGGATTCGCGGTCGGCTGTGCGCTTATACCTTCGGCTATTGGTTGACGCGCACGACATTCTGTGTCCTTGTAGAGGTCACGGACCGCACATACCCAGGTCTGGCGCAGTACCTCTTTCGTGAGACTTGTCGAACGGCTCTGGCGGAAGGGGCCGAGTACATCAATGCGATGGATGATGCGGGCCTTTCCGGGTTGCGCGCATCGAAGCAGGCCTATCATCCCGCCTTGTTGATTCCCAACTTTGTGGCCTCCCCAGCGTGTGAATCATGAACACCTCAAAGGCCATATTACCCCGCGAGCCTCGCCGCTATCGGTGGTTGCCCTATCTCTTGATCGGCGTGACCCTCCTTGCGATCCCAGCCGGTATCGCCCTGATTCGGTTCGTCGAACATCGCTTTGTAGAGGTGGCGGGAGAAGAACTTAAGCTGGCTGCGGCAGAAGTGGCCGAGAAACTCGATCGGATGTTGTTCGAACGCCAAGGTGATGCGCTCATGATGGCTCGAACCATTTCATTGCGACCCTCCGATCATAAATATCTCTCCGAGTATCTGAAGTGGATGAAGACGACGTATGTACCAGCCTACCAGTCGTTAGCAGTCACGGACGTTCAGGGCACGGTCGTTGCGGCTACGGAGCCCTCGCTGGTCGGACGCGACTACAGCCGTGCCGCATCGTTTATCGCTGCGCGTGCAACGCGTCGACTCGACATTACCGATGTCGCGGGACTGGAAGTGGAGAGTGGGGGCGATACGATCATGTTTACGGCTCCGATTCTCGACACCCAAACTGCATTCCAGGGCGTCGTGACTTCGTGGGTCGGGGTCCCATTTATGGAGGAGGTCACCGCCCGAACCGTTCGTTCCCTTGAAGCTCGACCAGGAATGGGAGGGCGAGTCGAGTATCAAATGCTCACGAAGCAGGGCAAGGTGTTTGTCGATTCGTATCTGCCCCACAAGGGAGGCATCAATCTTAAAGAGCTCGGGCTCCCTTCGGTGTTGCTGAGTGAAACCGGTGTATCAGGATATGTCGAGGAAGAGCATTCGCGCCGACATGTCCAGGTTGTGACTGGCTATGCGCAGACCAAAGGCTTTGAAGGATTTTCTGGGCTGGGCTGGTCGATTCTGGTGCGAATGGATCGACAGGATATTCTGGCGTCTATTCATACCTACTTCTGGAAAGTCGGGATTGCAGGTGGGGTGATCTGGATTTCCATTATGGGGTTGTTGTTGTGGGTCACGACACGATTGCGCACAGAATATCGGCAGGCACGACAGGAAAGTGCCTGGGCCAAAGCCGCCGAAGCGGCGTTGCTCCAGAGCCAGGAACGGAATCGGGCCATCGTCGACACCGCGCTTGACGGGGTGATCACGATCGATTCGACCGGCATTGTCACCGATTGGAATGCGAAGGCCACGGCAATTTTCGGATGGTCCCGCGACGAGACCTTGGGTCGGCCCCTGTCCGACACGATTATTCCTGAGCGGGATCGTCAGGCGCACGAACAGGGCATCCGTGAATTTCTGCGGACAGGGACCGGCGCGATTCTGAACCGCCGGATTGAAATTGTCGCCCGCCACAGAGACGGTCGGGAGTTTCCCGTTGAGCTGGCCGTGTCACCTGCAAAAATTGGGGATGCGTACATCTTCAGCGCCTTTATTAGGGATATTACCGAGCGACGGCGGGCTGAACGACGCCTCATCTCTCAGTATGAAGTGACTCGAGTGCTCTCCGAAGCGACGACCGTGGAAGAGGCGGCTCCGAAGATCCTTCAGGCTATTGGAGAAACCCTAGAATGGGATCTGTGTATTTTCTGGCGAGTGGATAAGGCGAACGAGGTGTTGCGCTGTCTTAATCTGTGGAGTACCCAGTCCCTGCTGGACGACCCCTTTATCCGCGCCACGTGGGAGCGCTCGCTGACACGCGGCCAGGGTTTGCCGGGAGGTATTTGGGCCAGTGGCAAGTCAGCCTGGGCAACCGATGTCGTGACGGATCCCAATTCCCTTCATGGAGCGCAGGATCAACTCGTTGGGTTCCACGGATCGTTTGGGTTTCCCATTCTCGTAGAGAATGAGATCGAGGGTGTCATCGAGTTCTGCAGCCGCCAGGTGCAGGAGCCCGATGACGAGTTGTTGAAGATGCTGAAAGACGTCGGTCTCAAGATCGGCCAATTTGCCGAGGGTGCCCGCACGGAGGGGGTGTTACGGGAAACCGAGGCGCAATTGCGACAAGCGCAGAGGATGGAAGCGGTGGGACGGTTGGCCGGCGGTATGGCGCACGATTTCAATAACCTCCTCACGGTCATTCGAGGGTACAGCGAGCTGCTTCTGGGCCGTCTGGGACCTGCCGACGCCATGCGGAAAGATACGGAAGAAATCAAAAAGGCTGCGGATCGAGCCACCGGGCTGACCCGTCAATTGCTCTCATTCAGCCGTCGGCAATTCGTTGAAACGACGGTCCTCGATCTCAATACACTCGTGGCCAATATGGATGGCATGCTGCGTCGTCTTATCGGTGAAGATCTGGTCGAACTCAGTGCTGAACTCGATCCGTCGACCTGTTTCATTAAGGCGGATCCCGGACAGATCGAGCAGGTCATCATGAATCTGGTGGTGAATGCGCGTGATGCGATGCCCAGGGGTGGGCGCCTGATGATCGAGACCCGAAATGTGACGATTGGAGAAGAGGTGCGCCTTGATGCCGTGGGGGTGGCGCCGGGATCGTATGTATTGCTGGCGGTGCGTGATACCGGTGATGGGATGGATGCGGAGGTTCGATCGCACCTGTTTGAGCCATTCTTTACGACAAAGGAAAAAGGCAGAGGAACAGGATTGGGACTGTCGACTGTCTATGGCATTGTCCAGCAGAGCGGAGGAAGTATCATGGTGGAGAGTGCGCCCGGTCAGGGCGCAATCTTCCGGATCTATTTTCCACGGGCCGACCAAGGGGCATCAGTGGTGCGGACGAGTGTTGACACGATGGTTTCGGCACCTGGCCGAGAAACGATTCTCTTGGTCGAGGATGAGCCGGCGGTTCGCGGTCTCGTGCATGAAACATTGCGGCTTCAGGGTTATACGGTGCTGGTCGCACGTCATGGCATCGAGGCCCTCCTTGCCAGTGCAAAATGCGTGGGGCCGATCCATCTGTTGCTGACAGATGTGGTGATGCCGCAGATGAGTGGGCCGGAAGTCGCAGAAAAGATGCTGATCGCTCGACCAGATCTTAAAGTGCTCTATATGTCGGGGTATCCGGACCATCCGGTGTTTGACCGGGACGGCGTGAGCCACCAGGCTGGATTTCTGCAGAAGCCGTTCTCACCCCCTGCCTTGGTACAAAAAGTGCGCGAAGTTCTGGACAGTGTGAAAGTTGCCTAATAGGATGCTGGAAAAGTCCGCCAGCGTCGTTCTCGGTTCATCGAAATCCTCAACGGGGACCCGGCCGCCTCACCACTCGGCGGCGCGCACAGACGTGGTGCTCCTTATTCGTCGCACCGTGCGCTCCAGAGGGTACGCCTCCGGTTTCGACTTGCCTGCGGCCTTGCCCGCGGAACGGCGCGTCTTGGCGCGCCGGGGTTGGGCGGGTGAGAAGTCTGGCCTTTTTGAGCATCCTGCGGAAACGTTTTCACCCGGTTCTTCCAGCCAGATCGCTTGATCTTCAGCTTCGGTTCCGTTTATCGTGCTTCCCAACGTGCGTGAAATGTGAAACGTGAAATGTAACGCGAAGAAGATGGCTGACCGGATGAACGTGAGATGACACAGCAAGGACGCGAACTCGACATTGGGCACTACCGAATTACGCAGGAGCCGTTCTATGCGGAGGTGCGCGGCGAGATCGGGTTGTTTACGATTGCGGCGAACAGCAAGATGCCGGTCATGCTCAAGGGGCCGACCGGGTGTGGCAAGACCCGATTTGTCCAGCATATGGCCTACCGGCTTGGCCGCCCGTTGATCACGGTGGCGTGTCACGAGGATCTCACTGCGTCCGATCTTGTGGGACGGTATCTGCTCAAGGGGCAAGAGACGGTGTGGGTCGATGGGCCGCTGACGCTCGGCGTGAAGCATGGTGCGATCGTCTATTTGGACGAAATCGTCGAGGCGCGGAAGGACACGACGGTCATCATCCATCCCCTGAGCGACGATCGTCGCTTCTTGCCGATAGAAAAGAAAGGCCAGATTCTCGAAGCGGCCGACGACTTCCTTCTGGTGATTTCCTATAACCCAGGGTATCAAAGCGTACTCAAGGACTTGAAGCAAAGCACGAAGCAGCGCTTCATGGCCATTCAGTTCGACTATCCGGCGCCTGACATCGAAACCACCGTGGTCGAGCGGGAGGCGGGGATCAGCCGTGATCTTGCGGCTGGTTTGGTCAAGCTCGGCGGCAAGGTGCGGAACCTCAAGAACCATGGCTTGGAAGAAGGGGTGAGCACCAGGTTATTGATCTATGCCGGGACCCTTATCAGGCAAGGTGTGGCGACCGACCGCGCCTGCGACGTCGCGATTGCTCGCCCGATTACCGACGACCCCGATATGCAGCGCAGCATTCAGGAATTGGTGAAGGCCATTTTCTAACCTCTGCATTATTGGTCCCTGTCACGGATGAACTCGCTGATTGTGCAGGACACCAAAGACGGCGCGATCCTGGCCGTTCATATTCAACCAAAAGCTTCTACGACAGAGTGCGTGGGCATTCACGGCAACGCGATCAAAATCAGAGTGGCCGCCCCACCGGTCGATGGCGCAGCGAATGAGGAATTGATCCAATTCTTAGCGCGGGCGTTGTCTCTTCCTCTCGCTGCGGTGCACATTGAATCTGGGACCAACGGACGACATAAGCGTGTGCGTCTATCTGGTGTGACGGGAGCGTATGTGACGGCGTGCTTACTTCAAAAGGATCCGTGACATGATGAACCATCAGCTAGGCTGCCTCGTCTGCGGAATACTTCTCCTCAGCGCTTGTTCCAGCGCCCATCCTGTCCTGTATCCCAATGCACATATGCAGTCGGTGGGGAAAGAGGTTGCGGTCGAGGATATCAAAGTCTGTAAACAATTGGCTGAATCAGCTGGGGCTGAGGAAGGCAGTGGGAAGGCCGGTCGTGTCGCGACCGGTACCGTAGTGGGTGGCGGAGTCGGCGCGGCTGCGGGGGCGGTCGGCGGAGCCATTTCTGGATCTGTCGGCAGTGGTTCCATGATCGGAGCTGCGACCGGGGCTGTGTGGGGATTGCTGACTGGACTCTACCATGCCTTCGCCGGCCCGTCGCAGCCGAATCAGGCCTACACGAACTTCGTGAATCGGTGTCTGCAAGAAAAAGGATATGAGGTAAGTGGCTGGCAATGAGGAGAGCCCTCCTTGCTCGCGGAACGCGCGGCCTCGGAAGGCCCTCGTTCGACGCGCGCAGTAGAGGGCCTCTCCTCACTGCCAGCCTGGGTGGGTGAATGAGGTACGGAATGGGGTGCGCACGTGAGGTCATCCCCTTTCATTCCGTCACGAGGTGGTAGAAGGAGGAGAAGAAGATGGCTGAAACGAACTGTCGGTGTTCTCGCTGATGTGGCGGTGTAGTGTGGTGCTCGTTCTTGGAATGAGTCTTCTTGCTTGTGCGGGGCCGGAGCCGATGTTGCGGTCGAATGCGAAGGTTCAATTACAGGGAAGAGAGGCGGCGAAGCTTGAAGTGGCCGCTTGCCAACATAAGGCCGAAGCAGCCGGGCTGAAGCCTGGCACCGGTAGCCGAAGCGGCAATGTGGCAGCTGGCGCAGGGCTAGGGCTGATCAGCGGTGCTGCTGTCGGGGCATCGACTGGACTCATCGGTGGAGTGGCAGGCGTGACGATTGGGGCGGCAGTCGGCGGCGCGCTCGGAGTTATCATCGGTTCCGTGGGCGGCGCCTATAGGCCGCTCGATCCGGACCCTCCGTATGGCGATGCAGTAGTGCGGTGTTTGATTGAGAAGGGGTATGACGTGAGTGGCTGGCAATGAGGATAGAGGGGAGCGGCCAGGTGCCCTTCTTGCTCGCAGAACGCGCACGATAAGAATGTGCTCGTTCGATGCGCGCAGTAAAGGGCAGCCTTGGCCACTCCCCTAAAGTGAGATGGAGTGAGTCGGAAGGCCCTCGCTCGGGTGGGCGGGTGAGAAATGGGGCGCGCAGTAGAAGCTGATCCGCCCATCCCGCCACCGCGCCACGAGTTGGGAAAGGGAGAAGGAGACTGAAAAAATTTTGTCGGCCTTGCAGTAAGGGGATAGGCTCCAGGGCTGAATGTTTTGACAGGATAATAGGACAGCTTTAGAATTTGACTCGGCACAGAACGTCACATCATTTCTTGAAGTGGTGAGAAAACTGAGTGACTCGATCAGATAAACTTCTCGAACGTGTTTTGCGTGGGACATCGGATGCCAATATTCCCTTCGAGGGGATGCGGTATTTACTGGTGCAGTTAGGCTTTGAAGAACGGGTTCGAGGGAGTCATCATATTTTTACGAAATCAGGGGTCGAAGAGATTCTGAATCTACAGCCGAAAGGCTCTCATGCCAAATCCTATCAGGTGAAGCAGGTCCGCCAGGTGATTCTTCGGTATAAGTTGGGAGGTGACGTGAATGAGTAAGTATGAAGTGATCATCTATTGGAGTAAGGACGACCAGGCATTTATCGCCGAAGTGCCCGAGCTGCCAGGTTGTGCGGCAGATGGGGCCACATACCAAGAAGCGTTGGCGAACGTGGAAACCATAATTCAGGAATGGATCGAAACCGCGAAAGACCTCGGCCGCCCAATTCCTGAACCAAAAGGGCGTTTGGCGTTTGCGTGAGCAAGTATGAGCGAGATTTAGTGGCCAATGCCTTTAAAAAGTGTCCCACCTGCGGCAGCGATAAAATTAAGAAGTGCGGGGCAATGAGGGGATGGTCTCACAACCAGGGCATCCCGTTGCTCTCGGAACGCACACGATGAAACAGTGCTCGCGTGGGTGAAGAGCGCGTCTCGGCGCGCTCGGGCGGGTGGGTGAGAATGTGGCCCGCAGTCGGGATTGCTCTCTCTTGGATTCAGTTGAGGATCAATGGTAGCGGCGAAGGGGTCAGAAAGAACTGCTATTGCCCTTTTTGTTTGGTGTCAACCAAGTCTTTGCCCCCTGGGTCAACGGGAACGTGGAATACTAGGACAGCGACGAAAACTTCCCGATTCGTATCACTTCGTTGGTGAAAGACATATCGAAAATGTGTCTCACTGCGAGGGTTAAGTGTTCGCTTGTAACAGGTGTGGGTGGGAACCGTAGCAGAGACTTTCTGTAATACAGCAGTGTGGTCACGGTTTCGGTTGAATACGAGAACAGCCGCCTTGGTATCCCGCCAACTTGTATAACCTAACAGCTGATCCAGAGTGTCGAGTAACATCTGCGGACCTTTCCAGAATTTGCACTCCGCAATGAAAACATTTTTCCCCTCGCACCGAATCAAGATGTCTGTCTTCCCCGTATAATTAAATGTTTCTCCAGTGACCTGTCCTTCATAATGTCCATTGAGTTGGACCAGGATATGGTCTCTCAATGATTCCTCATCCATCTTGACGAATGCTCTCGGGCTACGCTCCATGACGAGGACCATGTTCTCGATCACTTTCAGGATGTAGTCGAATTCCTGCTCAGGAAGCGCGAGTTCAGGCTGGAAGGCAGCTGAAACTTCTTGTGGGCGACGGATTGCCGGTTTTCTCTTTATTTCCATAGGGGAGAAAGTAAGCGCTTCTCCATCTCGCCTCCTAATTGGAATGCCCAATGAGCCGACCAACCCTGCATCGGCCAGAAGCTTTTGTTTCCTTTGCCTAACCTTGCCCTCGACGAGCGCCGGTAGCTGACCGTTGTACGCATCAACGTCGTTTCGAACCCAATTTATTTTTTGTTCGACAGAGGCCAAATCCTGCTCGTAGCTCCCTTTGAGAGCGTTGGCATCATGCTCCAAGGTCGTATAGGTCAAACGAAGTTCATGGCCGACCACTTGTCCACGTGGGACGTTCAATGTAAAAGTCGAGGCGCTGCAGTGGAAGAGATTTCCATCCCCATTGAAAGGAACAGCGATCGTGACTGATGTGCCCTTTATGTAGAACGGTTTGTCTCGGTTGAAAATTAGCCGTCTGTGATCATGGCTCACATCAACGTCCGTTTCCTGATGATCGTGGACACATAGTTCATCGCGACGGAGCACTGGCGGATCGAAGCGGTACTTGGATAGCAAATAGTTGCAAATATCTGTCTCGCTTGTGTTGAGCAGATAATTCCCCTCAAATCCATTAATCTCCTTGTCCAACTCAAGTTTCACATGCTCCAGCAGGGCTCTCAGATCTCCTTTCGAAAAGAGGTAACCACTCATATTTACTCCACGATGTTCACCTTACTGAAACCAAATGTAGTACGTGACCACAACTATTTGTTTTTGAACAGGCGACAGGATAATTCAAATCAATCAGGAAATCGACCTGTACCTCATTCGATTCAAAGAGAGCTTGCGGGAAGACAGGCTCAGCAGAGACTGGTTTTGCAGTCGGTCACTACGAGGTTTGTGAGTTTTTCGCCGGCGTCTAGTTCGATAGTCAACCAGGCTAGGCCTGCTTGTTGATCTTCTTTGTGGGTTCCTGATCCTTCTTCGATCAAGCTGACGATGTAGTAGCGTCCGGCGGGGATTTTGGTGAACCAGAAATGTCCGGTGGGATTGGCTCTGGTGGTGCGGAGGTAGGGAACCAATCGCTTTTCCATCTGCAGCTTGGTCAATGTTTCCTGCGGGCAGTCGGTCGGAGTGCGAGGAGCTGTGGATGTTTCAGTTGAGGGAGGGGTTTCTATCGTTGAGTAGGATGTAGTTTTGACATTGTGATCGAACCAATATCGGGTGTAGGGAGTGATGGGGATGAGATGGACCGGAGCGCCTGGTTGGGTGATCGCCTTCCCGGAGGGAGATACAAGAAATGCTTGTCCGGTCAGCGTCCCGCGCCCTTTTTGTTTGTAGGCGAATAAATCTTTTTCGTTCAGGATCGGAGGCTGTGCGGTCTTGGCAGGAGGCGCGTTGTCTGGTTCCGCGGCCCAGGCCTGCTTGGACCACAGGCTTCCCATTAGGGATACGATGACTGCGGCGCACAGAAGATGGTTGCGAAGTGGCATAGGGTTAGGAAGTAGACGAGGACGATGTTGGTGTTTCAGCAGAGGGTATCGGTACGGGAGTGGCTTTGTGTCTGAGGGCGCGGCCTTTGTCGGGGGTCGGGTCGGTGACGACCCCGTAGACTTCACGGCCTTCGTGGCCTTCCGGGAGATATTCCGTGATCGGCAAGCCGTCTTCACGCACAAATAACAGGCAGTGGCAGTATTTGTAGATCTGCATTTCATCGCAGGCGCACATCCAGCGGCGGAGTTTGGCCTCTGCCTGTTTATCCTTGTAGAAGTTACAGGGGCAGAGCGGTTTGCCCAGCTCCTCCACATGCATCGCGAGGCCCTTGACTACGGCTTCGGTGACTGCGGGCATGGGATGCATCGCGGTTCCGCTCTTTTCCGCGAATCCCTTCACAAACTTCCACATTTTATCGAGACTCTCTTGTCTAGGCTCTGCCATT
>Ga0163144_10019178_pt1 | contig 13773 bp, 20 predicted proteins | sample OliLak19BULKMAT1_FD_123175 | JGI IMG/M metagenome (GOLD analysis project Ga0163144, IMG submission 123175) | Freshwater microbial mat bacterial communities from Lake Vanda, McMurdo Dry Valleys, Antarctica - Oligotrophic Lake LV.19.BULKMAT1 | ecosystem: Environmental > Aquatic > Freshwater >... | reverse complement strand
TAGAGATGTAAGTTGATTGATGCTGCAATAAAAAGCACCTACTTCAGATGGAGCACCTTCTAGAGATGTAAGTTGATTGCTGCTGCAATCAAAGCCACCATCTACTTTAGATGGAGCACCTTTTAGAGATGTAAGTTGATTGGCGCCGCAATGAAAGTTACCACCAGTGTAAACTTTACCGATTAGGTTTTTCTCTTTTAATTCCTTAAGCTTCATAGCTGAGCATACTTTTCGTAACCTGCATCAGTGAGTTCTGTTTGGCAATTGTAAAGCCCCATTTTTCCTTTACCAAGATACTTATTCAAAATTTTGAAAGCTTGATGATCACCTTCTACTTCTAAAAGTCCTTGAATTAAGAGCAAACCTAAAATAGAGTCTTTAATTTTATTGCAATAGAAGTGCCTGCATTTCTTAATGATTTTATGGATGTCATGAAGAGATGTAAGTTGATTGCTCCTGCAATCAAAGTGATCATCTACTTCAGATGGAGCACCTTTTAAAGATGTAAGTAGATTGCCGTTGCAATCAAAGTTACCATTTACTTTAGATGGAGCACCTTCTAGAGATGTAAGTTGATTGCTATTGCAATCAAAGTAACCATCTACTTTAGATGGAGCACCTTTTAGAGATGTAAGTTGATTGTTTCTGCAATCAAAGTTATCTACTTTAGATGGAGCACCTTCTAGAGATGTAAGTTGATTGCTATAGCAATAAAAGCCACCAATTACTTTAGATGGAGCACCTTTTAGAGATGTAAGTTGATTGATGCTGCAATCAAAGTAACCATTTACTTTAGATGGAGCACCTTCTAGAGATGTAAGTTGATTGTGGCTGCAATCAAAGCCACCGCCCACTCCAGATGGAGCACCTTCTAGAGATGTAAGTTGATTGTTCCTGCAATCAAAATCACCACCGGTGTAAACTTTACCGATTAGGTTTTTCTTTTTTAATTCCTTAAGTTTCATAGCTGACTTCACAGATGTGATGAACATATTTACAACTAGATAGTAGCGTGATAATTACTTCATGATAATTTAAGAAGGGTGTCCGTGGCCCTCTTGCAAAACTAGGGAAATCTAGTGAGAAAGTATACCGATGGGAGAGATGCTAAATAAACCATGTCTTTCAAAACCTTTCTTGTCGAAACCAATCTCTCAGCAATAGAACGTTTTCTAAAGAGCAAAGCTCGTAATGAGTGGCTTGAGGTCGACACCTTTAGTATCTACGTTCGCAAGGGCTATCACTTGATTCAAGGAAAAATAGTTCATTGCTTTGATGTTGCGAGCATCGAGGCTGATGAGGGGGAACGTGGTAAGGGAAAATTTAAGCTCTTCATGACAGAACTCAAGAGTTTACTAGAAAATCATACTGATCTTCGAGGAAACATCACGATGATCTTCGTTGAAAATGTACTCAATTCAAAGTTAGTTGAGTCACTCCCGAGAATGGGGTTTATGTCAGTTACGCAATCTGATCCACCTTCGTTCTACCAAGAGCTAACTATCGATCGTTAGAGTTTACAGTTAGATGATAGTATGATATAATTATATCATGAAATCTCCTGTTTCCTATTATCCGAACTTCTGTGGCCGTCATTATGAGAGAGACGCCATGTCGAAGCAGTTAGCTGATGTTCATCTCAAGCACCTATTGACATTAGATTGGGTAAGACGTGATGGCACCCCTCGCTCTGAGTACTACTGCAACGACATTAAAAAGCCTTATACCTACGGTCGTGGAGCAGGCCAGCGAACCTATGAAGTGCAGCCTTGGACAAACGGATTGTTGTTATTGAAGGAGAATTTGGAGGATTTAGTCGATTGTAAGTTCGAGGTGTGTTTCTTAAATCGTTATCATGACCAGAGCGATCAGTTAGGTTGGCACGCCGATGACTCTCCGGAGATGGATGATGCGAGACCGATTGCCACGATGTCGTTCGGCGCTGAGCGTGAGATTTGGTTTGCACCACAAGGTGATAAAACCGACATCGACAAGCTGAAGTTAGGTCACGGGAGTGTCGCGCTGATGGCCGCTGGGATGCAAAACACCCACTTTCACCGAATTCCGAAAGCTGGTTTTGTTTGCGGTGAGAGAGTTTCGCTAACCTTCAGGGGCTATGCCTAGTGAACGTTCTTACCGAAAGGAATGGCGCTGAGATCACTAAAAGGCTCGTTAAAACTTTGTCAGAAATCGACAATATTGTCTGGCCTGAACCACAGTTTGTAAAAAAACTTCATCAGAATTGGACATCTCACTACGATTACAACGGAATGCTGAAGTTTATGCATCCTCGAAACCGAGTTTTGAAGCTCATGGGACGACGTATCTTTAAGGTTCCTTACAAACTTCGCAAAGCATGTGATGAGTTGATTGACGAAGGTAGTTTTTATTTGGCCGACTATCGCAAGGCACCGGTATTGGATCGCTCTAGACTTATCTGTGGCGTTCTCGGAGATCGCGTGGAGTTTCTTAGGAGAACCAACCAGGAGCGATCTCTTGTTGACTACTGAGCAAATTATTAAAATGGGCTACGAGAAGCCACGCCAACTTCCAGATGGTACTTGGTGTGCGCTTTATAGAATGATTTATACCGTTGGTGTGATCGTTGATATCACCGAGATTTTCTACGGACACCGCTTTTGTTACAAACACTACGAGAATGCAGAGCAAGCGCTCCTCTCGATGTCACACATTGACGATGATCCTATCGGGTACATCAAGAGAAAACCAGAGTTGTAAGATCACATGTAAGGATTTACTTTCTACTTCACACATGATATAATTTCTTTTCAACTTGGAGAAATAATCATGGCAGGCGCGAAGGTAGGATCGAACAAGAAATCTGCTGGGAAGCAGCGAATGCTTAACGGAGCTCCCGTTATCCTGGTGCTCTACAATGGCAAGTCTATCGGTCACGGCAAGTATCACGCCGGTAGTGTTGCAGGCAACCTCGTATGTGACACAGCAGGAAAGCCTCTGCCCTTCAAGGAAGTCGGAGAACTCGTTGGCTAAGTATTGGATGGGCACTCCGCCTAGTAAAGATGATTTTGGTAAAGTCATCGATAGCGAGTTTATCGATGGAAAAACCAAGATGGGTCTCTGGGCGTTTATGACACCTAAGTCATTTGAAGAGCATAGTCCTCGCCTCGGACTTGGTATCATGCTCGGACAACGATATCAAAAGCAATCTGACGGGCGATGGCTTAAGGTAGAGGGTTAACTTCATGAGCAACATTAAGCAAGTTATCCTGATTGATAAGAGCCTCAAAATGAGACAAGGTAAAGCTATCACTCAGGGTGCCCACGCATCAATGAAAGTCTTTCTCGATCGTATCATCGACGTAGTTAAGAAAGGGGAAAATGAGTTTACTGTTAAGATCGACGGGTGCACCAAGGAAATGGCTGATTGGGCTTTAGGAACTTCCTTCAAAAAGATCTGTCTTGCTGTGCCTACTAGCACTGAGCTGATTCAGCTCTTCGAAAAAGCCAACGAAGTTGGACTTCCCTGCGCAATGATCGTCGACAACGGTCTCACCGAGTTCAACGGCGTCCCCACTCGGACAGCTGTTGCGATCGGACCAGCCGAGGCCGCTCTTATCGACCCTCTTACTGGACACTTAAAGCCTCTATGAAAACATCTTGGAGATCTCCTAAAGAACTTCCATTTCCCTCAACAGGCTCTGGATCGTTAGAGCCCTATGAGCGCCTAACCTCGCTTGGTTCTGCTATCGACTACTGGACGGGGAGTCAATGGGTGCGTAAAAACGGTGTAGTATGTGCCAATCAACACGTGCTCGAGTGGAAACCGCTTACCTTGGAGCATTACACTAAATTATTGAATTGCCGGGTTTAGGAGAATTCGTGTCTTCTAAATCCCTCAGCTTAGCGTTCAAGGAGATGATTGTAGTAGTTCTACTCCCAGAGATCAAGCGTGCTACCAATGGGGTGAAGAGCCGAGACGTTGATGCTTATCGTGTTGCATTTGACAGAGCTTTCGGTACCCTCTACTACGCTGGGTTTTGTTTGGAAATCTGTAAGCTTCTCGGTATGAAACCGAGGTGGGTACCACTTGAAGATGTCATTGCCAAGTATTGGAGTTTCACTGACCTTCAATCAGAAAAACTCTTTGTGAAAATCGCTCACGAGCTTACTCTGGCTGACGGCAATGTGGACTGAAGATCGGCAGGTTAAGCTGAGAGTGTTACGAGACTTCCCGCAGCAAGACGATCTTTCCGTTATGTTCGTGGTGCTCAAAGAGAAACAACAAGAGTTTTGGAACATCTTTCAGATCTACCTCAAGGAGATCGAGAAAAAAGCTTGCTTTATTCACCGAGTAATGACAATAACCGAAGCTATTGAACCTTGGGACAACACCCACATCACAATTGACCTGGCCGGAGGGCAAGCTCTATGTGGTAAGCTCCTTCAATCAAAACTTCCAGATCTTTCCCCTTTTTGTAGGAGCATCGCATGAGCACCGGAAACCCGGGTGCCTGAGGGCGCTGAAGTAAAGCGTTGCGGAGAACTTCTCAGCTCAATCATCGGTGCTAAGATGATTAAGGAGATCGTGCCGGTGTCTGGAAAGCTTATGCGCAATTGGGTCGATCCACAACTCTCGGGATTGCACGTTCATGACATTTTGGTGAAGGGTAAGGTGATTTTCATCCGTTTTGATCCGCGAGCTGACAAATGTCTCGTGTCAACCCTTGGAATGAGCGGCTGGTGGTATCCATCGTTGGAGAGCTTAACCGAAGATCAACGCAATGTTTTTGCGTACGTCCGAGGGAAGAGCGTGAAAGTGGTCGATGTCATCGCTAGCTCCCTCAAGCATACCCGTGTTAGAATCGATCTTACAGATGGCTCTTCAGCTCACTACGTCGATCCTCGCAACTTTGGGAATCTTAAAGTGCTCTCGGAAGCCCAAGCTAAGGTGCGATTCACCGAACTAGGGAAAGATCCACTCGGGGGGGCTGATGATAGCGAGCTTACTGACGCGTTACTTTATGGTTGTCGTAAAGTTCATAAACCGATCGGCGAAATTTTACTTGATCAGTCGATTATTGCTGGAATCGGAAACATCTATCGTGCCGAAGCTCTCTTTTTGGCTGGGATTCACCCAGCTAGAACTTGTAGAAGCCTAACACTTCAAGATATCGAGAAGATCGCTAAAGCCTCTTCCGTTGTTTTGAAGATCGCTTATCACTGCGGTGGAGCGATGTCTTATCCTCCAGAAGCAATTAATCCCTTCTTTATCGCTTGGAAGTTCGTCAAACCGATCAATCGTCACCTTGTCTACGGTTGCTCTCATGACATCTACGGAAATCTCGTCGAGAGTTGCATGGTCGGTGGTCGAAGAGTTTGGTACTCGCCCGCTCGCCAAATTCTTCCTCCCCCATGAAAAAGGGTATCTTTTATCTGCACGGCGCTTTTTCCACTGAAACCTCTTGGAATTATCTTACTGATCAACTTGAGAAAGGTCCTCAACATGTTTGGGCAAAAGGACACTACAACATCGTCCAAGAGACGATCAACGAAATCGTCGAGAGAATGGTTCGCAACGTTGAGGAGTTTGCCGAAAACTTGGATCACTTAATCCTTGTCGGACACTCGATCGGAGGTGTGATCGCACTACCAGTTGCTGTCAGGCTCACGAAGAATGTGAAATACGTTGACCTGGTGTCACTCTCAACTCCTTACGGTGGTGTTAAACTTCCTTGGGGTGCCGCCCTAGTTCCTCCAATTCTCCTCAGACATACCACTAGCGGTCATTTCTATCATAATGTGGCCCAAGTTCCATCGATCTCGAGACGTTATCTAGGAAGCTATAATGAAGAGTTCATTTTTGAAACTGGACGCGTTTACGAACATTGGGCGATCATCACAGAGGGCGGAGGATCTCCATTGATTAGTGAACCTAACGACGGGGCTATCTCGGTCGAGTCACAGCTCTGTTTGCCGCCCACAGTCGTGCAGGTCAGGGTTGATCTCAACCACTTTGAAATTCTTATGTCACCCAAGTCTAGTTGTGTTATAATGAATGTGTTATGTAAATAGATTTATGGGGTCGATCAGGTTTCGACTCAAGAAGTAATTGTTGAGCTGCAAGCCGACCGTTGGAAGTGTGGTCGTTAAATAAACTGCCTTGCATACAACTGCAAACGATTCAAACTACGCTGTAGCCCTCGCGGCTTAAGCCGGAATCGGCTGGTTTTGCCGATAGAAGTTGCCTGATTCCGTCATCAAATATCGGATAGTTGCCGGAGCGTTTCGATGAAGGTAGCGAGCATCACACAGAAACTTGGCGTTAGGCCCTCTGCAAGTCGTGGACCGAAACGTGACAGGCGTAAGCCAAAAACGACATGATAAGCTTGTAGAGGTTTACCGAGGATGTCTTGAACACCCGGGTTCGATTCCCGGCGACTCCACCAAATGTTTTAAATTGCGAAAAAGCCTCTAGAAATTTTCTAGAGGCTTTTTCTTTTGTGTACAAAAATAAATATTTAGAAGTTTGTTATCATCATTTTAGTAAGATCTTCCAAAAAAGTAAGTTTTTTAAAAAATGAATCCTTACACGCGAAATTATGTAAAATGCTAGAGCAAATAAAAAGTTCTTTCTTACTTTCTTCTCTGGTGTGATGTTTAGGGATAACAGGCAAAATTTTAGTGTAATTTTTACTATGATATAATGAGACAAGGATCGAGATCGTCGATTTGAAATGAGCTAAACACAACTAGACAGAGAGACATGGAAAATAAGGTTGCTGATCTCCAACTGCAAGAAATAAATCCCTCTTTCGAGGCCACCCAATCCTACACTTTTGTGATGAATCCACCAGTACCGATGGTCCACTTGAATTTACGTGTTCAAGTTATTCCAGAGGGAGTTTTAATTTCAGAAGTTCCCCAAGTAAAAGCTACACCAGAAGTTAATGAAGTCACAGAAACAGAAAGTTTAACTGTACTCGCATGCGACGCGCGAGGCGATTTTCAAATTCCGAAGTTTGAGGATGAAACACTTGAAACTCTCGAGAAGAAAGCTCCCAGCTTCTTCGCCTATCTTCTAGGCACCCAATACGTCCCAGAGTCAACGATCGAAGCTCCACGAGGAAGAGGACGTCCTCGCAAATATGACCCTAAGCCGGTTGGTAGGAGAGTTCATAAGATCGAGGAGGGACAACCGATTGCTATGAAAATTCCCGTCACCTTGCAGCGTGCGATCAAGAAAGAGTTCGAGGAGATTTACTTGCCAGGGGTGATTCCTGTCAAGGCAACTGTTGAAAAGTTAGCTCGCACATACAATATTCCCTATCAGCAAGTCTTCAAGCTCATCGAGGAGGACATGTGACGGCTTTCACTAAATATGAGATGCCCTGTATAACCTGTGACAAACTATTTGCTTACCTTCGGGATCGCATCCCGAACGATTTGCGTGATTCGGAGGGTGAGCTCGTCCTGGAGGGTTTTGATCTCGGCGGTCGACATATCGGTCCGCACGAGCATATTGCTAAACTTCGAATGGGAAGCGACGAGGCTAGCGTAGCGGCGATTAACAACTTCAGCACTATGGTAAATCTCTTGAGTGATCTGGGTATTGAGCATGCTGATTTGTTTCTCAGCGGTCTCTTGTTGAACTGGGATCGTCACGAGGATTTCGCGCGGGCTCAAGCTATTAGCAGGAAACCTGGCGAGCTTAGCAGCCAGAGTAGTGGACCAGTCGAAACTTTTCACTAAGTTACGCTAGAACCTCTGGAAGCTTCAATTTCTTTCCTACGATCCCGGTCTTGATTTGCTTGAAGATCTCTGATTGTTTATCAGCGTAGGGAAACTTTGAGTTAGTGAGAGCCTTCCAAACTCCATCAAAGTGATTGAGGTGGGCAGCTCTTATGTGCTTACCGAAGAGAATCGCCGTAACCTCATCCGGATCATCTGTTAGTACTCTTTTGTCAGTCGTCTTCTTCCCCTTAAGGTCTTGTCCCTTTTTCCCCTTGATCGTAGATTGCTTACCAACCATCAAGCCCCGGCTCAAATCATAGAAGTAACGCTCATTAGGATTTTTTGGAGTTGCGTGTTTAGCAACTGCAAACATAACTTCATTGCGGTGCGCTCCCTTATATCCCTGTTTGAGATCGTTCTCGTGCGCTTGAAATGACCAAGCTGCATAGTCAATATTATTGACAGGCATCAAGTCAACCTGGACAATTTGGTCCTCGACCGGGTGGGCGAAGGAGTAAACGTTGAGCCCCTTGAACGATCGATGACTCTTCTTGTCATAAGCGAGGTCAACTAACGCCTTCTCAACTGAATCTGGAGAAACTTGTACAGCGAGATCGATATCACCCGAGAGATCGTCATCTGTGGGTTTCTTCCCTGCTGAGCCGATCAGCTTCACATGTGTCGACTTGAGGCCAAGCGTTGATGAAACGTGCTTGAGCAAACCGGGAATCAGGTTTCTCGCTTGAATTTGCGTGACTGAGGCGGTACCTTTGATGGCTTTACCTCCCTCGGTAAGATAGGCTTCGACAAGAAAATCGGTGAAGTTAGTCATACGTCTAATAAGTTGTCTTAGTTTAGTTTCATGTGTCTAGAAGAGCTTCACGATTGGTGTTCCACAGTTCTTTTATCTTTTTCTCAATTCCAGGTTTAATTTCTGAGAGCTTAGAAAAATCCATCACTATGATAATTTTCTTGCGATTAGAGATGATGATTCGCAAACCATTATAGGTCGACACATTCGTATTGTGCGAGCCTTCCAACCCATCATCATCAGCAACACTTATAAATCTAGTATGCCCTCTTAGTCCGTGTAGTGAGAACGTGATACTATGGGCTGGTTCACCGAGGCGATGATCTTCTTCATCATCGAATGTTTCAAGATCTTGCAAACCAGGGATAGATTTCAAAATTTTATGAATCTCCCACCCTACAGTAAGTTGATCATCTCCATCCTGATCGAAAAAATAATTTACGATTGCATCAGATGTTTTTCTTATTTCTAAAATATGTTTGAGCTTCATACATCAAGAAGCTCGTTACGACGCTTATTCCAAAGATCCTTAAGGGCAGCTTCGATTAAAAGGGGAATATTAGACAATTTACTCGATCGCAGAACTTTCAGAGATCCTTTTTTATTCCAAATTACCAATTGTATAAATTGTGTTTTGTCTGAAATGCCACCTACTGGGAAAGAACCAACGAATTTTAATCCGCTAAGCCAAAATTCAAATCTAAGAGACTTGCTTGCATGAAACCTTTCAACATTCTTGATCTTTTCAACAACCTCTTTGATTTTTGCACAGGTTGAAGAGATACTAAAATCGTTGTGACGAACATTGAGATCATTAGCAAAAAGATTTTTGATTTCATCCCCTTCTCCTTCATTTAATGATACAAGGGTTGGAAAAAATTGACGCAGTTTCATTACTCGCCTAAGGCCAACGCCGAGAAGAGACAGAACCTGTCGTTCGTCAAAATTTGGAATGGGTTAGCCACCTGCCCTTGCTCAAGCTGAGCTGCAAGGTCTAGCGTCACGTTTTGAGCTGTTGTCCCTTCGGTCCAAACCATCACCGCAATGTTGTTGAACGTGCTTCCCAACTGAACCGACACTGTGGCCGTTTGAAGAGAGCTTGTTGATGACACGGCCGAGGTAACAGTTCTCACGATATAGTTTGCTGCGACGAAGAACGGTCCCCCTGTGTTATAGCTTCCGCTAGCCCAATCGGCAACAGTATCAACAGTAGGCACGTCAGCTGTACTTGTCCACTCAAGAATTGCTAACCTGAGGTTTGCGCTAGAACTGATGCGATGTTTCACGGAGAGGGTAACAAATGATCCCCTAAGATATTTGATCTTCATTGCTTCAATCTGCTGAACAATCCCAAAACGCTGAGCCGCAGCATTCGACTGGGTATAACGCATCATATACGGAGTGCCATTCGCCACATCGATAAGTTGTGAAAGAGTGATCGGGTTTGACTGTGTAAGTACTCGCCAGCGATCAAATCCGATTACTCCATCGATGGTTAAACCCAACGTTCTAGTTTTAACCAAACCATCGGAGTTGTCCAGCATGTTGATTTGCGCGGAAGTAAGAACCCCGATACCGGTTGGCCCTGTTGGCCCTGTTGGACCACCTCCACCAGCAGCGCCGGCTACACCTGCAGGACCTGACCAACCAGTAGGACCTGTGGGACCGTTACCTGGTCCCGTGGGACCGACTATACCAGTCGGCCCTGTTATACTTAATCCTGAAGGTCCTGTTGCACCAACTGGCCCTCCCGAAGGCCCTGTCCATCCAGTTGGTCCAGTAACACTTAAGCCTCTAGGGCCTGTAGGACCAAATGCTCCAAGACCACCGATCAATCCTTGTGGCCCTGTCGGTCCTTGAATACCAATGGGTCCAATCCAACCGGTAGCCCCCGTAACTCCTGTGGGTCCTCCGGTGCCTGTCGGCCCTGTGACGCTCGGTCCTGTCCAACCGGTGGGTCCAGTAACTTGACTAACTGCACCTGTGGGTCCGGTGAGACTAGCTCCGGTGGATCCCACTTGCCCGGCGATTCCGGCCGCACCTGTTGCCCCGGTATTCCCTATCGGTCCTAGTAATCCTTGTGGACCGGTCGGACCGGTGAGACTAGCTCCTGTCGGGCCTGTGACGCTAGGACCAATTGGCCCTAAATTCCCCTGAGTACCAGTTGGGCCGGTGAGACTAGTTCCTGTTGATCCGGTGGGACCTGACCAACCGGTGGGTCCGGTGACTTGACTAGCTGCTCCCGTTGGTCCTGTCGAGCCGTTATTGCCAGCAGAGCCGGTAGGACCAGTAACCCCGGTTCCTCCGGTAGGTCCTGTAAGACTTGATCCCGTTGGTCCTGTCGAACCATTGATTCCGCTCCCACCAGTTGGCCCTATTGCACCCGTTGTACCTGTGGGCCCTGTGACGCTTGGTCCAGTAACACCGAGACCACCTTGTGAACCGGTAGGACCTGTTACGCCGGTAGGACCTGTTGAGCCTAGTCCACCAGTTGTACCGGTAGGACCTGTTTGGCCGCGGTTGCCGATCGGTCCTGTTGCTCCAGTATCGCCTACTGGTCCTGTGTACCCTGTAACCCCTGTGGGTCCGACGATGCCAGCAGGCCCGGTTGGCCCTGTTACACTGGGTCCTAATGGGCCCGTTGGGCCGGTAACATTACTCGCGACACCAGTAGGCCCTGTTGGTCCTGTCCAGCCGGTTGGTCCTGTGACTCCCATAAGATTCCTCTTGAAAAATATCTAAACAAAGCGCGGAGAATTACAATAACTTTTATTTATGAGACTTTCAATTGCCATTTAGTTCCAACAACGGTAAGAGCTTTGTTGATCGTGCTGTTAAGAGATTCGTCAAACAAACGAAGGATTTCTTTCAGCATAATCGCATTCTTGATATCGGGGTAGGATCAGGTACTTACTCTGATCGCTACTCAACTACGTGGCTTCCCCGCACTAAGTTTGAGTGGGAGGGGGTTGAGATTTGGGAACCCTATATTGAAAAGTATCAGCTCAAAAACAAATATGATAAACTTCACGTAGCAGACGCGCTAGAAGTTCTCAATGATTACGCTATTCGTTTTGATATCGCTTTTGTGGGTGATGTTATTGAGCATATGGACTTCAATCGAGCAGTGCAATTTTTAAATTCTCTAGGAAAAATAGCTTCGGTCGTCATTATTAGTGTCCCCCTAGGTTACTACCCTCAAGACGAGTATGATGGAAATCCCTACGAAAAGCACTTAAAGTATTGGGAGCATTTAGAAGTACTGGCTAATTTCCCCAACGTTATTTCTTGGTCGATTCAGGGAGAGATCGGTGTTTATATTTGTTCGACTCACCCGATACTAAAGAAACTCTTGGCTCCACAGGTGGGAGTTTATTCTATCATGAAGAACGAGAAAGCATTTGCTCTGAGAATGCTCAAGTCTGTCAAAGATGCTGATTTTATTGTTGTTTGCGACACCGGTTCTGATGATGGAACTTTTGAGATGCTTGTGGAAGCGGTTGAGGAACGTGTCGTTCACCACGGGCACGAAGAAGATCTACAACTGTTGACTTCTAACGGAGAAACACTAGGAGCTACCGATGGTGAGATGCTCGTTCGAAGAGTGGGAATCAATCCTTGGAGATTTGATGATGCAAAAAATCTGGCGCTTACGTTATTGCCGGAAGAAATCGACGTCGCGATTTCACTAGACGCTGATGAGGTGATGCACACGAAAGATTGGTATGAGATCTTAACCAAAAAAATTCAACAAGATCTCGAGAAGGGGGGAGCTCCCGCCGATCGTTACCATCATCGCTTCAAGACCGTTTGGAACTGGGCTGACGCAGGAGCTGAACCTCACTTTAGCGAGCACTGGCATGAGAGAATTCACTCTAGATCGGGATACCGCTGGAAACTTCCTGTTCACGAGATTCTGGTACCTAAAGACCTTGCTACTGAGAGAATTGTGTGGATGGAGAATCTCGAAATGGCACAATTTCCTGACATGTCTAAGTCACGATCAAGTTATCTTCCTCTTCTCAAACAGTCACTAGCTGAAGATCCCACTGTCTGGAAGTCGTGGACATTTTATGCTAGTGAGCTAGTTAAGGTTGGTGAGATTCGTGAAGCAATCGAAGCTCTCAAGAAAGCACTGACTATTCCAGACGCTGATCAAGCTTTCATTCACCGGAGCATGTCAGACTACTACAGGATTGTTAAAGATTACCCTCCTGCAATCACTGAGATGCAAACAGCTGTTGTTTTAGCCCCACAGTTGCGTGAGTTCAAGGTCTATTTGGCCAATCTCTATCACGAGCTCGGTGAACGTGAACAAGCTCTGCAAACGATGGCGTTGGCTAAGAGTGTGGTAGATCGCACCTACGGTTATTTGTATGACCCTAACTGCTGGGGAGCGTCATTTGACGCTTTCTATGCTAAGATGGAGAAAGTATGAACACTAAAGAATATCAAGCTTTTGTTGAAACCGCGTGGGGTACGATGCGGCCGATGAGCTTTATTATGACAAAGCTAGATGGAACCGAAGAAGAAATGGTGATTACGCTAGACGAGCTTCGCTCGCTGTTTGTTATGTCAACCGGGATGGCTGGAGAAACAGGCGAAACGCTAGAACACATCAAGAAGTTCGTCAGAGATGGCCATATTGACTTAAATAAACTTCAGAAAGAGCTTGGTGACGCGCTTTACTATCTAACAAGGATCGCTCTGAAGTTTGGATTGACCCTTGAGGGTATCATGGATTGCAATCATGTAAAGGTTACTGATCGACGCTCTCGCGGAATGATTAAGGGAAGTGGAGACGACAGATGAGTCTCTCTATTGAAGAGCTGAAGGAAGCATTTAAACAACAGATAGCGGCATCCCGTGATTTGAAACTTAAACTTTATCTTTTATTTTATCTTCATCACGCGAAGGAACAGCTGACGGTGTCACGTATAGCCAGTGATGATCTGAGTAAGTTAGCTAATCAAGTTATCACATTCAGTGAAAGTCGCAATCGGTGTTACCTGTTCAATGGACGACGAAAGATTCCGATCTATCTCCCATATCTGGAATTGGTTTGAGTGCTCTTGAGCAGATCAACGAGATCTCGACAGAGGTTATCCGAGATGTTGACGTTCGCATCATAGAAGATCTCACGGAGTTGACCAAACTTCCTACTACTATCTCATTTACGCCGGTCAACGAGATCTCGACAGAGGTTATCCGAGATGTTGACGATGAAATAGAAAGTAGACGCGCCATTC
>Ga0163144_10019175_pt1 | contig 13774 bp, 20 predicted proteins | sample OliLak19BULKMAT1_FD_123175 | JGI IMG/M metagenome (GOLD analysis project Ga0163144, IMG submission 123175) | Freshwater microbial mat bacterial communities from Lake Vanda, McMurdo Dry Valleys, Antarctica - Oligotrophic Lake LV.19.BULKMAT1 | ecosystem: Environmental > Aquatic > Freshwater >... | reverse complement strand
CTAACTCGCCTCCGTAAGGGATACAGTCGCCGCCAGCGGTGGCCGATCCAACCGAGTCCAGCGCCCAGCAGCGCTCCGTCCCCCGCCCCCAGTGCAACGCCGGCGCCGATCGCTTTGGGGAAATCATCCCGACACTCGATCGCCGAACCGCACGATGTGACGAAGGTTCCAGCAGACCACGATGTGTGCAATTGCGGGTTAGGTGGCGGCCCGTCTAACGCGCTCGGAAGCGCCACACCCCAGCCGTATTCTGGTTGTTCCGGCCATACCCACCCACGATCACGACATCGCCGCTCGAGAGAGGAGTTGCCGTGGCGAAGTGGAAGGCCATGGGGAATTCGCCCGTAACGGCCCGAAATGTGAAAGTGGTATGATCCAGCAGCTCGGCCGCGCGCGCACCTGCGGGCACCAACACATCACCACTCGGGAGCCGAACAGCGGTGCCCTGAATCTTGTACCGCGTGTTGACCATCGTTGGCCCGGCCGTGAACGATGCGGTGGCCGGGCTGTAGACCTCGGTGCTGCCGAAGTAGAGTCTGTCCGTTCGATCGGCGCCGCCAAGAACGAGAACTCGACCGTCTGCAAGACGAACCGCATCGTGCTTGTGGCGTGCGGTCCTCAGCTGCCCGACTGTCTGAAAGCGACGCGTTGCCGGATCATAGAGTTCAGCGCTCGCATAGACTTCCATTGCATCACGACGGCCCTGATGGCCACCGACCACCAGCACGCGCCCGTCCGTGAGTAGCGTGGCCGAGTGGCTCTCGCGTGAAACGCTCAACGAACCGACGGGCTGGGACCTGCCGGTAGCGGGGTCGAATAACTCGGCGCTGGCCAGGAACGACCATCCGCGGCCCACGCCACCCACCATGAGTATGCGCCCGTCCGCAAGCAGCGTAGCGGTGTGGCCGCTCCGGCCCTCGATCAGCTGCCCCATCTTCACGAACCGCTTCTCGGCCGGTTCAAAAACTTCGAGCGACGACAGGTATTCGCCATCGTATCCTCCGGCCAGCACCACCCGGCCATCGGGGAGGGCCGTCGCCGTGTGGCTAGCCCGTGCCTGCGTCATCGAGGCTACGGCCTTGACAGTCGCAGCCGACACGGCGATCAGCTCGGCCGTGGACAATCTGCGTCCGCCCGCGCCCATCCCGCCGGCCACCAGCAGTTCACCCGACGGCAGCGCGGTCGTCGTGTGCGCCGCACGAGCCGTTGCGAGCGTGGCAATGCGCTCGATCGAGCCGCTGGCGGGCGTTGGAGTCACCGATGGTTGCAAACCGAGTGCAAGAGTGACGGTGGCAGCGCGCGTATAACGCACGAGGTAGCTCATGGCACGATCTCCGAGAAATGACACGGGTGAACGAGCTGGCACTATGGATTGGATGCCGGTCGCGAACGTTGCGTTTACCTACGGCCAACGCAGGGTCGCGGAGCACGGGCCCGTCGCCAGTCAGGCAACCACGCGTGGAGTTCGTTCAGATAGTTATCATTGGCGAAATACTCGCACCGCCACATGCGAGGGAAACCGCACCGTGTGCCAGATACGGTGCACCTGCGCCCGGAAGTCCGCCGGCGTGGCGCGGAAGATGTCGTCCACGAAGGTCTGCGGGTTGCGGTCGTAGAGCGGAAACCAGATGCTTTGCACCTGCACGATCAGGCGGTGCCCCCTCTTGAAGCGATAGAGCCGCTGGTGGAGGTCGACGTCGAACGCGGCAATGAGGTTGGCGGCAATTGGCGACGCCTTGAAGAAACCCTTCCAATAGCGGCCTCGCATTGGCGGCGCTGACCATCAACTCGTAGCCGCCTAACGATGGATGATCGGGTACGCTGTCGGGGTAAACGTCTATGACCTTGACGACCCAGTCGCACCTCCAACAACCGGTGCGCGGGACGATACGCGCCCGTCGTGCACGCATCCACGAGCATCCACGAGCATCCGCGAGCATCCGCGAGCATCCACGAGCATCCACGAGCATCCACGAGCGTCCACGCGTCGCGCTGGTCGGTCTTGGTGCGCCGCGAGCGATCGGCATACATCGGCGCGTCGTTCGGATCCGCGACGATCACCTCGTGGCCCAATGACTCCAGGTGCCGCGCGACCCACTCGCGCTCCGTGCGCGCCTCCACCAGCATCTTCGCGCGCGGCCGCTGCCCGAACACCGCGGTGAACCGCTCCCGACTCGTGACGATGCGGCGGTCCGTGATCGTGCCGTCGTCCGCCTTGATCGCCAGCTGACGCTCGCGTTGGTGCATATCCAGGCCGATGCGCTCCATGGCGGCTGGCCGCCCGGCGTGCGCCCCCTCGGCAAAGGGTGAGCGCGTGGATAGTGGTGGGCGATGCGTGTCTCCACGAGACCGCGGAGGACCAGCCACCGCTTCATACCAACTATCCCGCGGGCCGGGGCTGGAAGGTCCGCAGGGACCGCCGGGGCCGGTGGAGGTCTCGCTGCAGCAGCTCAACCTCGCGATCGCGGACACGCCGCACAATCCGACGAGTGTGCACTCGCTGGTCCTCGACGTGGGCGATCCGCCGACGCAGCAGGATATTTTCTCCGTGGTGCGTAAGCTGAACGAATTGATCGCGGCCCTTCAGCGTCAACCCTAGCGGGCTGTTGAAAAACCTCGCAGCTTTCGAACTGAGTACGGATCGAGAACGGCATGTTTGAAAAGCGGACCAAAAGCGAATTGCAGACGGAGATGTGCGTGTGGGCGGGGCGAATGCCGTTGGCTGGACTGGATTTTTGCAGTTTTTGCGCCGCTGCGTTCAGGGAATCCGTGGCTTTTCTCAAGAAGCCCGCTTACGTCGCGCGATCGCAATTTTGCAGTTTTTCAACAGGCTGATGGGGTATTGACCCCGTAGGCGGCAGCGGCACAAAAGGAGCACTCTTTCCCATTTGAAGACGATGTTTAAATCAATAGCTGCAACAGGGCCATCCGGAAGCGGTTCATTTCCGGTCATCGCCATGGCTGCTTCGGTGGGAGGGTTGAAAGCACTGTCCGTCATCCTTGGCGGGTTGCCGAAGGATTTTCCGGCGGCCATCGCGATCGTGATGCATCTTTCTCCCGACTACAAAAGCGTGCTCGCGGAAATCCTCAGCAAGCGCACGGACTTGGTCGTCAAACAGGCGCAGACGGGCGATGTCCTGTGCCAGGCGTGTGCCTTCATCGCGCCGCCAAATCACCACCTCTCTGTCGCCGCAAACCGTCGGCTGAAGCTTTCCACTTCCGATGCGGTAAAGATCCATTACGCCCGGCCTTCCGCCGAGCCGCTGTTCGCGTCGGTCGCTGCGATCTTTAAAAAGAACGCGATCGCGGTCGTGCTCACGGGCGGCGATGGCGATGGGTCGTTCGGTGTGCAGATCATCAAAGACGAAGGCGGCCTCGTCATCGCGCAGAACGAGCGTACGTCCGAAGACTTTAGTATGCCGCGGACATCTATCGCGACGGGCGATGTGGATTTCATTCTGCCTCTCGATGAGATTGCTCCCAAATTGATCGAACTTGTGACGCGCCTCTCTCCAATTGGGAACAATGCTGCCATGCTCGCGCCCGAATGAAAAGGGAAACTCCGCAGAAACGACCAGGCAAAAAGTCCCCCGCCGCGCCGACGGGTGCGGCGTTTCCTATTGTCGGCGTTGGCGCTTCGGCGGGAGGACTGGAGGCGCTTGAGCAGTTTGTGAAGCATGTGCCGGCGGGGAGCGGAATGGCGTTTGTCATCGTTCAACATTTGGACCCTACGCACACAGGACGACCGATCCATGCGAAGGGGACCGAGTAGCGGCGGCCCTCGAAGCTGACGAGGCAATCGCGACTGACCCGCCGCGCGACCACACAGTCGAAGACTTCATGGAGGTGGGGCAGCGCTTGCAGCAGCGAACGCTCGGCCGCATGCATCGGCGATGGGCGTGCCGGTGATCGGGCAGCGCCGTTGCCCCTGTACGAGCGCACTGCGGGCATCGAGTGCGGCCTGGAGCGTCGGCAGATCGGCCCACGGCGCGATGAGCAAATCCGCATATACCCTGCAATGTGTCCGCACACTCAGCTCCGTTTTTCCCTTGTCACTGCCACGGGCCGCTCGGCACGGGTCCACGGCACACCCGCACCTTCGCGCGAGGGTCGCAAACGTCGGCGTAAGGACTGCGGTCGGCCCCGCGCCAGCGGCAACGCCCGTTTTCAGATCGTCGATGCGCACCCAGCGCGGCACGCCGCCGTAGCGTCTGAACAGTGCGAGATGGCCCGTCTGCCAGGCGAGTTGATGCATCTGCGTGCTGGTATCAACGAAGAGGATGCAGGAGTTGATTGACACGGGACTCGTCGTACAAACAACTCCGGGCACTGAGCCGAACCGCAAGTACTATCTCGATGAGGGGAAGGGCGTCCCGGTTCAATCGCTATGGGACGACATCGGCAACTTGCAAGCGTCTGACGCTCGGCGTCTTGGCTACCCTACTCAAAAGCCGGAAGCGCGCTTAGATCGGATCATCCAAGCAAGCAGCAACGAGGGCGACGTGATCCTTGATCCCTTCTGCGGGTGTGGAACCGCCGTTGGGTCGGCGCAAAAGCTCAGCCGGAATTGGGTTGGTATCGACGTCACGCACTTGGCGATTGGCCTCATTTAGCCCCGGCTTCGCGATGCGTTCGGCGACTTGGCGCGCTACCAGGTGCTCGGGGAGCCCACAACCGCCGAGGATGCCGCGGAGCTGGCCGAAACCGACAAGTATCAATTCCAGTGGTGGGCGCTCGGCCTCGTAGGGGCGCGGCCCGTCGATCAGAAAAAGACGCTGACAAGGGAATAGACGGACGGCTCTATTTTCATGACGGCGGCAAACAGACGCGCCAGATCATTTTCTCGGTGAAGGGCGGAAACCTGAAAGCAACCGACGTGCGCGATTTGCGGGGCGTGGTCGACCGCGAAAAGGCTGAGATTAGCGTCCTCCTGAGCTTTGAGGCGCCAACAAAACTCATGCGCCAGGAAGCGGCATCAGCGGGCTTCAACACCTCGCCGTGGGGCAAGCATGCCCGGTTGCAGTTGCCCACCGTCGCGGAACTGCTGGCAGGGGCAACGCGCGACTACCCACGCACGGCCGGTGCGAACGTGACCTACCAGCAAGCTCCCAAGGCCCGGAAGGTCGCGGAGCCGCTACCGGAGCTTTTTGGGAAGGAATAATTCAAATTGTACCAGTGCCCCCCGCCAGAGCGTTTGAATCATGCACTCATTCCCAGACATATTTTCGGGTTCCGGGGAAAGCAGGCCATTGGCTACAGTCTGTTGACCGAGCGCACCGAAATTCGGATCACGGATTTCGGCGGCGGACCGCAAGAAAAACGATACCCACGACCAGAACGACCACGAGCAGGCCGATCCCTCCGAACCCACCCATTCCCCATCCATCGCTACCGCCCATCATCCCACCCGGGCCGGGCCCAGAGGGCTGCGCGTTCGCCGACAGACTCGCGGCTCCAAGGGCTAGCGCGGAGGAGACGTACAATGCAGTTCTGAACGTTTTGGTCATCGTGATGATCTCCTGAAGAAGGTGTAAACTGACGGTTCCACGATCGCCCTGGCGGCACTTTGATCCATCTCAACCGTGATTCTTGGGTGCCCCGCGCCTATGCGGACTCGCGACATGCCTAAACGTCCCGATGACTCATGGTTCTTTTCGCACAAAAGCCGCAGCGAAGCGGTCGAACCAAACTGACCCATGCATTTTCGCAGAAAATGACGACCAGAACAACATCAACATCAACATCAACATCAACGCATCGGTACGGTGACTTCGCGATTCTCGCCGAGATTGGGTTTCTCGCCGGTCAATGGCGCCCTGACGAATTCGAAAGCCGCACCGGCCGCGCTCGACGGCCCGTCCCATAGTTCGGCCGTGATCGGTTCTACGCGAAGCACGCGCACATTCGGATCGTTCGGCCCGCCCGACAACCAGTCGTCGTCGGTCTTCTTCCAGATTTCTTTCGCCTTGGCGGTGTCGCGTGTCAGGGAAGCGCGGCCGGCGATGGAGAGATAAGCGCGACTGTCCGCATCCTAGAAGACGAGCCCGACGTTCGAGCTTCTAGCTTGAAGTGGAACTTGGCAACGGCACTGTCCCGCTTCTAGTTGAAATAAGGGCGATGCCTCGTGATCGCTGCTCACGCAGCGGCGGCTTTTGCAAGGTGGAGTTTGTTGGCCAGCGCGGCTTGCAGCAAGGGAAGGTGGTCGTGGCCCTTCACGCGGCGCAAGCGCGGTTCGATCTGCGGGATCGCCGCCGCGCACCAGCGCAGTTTCTGGTCACTCGTGCGCCACTGACTGACGCGATGAGTTTTCCGCTCAAGCTGGGACATCACGTTCTCGATCAAGTTCGTCGTCTTGAAACTCACGCCGAGTTGCGCGAACACCCCGAGCCGGTGCAGGGTCAGCGTTTCCTCCAGCCCCTCTTCGAGACTCTTCGCGGCTGACGCGTTGATGGGCCGGAGTTCGGCCACCAGACGATGGAGGGCGCGTCGGGCGTCCGCATGGCCGGGTGCGCGTACGCCGCCTGCGACGTGCGACGCCACAGGATCTGGAACGGTTTGGTGAGGGAGCCCACTACATTCTCGCGCTTGTGCCACTGACAGCGCTGGACCGCTACGTCGTCACCCTGCGGCGATGCGCGCATCCGCCGCCGTGCTCCGCTCGTTCCGAGTGGCCCATACGGCGAAGCGCGACGCCAGCTCCGTGGCCAGCGCGGGGGAGCGATCGCGTGCCGCGATGCGGGCGGGCACCCACGCACGCGCGCTCGTCGGCACGCGCCATCCGTCGCGCCGCACCCGCGCGTTCGCCAGCCCGATGTACCGCTTCCGCGTCCGCACGAGCGCGTCCCGCACGGCGAGCTGGGCCCGCATGTGACGCCGCACCACCGACAACCGGTGCGCGGGACGATACGCGCCCGTCGTGCACGCATCCACGAGCATCCACGAGCATCCACGAGCGTCCGCGCGTCGCGCTTGTCGGTCGTGGTGCGCCGCGAGCGATTGGCATACATCGGCGCGTAGTTCGGATCCGCGACGATCACCTCGTGGCCGAGCCGCCAGCTGACGCTCTCGTTTGTGCAGATCCAGGCCGATGCGCTCCCTGGTGGCTGGCCTCCCCGTGTGCGCCCCCTCGGCAAAGGGTGAGCGCGTGGATAGTGGTGGGCGATGCGTGTCTCCACGAGACCGCGGAGGACCAGCCACCGCTTCATACGAACTATCGTGCTGTGTTGAATGCGTGCAGCAGGGTGGTCTTGCCGGACCCGCTTTCGCCAACGACCGCGAGCAACTCACCGGGGCGTTCGCCGATGCTCACGCCGCGCAAAGCGGTGACGCCGTCATACGCATGATGCAGTGATTCGGCGTCGAGGGCCAGTGATATGATGTGGTGATGGGAATCGGAATGGGGCAGGACTCGCCCGTGGGGGAACCTTATGCCCGGCCGAGGACTTTTTCTTGCACCGGAATCTCGGTCCGAAACGCCGCAGGGCGTGTGACAGCGTACGTCGAGGCTCCACCCGTGAACCGAACATACGCCATGACTTCTGCAACGGTTACCCCAGTCGAATCGGCGTCCTCGCGGTCCCTCGCCGAGCGCTTTGTCGCCGTGCGCGCGGCCACCGAGGCGCTGTGTACCCCTCTCGAGGTCGAGGACTACGTCGTCAGCAGCATGGCCGACGTGAGTCCCACCAAGTGGCATCTGGCGCACACGTCGTGGTTCTTCGAGACATTCCTGCTGGCGCCGCACGCCGACGAGTACGTCCCGCTCAATCCGCGCTACGCGTTCCTGTTCAACTCGTACTACGTGCAGGCCGGTGAGCGACACTGCCGGGCGCAGCGCGGGCTGGTCACACGGCCCACGGTGGGCGAGGTCTACGCCTACCGTCGCCACGTCGACGACGCGGTGATGTCGCTGTGTGCCCGGATTGGCGGCGACCTCGAGCATCCCGCCTGGCCGATCCTCGAACTTGGCCTGCACCATGAGCAGCAGCACCAGGAGTTGCTCCTGACCGACATCAAGCATGTGTTCTGGACCAACCCAATGCGCCCGGCGTACCGCGCCACCTCCGTCGTGTCACCGCCAGCCGTAAGCCAGGGGTGGTGGCAGGTCGCCGAAGGCGTCCGCACGATCGGCCATACGGGAAGCGACTTCGCCTTCGACAATGAAGGGCCCGCGCACAAGACGTACCTGAACGCCTTTGCCCTCGCGCACCGGTTGGTGACCAATGCGGAGTACGGCGCCTTCATCGCCGATGGCGGCTACCGGCAGGCGGCGCTGTGGATGAGCAAGGGCTGGGGTGAGGTGCGTGACGGGAACTGGACGGCGCCACTGTACTGGGAACAGCACGGCGGGGCATGGCACGAGTTCACGCTCGCTGGCACGGCGCCCGTCGTTCCCGATGCCCCGGTCACGCACGTGAGCTACTACGAGGCCGATGCCTTCGCCCGCTGGGCCGGATATCGCCTTCCCACCGAAGCTGAGTGGGAGACGGTCGCCAGTGATTTTCCCGTCGATGGGCGGTTCGTGGAGCATGGGATCCATCATCCGTCGGCCGACGCGCGGCAGGGCATGCTGCACATGCAGCAGTTGTACGGCGACGCCTGGCAGTGGACACAGAGCGCCTACATGGCGTACCCCGGCTACCGCGCCTCGTCGGGCGCAATCGGCGAGTACAATGGCAAGTGGATGTGCGACCAGTGGGTCCTGCGCGGCGGGTCGTGTGCCACTCCTCGCTCACACGCGCGCCTGACCTATCGCAACTTCTTTCCCAGCGACGCTCGCTGGCAGTTCACCGGCATTCGCCTGGCGGCCGACGCATGACGGGCGTGGCCCCGCGTCGCCAGCACGTCCCGGAATACGTCCCGCCATCGCCGGCGCTGCGCGCGAGCGTGATGCGCGGATTGCGCTCGGGGGTCAAGACGCTCTCCCCGGCCCTCTTCTACGACGCCGAGGGGGCGCGCCTGTTCGAGGAGATCTGCCGCCTCCCGGAGTACTACCCGACGCGCACGGAGCATGCGATCCTCGCGCGACATGCCGGCGAGCTGGCGGCGCGCGCCGGCGCCGAGTGCGCGTTGATCGAGTACGGCAGCGGGGCGGGGGTCAAGGCGCGCTACCTGCTCGATGCGCTCGAGCGTCCGGTGGCCTACGTGCCGGTGGACATCTCACGCGAGCAGTTGCTGGAGGTGGCCCGCGAGCGCGCGGATCAGTATCCCGGCCTCCGCATCCTACCGGTGTGCGCCGACTACACGACGGCGTTCGAGCTGCCACCCCTGCCTCCCGGTGTGCGCCGCGTCGCGTTCTTCCCGGGCTCCAGCATCGGAAACTTCCATCCGGCCGAGGCGGCGGCGTTCCTGCATCGCGTCCGCCACGTCGTCGGTGGCAGCGGCGGGCTCATCCTCGGCGTCGACCGGCGCAAGGATCCCCGGCTGCTAGACGCAGCCTACAACGATAGTGCTGGCGTGACTGCTGCATTCAACCTCAACCTGCTCACGCGCCTCAACCGCGAGTTCGGGGGGGAATTCAGCCTGAAAAACTTCCGGCATCGGGCGTTCTTCGACGACGCCTCCAGCCGGATCGAGATGCATCTCGAAGCGCTCGTCGCGCACGAGGTGTGCATGGACGGCGAGAGGCTCAGCTTCGACGCCGGCCAGACGATCCATACCGAGTGTTCGTACAAGTACGACCGGCCTCGGCTCGAGATGCTGGCCGAGTCGAGCGGCTTCCGGATCGAGGCGCTCTATTCGGACGAGCGCGACTGGTTCTGGGAGGCGTGGCTGGTCCCGACCTAGCGGGGGCCTGCTGCTTATCCTGTTCATTTCAAGAATGGAGTTCGAGTGAAAGCTACATGGAAAGGCACCGTCCTCGCGGAGAGCGACGACACGGTGGTGGTCGAGGGAAACCATTACTTCCCGGCGGGCGCGCTGCGCCGCGAGTTCGTGGTCGAGAGTGCGCATCGCTCCAACTGCCCCTGGAAGGGGACGGCCCACTACTACTCGCTGGAGGTCGACGGGGCCCGGAACGACAACGCCGTCTGGTACTATCCCGCCCCGCACCCTGGAGCGGAGCAGGTCGCCGGTCGCGTCGCGTTCTGGAAAGGTGTGACGGTCGCCGCATGACGACCACGCGCGGCTCCACGTTGACGGTCGATGCGGCGATCGTCGGGACGGGCAAGCAGCGCCCCTAGCCACCGTCCTGGCCAAACGTGGCGAGACGGTCGCCGTGTTCGAGGGCGGTACGACCGGCGGGAGTTGTGTCAACGTGGGATGTACGCCGACGAAGACGCTCCGCGCGACCGCCCGGATCGCCCACCTCGCGCGACGAGCTGCGGAGTACGGCGTGCAGGTGGGGCCGGTCACCGTCGACTTCGCCGCGGTGGTGCAACGGACCCAGGGTGTGGTTCTGGCCTCGCGCAGCGGGCTGCAACGCTGGATCGACGGCGCCGAGGGCGTGACCTTCATCCGGGAGTATGCCGCGCTGGATGGACGCGACGGAGAACACGTCGTGCTGCGCGCCGGAGACTGGCCGGTGCGATCTCGCCGAGTCTACCTCGATACGTGGACGCGACCCTACGTCCCGGAGATCCCCGGCCTGGACCGGGTGACGGCGCTCACCAACGAGTCGATCTTGCAGCTACGAGACCGGCCGCGACACCTCGTGATCGTCGGCGGTAGCTACATTCAATATGCCAGGCGGCCGTCGAGGTGATAAGATGCCGTAGCGGTAGCGGGACCAGTTGCCGTCACGACTGCGCTCTGGGCGGACTGCCCGCTGGCGTTGGCGAAGCGTCCGGTGCCGCCGGTGATTGTCGCGAGACCAGCGAGTATCGCTCCAGTCGCAGTCAGTGTGCCTTTCCCGGTGATTGTGGCGTGCATCTCGTCGCCGTTGGCGGCAGTTATCACCGCATGCATCTCATAAGCGCCCGTGCCAAAGTCAACGACATCAATACCATAGAAACTGGAACGGCCCTTATGCGACGCCTGGCACACGCCCGTCACCGTCTGTACAAAGCCTGATTGAGTGAACTCGGTAGTTGTAGCCCTCAGCTCACAGTCGGCCTTGAACGGCTTGCCAACCTCGGCCTGCTCACCCATCTCGAATGCGGCGCCGCTCGATGGCACCGCAGTAAGCTGGTCGCTAGAGCAACCCGCAAAAATGAGCACGACGAGCGCTGGGGTAACGACGGATCGCAAGGCTGCTTTTCGCATCGTGGACATGAAGGGCTCCGGCAAGCGTTAGGATTAGGCAAGACATGACGGTCGCCCAGCATGCAGCCGCTGCGGACCGGGTCTCACAAGCAGCTTACGGGTTCCCGTTATTCTGCCGTTATCCGGCTCGAGGGAGGGACTGAATGTCGGCAGAATCGCATCACGTCACCCTCCGGCTGTTCGGCGTTCCGCGAGTCATCGGGCTCGCGGCGCACGACGAATCGGAGCTTTTGGTCCGGCCAAAGACATTGGCCCTGCTCGCGTATCTCGCGATCGCGCTGCCCCGCGGCATTCGCCGCCGGGATGAGCTCCTGGCGCTGTTCTGGCCGGACTCCGACACCGTGCACGTGTAAGGTTACCCGATCGAGATAGCATGGACGTTCGCGGTCATTGAGTTAACTGTGAATGCAGGCGGAACGATGATTCGCGCCGCCTAACGAGGTTGTAGGACAAGTACTTCAGCTGCCTCGCGGAGGGTGCCCGCACCATGGTCGTTAGGCCGATCGCCGCTCAGAGGGCATCTGAGAAGGGCAATTCTATCGACATGCCGTCCATTCTCGACCCGGCGACTTTTTCATACATCCTCAACGCTAAGTATCAGCAGCGGCCGAGGGAAATGGAGCGCGCGCAGCGCGCGTACAACAGCTCGGCCGACGGCTCCAGCGCCCGTTAGGCAGCCACCTCGACGTAGGTGGCGAACGTGCCGCCGGACGGAATCGGTTGTCCGTCGGCGCGGAGGCCTTCGAGGTGGAACTCGATCGCCTCGCGCATGGTGCGCTCGACGTCGACTTGAGACGGTCCCGTTGCCACGCAGCCCGCTAGATCCGGCGAGTACGCGGAGTAGCCTGTGGCGGTGGGTTCGATGACGATGAGATAGCGCTGCATGTGTCTACTCCTGGCTGCGGTCTTTGAGTCCCGCCTGCTTGAGAATGCTATTGAATGTACCGGGCGCGAGGTCGTCATTGCCAGACCCGGCCACGGTGACGAGGCCGGGTTTCGCAGGATGCTTGAACTGCTGGTGACTGCCCCGGGTTCGGGCAAGCACCCAGCCGTCCGTGGCAAGCAAGCGAAGGATATCGCGGACTTTCATGGCCGGAGTCTGTGCCTCGACTCCCGCGATGTCCAGTGCAGCGCGTGGCGCCACGCGCCCCTCGCATCTCCACGGTCAGCGAATGCTCGCGCCGTAGCGCCGGCTGCCTAACGAGGTTGTAGGATAAGTACTTCAGCTGCCTCGCGGGGGGTGCCCGCACCATGGTCGTTAGGCCGATCGTCGCCCAGAGGGCATCTGAGAAGGGCCATTCTATCCACATGCCATGCATTCTCGACCCGACGACTTTGTCCTACAGCCTCAACGTCTGCGTTCAGCGGCGCGCGGCCTCATACGTGTCTGCTGCGACGCATAGTTAGGCACAGGCGCGACGAATTCACGCTTGTAGGTCCGCAACAATCGCAGCGTGATCTGACAATGCGTCAGACGACCCCGCAAGGATACGGTTGCCTATTTTCGTGACGAACGAGGCGTTGGCTACGCGAACTGCCTTGGTGTGCAACAGATGATCGAGTGTGCTCGTATATCCTTTGGCGGAGAAGAAGCTAGGCTCCGTCTCCGGTGTCGCGAGTACCCAGCCCGCACCTTTGATTCGTCGAAAGTGACCGCCGCCGGCTGCACGTGATGAACTCGACGATACGTTTAGGTCACCGATGATCACGGCTACGTCGCCGACGATCTCCGCAGCCGCCACTTCGAGCCAATCCCAGCTCTTGAGAATTAAGTCCTTCTGATGCGCTTCGTAGGCTGGCACTCGAAGCGCTACTACGCGCAGTCCGGTTTGGGGGAATCGAACCACTAAGAGGTTTGCGAGAAGTTGATGATCAAAGGTTGGCAACGCAAGCGAGTCCAGTTCGACCGGAACGCGCGCGGCAAGAAACGTGCGATTTGCTCGCGCTGGCGGTTCGGGAGTGATGAGCTGGTGTCGCCACCCAGCGTCCGCCAGCCGACGGATGAGATCTGGCCCGTGCTCCTTCGGAAAGTATTCATTGAAGAAGATCGCATCAACGTCGAGCGCAATGGCCGCCTCGACCACTTCAGGATGAAAGCGCGTCATTCCAACGCGATGATTGAGGTTCCAGGAGCCGATGCGCATAGAAGTGGTTATCATGTGCCCAACGCTAAGCATCAGCAGCGGCAGAGGGAAATGGAGCGCGCCCAGCGCGCGTACAATAGCTCGGCCGTCTGCTGCATACGATGTAGGCCTGCACGCTCGCCTCCCGCTAGGTGGCGAAAAGTTCCTGGAGTAAGGCAAGCGTCGCGCCGAGAGCGGCCGGCGCCAGGCGCCCGAGCTTTCGCGCAACGCGCTCGCGATCAACCGTGCGAAGCTGGTCGAGCGCAATGAATCCGTCGGTTTGCTGAAAGCGACACGCGACGCGCCAGGGGTAGGCTTGTCCGCCGGTCGTCATGGGCGCGACGATGACGGTGCGCAGATGGCGATTCAGTTCGTCGGGGGAAACGATGACGCACGGTCGCGTCTTGCGAATCTCGCTCCCGCGTGTGGGATCGAGCGCGACGAGGATCACG
>Ga0163144_10019173_pt1 | contig 13774 bp, 9 predicted proteins | sample OliLak19BULKMAT1_FD_123175 | JGI IMG/M metagenome (GOLD analysis project Ga0163144, IMG submission 123175) | Freshwater microbial mat bacterial communities from Lake Vanda, McMurdo Dry Valleys, Antarctica - Oligotrophic Lake LV.19.BULKMAT1 | ecosystem: Environmental > Aquatic > Freshwater > Lake... | reverse complement strand
CTCGAAGCTCAGCCAGGGCTGCATCGCTCAGACCTGCCTGGTCGAGATCGAACGCTTCGACGGTCCGGCGCCGGCGGTGACGGCTCACACGCTGCCGGCGTTCGAGGCGCGATCCCGCTAGCGGCGGGCCAGCTAGAGTCTTTCCGACTGACACAAACCCACCTCACCCTGAGGAGGCGCGTAGCGCCGTCTCGAAGGGTGGGATCAATGGTGCTGTCGCCCATGCTTCGAGACGGCCACTGCGTGGCCTCCTCAGCATGAGGTTATTTTTGTCAGTCGACTTGGATGTTTCGATACTGAGCGGAAAGGCTCTAGCCGCGAGCAGCGACCTCGCGTGCCTCGCTCGGCGTCATGCTGTAGCGCCGCTTGAACATGCGGGTGAAGGTCGGAAGTTCTCTGAAGCCGCAACGCATAGCGATGTCGGAAATCAGCAGGCCGGCACCGTCGGCCAGAGTCAGCATGCGCCAGGCGCGTTCGGTTCTGATCGACCAGATGGTGGCCGCGACGCTCTCGCCACGCTTCGCGAACAACCGATAGAGCGAGGCACGCGAACAACCCAGTATGAGGGCCACCCGCTCCGGGGTCAGGTCGGGGTCGGGACAGCGGTGATCCATCAGGCGTCGGGCGGCGCGATAGAAGCCGTCGCCGAACTGCTCGACGTCGGCCGTCCCAAAGCGGCCGGCCTGGAGGACGGCAAGCGTCATGTCGGCCGCGGCGTTGACGGCGAGCACGCGTTCCTGCGGCGACATCCACGGAGCCTCGTCGAGCGTCGTCAGCAGATGGTGCCGCAGCACGGCGGTCATGCCGCGTGCCTCGAGACTGCTGCCGGCCAGCGAATCGACATCGTCGCCCATTGCCTCGCGAACGCGGCCTCGCGGCAGGATCAAGCCAATCGCGGCGTGCCGCGATCGCCGGACCGCGATCGGCTGGGCATAGTCGACGACGCAGATGTCCCCGGGCCGCAAGGGCCGCTCACCCCGGTGGTCGATCGACGCCGTCTGGCAGTGCCGCATGACGTCGATGGAGATGTCGTCGCAGCCGTCGATGCGGCGGCGCGCGGCCGAGCGCAGGGCGACAACCGAATCGGAGGTGTGCTCCACGAGTTCCGCGCAGTCGACCGAGATACGCCGTAGACGAGCCCGGAACGGGCCTTTGGCCTCCGAAGCCGCCGTCGGCTCCATGCGCTTGAGGACACCGTCGCGCCAGAACGCCAACCGCTGCGCCGCCGGCACGCCGTCGGTCGACAATTCAACCAGCCGGCCCGGCCCATGAGATGCAGGGTGAGACGCAGGATCAACTACAGAATGGCCGCTTTGAGACATCTGACGCTCACCATCGAAGGCAGGCATGCGTCAAGATTATCGACGCAGCGCGGCGCTGGGGAGGGGTTTCGCGATATCGGTGCAGGATTCCGGGGGATTTTGGAAGAAATCATCACGTCGGCGCGATGGTGCGTCCATCGAGTTTGAGTGTCGCCAAGATGTGCTGGAAGCGCGGCTCACCATGGAGGCCGCGAAAGTACGGGTTCTGCGCCGTAAAGCAGAGGTAAGTGGTGCGCGCCTTGAGGCAATGTTCGAGCGCATCGAGCGCGCGCTCCGGCTCGCCGACGGCCATCCATTGCATCGCGGCGCCCTCCCATCGATTGGTCCGCTCGAGCAGACCGATCCACACATGCATCGCCTCCCGCCAGCCCTTGCTGCGCAAGAGCATTTCCACGTGCTCGGCCAGACCTTGTGCGACGCTGAGCCCCCTCAGCGTGGAAAGACGCTCCGCCATCGCCTCGTCGTGGCGGCCGAGCTGGTCGAGAATCATCATGCGGCCGTATTGCCCGCGAACCGAATCCGGCGCGAGCACCAGACTTTCCTGCACGACCTCGAGCGCCCGGTCGGCCTCGCCAGCCATCCAATAGGCGATGCCGAGATGCTGGAGAGTCTCGACTCGCCGCGGGTCGAGCCCCCGCGCCTGCTCCATCGCCTCGATCGCTTCATCATGGCGGCCCATCGCGCTCAGGAACTGGCCGAATGTGGCGAGCGCTTCGACCGAACTGGGATTGAGGGCGATGGCATGCGCCAGATCGGCTTCGGCGCCCTCCCAATCCCAGTCGTATTCCATCTTCACGCGGCCGAGGACGGCCCATGCCTCGGCCAGGTTCTCGTCGAGGGCGAGCGCCCGCTCGGCGGCGCGGCGCGCCATCGGCATCGCCTCGTCCACCTGCAGCGGCCGCAACATCGCCGTCGACGCCATGCGCAGATAGGCCGATCCCAGCCCGGCGTGGGCCTCGGCATAGTCGGGATCAAGCACCAGCGCCTGCTCGAAGAGGGTGAGCGCCTTCAGCAGCGGCAGGCGCGTAAAGGGCTTGAGGTGGGCTCGCGCCTCGAGTTGCAGGAAATACGCCTCGGTCGCCCGGGGACGATAGCTGTGCAAGCCATGGTCGGTGGCCAACCATTGCGGAAGCGAGGTCGCGACCCTGGTGGCGATGGCGTCCTGCAAGGCGGCGCCCTCCATCTGGAACTGCTCGAAGCGTTCGCTCCACTCCGTGCGCCCGCTCGCCACAGCGATCAGGCGTGCCGACACATGGAGTTTGTCGGCCTCGCGCCGCACGGCACCCTCGAGCATATGCGCCAGCCCGAGCGTGCGCGCACCGGCGAGATCCTCCACGGCGCCGACCGGCGATACGGTCAGGCCAGGCAGAGTGCCCAGGACAGTGGTCACCGCGTCGGCGATGCCAACCCCGAGATAGGTGTCGGCTTCGGCAAGGTCGGCGGTCGAAAAGGTCCGCACCGCGAGCAGCCTGGCGTCGGCCATCGGCGGCCCGCCGGCAGTCCGCGGCGGCAGGTCGGCTTTGGACAATGCACGCACAGGCACGGCCAGCCGATAGCCTGCTCCGGCCACCGTCTCGATAATGTCCGCGGTTGGACCGGTTCCGAGTGCCTTGCGCAGCGTCGACATATGGACGGTGAGCGTGCGGTCCTCGACCACGACGTTGGGCCAGAGTTTCGTCCGGAACGTCTCGTGCGGCACCAGCCGACCGCCAGCCTCGGCCAGCAGCAGCAGGATCTGCCAAGCCTTCCTCGGAACGGCCAAAGGCCGCCCGGCGCGTGCCAGGCGCCGCTCGGCAGGGTCGAGGACGAAGGGACCGAACGCATAGGTCAGCATCGCGTTGTTTATACCCTGCCCGTTCCAAATCTTGACCATTTCTTGACCGGCGGAGGCACGCGGCCTGGCGCAGGATGCGCCCGTCCCATCCACGGCACGTGGGGCTCTGCGGGGGCAGCCCGATGGCGTTGAGTGGTCGTTTTACATGGCAAACTACATGGCAAATTACACGGCAAAAGCCGTCCATTCGCGATCGCGCCTCCATCGCCTGGCTTGCCGCGCTTTGCGGGGCGGCGCTCCTGGTCGGCGGAACTGCGGGAGCTCAAAGCCCGTCGCCGCCCGCCGACGCGCCGCACCCCAAAGAGAAACTCGCCGCCGTCAGCGGCAACCCGGCAGCCACGACATATTCAACCGGCTCCGGCTGGCTTGGCCGCACGCTCGGACTGCGCGACGAATGGGGCATCCGGCTGGGAGGCCTCTGGCTCGCGGACACCAACGTCGTGGCCGCGGGTGGCGCCAAGCCGGGCGGATGGACCAACAACAGCGCACTTTTCATCGGCCTCGAGATCGACGCCCAGAAGCTCGTCGGCTGGACGGGTGCCTCATTCGGCGTCGAGTACCTGCAGTTCAACGGCGCGGACACCAACGCCGATGCCGGCAGCGTCGCCGGCTACAACGGCATTGTCGGCCTGCCGCCCTTCAATCGCTCGGAACTCTTCAAGGCCTGGTATGCACAGGAGATCGTCAAGGACACCCTGAAAGTCCGCATCGGTCGCATGGACCCGACCCTGGACTTCGGCAACGTCCTGCGTCCGGTCATTTTCGAAGACGAGACCCAAAACATTCCGGCGGTGAGCGGCCTGCTCTGGTCCCCTGTTTTCGCCAACGCCTCGATGATTGGCGCCGTTCCCGGCTACTAAAATGTCGCCAACGGCGCGACCACCACCTTCACGCCGACCAAGTCCTTCTACGTCAGCGTCGGCGCCTATGACAGCAATCGAGCGCAGGGCGTCCAGACGGGTCTCAACCCGCCGTTGTTCAACGGCTATTATTTCGGCATCGGGGAAATCGGCACGAACTGGACGCTCGGGGATGGCAATCATCCCGGCCAGTTCGGCATCGGCCTGTGGCGTCAGACAGGCGTCGTCTCCTTCGGTGGCGTTACGGAGAACGGCTTCGGCGGCTTCTATCTCTTCGGCTCGCAGCGGATCGCCCACGGCGTCAATGAACGCGTTCCATCCTCGGCGATCACGATGTTCTATCAATTCGGCGCCAACAGCTCCCAAACCCTCCCCATTCGCCAGTACTACGGCGCGGGTATCACGGGGTTCGGATTGGTCGGAAACCGGGAACGCGATTCCATGGGCCTGGGCGTCGGCCTGTCGCGGCTCAACCCGAATCTATTCGCCCGTCAGAGCGAATTAATGTTCCAGATCTACTATCAGGCGCATCTGTTCGCCACGACCTTCCTGCAGCCCACCGTTTCGTACATTCCGACGCCGGGCGTGTCGCCCAATCTGGCCGGTGCCCTGGCGACAACGCTCCGGCTCACTGTGCTTTTCTAGGATTGAGGACTCAATGAGACGCTGGATCAAATGCTGCCGCAGAATCCGGGCTATTGGCAGTTGCCACGCCGGGTTTTTGACTGGACCTTACAACACCGGAACGGGCAGGGTTCCGAGGGGACTGGGTATTGGGGGGAGACACGCATGAGTGAGGAATCACGGCGGGCAAGAGCCTCGGGGCGGAGCTTGATCAAAACCGGGATGTCACGGCGCGGCCTGCTGAACGGCGGCACGGCGCTGGGCGCGTATTTCCTCATCCCGCGCTCGGCCGGTGCCCAGCACCAGGGCCACGATCATTCGAAGATGGGCCTCGACCCCGGCCCCATCGTCCAGGCGGCGGCAGCTTTCGTGGATCAGCCGCTGCTCGAGCCCGAGGTCCGGAGCTCGGTCAACGGCGTGCTCAACACGACGCTCTCCTGCCGCTACGCCTACAAGGACATCGGCGGGCAGAAGCTCTATCTCCGGAGCTATGAGGGCACGAGCCACGGCCCGACACTGCGCATGAAACCCGGCGAGACGCTGAAGATCAGGCTGTCGAACGACTTTCCGCCCAACCGCGATCCGATGCCGCAGAACATGGCGCTGCCGCACCAGTTCAACAACACGAACTTCCACTTCCACGGCGCGCACTGCAGCCCGAGCGGCATCGCCGACAACGTCATGCGCTCGATGGTGCCGGGCAAGAAGTACGACATCGAGATCACGCTGCCCAAGGACCACACGATGGGCACCTACTGGTACCATCCGCATCATCACGGCGGCGCCGATGTGCAGATCGCCAGTGGCATGGCGGGCGCCATCATCGTCGAGGGCGATTTCGCCGGTGTGCCCGAGATCACCAATGCGAAAGAGCGCGTCATGCTCATGTCGCAGGTCGTCTTCGACGCTTTCGGGATGATCGAGAATTTCTCGACGCTGTTTCCCGAGACCGCGACGCGCTTCCTGGCGATCAACGGCCAGCGGCGGCCGACGATCACGATGCGTCCCGGCGAAGTGCAGCGCTGGCGGCTGGTCGGCTCGCAGTACCAGGACGACTTCTTCCTGGAACTGGAGAAGCACAATCTTAATGTCATCGCCTACGACGGCATCCCGCTCCGGAGCATGCAGGAACTCAAGACCCTGCTGTTCGCGCCGGGCCAGCGCGCCGACATCCTGGTGCAGGCCGGTGCACCCGGCACCTACGAGTTCCGGGCGCTGCCCTACGACCAGGGCCATCCCTCGCCGGTCGGGCCGCTGGCTCGCCTCATTGTGGCGGGCGATCCGATGCCGATGAAGCTGCCGGCCGCCCTGCCCAAGCCGCCGTTCGAGGACATCAGGGACAGCGAGATCACCGGCAGGCGCACGATCACCTTCTCAGCCACCGCCCCGGAGGCCGATGCCGCCGGCCACTGGCAGGAATTCACCTTCCTGGTCGACGGCAAGACGTTCAACCCCAACCGCATCGACCAGCGAGTCAAGCTGGGCGCCGTCGAGGAATGGACGATCGTCAACACCCACTTTCACGACGACCATGTCTTCCACATCCACACCAACCCGTTCCAGGTCACGCAGTTGGATGGAAAGCGGCCATCCGACCTGGTGTGGCGCGACTCGGTCATCGTGACGCGCAACGGTGGCAGCACCGTCTTCCGCTCCCGCTTCCTCGACTACACCGGCGTCTTCATGCTGCACTGTCACATGATGAACCACGAGGAGATGGGCATGATGCAGACCGTCGAGGTCTACAAGGATTGACCTCGGGGCCGACATGAACCTGAACACAATCGTCGAAGTAAAGCGTCCCAGCTCATCGGACCAGATCGGCCAATGGCGCGATGGCTATGCCTGGCTGGCCGGCGGCACGTGGCTGTTCTCGGAACCGCAGGTCGCCACAAGCACCTTGATCGATCTCGACGGTCTTGGCTGGGCACCGCTCACCGCCACGGCGGACGGACTCGAGATCGCCGCGACCTGCCGCGTCGCCGACCTTCATGCCTTCAAGGGCCCGCCCGCGTGGCGGGCCGTTCCCCTGTTCAATCGTTGCATCGATGCGTTCCTGATGTCGTTCAAGATCTGGAATGCCGCCACCATTGGCGGCAATGTCTGCATGTCGCTCCCGGCCGGCGCCATGATCTCGCTCACCGCGGCGCTCGAGGGCGTCTGCACCCTGTGGCCGCGTGACGGCCAACCGCGCGAGGTGCCGGTCGTCGACTTCGTCACCGGCAACCACAAGAACGTGCTGCAGAAGGGCGAGCTGCTGCGCTCGATCCGCCTGCCGGCCTCGGCGCTCACCAAGCGCCAGGCGATGCGGCAGATGTCGCTCACCCATCTCGGACGCTCGGCGGCGCTGATCATCGGCACCGCCAACGATAAAGGCGCCGACTTCCTGCTGACGATCACCGCCTCAACACCGCGCCCGGTGCAGTTGCGCTTCGCCAAGATGCCGTCGGCCGAAGAGTTGCGCCACGCCATCAACGATCAGCTGCCGGGCGACGGCTACTTCGAGGATGTCCACGGCTCGGCGCGCTACAAGCGCCACCTCACCTACTACTTCGCCGAACAGATACGCGCGGAACTGGCATGAGCAAATTCGAAGTCAACGGTCATCTCTATTCGGCCGAGCCGCGGCCCGGCCAATGCCTGCGCACCTTCCTGCGCGACCTTGAAGTGTTCGGCGTCAAGAAGGGCTGCGACGCGGGCGACTGCGGCGCCTGCACGGTGTGGCTCGACGGCAAGCCGTTCCACTCCTGCCTGGTCCCGGCCTTTCGCGGCGAGGGCCGCAAGATCACGACCATCGAGGGCCTCGCCAAGGACGGCAAGCTCCATCCCGTGCAGCAGGCGTTCCACGATGCCCAGGCCTTCCAGTGCGGCTACTGCGCCGCCGGCATGATCATGACGACGGCCTCGGCCGCCTTCGACGAGGCGCACAAGGCCGACCTGCCGCATGCGCTAAAAGGCAATCTCTGTCGCTGCACCGGCTACCGCTCGATCGACGATGCCCTGCACGGCAGGAGCAACATCGAGGAGGACGTCGCCGGCAAGGCCTGCGGTGCCAGCCTGCCCAATCCCTTCACCGACGCCATTCTGACCGGCAAGGCGCGCTACACGATGGACATCGCGATCGAGGGATTGCTGCACATGAAGGTGCTGCGCTCGCCGCACGCCCATGCGCGCCTCACGCGCATCGACCGGACCAAGGCGCTGGCCGTACCGGGCGTGGTCGCCGTCTACACCTGGGAAGACCTGCCGCGCCGCCTCTACAGCACCGCGCTGCACGAGGACCATCTCGTCGATCCCGACGATACATACATGCTGGACAACGTCGCCCGCTTCGCAGGCCAGCGCATCGCCATGGTCGTCGGCGAAACCGAAGCCGCAGCCGAAGCCGGCGTTCGCGCCCTCGAGGTCGAGTACGAAATCCTGCCGGCGGTCTTCGATCCGGTCGCCGCCATGGAGCCCGGCGCGCCGCGGCTGCACGACAAGAACGATGTCGTCACCCAGAACGACAACATCTTCTGCACGCTCCAGGGCGAGATCGGCGACGTGGCAAAGGGCTTCAAGGAAGCCGATGCCATCCACGAAATGACCTACTCGACGTCGCGCGTGCAGCACGTGCATCTCGAAACCCACGGCTCTATCGCCTGGAAGGGCGACGACGGCCGCTGGCACGTGCGCACCAGTTCGCAGGGCCCCTTCTCCGTCCGGACGAAACTGGCCTACCTGATGGGCGTGCCGGCGCGCGAAATCCATGTCTTCACCGAACGGGTCGGCGGCGGCTTCGGCGGCAAGCAGGAGATGGTGTCGGAGGATCTTCCGTTGTTCGCCACCATGAAGCTCGGCCGCCCCGTTAAATGGGAATGGACCCGCGAAGACGAGTTCATCGGCGCCACGACACGGCACCAGATGACGACGAGGATCAGGATCGGGGCCCGCAAGGACGGCACGCTGACCGCGCTCGACGCCCATGTCGTGTCCAACACCGGCGCCTACGGCAACCACGCCAGCGAAACCCTCGCGGGCGCGATGGGAAGCCCCTTCGCAGCCTATCGCTGCCCGAACAAGAAGGGTGTCGGCCACGTCGTCTACACCAACATGATCCCGGGCGGAGGCTTCAGGGGCTATGGCGCCTCGCAGACGACCTTCGCGATGGAATGCGCGATGGACGAGCTGGCGGGCCTGCTGGGAATCGATCCGATCGAGATGCGGCGCAAGAACGTCGTGCGCCCCGGCGACAACATCGAATCGATCTGGAAGGAACCGAGCGACGCGAGCTTCGGCAGCCACGGCATCGACCAGTGCCTCGACATCGTCGAGGTGGAGCTCAAGAAGGGCAATGGAGTCGCCAAGCCCGATGGCGACGATTGGGCCGAGGGAACCGGCGTGGCGCTGGCCATGCTCGAATGCGGTCCTCCGACCGAGCACCGCTCGGGCGCCGAGATGAAGCTGCTGCCCGATGGTACCTATCACCTGGCCTGCGGCTCGTCCGAAATGGGCAACGGCATCACCACGGCGCACAAGCAGATCGCCGCCTCCATCGTCGGCGTGCGCGCCCTCGACGTCGACATCATCAACGCCGACACCGACCGTACGCCCTACGATACCGGCACTTTCGCCAGCACCGGCACGGTCGTGGCGGGCAAGGCCGTCCACATCACCGCCCTGGCGATGCGCGACGACATCCTCGATTTCGCCGCCCGCCACAGTGGCGTCGATCGCGACAAGTGCCGGCTCGACAAGGACGCCGTCGTCTGCGGCAACAGGCGGATCCTGCTCGCCGAACTCCATGCCGCCGGCACCAAGGTCAATCATCGCTTCACGGTCAGCCGCAGAGCCTACCTGTCGCCGCGCACCATCGCCTTCAACGTGCAGGGCGTGCGCCTCGCGGTCCATCGGGTGACCGGCGAGATCCGCGTCCTGCACAGCGTGCACGCCGCCGACATCGGCGTGCCGATCAACCCCATGCAGTGCCGCGGCCAGCTCGATGGCGCCGTCGCCATGGGCTACGGCTGGGCGCTGACCGAGAACATGGTCCATGACGAGGGCCACATGGTGAACCCGCAGTTGCGCAACTATCGCATCCCGGCCTTTGCCGACACGCCGCACACCGACATCTTCTTCGCCGATACGGTCGACACGATCGGACCGCTGGGCGCCAAGTCCCAGGGCGAGTGCGGCATCAATCCCGTGGCGCCGGCTGTCTCCAACGCGCTGGCCGCCGCGACCGGCGTGCGCTTTGCCCACCTGCCCTTCACCCCGGACCGGCTCTACGCCAAGCTCCCGGCGAAGCCATGAGCGTCAGCATCGTGACGCAGACCTGCGTGCGGCCGGAAAAAGCCGAGGACTTCGCCCGCTGGCAGGGCGAGACCAGCACCTTCATTGCCAATTTCCCGGGCTTCATCGAGCAGCGGCTGACGCCGCCCAAGCCGCCGCTGCAGGTCGACTGGGTCATCCTGCAGCGCTTCAGCAGCCTCGACGCCGCACGGGCCTGGCTCGTCTCCCCCGAGCGGCAGGTCCGCATCGAAGGCGCCGCGCCGATGCTGGTCGGCCGCGACGACGTGCACATCGTCCAGGACGAGGCGGAAGGCATCAAGCCCTCGCCGGCATCGGTGATGATCAGCACCCGCGTCCTGCCGGGCAAGGAAGGCGAATACCTTACCTGGGAACGCAAGATCGCGGCCGCCCAGTCCAAGGCCCCCGGCCTGCAGGGCTACCGCTTCGAACCGCCGGTGCCCGGCGTGCAGGAGGATTTCGTCGCCATCCTGCGCTTCGACAGCGACGCCAACCTGCAAGCCTGGCTCGACTCGCCGGTGCGCAAGAAGCTCATCGAGGAGGCAGCTCCCCTCACCGAGGAATTCCACACGCGCATGGCGCGCACCGGCTTCGACCAGTGGTTCAGGGAGGCCGCCGGACCCGGCAACGCACCGCTGCCGGTGTGGAAGATGGACATGCTGGTCCTGCTGATGCTGTACCCCATCGTTTTCATATGGAGCATCTTCATCGGCGCGCCTCTTTTGGGCGAGAAGCTCGGCATGTCCTTTGCCGTCTCCCTGTTCATCGGCAACATCGTGAGCGTCGGTCTGACCGGCTTTCTCGTGCCCTGGGTCGCCGGGCGTTTCGGCTGGTGGCTCAATCCGGCGTCGGCCAAGGAGGCGCTAAAAACCCATATCCTGGGCGCCGCCGTCATCCTGGCCCTGTATGCCGCCATGGTCTTCGTCTTCTGGCGCTTCTTCTGAAGACCCGACGAACTTGCTAGACTGGCCCGTGGAGGATCCCATGGCCAAGCGTCTCAGCACCGAAGCGGTCGCCCAGTACCGCCGCGACGGTTTCCATTTCCCCGTCCGAGTCATGTCGGCGGAAGAAGCACGCTCGTATCGCGACCGGCTGGAAGCGGCCGAACGAGCGGCCGGCGGCCCGCTGGCCGGAGACCGGCGCCAAAAGGTCCACCTGCTCTACACCTGGGCCAACGAACTGACGCGCCATCCAGCCATTCTCGATGCGGTCGAGGATGTGATCGGACCCAATATTCTGTGCTGGGGCACCACCTTCTTCACCAAGGAGGCGCGTTCGTCCTCGTTCGTCTCGTGGCACCAGGATGCGACCTACTGGGGGCTGAGCACCGACGACGTGATCACCGCCTGGGTGGCCTTCGCCGACGCGCCCGTCGCCAGCGGTGCCATGAAGTTCTGGCCGGGCAGCCACCTCAAGAACCAGCTCGAGCACCGCGATACCTTCGACACGGACAATCTCCTGACCCGCGGCCAGGAGATCGCCATCGAGGTGCCCGACGGCGCCGGTGTCGACGTGGCGCTGCGGGCCGGCGAGATGTCGCTGCACCACGTGCTGCTGGCGCATGGATCGGGGCCCAACACGACCGACGACCGGCGCATCGGCTTCGCCATCCGCTACATCCCGCCCCATGTGCGCCAACTCAAGATGCGCGACTCCGCCACGCTGGTGCGGGGCCGCGACACATACGGAAACTTCGATCCCGAACCCGTGCCCCGGGCCGATCTCGATCCGGCCGCCATCGCTGCCCATCGCGATGCCGTCGAACGCTCGGCCAAGGCGCTCTATTCGGGGACCGACCGCAAGCAGTTCCGCGCCTAGGCGATTTCTACCAGGAGATCCTGAAGCCGGCCGATATCGAGTGGCTGTCGGTGCCCAAACCGACCTCGCCGTCGTAGCGAAGGTAGAGCTGCGTGCTATCGGCAACCGCCGTGCTGGCGGAGAAACCCACGACAGCGCTGTCGCGCTGCGGTGCCGCGCCGAACACGGTGAAGTTGTTGCCGGGTGAGCCGACGAAGGTCGCCGTCACGGGCCTCGAGGTGTCGGCATATTCGTGCACCCAGCCCAGTCGAAGCTGCAGCCCCAGCTTCTCGCGCCAGGGTGCGTTGACGGTGCCCGCCAGCTCGACGCCGAGCGTGCCGCGCATCGACTTGGTCGTCTGCTGGGCCACGTTGAGGTTGAGCGAATTGGCGCCGGTCTCGGTGAAATTCGCCTGGGTCACCGTGGAAGTCTGGAAGCGCGCGAACGGCGTCAGCGTTGCAGCCGCCGGAGCGTAGATGCCGATCTTGTAGCCGGTCTCGACCTGGGCCAGGAACTGGTCGGCGCCGGTCTGGCCCCTCGCGGTGCGCGGCTGCAGGCCGGGGATGGAAATCATGCGGCTCATCTGGTTTTCGTTGTAGCCATAGCCTGCCACGGCATCGACGTAGAACGCCGCCTCGGTGAAGGAGACGTAGACGCTGCCCTGGTAGCTGTTGGTCGTGCCGCGGCTGTTGAAACCGTTGACCCATTGGTTGCCGCTGGCGAAGCCCAGCCCGAGCCCGACCAGGAAACGCGGATCGGCGCGAAAGTCGATGCCGGTCGCGAAGCCGCCGGCGTTGTAGGTCAGGGTGGAGGAGTTGCCGTTGCCCGCGACGCTGCCGGTGCCACCCAGCGCACTGCCCCACAGGCTCCACGGGCTCGGTCCTTCATCCTCGCAGGCGACATCGCAGGCCTGGGCCAGGGCAACGCGCCCGCCGGCGCCGCCGCTGCTGCGGGCCGCCGCCATCTGCTGGCCGACGACGTTCATGAACAGTAGGCCGTTGGCGATGTTGGCGGTGCCGAAGCCTGAATATTGCTGGCCGCTGATCGCGTCGAGCGCCGCCGGGCCTTGCGCGGTGCTGAGGCCCACCAGCGCGCCCAGCACGTCGGAAAAGTCGCCGGTGGCCGTCGGGAAGGACTGGTCGAGGACCATGCCGACGGCCCGTTGGTTGCCCGTCTGCGCGCCTGATGCGAAAGCGCTGCTGTTCAGGAACAGGGTGAGGAAGACGTTGTTGGCATCGTAGCTGAGCGAGGGCGTCAGGAAGGCGAAGTTGCTGGTGACGTTCGTGTAGGTTCCGGTCACGCCGCCGGTCGCGTTGAGGATGGTGTAGGTCGTGTTGCGCCCGTAGCTGCCGGACTGGGCCAGGACGGCGACCGTGCCGCCGTTGATCGTGGCCGTGCCCGGCGCGCCGGTGACGTTGATCCTGTCGCTCTGGCCCGCGGCATTGACCTCGACCTGGTAGGTACTGCCGGCGGCCTGGGTGTAGGACCCGTTGACGTTGAGGGTGCCGATCGAGTTGCCCGGCGCCACGATGCCGTTGTTCGTCACGGTGGCATTGATGGTGCCACTGCCGCCGAGATTGCCACCGGCATCGACCGTGACGTTGCTGACGATGCTGCCGTTGACGGCAAGCCGACCGCTCGAGACCGTGGTCGCGCCGGTGTAGGTGTTGGTGCCGGAAAGGATCGTCGTGCCGCCACCGCTCTGGGTGACTGATCCCGTTCCCGAGATCGTGCCTGTGTAGGTCGACGACGTAGGATTGTCGAAGGTGACGGTGGTGTTGTTCACGATATTGCTGGTGACCGTGCCGCCGGTGCTGCCGTTGCCGATCTGCAGGTTGCCGGCCAGGATCGTCGTCGTGCCCGTATAAGTGTTGTTGCCGGTGAGGATCGTGGTGCCGGCGCCGGCCTGGACGATGGAGCCGGTTCCCGAAATGCCGCTCGCAACGGTCAGCGTATCGGAGCGGTTGAACCTCAGGATGCCGTTGTTGGTGGTGGCGCCGGTGCCCAACGCACCTGAAGTGCCGCCATTGCCGACTTCGAGCGTACCG
>Ga0163144_10019172_pt1 | contig 13774 bp, 4 predicted proteins | sample OliLak19BULKMAT1_FD_123175 | JGI IMG/M metagenome (GOLD analysis project Ga0163144, IMG submission 123175) | Freshwater microbial mat bacterial communities from Lake Vanda, McMurdo Dry Valleys, Antarctica - Oligotrophic Lake LV.19.BULKMAT1 | ecosystem: Environmental > Aquatic > Freshwater > Lake... | reverse complement strand
CGCTCGCACAGGAGCTTATAGCGGGCGATGTAGCCGCGCTTGCAGCCTACGAGGCTAAGAAAGCCGAATACGGCCCAGAACTCTGGACTGCGCTTACGCGCCGCATGGTTCTCCAGATTACCGACACCTTCTGGCTCGAGCAGCTTGAGGCCATGGATTACTTGCGCCGAAGCGTTTCGCTGCGTGCGTATGGTCAGCGTGACCCGTTGCTCGAGTATCGTCGCGAAGGCCTCATCCGCTTCCAGCAGATGGAAGAGAGCATTGCGCAGACCTTCCGTGAGGCACTACCGCGCGTACAGCCTGCCGATGAGGCAAAGATAAAAGCCGCAGAAGAGAAAGCACGTCGTGCAATGCTTGCGGGGAGCGAGTCAGGTGATGGTTCTTCCGTACCAGGACCTGTGACGAAAGCTGAAGGTCCCGGGCGTAATGATATGGTTACTATAAAGAACGGAGATGAAACACGTACGATGAAGTACAAGAAAGCCGAAGCCTTGATTAACGAGGGCTGGGAGCTCGTCCGCTAATATGGCCTTCGTCGATGAAATGCGCATCCATGCACTCGCCGGACACGGAGGTCCTGGTGTTGTGCGCTGGTCACATACGAAAGAGAAAGCGAAGAACGGACCATCAGGAGGAGATGGTGGTCGCGGCGGCGACATTGTTATAGAAGGAGTGCGTGACCTTGCGGTACTCGCTTCGTATCGCTTCACCAAGAAGTTTCGTGCAGACAACGGCAAGCCGGGTGGTGCTGACCTCAAGCATGGCAAAGATGCAGAGCCAATCGTGCTGCGAGTTCCTGTCGGTACGGTTGCGAAGATTGTGACGACTGGAGAAACCTTTGAGATTCTCAAGGAAGGAGACCGCCACGTCGTCTTCAAGGGAGGTCCGGGAGGCTTCGGCAATGCTCACTTCAAAAGCTCGGTAAACCAGAATCCAAAGGAGACTTCTCCTGGTAAGCCGGGGAAGGGTGGGGATATCGAAATTACCCTCAAACTCATCGCTGACGCGGGACTCATAGGCTACCCCAACGCCGGGAAGTCCTCACTTTTGAATGCTTTGACCCGCGCAAGCTCCAAGGTCGGAGCCTACCCTTTTACGACGCTTGACCCGCACCTCGGCGACTTCTATGGCAAGCTTCTTGCCGATATTCCAGGACTCATTGAAGGAGCCTCGTCCGGCCGAGGTCTCGGCTCGAAGTTCTTGAGGCACATAGAACGTACCGGATTACTTGTACATCTCATCTCGGCAGAGCAAGAAGACCTAGTGGGAGCCTACCGCGCCATACGTGCTGAGCTTGAAGCTTTCGGTGGCGGACTGACCGATAAGGCCGAGCTAGTAGTTCTTTCGAAGGCTGATCTTCTCGACCCTGACGAACGGGGAAATGCCGCAAAGGCCATGGGGGAGGCAATAGGGAAGGAGGTAGTCCTCCTGTCGGTGAACGAACCGGAGCTACTCAAAGCGTTCTCCAATAGGCTCACGAAAGAGCTCTCCAAGTAGCCCTCCGTAAGGGCCCTGGTGTACACTCCTCTATATATGAGTGCTTATAAGCCGACCATAGGGCTTGAGGTCCACGCGGAACTCAAGACCCGGACCAAGATGTTCTGTTCCTCCCGGAATGACCCGGACGAGAAGGAGCCGAACGTTCATATCTGTCCAATTTGTATGGCGCATCCAGGTACGCTCCCAACGGCAAACAAAGAGGCGGTGCGACATGTGCTTCGTGTAGGCGCCGCAGTTGGAGGTACGCTTGCCGATTACACGGAGTTTGACCGCAAGAGCTACTTCTATCCGGACATTCCAAAGGGCTACCAGATAAGTCAGTACGAGCATCCGCTCGTTTCAGGAGGAACGCTCGCCGGCGTAAAGATTACACGCGTGCATCTCGAAGAGGACACTGCGCGCTCCACGCACTCCGGTGACACCTCGCTCGTCGATTTCAACCGTGCTGGCGTTCCGCTCATGGAGCTTGTGACTGAACCAGTCATGCATGATGCAAAGACCGCAGGAGATTTTGCACGTGAACTACAGCTTCTTCTACGTACGCTCGGTGCCTCAGACGCCAACCTCGAGAAAGGGGAGATGCGTGTCGAAGCGAACGTCTCTGTGTCTAAGACCGGCACACCGTCACCAAATTACGTTGAGATAAAGAACATCAACTCTTTCCGTGCAGTGGAGCGTGCGATTGAGCACGAGATTGAACGACAGATACAACTACTCGAATCTGGCGAGCAAGTCGTAAAAGCAACTCGTGGCTGGAACGAGGACAAACAAGAAACATTCCATCAGCGCATTAAAGAGGGCGGAGCAGACTATCGTTACTTCCCAGAACCAGATCTTCCGAAGCTCGTCCTCTCTGACCTGCCTGAATTTTCAGTTGAAGCCATTCGCGCAACGCTTCCAGAACTTCCGTGGGAGCGAAAGGCGCGGTACGAGGAAGAATATAATTTCAAACCATCCGACAGCACATTTGTCGTGAGCGATGTTGAGCGCGTTGTGTTCATAGACCGGGTGCTTACGTTGGTAGAAGGGGAGCGCGAAGTGCAACTTGCTGTAAATTACTTCGTCTCTGATCTTGGAGGTACTCCAGGAATGTGCACCCCGGAGACGTATGCATCACTTATACGAATGGCGGCAACTGATGAACTGTCATCCCGTGGCGTCAAAGAAGTTCTCGCCGTACTCGTAGCTGAAGGAGGAGAGCCGAAGCAGATAGCCGAGAAGCAGGGGCTTACGCAGATTAGCGACAAGGAGGAGCTCCGGAAGATAATTACACAGATGCTTAGCGGCCAGTCAGAGGTCGTTGCGCAGTACAAGGCAGGCAAGGAGTCCTCACTCCAGTTCTTGGTGGGGCAGGGGATGAAGGCCACCAAGGGCGCAGGGAACCCTAACGTAATTAGAGAGCTGATACTCGAGCTGACCGCATAAGACGCAACTAGGCCCCGCTGGGGCCTTTTTTGTACCTGGATAGGCGAGAATGTTTACATCTCTTCTATCCGAGATGAAATATGTATATACTTCAGGCAATGGATGAGCTCGTCATAGGGGAGAAGAAGTACATTTCGTCGAAGAAGGCGGCAGAGCTTACGGGCTATGCCAAGGACTACATTGGTCAGCTTTGTAGAGAGGGGCGCGTAGAGGCACGCCTGGTGGGGCGTAGCTGGTACGTACTAGAGAGCTCAATCGCAGAACATCGCTTCGGGAAGCAGGAAGAAGTGGTAAAAGAACCAGAGGCTGAGGAGTCAGAAGTTGTAGAGGAGTCAGGATGGAAGTCCCCGAGGTACGTTACAGAGACGGTAGCAACGCTCCCAGAGCTTATAGAGCGCCCACGAGCACCTCTACCTAGTAGCCTCAATCTTCTTGCAAGGGATAGAAATATTATCTCGGCTGCCGATATAGCTAGTAATCAGGCCGAAGTAGAGCTAGTTCCAATTTCTCGGCAAGAAGAGCCGGCTGAAGAACCTCCGGCTGCACCTCAAGGAGACGACGAAGAGGTCTCTGTTACTTTGCATAGGGTTGCACCTCACGTCGCTCCACAAACCAAGGATATGGACGTCATTGTCCCTACACCTGCCCCAAGACGCCATCTAGAGACGCAAGTTGAGCCTAGAAAGATAAGAAAACAGGGAAGCCTGGTCAAATCATCCATAGTGATAGCTATTGCGCTCGTTGCAATCAGCATAATGCTCCTAGGAACCGGGGCAGCGGACCGTTACCTACTTCCAGCAGCACAAGAATCAGGTTTAATAAAATATCTCAGTGGGAAGAGTACCTATATTAAGCAGTAAATAAAGTGTTTCTCGTCTCGTAAAAACAAGAATATATAAAATAGTCACCACTCCCTATAGTCCCCTTGTAAATTTTTTACTACCAAGAGCAGAAACTAATGCGTCTAGCGTCTGCTAGGCGTATTTTTTATCGCACTCTCCTAGATAAAGTGAGTTATTTACTTACTTTCTGCTGCTTGAGAGAAATTTTCTAAGCCGATAAGCGTTGTCGGAGCACTCTTCATTTTGGAATTCGCAGGAATTCTTTTGATAAATTCTTTCTAAACAAAATATAAAAATTTTATCCCCATCATTTTATATTTTTTTAAGTAAAGTGGGAGATTATCGCATAAACTATGTGTAAGTCGGATAGCCGATATGACTACTCCTCTCAACACCAATTTGATTTCCACGAAGCACGCTTCGGAAATTTCTGGATACCATCCGGACTACATTGGTCGACTCTGTCGGTCAGGAAAAATTAACTCAACTCAGTTCGGACGCAGCTGGCTCGTTGACCGCGATTCCCTTGTTGCATTTTGTAAGACTCAAGACCAAAAGAAAAAAGAAAGTGCCGAAGAGCTCTCCCGTATACGTGAACAAGAATACCAAGTTGCACGTAACGGTCACAGTGGTCACGTATCGCTCAAAACGACCTCTAGAACTCCTGCAGTGCGTAATCGGGGGAAGAGTATCCCAAGTCCTTTTTTCGATAATGCTGTCGCAACGCTTGTCGCGCTTGTTGTTGGAACAGCAAGCTTGTATGCACTTCATTCTCCAGTCGGGCAGTTTGTTGGCACGAAAGCGCTTGAGGTCACGTCTACCACGGCGCTTGGTGTTCGAATCCTCGCGGCGGACCTTCCGGCGTGGCCGACCATTGATCGGCATACGACTGCTAATGCAACGGTTGGGCTGCAGGCTCCAATTTTTACAGGACCAATCGTTATTCCGTCAGTTGCACAAACCGACGTAACTACCGGATATATAGCTGTATCGGATACCGACCTTCCTCTAGAAAACGATGTAAACACTAAAGGTCGGCTGCAAAGTATTCCAGTCGCAAGCCTTGTAGCTTCAGCGGGTAATGCTCTCGCTAATCCGCAAGGTACCCTTACGGATATATATATAGGTATAGGAGAAAGTGTTCATTCGCTCATAGTTGGGGGGCTCGAGACGTATACCAACGGATTGGCCGATGCGGGCAACCTTTGGATTGAGAGTGGCTACTCTGCACGTGACGCATTGTTCGCGCTCGGTGAGTCTGGACTCGCCGCAGAGCTCAGTTTAGGGAATGGCACTATCCGAACAGCAGAGGCTATTCTCGATGCACACGAAGTTGGAATCTATGGATTTATCGAGTCGACCCCACAAATTTCTCTTGCGGTACTCAAAACTGCCCATGCGATAGGGGACACCGTGGCGTCTGCGGTTGCGTCGGTCCCCCCAAGCCTCGCCAGTGGGTACGATGGTGCAGTGGTGGGTTGGGTGGAAGGCTCATTAGGTGTCGCTTCCTCTATGGAGAGGAACCTCCTTGCTGCAGCCCACAACATCAACCAAGCAGGGGACTCCATCCGCACCGCGTACCTAGAGGCCATTAATGGCACTGGCTCGCTGGCCTACGAAAATGCAAATGGAGTCGTTTCGGGCACGCGTGCCACTGGTCAGGCGCTCGCGCTCGCATTCTCTGGGGAGGGGCCAGATTTTGTTGCATTGGTCACGCAGCAGCGCGATGTTTTCGGCTCAACAGTTCAAGAACGCTCAGACTCACAAAGTGCTAGTGGTGCGCTTGCTGCAGCGACTGCAGAGGCTTCCATATATAAGGTGGGGGAAGATGTGGCGCTTTACACGTACGTCACCATCAACAACCTGTTCTACAAAGGACTCTCGGCCGTCGCTTCACTTTTCAAACAAGCACCAGTCGCGTTCGTACCTCTGCCACAAGGCGACACAACGTCAGCGGGCACGAGCTCCTCGTACTCTATTATTTCGCAGACGCCGGTTCAGAACATTGTTAACCAGATTACGATACAGGGTGTCACGTTTGATTATCTCGAGCGTCGTCTTCGAGAGACACGTTCAAGTATTCTCGATAGTCGTGCAATCTCGAACAACTCTTCGAATTCGAATAGCGGAGGCGGAGGGTCGGGAAGTGTGACATCAGTTGATGCGTCGGGTGGTACGACCGGGCTCACATTTACGGGCGGTCCAATTACTTCAACAGGAACACTCACACTTTCTGGCACACTCAATCTCATCAACGGAGGAACTGGACTCACTAGCTACACCGCAGGTGACATTCTCTATGCGGATGGCAGCGGCAATCTTGCAAAACTTCCAGTAGGCTCTGCAGGCCAAGTACTTAAAGTGACCGCCGGATTCCCGGCATGGGGAGCTGACATTAGCGCAAGTGGTGGGGCTGGTGCATGGGCAACGACGACTGACAGTCTTGCTGTTTATCCCACTGACACTTCGAATGTCGTCATTATTGGCAGTAACGCTACCTCAACAACTGGAAATATCTTTGAGGTGGTTGGCAACGCACTCTTCCGTGGAGCAATCACTACGTACAACGTACTCACTGCATCGAATTTCACTTCCACCTCAACAACCGCAATCAACACGTTCCCGAATCTCTCGACAACCAACGCGACCTCGACTGGCTCTCTCTATATCACACCGCTCGGCACTGCAGCCGGTACATTCCTTGCGGTTGATGCAAACGGTCGGGTGATTGCAACGACCTCACCACTTGCGGCAGCGGTGACGTCCATCGGTCCTGCAGGACAGACGGCAGACGGCCCAGCTGTCACGTTTGCCACCTCTTCAACCGCTTTCAATGGATTGACGCCTAATCTCACCATCACTGGCTCGGGTGATACCCTAACGTATACTTCCGCACTTTCCGGAACACTAGGCGTTGGTGGAGGAGGAACTGGCCAGACCACATTCACTTCAGGTCAGCTGCTCTACGGCAACGGCACTGCTGCACTCTCTTCGGTCGCAACAACCTCTCTCACGCTCGCTTCTGAGTTCTCACACTCTGGCACTATTGGCTCTCTCATCGGCGGCGCAGCTGGAACTCTTTCTCTTACGAACAGCGGCGTCGCACTCACCAAACTCGCACAGATTGCTGCAAACTCGATCCTCGGCAATCTCACGGGAGCGACAGGGAACGTAACGGCAATTGCAACGTCTTCTCTCGGTATTGCTCTTAGTGATACGACTGGCACGCTCGCCGTGAATAGGGGAGGCACTGGCGCCGCAACGTTCACCAACAATCGTTTGCTAACCGGCAATGGTACGAGTGCGCTTGTCGATGAAGCGAACCTTACTTTTGATGGTTCGCTTCTGACCGTTACTGGAAACGCCTCAACGACCGGTATCAGTTCTTCTTACGCATCTTCAACGAATGCATTCTTCGGTAATCTCTCAATCGGTTCGCTCACAGGAATTCTTAAGGCAACCGCTGGTGTCGTTTCAACAGCAACTGCGGGCGTCGACTTCGAAAATCCACTCTCCTTTATATATCCACTTGTTCGTTCGGTAGATTCCATCTCTCTTGCCTTCGGCACCACAACTGCCAACAGCTGGAGCGCACACAATATATTTAGCTCACTTTTTGCGACAAACGCATCTACGACCAATGCAACGACGACCGGTACGCAATACATAACGCCGCTCGGTACCGCAGCTGGCGCATTTTTGGCAGTTGATCCTACCGGAAAGGTTATTGCTACTAGTACGCCTTCTGGTGGTTCGGGCATCACTGCCATCGGTCCTACCGGACAAACCGCAGATGGCCCAACAGTCACTTTTGCGACTTCAACGAGTGCTAACAACGGCCTCACACCAAACCTTGTTATTACCGGTTCTGGCGACACTCTTACCTATACCTCCTCACTCTCCGGCACCCTCACGAATGCCGGTCTCGCAAACTCAACTGTTTCCTACGGAGGCGTAACACTCTCGCTCGGAGGAAGTGATGCCACTCCAGCCTTCGACCTCACTGATGCAACGAACCTTCCAATCGTTGCGGGCACCACTGGCACCCTCACGGTCGCGCGAGGCGGCACGGGCCAAACTTCGTTCACCTCAAGCCAACTTCTCTACGGCAATGGCACTGCTGCACTCTCGAGTGTTGCCACTACATCCCTCACGCTCGCTTCTGAGTTCTCGCACTCTGGCACTATCGGTTCCTTGATTGGTGGCGCTGCCGGCACACTCTCCCTTACAAATAATGGCGTTGCGCTCACGAAACTTGCGCAAATCGCTGCCAACTCGATTCTCGGCAACCTGACCGGAGCAACAGGGGACGTTACCGCGATTGCGACCTCTTCCTTATATACAGGCACGCCTGGCCAGGTGTTGGCGAGAGTTGGCTCGACATGGGTAGGAGTTGCAACGACTACTGCAGGAACTGGCCTCACATATGACGGGACATCATTCAATGTCGATTCGTCGCAGTTCACCCCAACCACTCGTACGCTCACAGTCGCGGGGACCGCAAACCAAATCACTTCTTCTGCAGGTGCCCAAGATCTTTCGGCCAACCGCACGTGGACGCTCTCGCTCCCATCCCATGTCGTTTTCCCTGGGAACTTCCAGGTAACGAACTCAACGACCACGAACGCGACAACGACCGCACTTGATGTGACGGGACTCCTTACCTTCGGTGGAGTGACAGGAAACAGTTGGGATGACTTCTGCACCACTATTACTGGTGGCTCAGGTCTCTGTGATGGCGTAGACAACACGGGTGGAGGTGCTGGGCTCGCGACGTCAACAGATATCGCAGATACTCAAATAATCTATGGCACCAGCGCATCGGACGTAGGATCGGAAGCGGTGTTTACCTACGACGACGCAACTGACAGGCTCACGGTCATTAATGCCTCCACCACCAACATCAGTGCCTCCTATGCATCTTCAACCCAAGGATTCTTTGGCAACCTCTCGATAGGAAACCTTACTGGATTCCTCAAGGCGACCGCGGGCGTTGTCTCCACTGCAACTATTGATCTCGTGAACGATGTCGGGTCTTCCATTCTTGCGGTGGTCAATGGCGGTACAGGATGGGGCAATATCACCGCTAATGCGATTCTCTTGGGTAATGGCACGAGTAGACTTGCCACCACCTCTGCGGGAACGAATGGTCAGGTGCTCGCTCTTGTCGGAGGAGTGCCAACGTGGACCGCAACTACAACTGCAGGCACAGGCCTCACATACTCGGGGGGTGCATTCAACGTCAATACATCACAAAACATCGCTACACTTTCCAACCTCACCTCAGATGGTGTCGTCTACACGTCAGGTGGCGCAGGTACGCTCAACGTAGATTCTGGGGCTCTTGATGTTGCGCGGGGAGGTACAGGGCAGGCGACCTTCACCTCAAGCCAACTCCTCTACGGCAACGGCACATCTGCACTCTCATCAGTTGCCACAACCTCGCTCACACTTGCTTCTGAGTTTTCTCACTCAGGCACCATTGGTTCCTTAATAGGAGGAAGTGCAGGAACTCTCTCACTTACCAACAATGGTGTTGCACTTACAAAACTTGCGCAGATTGCCGCTAACTCCATTCTTGGAAACATAACTGGCGCAGCAGGGAACGTCACAGCTTTCGCGACTTCCTCGCTCGGGATTGCGTTGAGCGACACCACTGGCACGCTCGCAGTAGATAGGGGAGGCACTGGGGCGGCCACCTTCACGGACAACCGCATCCTCACCGGCAACGGTACAAGCGCACTTGTTGACGAAGCAAACCTCACCTTCGATGGTTCTCTCCTTACGGTGACGGGAAACGCTTCGACCACGCAGCTCACGACCACGGGCAGTAGCTATCTTGCAACAATGGGGGGGAATGTGGGGGTTGGTACCACCTCGCCATGGGGCAGGTTCTCCATAAACAATTCGACGAATGACCCAGCTGGGCAGCCGCTGTTCGTGATCGCGAGCTCCACTGCGAGCGCGACAACAACACTCCTTAGCGTGAGAAATGACGGAGCGCTGCTCGTATTTGATGGAACCAGTAACGGTTCCACTAAATCGATTGGTTTCCAGAGCCAGCCTGACCTAGGCTTCTTCCGTCGTGCAGCGAATCGCATTACATTTGGGGAAAATACTGGCAATTTGGAGTTCGTGTCCTCTGGCACCAATGACGGCATACGATTGGCTGGAGGAGCCGATATAATCTGGACCAGTACATCGCTTGCTTCAGGAACGGATGATACCTTTTTCCATCGTGTTGCTGCCGGTACTGTCGGTGTGGGTACTGCAAGTGCCGGCCAAGCGGGGTTGATGTCAGGCACCTTCGCCGCCGAACGTCTCGGCCTTGGTACTACCACTCCGTACGCCCAGCTCTCCATAGTCGCCACCTCAACAAACGGTGTAGGCGCACCAACCACTTTGTTCGCCATCGCATCGACCACGGCAGGGACGGCGACTTCAACGCTGTTCTCTATAGGAAATACAGGAACCATCACTACGGTTCTCGGCACCCCTGCCGGCACTTTCCTAGCTGCAGATCCGTCAGGTAACATCATCGCCACCACCTCTCCAAGCAGTGGGGGAATCACAGCGATCGGTCCTACTGGCCAGACCGCAGATGGCCCAACAGTCACGTTCGCAACTTCATCGACCGCCTTCAACGGCCTTACCCCAGGCCTCACTATCACAGGCTCAGGAGACACACTGACTTTTGCTTCCGCACTCTCCGGCACACTCGACAACGCAGGACTTACAAACAGCACTGTCTCGTATGGTGGCGTCTCGCTCGCGCTTGGTGGAAGCGACGCCACTCCGGCATTCGACCTCACTGATGCAACGAACCTTCCAATCGTTGCGGGCACCACTGGCACGCTCACCGTCGCGCGAGGCGGCACAGGACAAACCACATTCACATCTGGTCAACTGCTCTACGGCAACGGTACAGCAGCGCTCTCGAGTGTTGCCACAACCTCTCTCACTCTCGCTTCTGAGTTCTCACACTCAGGAACTATTGGTTCCTTGATTGGCGGCGTCGCAGGAACGCTCTCGCTGACTAACAACGGCGTTGCACTCACCAAGCTCGCGCAGATTGCAGCGAACTCGATTCTTGGAAACGTAACTGGTGCAGCCGGGAACGTAACTGCAATTGCGACTTCATCGCTCGGCATCGCAATCTCTGACACCACCGGCACCCTTGCTGTTGATAGGGGAGGCACTGGCGCAGCGACCTTCACCAACAACCGCGTCCTCACCGGTAACGGCACGAGCGCACTGGTTGATGAAGCGAACCTCACCTTCGACGGCACTATACTTTCAACGCCAAGCCTTTCCGTAGCCAATGCAACCAGCACCGACTCGCTCTACATCACGCCGCTTGGTACTGCGGCCGGCACCTTCCTTGCTGCAGACCCAACTGGACGCATCATCGCTACCACGACTCCTTCAAGTAGCGGCGGCATCACCGCCATCGGCCCGGCCGGACAAACCGCAGATGGCCCGACGGTCACGTTTGCCACCTCAACAAGTGCCAACAATGGCCTCACCCCGAATCTTGTCATTACCGGTTCAGGTGACACTCTCACGTATACCTCCTCTCTCTCGGGCACTCTCACGAACGCGGGTCTCGCAAACTCCACAGTCTCCTACGGCGGCGTCACTCTCTCTCTCGGCGGCTCAGATGCAACTCCTGCCTTCAACCTCGTAGATGCCACGGGCCTCCCAATCTCAACCGGCGTCTCAGGACTCGGCACTGGGGTTGCCACAGCGCTCGGTGTCAACGTCGGCACCGCTGGATCGTTTGTTGTGAATGGTGGGGCACTTGGCACGCCGTCCTCGGGTACACTCACCAACGCCACGGGGCTCCCAATCTCGACCGGTGTTTCGGGTCTTGCGGCTGGTATCGCCACATGGCTAGGCACTCCGTCGTCCGCAAACCTCATAACTGCAGTCACCGACGAAACAGGATCAGGTGCCCTTGTCTTTGCAACGAGTCCATCCTTCACCACTCCAATTCTTGGCACTCCTACGTCAGCAACCCTCACCAATGCAACCGGCCTCCCAATCTCAACCGGCGTCTCGGGACTGGGTACTGGTGTGGCAACGTTCCTCGGAACGCCGTCGAGCGCGAACCTAATTACCGCAGTTACTGACGAAACTGGCTCTGGCGCTCTTGTCTTCGGCACGAGCCCTACTATTTCTGGTGCCACCCTCTCGGGAAACGTAAGTCTTGCAAATGCCACTTCCACTAACCACTTCGTCCAGACACTTTCCGCAAACACGGCGCGCTTCGGTCAGACCGCCACCTCCTCCTTCGCTTCCACTGGTGCACTTACGCTTGCAACCGCACTCACCGTTGCAAACGGAGGCACGGGCGCAACCACGCTCACTGGCATGCTCAAAGGCAACGGAACTAGCGCATTCACTGCCGGGGTAGATGGTACAGACTTCACGCTTACTAACGCCATCACATGTACTAACCAGGCCATTACTGCTGTCACCGCTGCAGGAGTATCGACCTGTTCATCTATTAACGACGCCTACTGGTCAGGCACCGACCTCTCGGTTGCCAACGGAGGCTCTGGCGCCTCAACGCTGACGGGTATTCTCCTTGGAAACGGCACTTCAGCCTTTACCGGACTTACCACCTCTGCGGGCATTAGTGGCGCGCTTTCGGACGAAACTGGCTCTGGCGCTCTCGTCTTTGCAACGAGTCCGTCGTTTACAACACCAGCACTCGGTACGCCATCTTCAGGAACTCTTACCAACGCAACGGGTCTTCCAATCTCAACTGGTGTTTCGGGACTGGGCACTGGTGTCGCGACATTCCTCGGAACACCGTCGTCAGCGAACCTTCGTACCGCGCTTACAGACGAGACGGGCACAGGAGCTGCTGTATTCGCTGACGCTCCTACACTCACCAGTACGCTAACGCATACTGGACAGATATTCGCCAACACAAACGCTACCAACTTCGTGCTGACTGGTTTGACTGACATCTATGTAGATCTCGACAACGACAGTAACGGCACAAACTCATTTATTATTAGGAACGGATCCGACGTGGCTGCGCTCACCCTTACTGAGGGCGGAGTCCTCACCACGGGAGGTGATATCTCAGTCGGCGGCGGTACCGGGAAAATTACCGTCGGTACAATCGACCCGGTCTATACGATAGATGGGGTTAATTACGCAACGTACGTCGCTGGCATGGTGGGACAGAAGGAAGAGGTGACTGGCACCGCTGATGTCGTGACGCCGACGACGGCAGCTGACGGCAGTACGGGCTACTCCTACACGGTTGATTTTGACGAGGAGATGGCGGGCAACGACCTCTGGCTCTTCTCTCAGGCGTCACATCTACGCAAGAACATCGACAAGCTCGTCGTGCTCCTCTCAGCAGAAGGAGGGACTAAGGTGTGGTACAACGTCGACCGCGCAAACCGGAAAGTGTACTTCCTTTCCGATGTACCGACACGCGTTTCCTACCGCATGACGGCTCCTCGGTTCGACTACGAGACATGGACGAACTACAACCAGGATGCGGTTAACGGATTCGTACCACCGTACGATGACCTCGATGATTACTTTGATGACAGTAGCGATATGTTCTCCTTCAGCAATACCAACCTGCTGTCAGGCACCACAACCCTTGCGGACCTTATCGAGCAGGTACCGGAAGACGAGGAGGGAGAGACGAAACCGTGGATGGGTGCACTTGCGGGCGTGAGCACTGGACTTAAGGAGGCGATGGACTCATTGACGGAGGTGACAATCAACGCCTTTGAAGGTGCGCAGTACTACGCTGACGGCATCTTCAAGCGCATCTTCGCGCAAGAAGTGCACACCGACCAGCTCTGTGTCTCCGACGAGACAGGAGAGACCTGCATCACGCGTGCACAGCTTAATGATCTGCTTGCGGGAGCAGCAGCCTCGGGTGGTTCGGGTGGCGGTGGCGGTGGCGGTGGCGGAGGTGGAGACACTGGGGGAGAGGAACCACCAGTTGACGACGGAGGCGGCGATACCGG
>Ga0163144_10019171_pt1 | contig 13775 bp, 15 predicted proteins | sample OliLak19BULKMAT1_FD_123175 | JGI IMG/M metagenome (GOLD analysis project Ga0163144, IMG submission 123175) | Freshwater microbial mat bacterial communities from Lake Vanda, McMurdo Dry Valleys, Antarctica - Oligotrophic Lake LV.19.BULKMAT1 | ecosystem: Environmental > Aquatic > Freshwater >... | reverse complement strand
CCAAAGAAGGGGCGGATTTTGACATTTGAGTAGGGTTTGCCCCAGGAGCCGGGTTGTCTCCGTCCGGGACTCAAGGATTTCACGTTTATTGCGCGCATGATACCGACAATCCACAGAACGCCCTGCGAGATTTAATAACACAGAGGAGTTCTCCAAAGCTAACCGGATACCCTCTGGATCAGTCCATTGCACATTTCCTTGACTGCGGGAGATGACAATGATTTGCACACCCTCCGAGCGGAAACGGGATGCAAAAAATCTCCCGATAAATCCATTCCCGCCGGCAATAACGATTTTTCTCATGGATATTTAATGATGAATATTAAAATCAAAACCCTGTACAAGACCCAACTATAACACAAATGGGCCGGCAGGCAAAGACGTCTGACTATTTTCTGGTGGCAAAAAAACATAACCGTCACCACACAGAAAAAGTAGCATAATGCAGCAAACCCACTCACGGTGCGGATCTGATGGATATAAAGTACAGGCAAAAGCATCAGTGCCCCCATCAAAGAAACCCCGATTAACCGGTAGGAATAGCGCACTTTTTCCGTCAAAGTCCTTTTCCCGATTAAAAAAAACTGGAAAAGTATCTGCCCCCAGACCATCAGAAATTCAAAACTCCAATCATAATTGATCGTTATGTAACTACTGAGCAACCCCGCATAACAAGAGAGGACAACTGCGATAAAGACCGCCCCCAGAATGGCAAAAAAAGGATAATAAAAGCGGGAAAGTTTTTTTCTACTGATCCTCACTACTTGCTCACCCTTATTTTCTCTTTCTTCTCTTCAGATTCTTCTTCGAATTTATGTTTCTCGCCAGCGAGCTGTTTTTTGAGTGCCTCGACTTCACGATAATCATTTTTTCCAATAGCCTCCACGATCAGGCCTTCGAGATAAACCTCCCGCTCGGCGATCTTGGATTTGTAAAGTGAATCGATCTCCGCAATTTGCTTTTTCTGTTCGCCGCTCAGTTTAATGGTTGGTGATTTTTTATTTAACCTTTCCATGGCGAGTTCATAAGCTGATTTCATAAAACCTCCTTTAAATACAGTGCACCGGGAGTTAATCCCATTTAATTAAAACGTCTTCGCCTTCGATCTTGATTTCGTAGGTTTTCATATCCGCGCCGGGGGCTGTCAGTGACTTCCCGGTTTTTACATTAAATCTCCACATGTGCCACGGACACATCACGACACCGTCTTTGACCGGTCCTTGGGTGAGAGGGGCCCCTTGGTGGGGACAAGTATTCTCCATGGCACAGAATTCTCCGTCGATATTAAAAAGTCCGACATCCTCACCTTTAATATTGATGCCTTTACATTGCCCGGGCTGGAGCTCATGGACTGTGCAGAGTTTGATGAATTCGCTCATAATATAATGCCGTGGATTAAGGGTTTAAAAATTTCGAGGCACAGTAATCCAGAACCCCCCCCCTATTTAATCCTCTCAAAGTTTCTTTTTTAATTCCTGTTTCAGGATTTTTCCAGTGGCTGTGCGGGGGAGACTCTCGACGACACGGATCTCTCGGGGTTGTTTATAATCAGCGAGCTTCTCGCGCAAATAACGCCCGATCGCCGTGACATCCAGAGAGACCCCCTCGTTCGCAGAAATAAAAGCCACGGGCACCTCCCCTTTTTTGTCATCCGCTCTAGCCACCACGGCGGCTTCCTTGATACCGCTATAATGTAAAAGGACTTCTTCAATCTCCCGGGGATAAACATTCATCCCGCGCACGAGTAACATGTCTTTCTTCCGGTCCACAATCGAGATATACCCTTCCCCGTCGATCAGCCCGAGGTCACCGGTATGTAACCACCCGTTTTTCAAAGTATCGGCGGTTTCCTCCGGTTGGTTCCAGTACCCGGTCATGACATTATCCCCGCGCACACAAACCTCGCCCACTTGGCCTGAGGCAAGGGGCTGGCCTGACTCATCCATGATGGCGACTTCGACATCAGGAATGGGTTTACCCACGGTGCCCGCTTTTTGTTTTCCTTTTTGAACCGGATTAAAACTCACCACAGGGGCCGCTTCGGAGAGGCCGTAACCTTCAAGGAGGGGAAATCTGAATTTCCGCGCAAATTGCGTCAAAGTCTCAGCCGGCAAAGGGGCCGCCCCAGAAATCGCCATACGGATCGGGAAAACCCAGTTAAAGTAAAATGGCAACTTCGCCTGGGTCATCGCTTGGAAAAGCTGGGGGATCGCCGGGAGGATCGTCGCCCGGTATTTGATGATCTCTTTAAAAATATTTTTTGCCGGGGAAAGCGATTTCACAACCAAGATACTCGCCCCGATCGACAAGGGTAATACCATGCAGACCGTCATCATAAAGCTATGGAACATCGGTAGGAGCAACGCAAACCGGTCTGCCTTGTAGGCGCTGAGGATTTTCTCGCAGCTTTTCACATTAGCCCCGATCGCCTTATGAGTGAGCATGGCCCCTTTGGGTTTACCGGTCGTGCCCGAGGTATAGATAATGACAGCCAAATCCCCAGAATAAAGCTGGGGAAACTCAAACTTGACCGATCTACCGACCTCTGAAAACTCGTGTTCCACCAGATAAATCCCGACTAACCCGGGCAATTTGCCGCGGAGTGCCTGATGGATATCCCGGAAATCCCCGGATGAAACCAACACCTTTATCTGGCAATCATTCAATATATACTGGATCTCGTCTGCCTTGAGCATGTTATTGATCGGGACCACCACAGCCCCAGCCAATAAAGCTCCGTAATAGGAAAAAACGTAATCCGGGGAATTTTTAAGTAGTATCCCGACTCGATCCCCTTTTCTCACCCCCATGGCCATGAGGGACCCCGCGATTTTTTCGATCCGGACATTCACATCACGGTAAGAAATTTTTTGCCCGTCATAAACAATGGCGATTTTATCACCATTTTCGCGGACACTTTGCTGGAATAAACTGATGAGTGTGAGTTGTGAATCCATAGGGCTGGTTTTTAAAAAAAACAATTAAACGGAAATCGGAGGAACTGACAAGGGTTTCGCATCCAGTCCTGAAACCAGAATGACCATTTCACCTTTTAAGGAACGCCCCACAAATTGGGCCTTCACCTCCGCCGGTGTGCCCCGCGCAAATTGCTCGTGGATCTTTGTTAATTCCCGGGCAAGAACAATTTGCCTGTCCGGAAAAACACTCTCCAGATCATCCAAGCAGGAAGCGATCCGGTGCGGGGACTCGTAAAAACAAATTGTTTCAGACCGGCCCAGCAATTTGCGGAAGACATTCTGACGCTGCGCCGATTTTACCGGCAAGAACCCACCAAAGTAGAATTCATCGGTGGACAATCCACTCCCGACCAAAGCCGAAATAATCGCACTGGCACCGGGAATGACCTCCAAAGGTAAACCTGCTGCTATCACCGCCCGGATGATCCTCGCCCCTGGATCGGAGATTCCGGGGGTCCCGGCATCCGAAATCAAGGCGACATTTGTCCCTTGGGCAATTTGCCCGGTTAATTCCGCCGTCCTCTTGGCTTCATTAAACTCATGGTAACTGACCAGTTTTTTTGAAATTTCAAAGTGGCGTAGCAAATTGCCCGAGTGTCGCGTATCTTCACAAGCCACCACATCCGCCTCCTTCAAAATGCGCAAGGCCCGCAGCGTGATATCCTCTAGATTCCCGATTGGTGTGGCCACAATGGATAATTTTCCGGTCATAAGTCAGGAAACTTAACCACAACCGGACAAATTCAAGAAGAAGAAAATAGGATACTGACTCACTGATACGATTAAACCGGAAGAATAATTAATCATCAGGAGAGACTGGAAATCTATATCAAAGGCAAGGAATCAAGCGTTATTTTGACTTAAACTCACCCTCCCTCCAGAAATCAATTTTCTTTATAATTATCGGCTCCCCTATTAAAAAGGTGAAAAACTCTTAAATTTCTACTTGCAGAGGAGTCGTTTTTTTTCTAAAGCTAAAAGTTCGCATTTTTTACAGGAAAGAATTTATGTCTAGAACATGCAGTATCACAGGAAAAAAACCGACTCTCGGAAACCGCATCAATCGTCGCGGTAAACCAAAAAAAGAGGGCGGCATCGGGACGCACGTCACATCCATGACGCGACGTTGGTTTAGACCAAACCTCAAGGAAAAAAGAATTTACGTTCCTGAGCTGAAACGATTCATCAAGATCAAGCTCAGTGTCCGTGCTCTTAAAACCATCAATAAAAACGGTGCCTATAGCACCCTCAAAGCCGCTGGAGTCATCTAAAGTTTATGGGTATCAAGAAGAAAAAATCAAAAGGGGTGATCATCCGCCGCAATACAACCCCTGTCGCCCGTAAACGCGTCGACATCTCCGGCGAAGCCCTTGAGTACAAGAATACCGAATTACTCAGGAAATTTGTGACTGAAAAAGGCAAACTCCTTCCCCGCCGTGTCACAGGTCTCCCTGCGAAGCTCCACCGCAAAATGACCAATGCGGTCAAACGTGCGCGTACAGCCCTCTTGATGAAGTAATTTTTATCAAGCCGCCTTTTGTTTTCCACCAAGGGAAAAAGGCGGCTTTTTTTTCAACCCCCTATTTATCTAACCCCACTCAAGGAGAAATCCCTATGTCATACAGTGTCGTCAGCAAAAAAAGCGGACAAAACTATTATCTGCATGGTCGTCCCACCAAATTACGTGGTGGTAAAGAAGTGACCCTTTATTATTTCGCCAAAGTAGCAGGCGAATTTGCCATTGACGCCTTGCCGGAAGGCAAAGTCGTTTCGGAAAACTCGAAAACGGGTCTTCCCATCCTCAAGAAGGCCTAAAACTAATCCGGGCCATTTCTAATTTTGAAGAAAGCGGCAGGTTATCCTGCCGCTTTTTTTATCTAAAAATGCATTAACCGCAATAAAAAGAATACATTCACCTGAATGAAACGAAATCGCGCTTGAGTCAAAGCGTAATCCCTGCTTAAACACACGGGCTTGAATTGAGAATTTAAGGATAACCGCCCCAAACAGGCCGGTTAAAGAAAGTAACAGAGTATGGAACAAAAGATCGAAAATATCCGGAATATCGCCATTATCGCCCACGTCGACCATGGTAAAACCACCCTCGTGGATCAATTACTGAAACAAGCCGGCACATTCCGGACAAATGAATCGACCTTTACCGAAGAGCGGATCATGGACTCCATGGACCTTGAAAGGGAAAAAGGGATCACGATCAAAGCCAAAAATGCCGCTTTTAAGTACAAGGAATTCCATATCAATATCGTGGACACTCCTGGCCACGCTGATTTCGGCGGTGAAGTCGAGCGTATCCTAAAGATGATTGACGGGGTTCTCCTCCTCGTGGACGCTTTTGACGGTCCCCAAGCCCAGACCCGTTTTGTCCTCCGCAAAGCCCTCGAGACAGGGGCAAAGCCCATCGTCGTCATCAATAAGATCGACCGAGAAAACTCCAATCCTCATAAAGTGCTCGACATGATTTTCGAGCTTTTTGTCGAGCTCCATGCCAGTGATGCGCAGCTGGACTTTCCCGTCATCTATGCCTCCGCAAAAAACGGTTTTGCCAAACTCGAAATGGACCAGGAAAGCAAGGACATGCTTCCCCTTTACGAGACGATTATTAATAAAGTGCCTCCACCGACAGCTGATCCCACCACCCCATTCGCGATGCTCGTGTCAAACCTTGACTACAGTGATTACCTGGGCCAGATCGCCTACGGAAAAATCTCCTCAGGTACGGTCAAAAAAGGTGATGTAGTTTATTGCATTAATGCTGCCGGTAAAAAGGTCAAAGCCACTATCACAGCAATCTTTTCCCACAGCGGCCTCGCCAAAGTAGAAATCCCCGAAGCCCAGTCCGGTAATATCGTCGGCCTCTCCGGCTTCGATGAGATTTATATCGGTGAAACAATTTGCGCCACTGAAAGCCAAGTACCCATCCCTTGTACAGAGATCGATCCCCCGACCATTAAGATGAATTTCTGCGTCAACGACTCCCCCCTCGCCGGTAAAGAAGGGCGCTTCCTGACTGCACGCCATCTCAAAGACCGTTTAACCCGCGAGACCTATACTAACGTCAGTCTCCATGTCGAAGAAACTGACTCCGCCTCAGTCTTTAATGTCTCCGGACGCGGCGAAATGCAAATCGCTATTTTAGTCGAGCAAATGCGCCGGGAAGGATTCGAACTCATGGTCTCACGCCCGGAAGTCATCTACAAAAAAGATGATAAGGGAAACACCCTCGAACCATACGAAACCATGTATGTCGAAGTCCCCTCAGAATTCCTCGGCGGTGTCCTCGAAAACCTCGCTACCCGCAAGGCGGAAATCGTCAACATGCAACATCATGAAAAGGATGTCAGTGTCGAGGCAGTCGTCCCCACCCGTGGAATTATCGGATTTGAGACCGACCTGATGAATTTGACCAAAGGCATGGGCGTCATGAGCCACCTTTTCAAAGAATATGCACCGTTTAAAGGTGAACTCGGCACACGCACCCGTGGAGCCCTCATCGCCATGGAAAGTGGGATTAGCACCACTTATTCACTCGTGAATATTCAGGAACGTGGACGCTTGTTTATCGATCCCCAAGTCGAGGTGTATGCCGGAATGGTTATTGGTGAAACTTCCCGCCCGGAAGATCTCATTGTAAACCCTTGCAAAGCAAAACAGCTCACAAACATGCGTTCCCAAGGTGATGGAAAGGCTGACGGGCTCGAACCCGCCTTGAATATGAGCTTGGAACGTGCCCTCGAGTACATCTCATCGGATGAATACCTCGAAGTCACACCGGCCAAATTGCGCATCCGTAAAAAAGTCCTCGATCACAGCGCCCGCAAACGGTCTTCATAATCTGGATTAATCCTCATTTACTCATACCCCGTTCATAAAAGTGACCGGGGTATTTTTTTGTCCTAAAATATAACTAGCCTTGATTAGTGTTCTCGGGTGGATATTTCCACCGGCTGGATATCATCTTGGGCTTGGGCGAGCTCGTTTAAGAAAAGGGCCAGCCTGATCGCGGTATTATTCACCTGCCCCATGGCACGCGAGATTTCCTTTTTCGCTTTGATTTCTAAGGGATTATCCATCAAGGATAAGGTTTGCTCCCTTGGTGGCTCTGAATCGTTTGTGGTCTTTGTGATTGATTCGTCTACCAGCAAGAGCTGGTCGAGATTCACCTCGATTAGGCCACCTTGTTTAGAACGGTTTGCTAACGCTTCAGCAATCAGGATTCTTTCGGTTTTGAGGGCCGCCTCGCTCATCTCTGGATCATCGAGAGAGTCATTAGCCATGTGCTGCTCAAAGTGAACCACCCGGTCATCATCATCCTCTTTGAGTTTGGCATACTTTTGGGCCACCCCGCTCGGCAAATTACCGAGTTCATCAGATATATTTTTTTCAGCTACAGCCTGAGCCATTTGCGTTTCAGCTTTGACCTGTTTATTTTGTTTCGCCGTTACTTTTTTCGCATCAATCACACTGGGAGCGACATCGCCTGCATCAGCCAAAAATGTTTGATCAGCTTGTTCATCCGTAGGTGAAGACTTTCCCTTTTTGTCTTTTCCAGTGAGCTGGGCCAGTCTGGGTAGGGAAGACATAATTGATTTCTTGATCGAAGCGAGTCTTCCATCCTCGGGTGTGACAATATCAATATCGATAGATTGAACCCCTGCCTTTGGTAAAGGAACCCCCTTATTTTCAGCCAAAAAACGGGTATCTGATGCTACGGTGAGTTTGGGGAAAGGAATCCTGCCGGGAAAATTACCCGGTCTTTGCACAAGGATCAAATCAGGTGACCCCTTGGGCCTACGGGCAGAGATGAAATTAAACCCATCTAAAAAAAACTCCCTACCCTTGCGATATCCAATCCTCACAAATTGGCCGGGTTTATCCCGTAACTCAAAATGTAGATGGGCAGAATATAGGCCGTTACCCGTGCCGATTGTCCCGACCTTCTGCCCGCGTTTCACTACATCCCCACGGGAAACCGAGATCGAATTCATATGGGAATAAAGGGTTTCAACAATCCTAATTTTGCCATTTTCCCTGAATTTATGGACGATAAATACCGTTTTTCCATACCCCATCCGGATATCCGAAGCACTGATGACCAGACCATGGGCTACCGAATAAATGGGATCTCCCAAATCAGTATTTCCCCCTCCCTCACCATTCCAGTCTTCGCCCAAATGCCGACCTTTTAGTCCACGGGAAAGATAATAATTCTCACCGTTGGGTTTTCCGACCGGCAAATCAAACCCATCCGCAAATGGAATCTTTTGTGAATCAATGACTTGTGAGTATAGTTTTCCAGACGAAAAACCCATCCCGACAATCCATACCAGAAGACAAAATGCGATTTTGAGAGGGATTTTTATCATTTTATATATAAAAAACATGCTTACCTTACACGGCAGCAAGCTTTTTTCAAGATTCTAATAGAATCATCCATGTTTATTAGACACGGGATAAGGCAAATTTGTTAGAAAATTCTTTATGAATAATTTGATCTCTACCCTCGTCATAATATTCACTCACTCTTCATGACTGAGAAACAATAACAGGATATAAATATGAATACGTTTGGCCGCTTAGTTTTACTTCTCCTCCTCGTCACATTTCTCACCGGATGCTCGACTATCCAAAGTCGAACAAAGGAAAGACAAGGTGCTTTTAATGCACTCTCACCCAATGATAAACAACTCGTCCAACAAGGCATGATCCGGACAGGTATGAATACCGATGCTGTCTATATCGCGATGGGAACCCCTACCCGAAAAAAGATCAAACAATCTGATAAGGGTGACTTTTCTTCCTGGTATTACGACCGGACATTGAGTGATACCATCCCCCAATGGTCTTATGCCTATGCTCAGGATGATTGTGGTAATGTCGTGGCATATCCTTATTATGACCCCATTTACACCTACTACAATGTTCCTTTTATTAAAGTCACTTTCAAGAATGGCAAAGTCATCCAGTGGGAACAAAAATAGAATTATTCATACCAGACCGGGCAATTTGCTCTTGTGTAAATATTTCACGCAAAGATCCTCTCAGGAACGAAAAGGTTTTTTAGAGTTCCATTTAGGCTAAGCGGCCCGCTTACCTCTTGGAGCAAATCGCTCATGGCTAATGGGAAAGGACATAGTCAGTTCGCGTTTACCTTCTCCTATTTTTCCAGAGTTAGAAAATAAAGGATCAAAGAAAGCGGCAATTATTATTCCCACTCGATGGTGCCGGGAGGTTTGGAGGTAATGTCGTAAACACAACGGTTCACACCTTTGACCTCATTAATGATCCGGCTGGAAATCGTGCCGAGTAAGTCGTGGGGAAGATGAACCCAATCGGCGGTCATGCCGTCGGAGCTCTCCACGATGCGCACGGCGACGGTCTCAGCATAGGTGCGCTCATCCCCCATGACCCCGACACTTTTCACCGGGAGGAGGACAGCAAAGGCCTGCCAAACCTTCTGGTACCAGCCGCTCTTTTTCATTTCATCAATGACGATGGCATCCGCCTCACGTGTAATGGCGATGCGTTCGCGTGTCAGCGGCCCGAGGACCCGCACCCCGAGGCCAGGACCCGGGAATGGATGACGGTTCACGATTTCAGGAGGGAGCCCGAGCTCCTCACCCACCTTACGGACCTCGTCTTTAAAGAGGCAACGGAGGGGTTCGAGTAATTTAAATTTCATATCCTTGGGCAGCCCACCGACATTGTGGTGGCTTTTGATCTTGGCCGCGGGATTACCACAAATAGGCACACTCTCGATCACATCAGGATAAAGGGTGCCTTGGGCGAGGAATTTTGCGTGGCCGACTTGTTTCATGGCCCGTTGAAAGACATAGACGAATTCATTACCGATAATCTTGCGCTTGGCCTCGGGTTCGGTCACCCCGCGCAATTTGCTGAGGAAGACATTCGTGGCATCGACGTATTTGAGATTCACCCGGAAATTCTTCCGGAAAACAGTCTGGACAATCTTATCCTCATTCTTGCGCAGGAGTCCATTATTGACAAAGATCGCGACCATTTGTTTACCGATGGCCTTATGAATCAAGGCCGCCGCCACACTGGAGTCGACCCCGCCGCTCAGGCCGAGGATCACGCGGTCCTTCCCCACTGTCTCACGGATCTGGGCAATGGATTGCTCGATATAAGATTTCATCGTCCAGGAAGGTTTTGCCCCGCAAATACTGAGGATAAAGTTACTCAGGATTTTTTTACCCAGAGGGGTGTGCGAGACTTCGGGGTGGAACTGGATCCCGAAGAAATTCTTCCCCTTAAGCTCGAGCCCTGCATATTCACAATTATCCGTCTGGGCGATGATTTTAAAATCTTTGGGTAATTTGACCAGTTTATCCCCGTGGGAATTCCATACCTGGAGCTTTTTGGGTAATCCTTTAAAAAGGGCACTGGCAGACTTCACCGTCAGGGTTCCTTTGCCGTATTCACGTTTTGTCCCACGGGCGACTTTTCCGCCGAGGAATTTCGCCATGATCTGGAGCCCGTAACAAATCCCCAAGATCGGGACACCGAGATTAAAAATCTCGGGATCGGGCATCGGGGCATTCTCCGAATAAACACTGGATGGACCGCCGGAGAGGATGATTCCGGAAGGATTCATGCCTGCGATTTTTTTCGCACTCGTATTGTATTTAAGAATCTCCGAGTAAACATGAGCCTCGCGCACACGGCGGGCGATGACTTGGGTATATTGGGAGCCGAAATCTAAAATAATAATACGATCACTCACGGGATATTATCCTTCCTGAAAAAAAATAAAATTAAAAAAATCCCCCGCAATGGGGTTCATTCCGGGGATTCTAATCAAAAATACTATCGTGTCCCCATCCCGACATTTTGCACCGTTTGGAAAAGTTTTCCTTCAGTCTTAATGCTGGGGGCGATGATAATTTCCGTGCGTTGGAATTCACGAATATCTGCGGCGCCGACATTCCCCATACAAGTAGTGATCGCACCGATGAGATTCTGGGAACCGTCATCGACTGTCGCTGGTCCAAAGAGGATTTGTTTCAAGGAACCGGTCACGCCGACTTTAATCCTTGTGCCCCGTGGCAGGTTTGCATGGGGAGTGGCCATGCCCCAATGGTTACCTTGGCCGGGGGCTTCTTGGGCGCGGGCAAATGCACTCCCGATCATGACAGCATCAGAGCCGCAGGCAAAGGCCTTACAGACGTCTCCACCCTTGCTCATGCCGCCGTCGGTAATAATCGGCACATAATGGGCACTGCGTTTAAAGTATTCATCACGGGCAGCTGCACAATCCGCTGTGGCTGTGACTTGGGGCACACCGAGGCCCAGCACACCGCGTGAGGTACAAGCGGCACCGGGACCGACCCCGATCAGGACAGCGGCGACACCAGTTTCCATAAGCTCTAAGGTCGCACTGTAGGTCACGGTATTTCCCACGATCACCGGGAAATTCATTTTTTTACAAAAATCGGCAATATGCAAAGTCTTATACTCGCTGGAAATATGGCGGACAGTGGAGACGGTGGATTGGATAAAGAACACATCACAGCCGGCATCCTGGGCAATTTGCCCGTAACGCTCAGCCTTTTGTGGAAGGGAGCTGACAGCGGCTACGACACCGGCGGCTTTAAGCTCTTGGACACGTTTGGCGATGAGTTCTTCCTTGATGGGGGCCAAGTAAAGCCTCTGGATTAATTCCGTGACTTTTTCTTTGTCGGCCGTGGCGATTTCAGAGAGCACTTCCGCAGGGTTTTCATAACGGGTTTGCACTCCCTCAAGATTAATCACACCTAATCCGCCGAGTTTACCCATTTCTATGCAGAATTTCACATCAGTAACCCCGTCCATGGCACTGGCCATGATCGGAATCGTGAGCTCAATGGGCTGACCGGATTTGGTCGGGATCTGGAATTTTGTATCCACCTCATTAGGATTGATGGTGATATCTCCCGGCACCAAGGCGATCTCATCAAAACCATAAGTCACGCGTGCTTTGCGATTACGTCCAATCCACATTCCCATAAATTTTTCCTCAAGAATTGATGTTAAAATAAAGTCTTATTCTGAGAAGGAAAACAGCAACATCCGACCCAGAGTCGAAATAATAGGAATGGAACACGTTTGGGCAAGCTGTTTTTTTAGGGAGTCGCCCCTTTTTTAGAAGTTCCCTCCGGCTTAGCCGCCCATTTAACCTCGACTTCACTCCAGACTAATGTGGCATTTAATGCCGAATCCACCGGCTGAAGGGATGCCTTCTGTAAGGCACGGATCACCTCCATATCTGCCTCCACAGAGCCACTGGAACGTTCCATCAGCACAAAATCGATCCTGCCAGAGAGTGTGACAGCGATTTTCACAATCCCGGGATTCAGTACCCCCGTCAGATTCTCCGGATTGGCAATCACCGGCTTATCTTTCCACTTACGCCCACGCAAAATGCTTTTCTGGAGGCTGAAATCCGCTTCCACCGCAGTCGGGGCCACAGCGACGATCGGGGTGAGCCCTTCTCGGTTCTGCACAAAACTCGTTGAAGGCTTATATTTAAGATAATGAGGCACCATTTCATGAATCGCCCCGGTAAAGTCCGCCGGGTCTTCTGTTGTTTTTCCCATATCAGAGGCCACCCAAAATTCTTTTTCTTTGACCACACTGGCGATATCAAGATTAATCACTTCCGCACTCCGGTCAGTGTAACTCCATCGGTGTGGCCTGAATAAAAACATCGGTTCCCTTAACTCCAGTTTATCAGGAAGGTCGTGCCCCCCGTCGCGGGGGACCACTTGCACCCGGGGAATCGTCATCATGGTGATATCGGGCACACGGAAAAACTCCTCTTCATTTTTAATGCGGCCCCCGTGCCAGAATTTCACTAGGAGGAAATGAATGCTGAAAACCACCGCAAAAATGATCAAAAAAACCTTTAAATCTGCCTGCAAATATCGTTTCAGCCCGGGGGATATCATTTGCTGGAGGGTTTTTGTGCGGCTTCCTGCGTACCGATCACCACGGGTAACCCCGTGGATAAGATCGCACTCATGACCTCGAGGACAGCGGCTTGGGAAAGGTTCTCATCAGCACGTAATAAAACAGTCTGGCTGGAGTCTTTTTCGGCTTGTTTACTCAATGCCGCTTTTAAACCGTCAAGGCCATCGATCTTTTCGTCATTCATATAGATAACAGGCTTCGCATCATCCTTATCAAGCATTCCCACTGTCACAATCAGGCGTGTCTGGGGCAGGTAACTGGCCACACTCGTCGAGGGCAGACTGACTTTCACTCGGATACCCGGCTGCAAAATCAGCGTCGAACATAAAAGAAAGAAAAATAGAAGAAGCAAAATCACGGTGACCATGGGAACCATGTCCATGGGCCTGATAACAAGCTTGAGTTCCTGCCTGAGTTTCATCCGTTATTTTTTATCGGTTTTCGATTCTTCCGCATCAATATTCGTGATTTTCGAAGGCATCTTACTGGTTTTATCCTCCATCGAGATCACATTTTCCGGACGGGCACTGAAAAAGGCGATGAGTTCCAAAGAAACCTTCTCCATATCGTACACAATCCCTCGTATGACGGAGACAATGTAATTATAAACGATGTAACAAGGGATCGAAACGATTAACCCGGCAGCAGCCGTGACAAGAGCCTTCCAGATTCCTCCCGCTAAGTTACTCACACTCACTCCGGCCCCGATCCTTTGGATTTCTTGGAAAGCCTCCATCATCCCGACCACCGTCCCGAGTAAACCCAAGATCGGGGCGATCGTCGCAATCGTCGCCAGCCACATGACCCTTT